>Ga0209091_10000012_pt1 | contig 186097 bp, 176 predicted proteins | sample ArcticOcean_MG_C_6_FD_187438 | JGI IMG/M metagenome (GOLD analysis project Ga0209091, IMG submission 187438) | Marine microbial communities from western Arctic Ocean - ArcticOcean_MG_CB8_128 (SPAdes) (version 2) | ecosystem: Environmental > Aquatic > Marine > Oceanic | place: Arctic Ocean...
CGCGACCTGGGAACGACCATCTTTCACCCGGTTGGCACCTGCAAAATGGGTAATGACCCCTTAGCGGTCGTCAACGACAGGCTGGAAGTTCACGGTATCCGGGGGTTAAGGGTTATCGATGCATCAGTGATGCCCACGATTATCTCCGGCAACACCAATGCACCAACGGTGATGATTGCGGAAAAAGGTGCGAAGTTCATCCTTGAGGATGCTGTAAAGTCATCTTGACGGAGTGTTGTCATCTCGACCGCAGCGGAGAGATCTCTCTTTTAGCCACCAAGCCCAGTGAGTTCTGCGCTGACATCCCAAAGTTTCTTACACAGCGACCCGTCATCTGCCTGGGGGGAATAATCCGTCAGTTCACATTGGTCATAATATTTACCGTTGGTCTCAGCCAGTACAGGGTCACTCGCCAGCATAATATTGGACAGCGCACCCTTTTCCGGAGAGATAAAGATCATTCCGATAATTTTGCGAAGCAGCCATGGCAGGTCGCGGATAATATCCGTTGAAACCGCGCCCGGGTGCAGGACGTTAGATGTCACACCCGTTCCTTCCAGTTGCCTGGCAAGTTCTATCCCAAACAGCACGTTTGCCAGCTTGGAGCCATTGTACGCAGACTGGCTGTTGTATTTTTCATAGCCTTTGAAAACATCGAAATCAATCTCGCCAGCTTTATGTAACTTGGATGACACAGTCACTACCCGCGCCGGCGCACTTGCCTTCAGACAATCCAGCAACAGATTGGTGAGCAGAAAATGACTCAGGTGGTTTACCCCCATTTGCATCTCGAAACCGTCAACGGTAAATCTCTGTTTTGGCGGAAAAACGCCGGCATTGTTAATCAACACATCTAAACGGTCATATCGGGCCAGGAAGTTGGCCGCAAGGTTGCGCACACTTCCCAGGTTATCCAGTTCAACTGGCAGGTTGATGGCCGGCGTCGATGCGCCTGCATTGATCACCTTCAGCGCAGCAGTCGTCTTGGCGGTATCCCTGCATGCAAGGACAACTTCCGCACCCTGCTTTGCCAATTCTCTTGCGGTAACTATTCCAATGCCACTATTGCCGCCCGTGATCAAAACTCGCTTACCTTCCATCTCCGCGCTCCTGACTATTTGTGGTTAGGTTTCAACCTTCACTGTAAACGGTTGACGTTTTACATCGTAGAGGTTGGTTGCCAGGTACAGATAGGCAATGACCAACAGCATGCCCAGACCTGGCACCAATACTGCGTTTCGAACACCCATGTATTCAACCAACACCCCGATAATAGCAGAACCTATCGGCATACCACCCATCATGCCAAGCATGAAAACACTCAGGATTCTCGCCCGATGGGTCGGAGGTGAAGCTTCCTGCACGATGGCTCGCGACAGCGTCATGGAGATACCGCCACACATACCCCAGACGTAGATCACCCCATAGAACGCGAGCTCAGAGAGCTCAAAGTACAGGCAGGACACCACCAGCGAACTGAAACACCCTCCCAGGATCAGTGCCCGGCCTGGCCGTGCAATCCCTCCCCGACGCATCACAAAGAAAATAATGGTGCAGGTCCCCAACATGTTTGAAGCGTACGCCATCGCGATACCTCTCGCCCCGCCGTCAAAAATATCGCGCACCATCAATGGCAGGATGACCATATAAGAAGAAGCAAAGAAAAGGCCGATACCAAAGATCAGGATAATCGATGGCCGTATTTTCTCGGACTGCCAGGCAACCAGCAGACCTGCCTTGATGTTCTCGAGTGGCGACTCGTGTGCGGTATCACTAAACTCTACGGGCATGGCAGGCAGACGTTGGGTCGTAACGGCAGAACACATCATGAAGAACGACATGAAACAAAGGACCCCAATCGGCCCCATCACATCTGCGCTGGAACCAATCGCAAAGCCAAGAATCTGGATGCCAAACTGTACGCCAATGACCAGGATAACAACCCCCTGCACATTTTCACCGGCGACCCGGTTAAGCATGGCATCCCGCGCCGGTTGGGCGAAAGCGCCAAAGCAACCTGCAAGAACCACCCAGCAAAGCAGGAGTTCGTAGGTCACTATGTCCACATAGAAAAAAACAGCAACAATCAGTGGCGGCACGGCCAGCAATGAAGCCAGTATGACTGACAACCTGCGCTGGTCGACCCGGTCACCCAGCCAGCCACCAAACAGGACCAGGAACAACATCGGCAAGGGTCCTGCCATCTGCGCGATCCCCACCTTGATCGGTGATTCCTGCAGATAAACAGCAATCAACCAGGGGAAAAGCACCGCCTGGATTCCTCCCGGCACCAGGAAAAAGGCGGTACTGCCGAGGTACCATTTCAAATCATAGGTTAACTTCATGAGCTGGCAGCCATTTTTCTGGAGAAATCCCGCCGGGTTCGCTCGTCAATGGGCGCCGCAAGATATCGCCTGAGTTGATCAGCACTCAGTTTGCTGTGCGCATCTTTGAAGAATGTCTGTAATGGAATTCGGTCACCATCGTAAGGCCTGTGAGCATATTCATCTCCTGCCTGCACATCACCCGTCTCGAGCACCCTGCAGTAGGCACCAGATCGTCCGGCCTTCATGAATTTTTTAGCGAACTGCTTGTCGCCCATCCGTGAGGCAAGGGTACTGCAGGGTATACGTGGCGCACTTACCTGAAGGGTCACCGATTCGGAAACCAGAACATCCCCAACACATATGCCACACAAATCCTGTTCGGAGGTAGTGAAGTTCTCGCCAAATGTTCCCGCAGGAACCTCCTGACCCAGCGCCTCTGCCCACCAGGCGTAGTCTTCGACGCTATAAAGGTAGATGGCCTGGTCTGGTCCCCCATGGTGTTTCATATTGCAGATCGCATCGCCCGGCAACCCCAGCTCGCACACAGCAATCGGCCCTTCAGACCGTTCCTTGAAGATGCCTGTCTCGCGCTTCCTGCCGTTAACTGTCAGCAGATTACGAGACCCAATATTGATTTGCTCAATGCGCACAGCGCCACTCCAACATACTGCTTGATGATCCTTAGTATGCGCTTTTGAGCAGAATGCTGGGCCATGTTTGATTGGTGAAATATTGGAATGTAACACTGTCCAATTATTCCATTATTTGACCCGCCTGCTGCTGATACATTGCCCGCTCAAATAACCAAACAAGGACGGGACATGTCTGCTTACCTGAAGGAAATAGAAGCCGTAGAAAAACTGCGCGAGGCACAGGGTGAAGCCTGGAACGGGATCAACCCGGAGTCCGCAGTGCGAATGAAGTTGCAAAATCGCTTCAAAACCGGCCTTGATATCGCGCAACACACAGCGGATATCATGCGAAAAGACATGGCTGAATACGATGCAGACTCTTCAAAGTACACCCAGTCACTGGGTTGCTGGCATGGTTTTGTCGCCCAGCAGAAAGCGATTGCCATCAAGCGCCATCGCGGCACGCTGGATAAGAAATACGTTTACTTATCTGGCTGGATGGTAGCCGCACTAAGATCCAAGTTTGGTCCACTTCCTGACCAGTCTATGCACGAAAAGACAGCTGTACCGAGCCTTATCTCAGAAATCTACACGTTCCTGAAACAGGCCGATGCGGTAGAACTGGAGCGTGTATTTGCGGCCCTGGATGACGCCCGCGAAAATGGCGGTGACGTAACATCCCTGCTCAAACAAATTGATGACTTTGAGACACATGTGGTGCCTATTATCGCCGATATCGACGCTGGTTTTGGTAATGAAGAAGCCACCTACCTGCTGGCCAAGCAGATGATTGAAGCGGGCGCCTGTGCGATCCAGATCGAAAACCAGGTCTCTGAAGTGAAGCAGTGTGGCCACCAGGCCGGTAAGGTGACGGTTCCACACGAAGTATTCCTGGCCAAGATCAACGCTGTTCGTTACGCCTTCCTGGAGCTCGGTATCGACAACGGTATTATCGTTGCCCGCACTGACTCTCTTGGTGCAGGCCTGACCCAGATGGTACCTGTATCTAAAGAGCCAGGCGACCTCGCTGCACAGTACAACAGCTTCCTTGAAACAAAGCCTGTTCACGACATCAGCGAACTGCTAGAAAATGACATCACCATCCGCCAGGGCGGCAATCTGGTGAAGCCAGTGAGACTGGATAACGGGCTGTATGCTTTCCGTGAGGGCACTGGTGTTGATCGTGTCGTTCTCGACTGTATCACCAGTCTGCGTCATGGCGCTGACCTTCTCTGGATTGAAACTGAGAAGCCGAACGTCGCCCAAATCGCAGCGATGGTAAACAAGGTTCGTGAAACAATTCCTGATGCCAAGCTAGTTTACAACAACTCTCCTTCTTTCAACTGGACTATGAAGTTCCGCGAACAGGTTCTGGAAGAATGGACGGCAAAAGGCAAGGACGTTTCAGCTTACCCAACAGATGGCCAGGGCCTAATGGCGGAGAGCCTGGATGATACCGAACTGGCCCAGGAAGCAGATCGATTGATTCAGTCTTTCCAGGCAGACGCGGCTCGTGACGCGGGTATTTTCCATCATCTGATCACTCTGCCGACTTACCATGAGACCGCGCTGGGTGTGGATACCCTGTCTGAGGGCTACTTCGGTGATGAAGCAATGCTTGCCTACGTTAAGGGTGTACAGCGCACAGAAATCCGTCGCCAGATGAACGTGGTCAAGCACCAGGAAATGGCTGGTACCACCATGGGTGACCACCACAAGGAATACTTTGCGGGTGAGAACGCGCTCCTTGCGGGTGGTAAAGACAACACAATGAGTCAGTTCTAGGTTTTGATTCAAGTGAGTGTTTAAGGATAGAGAGCCTTCTCTTCCGAATTTAAGGGTAGCGATCAGCTACCCTTTTTTTTGCCTACCGTTTACTGCCACAATGGTGTCATGCATGACGTACTTATCATTGGATCGGGCAGCGCAGGCGCTGTTATCGCTAGCCGCGTGTCAGAAGACCCAAACCGGACAGTTTTGTTAGTTGAAGCCGGGCCTGATTATCCGGACCTCAGCGACACGCCTTTCGACCTGATTAACTCTCACAACAATTCCTATACCAAGCACGATTGGGGGCTCACCTACGAACCCACCCGGGGACGTGAAGTCAATTTTCCCCGCGGCCGTGTTACCGGAGGCTCCAGCGCTGTTAATACAACTATTGCACTAAGGGGCATACCGGAAGATTATAACGAATGGGCCGAGCTCGGTTGCCCCGAATGGCAATGGGAGAAAGTGTTACCCGCCTTCAACAGGCTGGAACGCGATCTGGATTACGGCGCCAAGTCCTACCACGGCGATGCCGGACCCATCTCGATTCGTCGATATCCCAAAGAAGAGTTGGAACCGCAACACCAGGCATTCCTGGATAGTGCTGATAGGCTTGGCTACAAATACTGCCCAGACGCTAACGATCCTGATGATGATGGCGCCGGCCCCCACCCGATGAATAAGCTGGGTCGCCTTCGGGTGTCAACCGCAGTGGGTTATCTTGCACCAGCTCGCATTCGCCCTAACCTCACCATCCGCGCAAACACCACGGTCACGCGCATCCTGTTCGATGGCAGCAAGGCAACTGGGGTTGAGGTACAAAACGCCGACGGTTCGACTGAAACGCTTAACGCGAAGCTGGTTGTGCTTTCAGCAGGCGCACTCATGTCACCAAAAATTCTGATGCATTCCGGCGTTGGCCCCAGAGCATCACTAGAATCATTTAATATTGACCTTGTCGGCGACGAGCCGGGGGTCGGACAGAACCTTTGCGATCATCCCGCTCTTAGTGTCGTGTGCGAAGTGAATGACCCTTCGATAATCAATCACGACCAGCCCATCATCCAGACCATATTACGTTATACAGCTGAAGGCTCAGACAAACGAAATGACCTGCAGATAGAACAAATCAGTTTTGCAGGTCGACCTGGAGGGCCAGCGCTCTTCAGCATCGCCGCTGTGCTCGAATACCAGTATGGCCGCGGCGAGTTACGACTGCGCTCCGCCGATCCATTTGATGCGCCGATCATTGACAATCGATTCTGTGAAGACGACCGCGACACCCGAAGGCTGGTGGCCTGCATGAAAGACACTCTCAGGTTCACCACTAAAGGCGCACTTAAGGAGATGATTAAATCAATTACGTTCCCAGACCCCGCACGGGGTAACGATGATGAATCACTGTCGAAACTCTGCCGCCGATTCTCTGCGAGCGGATATCATCCGTGCGGCACGGTGAAAATGGGTGATGTGAAAGACCCGATGTCCGTGGTCGACCAATATGGCCGCGCTCACCGGTTCGATAACCTGGTGGTGGCTGATGCATCCATCATGCCATTTGTACCAAGAGCAAACACCAATCTTACCTGCATTATGATTGGTGAGATGATTGGCGAATGGCTACGAACAAAGCCTGAACACTACCGCTAGCGCTAAGAGCAAACCCTATGAATGACATTACGATCAGAAACGTCCAGATTCTTGACGGCCTCGGCGGGCAAGCCCGTGCCGGTGACGTCGGCATCCGAGATGGAAGGATTACAGAAGTTGGCAGCGCCGGACCGGGCAAGGAAGAAGTCGATGGGAAGGGCCAGTACCTGGCTCCCGGTTTTATCGATACACACTCCCATGACGATGGTGCCTTCTTTCGCCATCCAGGTATGGAGTTTAAGCTGGCACAGGGGGTCACCACCGTGGTCGCCGGTAACTGCGGCTTCAGTGCGGTGCCTATCGACCCGTCAGTTGACCCGAGCCGCGCGAGTGGCGGAATACTCGCCGGTCTTGAAGGCTCATTCACCGACCTGGAAGGATACTTCGAGGCCGCGCTTGATAAAAACCCTGGTATCAACAACATGATGCTGGTCGGGCATAACACCGTACGAACACTGGTGATGGGCATGGCAAAGCGCGCGCCCAATGCCAGCGAACTAGGCACCATGAAATCCCATGTCAGCAAGGCTCTTGAACAAGGTGCCTGCGGTTTCTCCACAGGACTGATCTATCGACCCGGCCGCTGGAGCGATACCGAGGAAGTCATCGCGCTGGCAAGTGCAGCCAACGAATTTGGTGCGCTCTACACCACCCATATGCGCAACGAAGGCGATCACTTACTTGAAGCGGTTGATGAAGCACTTCGAATAGGTCGTGAATCTGATGTTCACCTGCATATCTCACATCACAAATCAGCAGGCCCGGCCAACTGGGGCAAGGTCGGTGATTCACTCGCGAAAATTGACGCAGCCCTGGCGACAGGACAACCCGTCACCCTGGATGTATACCCCTACACCGCCGGTAGCGGAAGAATGATCGAGTACTTTAATCTCGATAACATCAGCCGCGCGCTCGCCGAGGTTATTCGAATCGCCAGTTGCCCGGCTTTCCGTGAATACGAAGGCAGAATGCTAAAAGACATTGCCGCCGAGCAGCAGGTAGATATCTGCGACCTGACGCTCACTATCCTCACAGCTCCGAAGGGAGACCGTACCATCTGCATCCAGTTCATTATTGATGAGCAGGATATCGCCACCAATCTCGCCCATAAGGACATGATGGTCGGATCCGATGGCATTCCGGACCTGAAAGGTAAACCGCATCCCAGGTTATTTGGAACCTTTCCACGCATCCTGGCAAAGTACGTACGTGAAGATGGCGTATTGTCGCTACCTGAGGCAGTAAGACGAATGACTTCACTATCGGCACAGGTATTTGGCATCGAGAGTCGCGGCCAGGTAAAAGAAGGTTACTGGGCAGACCTGGTGTTGTTTGATGCTGCTACCGTAAAGGACCTGGCTACTTACGACGAGCCCAAGACAGAGCCTGCAGGCATATCACTGGTTGTCATCAATGGGAATATTGGCCTTCAGGATGGTCAGCATCGATACGCCGGGTCCGGTAAGATGCTTCGCTTCAAAAACAGCGCGTATGGACAGTAAAGATGCCTGATGCCTTTCTTATGGCACTGGCAGGTGGTGTCTGCATCGGATTAGCCGCAACTTTGCTGATGGTCACGCTCGGCAGAATCGGCGGGATCAGTGGCATAGTCTTTTCTGCCGCCAAAAATCCCGTCGTAGACTTCTGGGCAATCTTGTTCATTGCCGGTCTCATTCTTGGCACTTTCCTGTTTCACTTTACTTCGGGTCACCCGATTCCCGCATTCAAAGTACCCTTGCCACTCATACTTGCCGGCGGGTTCATTGTCGGCGTTGGCACCAAACTAGGGAGCGGTTGTACCAGTGGTCACGGCATTTGCGGAATAGGCCGATTATCAGTCCGGTCCATCATCGCAACCTGCACTTTTATGCTGCTCGGTTTCATCACCGTCTACCTCCGTCTGCATGGAGGTGTCGCATGAAACTATTGATGGCACTTTTATGCGGCATGCTTTTTGGATTTGGGCTTGCCTTGTCTGGCATGACAGATATCGCCAATGTCATCGGCTTTCTTGACCTGTTCGGTGACTGGAATCCGACGCTCGCATTTGTGATGGTCGGCGGAATACTGGTCAGCCTGCCATTCTTTCAGTTTGGTCTGGGGAAGATTAAGGCGCCACTTTTTGCAGATGTATTTCGGCTACCCACGAGAACTGATATTGATGGTCGGCTAATTGGCGGCGCCGCATTGTTCGGAATTGGTTGGGGACTTGTTGGACTTTGTCCCGGCCCTGCCATTGCCTCGCTTGCTTACCTGAATATCGATATTCTCTACTTTGGCGTGGCCATGATGGCAGGTATGTTTGTGACAGATTTCGTAGACAGGTGGTTGAACGCAAAGTCATAATTTCGCCGCGTGACTCACCACCGTCATTTCGAGGGAGTTGCGCCAAGGCAAACACCACCGTCATTTCGAGGGAGTTGCGCCAAGGCAAACACCACCGTCATTTCGACGGAGCCCGAAGGGCGATTGGAGAAATCTCACATCCCGGCAATGAAACACCACTAATAAAGCCGTTCGTTAACCCCTTCTTTGAACGAACCACTTTTCTCAGGCACGGGCTCCGTGAACTCATAGTCGCCAGCAAAAACTTCCTTGTCGCCGCCCGGCGCCCACCAGACCCAGATCGCCCTAACAGTATCTCCAGTAAGGTTCACCATCTTATGAACGGCCCCAGGCTTCGTATAGATCGTCATCCCCTGACCCACTTCTCGGGTAACCCCATCGACAGTCCAGTCAGCCTTACCTTCTGTCACAAAATAGATTTCCGGAACTTCATGCCTGTGGCTATGGTAGATCGCATTCGGTGCTAACTCCCATATGCCGAATTGGATGTCATCACGATCGATCTGCCCACCTTCGATACCACCCACCAGAGTCTTCCAGCGCGCAATGTTGAACTCGTTAACCTTCCAGGTGACCTCCGACTGATCCAGGAATGGCCCGGTTATGACAGGAGTCTGCTGGGCAATGGAAACACCTGCCGTCATCAAAAAGCAGGCCAGCGTGACGAAGCGAAAAAATCGAGATCTCACCACTCCGCCTTCGACTCCGGTAGAGATGACTGGACGGCTCGCCACAGCCCCCCTCTCCATCATTTCGACTGAAGTGGCGCAGCCACATAACAGAGTAATCTTGTCCTCGGGATCGCCCAGACTCCCACTCGAAGGTGCTGTGTGCACTACAAACGCAATCCCGCATCGAGTTCAATAACCCGACCACTCACATAGTCATTCTCGAAAATGTACTTAGCGGTATGAGCGACTTCTTCAGGTTGGCCAAGGCGCTTAAGCGGAATCCCCGCAGCCATCTTCTCCAGCGCTTCCGGTTTCATGCTGGCAACCATTTCCGTTGCAATGAAGCCAGGCGCTATAGCCGCCGCACGAATACCATGGCGAGCCAGTTCCTTAGCCCAAACGGTCGCCAGCGCGGCCACGCCTGCTTTCGCCGCTGAGTAGTTAGTCTGACCCATATTTCCGGCCCTGCTGATACTGGATATATTGATAATGCACCCAGCGATGCCTTTCTCAATCATCCTGGAGGCAGCCTCACGTCCACAAAGAAATACGCCAGTCAGGTTTACGTCAATGACAGCCTGCCATTCCGCGAGCGACATCCGCTTTTCAATCTTGCCATCCTTAAACTTGATCATCAGGCCATCCCGCAGGATGCCGGCATTATTGATTAATCCATGAACCTCACCAAAATCCGCTTCTATCGCGTCAAATGCCGTGATCACATCATCTTCTTTGGCAACATTGGCCTTGTAGGACTTTGCATCGCCACCTGCGTCTTTACACAACTGAACTGCTTCAGCCAGCGGTTCATCGTTCAGATCGATGAGTGCCAGATTGGCGCCTTCTTTAGCCATTACAATAGCCATTGCGCGACCGAGACCCTGCCCTCCACCAGTGATGACAATAGTTTTACCGTTTAAATCCATGTTTTTCTCCTGCATTAAATCTGCATACTAAATCGAGGGCGAATAATGCCATTTCAATCTGCGAAATGCACAAAGACCGGTCCACAACCACGATCTTTACATCAATATGATGTGCCCGGATACTTCATCACCAGCTGAACGACCATTCTAGTGGCTCAGCCCCCATTGCTCAGACATTTCCTATACATACTTATTTCATTGATTGATCCAGCTCAATCAATAAGCTGATAGGCTTTTCTTTTGATCCCCCTTCTGCCTAAACTGTAGCCCATCTGAACAACGAATAAGGGCAATCAAATGCCAAGAGAAGTCCACACAGCGCGACTACAAAAAATTGAAGACCTCCGCGAAGACATACTAAAAGCAGGCGATGAAGCGCAGGAACTGAAAAAGCTTCCCGACTGGATTGTCACCAAGTTGGTTGACGAAGGGTTTTTCCGCTTCGCTCTGCCCACTGAAATGGGCGGTGACAATGCAAGCTCGATGGAGACAATAGAAATCCTGGAGCATATGGCTGCCATAGATGCATCGGTTGCCTGGAATGTCATGCTCGGCTCCGAGATTAATGCCATGGCGGTTGGTGGTATGGATCCTGAGCTTGCCAAGGAGATTTACCTCGATAACCCTCGCGTTGTCATGTGCGGTGGCGGTGGGCCAGGCAGTACACCTCCTCGCGCCGAACGTCAGGCTGATGGCAGTGTGAAAGTCTGGGGCCAGGCAACCTTTATATCTGGCTGTCATAACGCTGATTTCTGCTTTATGGGCGCTCCCCTGATGAAGGGTGACGAACTGGAAACCGATGCAAACGGCGCCCCGGTTTTCAAATTATGGTTCCTACCCAAAGACCAATTCGAAATTGTGCGCACCTGGGACGTAGCTGGCCTTCGTGGTTCAGGTTCAGATGACGTAAAAGCCGACGGCGCAGTTGTCCCGGCCAAATATGCCGGCGTAGACCTCTGGTCAGTACCATCACACTACCCTAACCCGGTTTATCGTATGCCGACGCCACTACGATTGGCTTATAACAAGGCCGCTATTGCAATCGGCGTAGCAAAAGGCTCATTGGAAGTCTTCGCTGACATCGCCAAGAACAAGATTCCCATGTTGACCTCTGCATCTCTTGCTAACAGAGGAATTGCTCAATACAGGATGGGTGTTGCCGAAGCGACCTACCGCGCTGCCCGCGCATGGTTAATGGAGTCCATGACTGCAGTCGAGGATGAACTAACCGGAAACTCCGATCTTCCAGGTGCCAAGACTACCCAGGATGCGCGACTTGCCTGCACCCACGCAGCCAACGAATGTATGAAAGTCGTAGACCTGTTGCACAACACTGCGGGTACTACCGCCATGCGAACATTCAGCCCACTAGAGAGAAAACTCAGGGATTCGCATGGTGCCGCAACGCACAGATGGGTAGCTCATCCCCTTTATGAAGATCTTGGAAAAATTCTTCTCGGTATCGAAGCCGGACCAGAATTTGCAGGAGGAACGGGCGCACCTGTTCTACCAGGACCGAAGTAACTGTTCAGCTATGTAGACCAAAAACGCCCGATATATTCGGGCGTTTTTATTTCTACTGACCACGCGTCAATAATGCAGCGGATTCCGGCACATCGCGTTCTTCGCCGTCGACAGGGATTGTCCAGCGTCAACCCAACAGACGCTTTCGAGGGCACTCGAATAAACGCCGGTCTATCTAATAGGGAAGCACCTGAATTGCCGCCTCAATCAGGCCAGCACACTGTTTGCTTATTTTCTGAACCAGACCCCGATCATAACCCTGCATCCGAGGGGTGTGAATGTGCCCAGCGCGTATCGCAGGGTCTTTTTCCCGAGTGTGCCGAATCACCCTGTAGCCAATCTCATTCGACAGGAATCCACCCCCGCTTCCAAAGACAGCGGTTTTCGACTCAAGCGCCGCCAGGTTCACTGCTTCAAACGCCCCCTGCTCCAGCGTTGTGACCAATCTGTTGTCGTTAACCGGGAAATCACCCATACATTTTTTCATCTCACCTGCGGGTAACGAAAATTCAACAAATTCCGGTCCTTCAAGATATGGCGGTACAAAGGGTTTCTCTGCCGATCCACCACCTGCCTCCCTGGCATTATCCGGTGTCGACACCGATCGCCGCCTGCCAGGGAATCGCTCCAGGTCGAAGCCTGTTCGGCCCATACTGACCGTAATCACCATGTCCACTTTATCAGTGAAGGCCTCAAGGACTCTTTCAACCAGAAACTCATCAAAGTCCTTATAACGCACCGGAAATATCATCGAACGAATCTCAGCTCTTCCCGCACCCAACGCTATCTGTTTGTGTTGATGTTGGAGTGCGACCACGCCGGATGGATTCCCCTGTTCTATGTAATCGTCCAGGTGAAACGGGTCGAACCCCGTCACCAGCACACGATAGGCTGCACCACCTGAAAACTGATTGCCCAGCATGCCGCGGCTTGCCAGCTCAAACTCCAACAAATCCGAGGATTCAGCACCGAGCTCTCTCAAATATTGAGATAGAATGAGTCGTTGCCAGTAGAGCGGCCGATCATCAAGTTGATCCTTATCGAACGCGTTTGACCAGAGCTCATCACCGATCTGGCGAGGGTTCACTTCAGGCGGTAAGGCTGGACGCCATGCTCCTGGCGAGAGCAGTGACCCAAGTGAAACCTCGGCGGTGGCGAGCCTTGATTCTTCAATATAGGTTTCTAACATCCCGTAAACTTACACTAGTGCGCTCAGTTCGCAAGGTACCTATAGACTAGTGATCTCAGCTCTCTAGGTACGCGGAAACTAGTGACCTCAGTTCCCAAGGTAGCTGTAAACTAGAGTCCTCAGTCCTCAAGGTAGCTGTAAACTAGAGTCCTCAGTCCTCAAGGTAGCCGTAAACTAGTGACCTCCGTTCTCAAATAAACAGAAGACAAACACATGATTCGATTCGGTGTACTGGGCGCGGCCCGCATAACTCCTGCAGCACTTATCTATCCGTGCATGAATGAGCCTCTGGCTCATATCTCCGTTATTGCGGCACGAGACAGGGATAAGGCCAACGCCTTTGCGACAGCCCACCACATAGGAACTGTGTGCGACAGCTACCTTGATGTTGTTAGCCATGAAAAAATCAATGCTCTGTACAATCCACTCCATATTCCCGCCCACCATCCGTGGACCATAGCCGCCTTGAACGCAGGCAAACATGTCCTTTGCGAGAAGTCCCTTGCCTGTAACGCCGGCGAAGCGAGAGAAATGAATCAGCTGGCTAAAGATCAGGGCCTGGTGCTGATGGATGCATTCCACTATCGCTACCACCCATTGTTCGCCCGAATGAAAGACATTGTCGCTAATGGAGAGCTCGGTACTATTGCATCCATTGATGCAGCCTTTCATATTCCAGTGACCGATCCGGACGATATTCGAATGAACTACCATCTGGGTGGGGGCGTCACGATGGATATAGGCTGCTATCCCATTTCATGGGTTCGGCATTTGGCTGGCACCGAACCAACGGTTGTTTCAGCGACGGCAGAAGTTGGTCCACCCCAGGTTGACCTGTTTCTGGAAACGAAAATGGAGGCCGGGAACATCGCTATCACCACATCAGCCGATATGCGGGCATCAGCATCATTTAGAGCAGAAGTGACGGTCAGGGGAAGCAGGGGGGAAATGCGGGTCGACAACGTCGTTGCACCACAGATGGGTCACCTTCTGACCCTGAACGTGCGCGGGCAGACAAGCCACGAAACCGTTGATCGCAGGGCTACCTATGCGTATCAGCTGGATGCCTTCATCGCAGCGGTCGAAAAGGACGAACCTCTTTGGACTGACGGCAACGATGCTGTTGCCCAGATGACAGTGGTTGATCGGTGTTATGAAGCCGCCGGTTTACCTATTCGTGGGCTGGAACTCTGACCAGTCCCAAGGGCCGTTACTTGACCCAATAACCCGGTTCGTTAGTGCTGTAACCAAGACAGCGATAGGTTTCATCGACCAGGGATTGCCCTCTTTCATTCAGCAAAATCCCCGCACCCATCTTGTTCATGCTGTATCCAAAACCAAGGTGACATTCAGTATCGGCAAAACCAACGCTACCACCAGCGCCAGCATGTCCAAATGCGTGCTTGCCCATGATAATGGTTTCGAGCGCACCAGCTTCGCGATGTCGGTTATCCATACTGAGCATGAAACCCAGGCTAAATTTCGTCGGTGACACAAGCGTCACATCTTCATTGGTAGCGACGGAAGCAGCCTGCATACGTTCAAGGCCAACCTTGTCAACAAAGTCTTCGCCGCCATTGGCAAAGGGATTGAACATTCCCGCAATTCCCTTCCCATTGGCAATACCTCCACCTGCGCCGTACTGGCAGAGATAGCTTTCCGGGGCGTCAGTCTTAAATTTTCCGTTGTTGAGTAGCGCAATGTATTGCAACGACTCTTTACTTTGCAGCAGCGCAACTGTGTACGGAGAAACCGGATCCCCTTTTTTCGGTGCCCAGCGCATCATTCTTGATACGCGGTGATGTTCTGATTCAGGCAAGCCAATGTGAAAATCCAACCCCAAAGGCTCCGCGACACGCGTTCGGAAATAGTCTCCCAACGAAAGACCAGAGGCGCGTCTAACAAGCTCGCCAACAGCCCAACCAAAAGTCGACATGTGATAACCATTTCGAGTGCCCGGCTTCCAGAATGGCGCTTCTTCCGCCAACCGCTGCACCATATAATCCCAGTCCAGAAAGCCGCCTTCCTTAATCGGCGCGCGGATAGCAGCAAGGCCCGCTGAATGATTGAGCATCATGGCAACTGTCACATCTTCCTTGCCCTTCTGGCCAAATTCCGGCCAGTAATCTGCGACCTTTGCCCGCAAATCGAGTTTCCCTTCACAGATAAGTATATGCGCACAAATTGAAACAGCCGCCTTGGTCACCGAATGCACAACACTCATGGTGTCTTCCTGCCACTCTGACTCCTGCCGGGGATGCATTCGACCACCCCAAAGATTAACGACAGTCTCCCCTTCAACATTGAAACAAACGGACGCTCCTTGTTCTTCGCGATCTTCAAAATTGGCAACGAAGGTCTCCAGCACGCTGCGGAACTTGTCATCACAGTAGCCGTGAATAGAACCTTTCCCGTCACTAAGCGCTACTTCTATGGGGCTACTCATTCCGTTATTACCGCTTTTCTAAAGAGCAAACATCCGACCATGCAACAAAGTATTGGTGCGAGGCTGGTAGTCAGCAGGCCGGAAGACCTGAACCTAAACCCAGACGGCGCAACAGAAACAGCAACCTTGCCGCCACCAAAACCTGTACCTCGCACGGCCGAGTTTATTCGTAACTCGAACTTCCGGTACCTGCTGATCACGATTGGGCTATTTTTCTGCATCCAGAGTTCCACCCTCATTTTTGTTGCTTAACGCTTCTTTAGCTCAACCAGAATAGCGTGATAATCACCTCCAGCATTGTGCGCAGTTTCAATATGACCCTTCTTGATGAAATCTGAAGAACCTGGTTTTGGGAAAAATTCAAATGTTTCCCCAAGGGACCCTCCTGTTCCATTGTGAAACTGAACCTGGATTGGCCCCTCACCTGAAATGTTTAGCAAAAAATAGTCATGCTTGTGTTCATGTTTCGGGATATCTTCGCCCCCTTGCACAACCTGGTTCCAGACCCGGACCTCTTCATCTTCAAATACAACTTCCGTTGCTATTTCATGATCAGTCATCGATAAAACCTCCGAGTCTTTCATTAGCCGCCAGAAAATCTTCCATGAAATCGTACACCACCTGTTTAGCAGACAGGCTCTGGTTCATCATGCCAACACCCTGACCTACCCAGTAAGTCACCAGTTGCTTCGCGCCCTGATGACCGGATTCCGCGAGTTTAACGACCTTACCCAACGCCGGCTCACTCACCAGAGATTGGAGTGGCATCGGTAATGGCTCGGGCGCCTCCACACTTTCCCACGCATCAGTCCAGGGTGACCTAACCTGCCTTGAATATTTCCCGGTACGACTCTTTGTGCGAATAGTTTGGCTCGAGCCAGCTGCGAGCAATTTTTCCTTGATAATGGGTGACGTCTCCGCCTCCTGGGTGGTTAACCAGACGGAGCCTGTCCAGGCCCCATGTGCCCCCATAGCCATGGCCGCTGCCATCTGACGTCCTGTAACAATGCCACCTGCAGCCAGCACAGAAACATGAGGGTACGCCTCTACCGCCTGTGAAACTTCAGGTACCAGAACCATCGTCGACACTTCGCCGCAATGCCCACCGGCCTCTGTGCCTGACACTATCAGAATCTCCACACCAGCTTCAGCCTGTTTGATCGCATGATGTTTGGCACCGACAAGCGCACCGCAGAGAACACCTTTCTCTTTCGCCATCTGCAACATGTAGGCTGGCGGAACACCCAGCGCATTAACAATCAGGCTTATGGGATGGGCAAACGCGATATCCATAATGCCTTCGGCCCGCTTCTCTCCAAGGAAACCGCCATTGCCTCGTGATGCCCCTTCGTACACATCAGCCGTATCAACGTTGTGCCTGGCCAGGACGCCCGCCGCGAAGTTCTTGTGTTCATCCGGCACCATGGCGCTGACTTCTTCCGGAGATTGCGATTCATCCTTGTTCGCCATACTCGTTGGAACTATCAGATCCAGCCCGTAAGGCTTGCCATCAATATGCTCATCAATCCAGGCAAGTTCGATTTCCAGCTGATCTGGCCCGAAACCCGCGGCGCCCAGGACACCCATACCACCAGCCTTGGAAACTTCTACAACAACATCGCGGCAATGAGTAAAGGCGATCAAGGGAAACTCGATGCCGAGTTTTTCACAGATAGGAGATTTCATAGTCGTTTCCTTCTCGTTTATATTGCGGTAACAGGGCTTGATCATCTCATGATGAGTAAAATGATTCGAGCCGGGTGATTGTGCCTATTCGGCTGTATCTGCGGAGGCCCCGAGTTTCTATGTCTGAAGCGATTTGCACGACACGCCCGCAGGCAATAGACAGGAATTAAATGGACTAGATAGAGAACCGAGAAACACGCAACCAAAAAAAAGGCGCCTTACGGCGCCTTCCTAAAAAGAGCGTGTTATTGCCCCATTGAATAAGTTATACCGAGCTTGTACATACGACCGAATGGGTTGTGTGTAAAGGCATCGTAGTTCATTTCACGGGACATGAAGGCTGGATCGTCATCCTCTAAATTAATGACGGACCCTGTCAATGCCAACTTGTCATCCATGAACCGGTAGGTTACATGAAGGTCATGAGTGACATATGTCGGCACCGTTGCATCACCAGCAGGCTGTGGAGCCGCGCCTGCGTACTTGTAACTATCAATATAGTTAGTTATCCAGCGAACGTTCAGATCCTGCCAGGCATAGTTCAACGTGGCATGTCCCTTCCACTCGGCAAGTGTTCTTGCCAGCGAAGTACCGTAGTTCAATCTACCGAGCGCATCATACTTGCCGCCAAACTCCCAGGAATCAATATCGAAACTTAAGATTCGAGTACCGGTCACGTCAGCTGAAAAATAACCTGGCCCAATTTCCAAGCCGTACTTGAACGTAATGTCGATACCATCAGTCTCGTAGTCCGGTCCATTTACAATGTTGACGTTAATAATCTCAACATCTGTTGCATTGGTACCGCCACCAAAAATCAATCGATCAAAATATTCTCCGTTGGGATCGCAGATGCCACCAGGACATGCCAGATTGAGAATGTTTGTGAATGGTTCAGTCACCAGCGGATCTGTGAAGTCGTAGGACCAGTAGTCCACCGTAAGATACAAATTATCCGAATCGGTGAACAAGCCATCACGGTCAACCAGGAAACCGATGTTAATCGTATCAGCTTCCTCAGGCTTCAAGCTTGGGTTACCCGTCGTATCAATGCGCTTGAACGCACCGGTTACCGCAACATACTGCAACGAACTCGATGAGTTGGATCCCACAGTCTGGTTCAGGGTGGGCCCACGGAAAGTAGAACCGAATGAAGCCCGCAGGCCTATACTATCGGTAACCTGCCATCTGACTGAGACCTTTGGATCCGTTGTAGAACCCGTTGCTCCGCCGTAGTCTTCGTGACGTATAGAAAGCTGACCTTCAACAGTGTCTGAAAATGGGAAATGGAATTCTGCGAAGGCACTCCAGATATCCCTGTCTTCATCGATCGGGAAACTCGGTGGCAGGAATCCGAACAGACCGGTTCGACCACTTGTACAATCCTTAATCTCAGGTCCTGCAGAACAAGGAAACTCAAAACCATCATAGAAACCAGAGACACCGGTTTTATAGGTTTCATCTCTATATTGGAAGCCAACCGCGTAATCTATCGCACCGCCCGCCATCTCGAAGGAAGACAACTGACCGGTCAATATACCTTCGATGGTTAACAACGAGGTTTCACCTGAGCCAACACCTGAGGTCATCATGTATTCACGAATAAGCTCATTATCCAGGGCCGGATTGAAGTCCGGATTGTTCAAAGTGCCGTTAGGTACCAGTGGGTCTGAGCCAGACATCGAGTTGGAAAAAGGAATCCAGTACTGACACGCTCCTTGACCTGCATTGGCCTGAACGGTCGCCAGCGAGAACTCCAACTGGCCCTGCGCATTGTACTCATTAGGGACCTGGGCTTCGCACTCGAATCCACCAAGACCCTGGCGTGCTCGATTGTCACGATAAACCATCGTGTCGCCTCCGGCAGATTCACGCTCTGACTCAGAATAAGTCAGCGCAATTTGCCAGCCTTTGTCACCCCACTCGCCATCGAGTGCTGCAGAAAAGCGCAGCAACTCAGAGTGGCGGAAATGTTTCCTGGGCGGACCATCCTGGCCGTAATAACGACCATAGAACCAGGCCACTTCTTGCCAATCATCAGGAATGCCCGCTGCATCCTGATCGCCACCATCGCCGCCATACATACAATAGGCTTCATCACATGATGCGTAAGCCCCGTATAGGTCTGGGTACTTGCTCGCCATATCGACCAGACCAGGATTATTTGCTCGAACGGTCCTGTTTTCATCAACCAGCTTATTGGGTGGGTACGAAGGTGAAGTACCCCAGCCAGGCACGTCGCTGTCAGTTAACAGGAACTCCATGCTTAGCGTGGTCGTGTCGTTTATCTCGAACGTGGCTTCTGTGAACCACTGCCAGCGTTCTGCATCTTCAGCCAGGTTATCAAAAGCCGTGTACTGGAATCTGCAAAAGCCGCCTAAACCGGGATCACCATTACCCAGTGAATCGGGATCGGCAAATGGGATGTTCAAAGTAGTTGTTTTAGCCCCGCCAAGATTCTCACAGTTTGGGTCTACGATACCGGTGGCTAATAGCCCACCAAAACCGCCGCCGATCGGCGATGCCGCCCATCGATCATTTGGAATCAAAACCGATGGCCTACCGACTGAAGACCAGCCACCACGCGTATTATCCGCATAGCTTCTTAGCGCCCAGTCGCGATCAGCAATTCGAAGTTGGCTACGTTCGATATAACTCGCCGAACTGACAATGTGCGCGCGTCCATCCATAAACTCGCCACCCCAGATAACACCAAACTCGGTATCACCGTCTGACTCTTCGATGTCCTTATGACTCGCTGAAACCTCGAACCCTTCGAAATCGCTCCGCGTGATAAAGTTCATCACGCCGGCAATCGCATCGGAACCGTAAGTGGCGGCTGCGCCGTCTCTCAACATCTCGATTCGCTGAACAGCGATGGATGGCATCATATTGACGTCTACCAGCAGCTGCGCTTGAGCACCGATCGCGCCTGGCGACCAGGTGGTTCGACGGCCATTGATCAAAACAAGTGATCGACTTGGGCCAAGACCTCGAATGTTAATCGTTGCGCGATCAGCTCCTGCCCCAGCCTGAAACTGGTCAGTTTCGCCATCCGCGCCTTGTGAAAAGGATAAACTCTTGATCAGATCCATCGTTGTCGGTGAACCGGACAAGGCTAGGTCATCTCTTTGAAGCGTTGTTATCGGCAACGATGCATCTTCTGCCGCACCCTTGATGTAAGAGCCTGTGACAACCACCTCTTCGAGTTCTTCAGCAGCCTGAGCTGTCTGAAACGACAAAAGAGTTGTAGTTAGTAAAGCGAACGGTATAACCCACCGCTGACGAAAAGGCCTTTGCATAAATCTATCCCCTTATTTAGCATTATTTGTGACCAGGCACTCAAGCCTAGCCTAATCCAGCAAAACCACCGTGCATGAAGGATTGAGAGTCTACTTAGGACGTACACTCCTCGACCACGATGTAACGCAAAAGGTATAACTCGTGGTGACTAAAGTCAATAACCATAGTGAATTGCGTGCATTGCGTAAAACCGAGGACTGACAACGTGAACGTGCAGGTGGTACGCTGCCTCGGACGAAAAGTAACCGAGGTCATATGAACAAAGCTGCTCTAGTGTTTTGCGTATCATTGCTGTGTGCTTGCGCATCATCCGAAAGGACGCCCGAAGAAATCGCTGCTGCTAAATCTGCGCGTAAACACTGCACAGATAGTGCACCTACCGGGTCACTTCGCCGGGTATCCCGCTGCAGGAGTGCCGCACAGTTGAAGGCTGAGCGTGAAGCGGCCCAGGAATCGTTGAGGAACAGGTCTACAGTGTCTGGAGGTGGCGGCGAGAGTCAGTAGATCAGGGTCTGCTTTTTTGTTGGTAATTTTGATGATGTAACCGCGGGATCCTGTTAGAGAGTGCAGCGATACATCTATGTATCGCTGGTACGCATGGAAGCGCAATATTCACTGATCACCTACTGATATTGGTAGCCACTAAACCGGGCAGGTTTATCACAGGATCTGGGTATCCTTCATGACCTGGGTTTTAATACTATCCGCGCCCTCTGGAATCTTAGCTCACCGATACTATGCCGATGAAAACCTTTACAACATTGATAGTTTGCTACTTGCTCGCCACACCCGCCCTCGCCAATGACACTCTGGCTTCTGCTTTCAAAGCAGTCGACGAACGCGACTACGAACGAGCGATAGAGACTCTAACCAGGCTATCCGAGAAACAACAAGATCGTGATGTGTTGTTTCATCTTGCAAGAGTGCAGTACCACGCAGGTGAATTCGATGATGCTTCAGACACCCTGGAAGACTTTCACCAGCAGTATCCTAGTGATGGTGAAGCCTACTATCTTTCCGGTCTGGTATACCTCGCCCTCATCGGTGAGGTCAACATTTTCAAGAAAGTCGGCATGGCGAACAACGCACTATCGTCCTGGAAGGCTTCCGTTGCCGCTGATCCCGGGAACCTGGATTCCCGGTATGCCATCTTCGCTTACTATACCAATGCACCGAGGATAGCCGGCGGGGACCTGAACATTGCAAGGGAGCAGATGAATGAAATCGAACAACTGGACAAGGCCTATGGCGCCATGGCGAAAGGCCTGTTGCTTAGCAAGGAAAAAGATATGCCGGGCGCCGAGGCCGCTTTCCAGGAGGCCGCTGCATTAATGAATCGCGCAGGACCTTACTTTTCTCTGGCTCAGTTTTATATGCAAACCGAGCAATATGAAAAAGCGATCTCTTCCGTGCAGCAGTTCCAGAGCCGCGAAAAACGTTGGTGGGATCCCGATGTGCCAGTCGCTCACCTTGTGATCGCAAGCGCGAACGCTGAGCTAGGGAACTTTGAGGTGGCCAGGAAAGAAGCTGCACTAGGGCTTTCCATGAATCCCAACAGACAAACTAAAAAACTACTCAACGCTATATTAAAGTCCTTATAGCTGCACTTCATCTACTTAAGATTAGATATCTGGCTTGGTGGCCTGTTCTTCTTTCACAAAAAGCATCATCACAAAACCGACCACCAGCAAACCGATCAGCGATGCAAGCCCTGCCCGCTGGCTCTCAAAGAAGTCGGTAAAAAAACCCACCAGCAGCGGAGCCATGAATGCCGTTGCTGTTCCTGATAGCGCGTAAAGCCCGAAAAATTGAGTTACCAGTTCCGGCGGAGAGATTCTGGCCATCATAGTTCGGGCACTGGCGAACCCGACTGTGATAAACATACCGAACAGTTGAGTATTCAGAAAGTACAGTACTTCGGGCAACGTTTTAAAATATGGGGAGGACCAAACCGCAACACCAGGCGTGACATCAATGAGGTACAAAATCGAGTCTGGCTGCAGCGATACACCGATGACAAGCAGTAACGCGGTACCACCTATTGCGATCAACACCGCCACCTTAGATCCAAATCGATCATCGACCACACCACCAATAACAGCACCAACCGCAGCAGACAATGAAGTCACTATGCCGAAGATAAGTAGTGAAATCGCATCCCAACCAAAAGTCCCCGCAGCATAAACGCCACTAAAAATCAGGATACCTACCAGGCCATCGTTAAAAATCATCCGGGCGATGAGGTACAGAGCGACATTGGAGTAATGGCTCACTGCCCTGACCGTCGTCCAAACTTCCCTCAACCCTTGCGATACTGCCTGTTTCACGGTGAATGTTGTGTTCTTGCCATCAGGGGTAAAAAGAAACAATGGCAGACTAAAAACCAGCAACCAGATAGCGGTCATTGGTCCCACGATTCGATTGTGTTCCTCTGCTTCCTGGTCGAGACCGAAAAGAGGCGCTTCCGGAATAAAGAACCAGTCCACCGTGCCTGGCAATGCAAAGGCATAGAGCACAAACACCATCAACAGCAGTCCACCAATATTGCCCAGTGCAAGTGCGAGGCCTGAAATAGACCCGACCTTCGAGCGCGGCGCGATGGAAGGCAGCATGGCATTGTGAAACACTGCGGAGAATTCAAACATGATGGCAATCAGAATGATCAATCCCAATGTCGGGTAGATTCCAATTCCTCCACCATCTTTTTTCGCAAACCAAAGCAGATAGATCGCTGGAATCATTATCGCCACGAACACCAGAATCCAGGGCTTCCGGCGACCGCTTTTATCAGCGATCGCTCCAAGAAAAGGCGCTAATAGCGCGATCAAAAAACCGGAAACCGCGTTGGTATACCCTAACAGCCCCTGTCCCTTCACTGGGTCACCAACGATCGTGGTCGAGAAGTAGGGCGCAAAAATATAGATCGTGACCAGAATGACGTAAGGGTTACGCGCCCATTCAAATACCGCCCAGCTTCGATAACCAAGTGGCGCCGCCGCCGGTTGCCCTGATATAGACAAGATCGACAAGGTTATTGTTCAGTCGTACCAATTAGCTCTACCAAGTCGCCGCCATCCCGCGTGGCCTCTATAAAAGACGCCTCGTAAGCAGATTCCGGGTTGGTTCGAACTCGTTCATCCAACCGATGCGCATCTTCACCAACCAGGATTCGCCACTTACCCGCCTTAACCCCGTCCAGGATGATCGTCGCTGCCTCCCCCGCACTGGTAGGGGCATTATCACGAAATGCGATTCCCCTCTGGTGCATGAACTCACGGATCTGGTCGTCGGACAGGTTCATCACTACTTCTGACATCTCTCCACCTGAGTTCATCATTCGCTCGCGTATATCCTTGATGTCCTCTTCACTCATATCAAGAGCCGCTGGTCGTCCAAGAACTTTTCCGGAATTGATCGCGATGGAGGTGCCTATGTGCCCCGGCATAACAACACTAACCCCTACGTGAGGCGCATTCAGCCTGAGGTCGGTGACCAGCGCTTCACTGAATCCCTTTACCGCAAACTTAGCGGAACAATACGCGGTATGCGGCGTGTTCGGGCCCAGGGAAGCCCAGAACCCATTGATGCTGCTGGTGTTAACGATGTGTGATTCATCAGCATTAACCAATGATTCTATAAAGGCACGGCAACCATAGTAGACGCCGTACCAACAGACATTGAAGGTTCTTTCCCAGTCAGCTCTGTCCTCTGGATTCATAAAACTGCCGCCGCCGCCAATACCGGCATTGTTAAATAACAAATTAATCTTGTCGCCGTGGGCAGCGATCACTTCATCCCGAAAGTGGTTCATGGCTTCTTCACTGGAAACGTCACATTGATGCAGAGTCACCAGGATGTCGGGATTCACTTTCTGGCACAGAGTTTTTGTTTCTTCCAGGTTCTCCATCAGAACATCACAGGTTGCGACATTGCATCCTTCCTTAACCAGCTGCAGGCAGAGCTCCCTTCCCATACCGGTACCTCCACCGGTCACAACTGCTATCTTTCCTTCAAAGCTATCCATCTACCTACCTCCTCGATTCTTGCCTAATTTGGCGATTTAGCGTCTTGTTGCTCGACATCAATGGCTCCAACGACCATACCATTAAACTGACTTTTTGCCCGCCACAGCATGACGGCCAGCGCCGCAAACGGAAGGCCAATAAATGCACCCATCCACCAGTCGGTTTCGGTGTAGAGCCAGGGCCAGACCGCCATGCCGATTGCTACTTGCACAACATAAAGAGCCGCCCAGGGAAACATCCACCGTTTCATCTTCAGAAAACCGAAGAATCCGGCTCCGTAGATCAACCAGTGCAAGGGTTCAGTCACCTTAGCGGCCCAACCATGGAGCATGTAGCCAAACCAGACTTCAGCATCCTGGTCGACGGGCTTGTAAAACAAATCAAATGGCATGTAGATGAACGTCATATATGCACAAAAAATCATCAGTGCGTTCATCCAATGTGGACGTCCCGCAAAAAGTTTCTTTAGTTTCTTCACCAGGGCTTGCTCCCGCTCTAATTGAATTTAAAATACTCTTCCCGGCGCTCATCAAGCAGCTCACAGGCGCTTTCGATTAGTGTCACACCGTCTTTATAATTGATGTAAATAATAATTGATGTATGGAACGACCCGATCGAAATTACGCAACTGAACTCTTTTTGACCAGACCAAAGAACATTTTTAACTGCTCTACCCGGGTGCTTTCACCGCGAGTAAAGGCCAGAACTTCATCGAAGTTCTCGTCAGCGTTTTGAATCTTACCAGTAACAGCGACGACTCTTCGAATAGAGCTTCAAATCGCTTTATGGCCGAGTTTCTTGTCGTTGAAGCCTGGTCGTCTTCGGGTTGGCATGGACCATAAACTAGCACACCGTGCCGGTTTACGGTCCCGAGAGAAAAAGGGAAGAAAGAAAAGAAAGAAAAGAAAGAAAGAGAAAGGGGTCAACGCTGACCCCCAGAACTGTCACCCCTCGATAAAGCTTTTAAGCTGTTCCGACCTGGAGGGATGCCTGAGCTTTCGAAGTGCCTTGGCTTCAATCTGCCGAATACGCTCGCGCGTTACCGAAAACTGACGGCCCACTTCTTCAAGGGTATGATCAGTATTCATATCAATACCAAACCGCATCCTTAGTACTTTGGCCTCACGGTCGGTCAAAGCAGTCAACACATTGGTCGTGGTCTCTTTCAACCCTGCATCCGTCGCGTGGTCCATCGGGGATTCAGCAGTGGTGTCACTCACGAGATTCCACATGGTGGAATCATCATCATCACCGACAGGTGTTTCCAGTGAGATAGGCTGTTTCGCAACATCTAACGCCTTCAGGACTTTGTCCTCCGGCAAGTCCATCCTCTTGGACAATTCCTCGATTGTCGGTGACCGCCCGAGTTCCTGAATCAGCTGCCGAGTCAATCGGTTGAGCTTGTTCACCGTTTCCATCATATGGACCGGTACTCGAATCGTTCGCGCCAGATCCGAGATAGAACGGGTGATCGCCTGCCTGATCCACCAGGTGGCGTAGGTAGAAAACTTGAATCCACGACGGTACTCAAACTTGTCGACAGCCTTCATCAAACCAATGTTGCCTTCCTGAATCAGATCTAGGAAATGCAATCCACGGTTGGTGTACTTCTTGGCTATCGAGATGACCAGCCTGAGATTTGCCTCAATCATGTCCTTCTTGGCGGCACGAGTGTTTCCGACCGCCAGGAATAAACGACGGTTAAGGTCCTTGATTTCCGCAATGCTCATATCAGTTCGAGTCGATATGCGTTTGATCAGCTTGTTACCATGACGAACAGAGACCCTTACTTTTTGTAAGCTTTCTGCAATTTCTGGCATCTTTTCTGTCATGTCGTCGATCCAGTCGACACTGGTCTCGTTGCCAACATAGTTCTTCAGGAACACTTCCCTGGGCATTTTGCTTTTGCGGACACACAAGTCACGAATCGATCGTTCCTGATCCCTGATTAGCTGCATATCACGACGAACAAGCTCCAGTATCGGATCCATCACCGCAGGTACCAACTTAAACAGGCTGAATGCGTCAGCCATTTTCCCCTGGGCCTTGACTGTCTTCGGATCTAACCGACCCTGCTTGGTCCTCGCCCGATCATAAGCTTTGTAGGCCTTATCCAAGATCTTGAATCTTAGATGCCCCAGATCATGGTCAAGCTTACCGGTATTGTCGTCCTCACCAGCTTCATAGTTGCCGCTCGATTTCGCCTCAGCGATCAGGGACATGTCTGGAATGATATCTTCCGGGTCGAGAAACCCTGAGATAACGGCAGAAACCTCACCTTCATCTTCGATAACTTCTTCGTAGACCGCGAGGACATATTCCACCGTCCCTGGGTAACCAGCCATGATCGACATCGTCTCGCGAATACCATCTTCAATTCGTTTGGCGATTTCAATTTCACCGGCTCGCGTTAACAGAGGCACTGTTCCCATCTCACGCATATACATGCGGACAGGGTCCATGGTCTTGCCTACAACACTTTCAATACCGCCAATGGTTTGGTCTTCATTGTCAGCTATATCATCCGATGACGACTTCAACGATGCTGGATCAGGCGCCGCTTCGTAAACCGAGACTCCCATCTCTTCGAACATTAGAACAATACTTTCGAACTCGTCGGTTTCTTCAATACTTTCCGGTAGTGCTTCAGTCAGCTGATCGTAAGTGAGATAGCCCTGCTCTTTTCCGGTATCGATCAGGACTTTGAGCTTTGATTCTTCTGGTTCAGTCTCGTCCTCGTCCTCAGGCTTTTCTTTCTTGCCGGCCAGTTCTTCCAACGCATCAAGTTCGTCCGTCGTGTCTTCGAGGTTATCGTCATCAAGTATTGTGTCGAAATCACCTTCACTCGAGTTAGTCATAGGGCGTGAACTCCGTTAAATACAGTGCATATTAGTGGTTGGTCTTTTATCCCGTACTTGTAGTGCTGCGTAATGCTTGTCTGAGGACATTACAACGCGACAAATGGACCTTCTTTTCTGACGAAAGATATCTCCAGATACGATCAAAGAAAGTTCACTCGGTTCGCCCGCTGAGTCTAATCTGGAAGCATGTAAGTTCTGGGGTAGCATTATACATTTTATCGTAGCTTGGATGTCTACAAGTAAACTGCATTTAGCCACGTTTTTTGGAAAAAAACCGACCGTTGGCCAACCATTTTCAAGATCTGACCCCCCGCTAGTTCCCTTTCGGCAGTAGACTAAAAAACAATGGCTATTTTCGCTTATCGAATCGATACCCTTTAATGGGGCCTGAATAAGGGGATTTCAAGTCAAAACACAAGAAAAATCGTCGTGAAAAAATTTCAACCAGGTCTTTTCGCCAAATTCTGTAACTTTTCTTTCCTGAATTCAGCAGCTTAGATTCGAATCCTCAATGTCAAGGCAATAGCGGCACAGGAACCTCCATTTTTCCACCCTTTAATTTAGAAATCGCTGGGGGTATATTATCCACCTCGCTAGCTGAAGCTGTATGTATATACAGTATTGTCCTCGGCAGGATGGATGCGCATACAGCTTCGCTAGCCGAGACCAATCTAGTAAAATTTCTGCTTCTAATTGCCTTCAGCAATACCGATTATCGAACCACGGCCCCTTGCGCAAAACTCAACAACACTACCCCGCAGTTTTTTCACCGCGTTATCCATACCTACTCAGGTAGCACAACGACTTGCGACAGAACGCCGTTCCAGTCAAATTCAGTGTCGCCTATGACGTAGAAAAACGGATTCAGAATGTTGTCTTTTGTGTTGTATCTAAGCTCTTTCAGCTCTACATCAACCACCTTGCCACCCGCTGCTTCCACCACTGCTTGCGCAGCGGCTGTATCCCATTCAGAGGTAGGTGCCAGTCTAGGATACAAATCTGCTTCTCCTTCGGCGATAAGGCAAAGTTTCAGCGAGCTTCCCATATTGGTGGTATCGATCGAGGAGAAATTTTCTCGAAGAACACTGAGGCAGGCTTCCAGCGCTTCACCACCGTGTCTTCGACTGGCAACGACAGTTAGTGAAGCGCGGTCCAGTTTTCTAACCTGAATAGACCCGGTCTCTCCCTCTCGGGTCACCGTCGCGATTCCCTCGTGTTGGTCGCCCGTATACATAACATCTTTCACTGGAACAAACACAACCCCTCTCATTGGGACACCTTTTTCTATCAGCGCAATATTGACGGTGAACTCGCCATTGCGATTAATGAACTCCTTGGTACCATCCAGTGGATCAACCAGAAAATACTGGTCCCAGGAAGATCGCTCTGCAAAGCTAATGCCATCCGATTCCTCGGACAGAACGGGAATCCCAGGAGCCCTCTTCTGCAGTCCTTCAACGATGATGTTATGGGCGGCAAGGTCTGCCCGTGTCAGGGGGGAGTTATCTGACTTGGTTTGCACACCAAAATCTTCGTCACCATAAACCTGCAGAATAGCGGCCCCCGCGTCCCTCGCCACTGCGCACATTACCTTTATCAACTCAGTCAAAATTACGTACTCATTATTATCGATGACAGATTGAACAATATACGAGTATCAATCTCAACTGGGATAGAATGAGCGCGGTTTATGTTAGTGCCACTGAGGGTTCTAATAAGGCAGGGAGTCACATGAGTGGTGTCAGGCTAGATAAGTGGCTTTGGGCTGCACGGTTTTTTAAAACCAGGGCGAAGGCCAAGGACGCTATCGATGGAGGCAAAGTCCATCTGGGTGGACATCGATGCAAACCCAGTAAAGAAGTAGTCGCGGGCGATATGCTAAACATTACCCAGGGGTTTGATGAAAAAATCATTATAGTGCATCACGTATCAGAGAAACGAGGGTCTGCCACCCTCGCACAAAAGTTGTATCAGGAAACACCTGAAAGTGAGGCAAAAAGAGCGCTCCTGACTGAACAGCGGAAAGCCGCGGGTGCTCATATTATGTCTGAGGGTCGACCCACGAAAAAAAACCGACGGCTGATTCACCAGTTCCGCGATAAAAACCTGTAGCGAACAGGTGAGAACAGGAATAAGACAGATTCCTGCAAGAATGGTAAACGGCATTCCCCACAGCCCACCAGATTTGGCATAATCACGACATCTCACCCACATGCATCATACTCCTTGAAACTACGACCTAGCGACTCAGGCGAAATAAGCCTTATAAAGCTCATCGACAGTGCAAGCGGCGCATTGGTCGTCCGAATCGCTCATCGAACTTGTCGTCACCCACTGGACCGATCATGATAGTTATGACCCAGCCGCAAGGACGCTCGCGCAGTAGTTCGTCGAAAACCTCTGGAAATTCAAAGTCGATGATGACGTCACTAACGCCGGTCCTCAGTTAAACTACTAGAATGCAGTCGATACCTTTACCACTAAGTTCAGCACTAAAAGAAGCCAGCGAGCAGGATTCAGGCCTGCTCGTTTTTAATCACGGCATCGAACGGGAAGCTCTTCGTGTGACACATGAGGGGCACCTTGCGACAACCCCCCATCCGGGTTTTTTGGGTGGCAAATTGACCCATCCCAAAGTAACCACCGATTTTTCAGAATCCCAGCTTGAACTCATCACCCCGGTGCATCAGTCACCCGCAGCCGCTCTGACTGAACTGGACGAGGTTCATCGATATATTTACTCAGGATTACAGGACGAAAAACTTTGGTCCGCCAGTATGCCGTGTCTACTCAAAGCTGATGAGGACATTCCCCTTGCCTATTATGGCGAGTCCAACCTGGGCCGACTGAAGAAAGCCTATCGCAGTGGCCTGGGATATCGCTATGGTCGCGGGATGCAAACTATCTGCGCTGTTCATTACAACTTTTCTTTCCCGGAAAACTTCTGGGATTGGTTACACACTGCCGAGCAGTCAACTGAGACTACCGCAGAGTTTCGTAACCGGCGGTATTTCGACCTGATGCGCAATTTCAGACGCTACTCATGGTTGCTGACCTACCTGTTCGGCGCATCACCAGCGGTCTGTAATTCCTTTCTAAAGGGCAAGCAGCATTCACTGTTGCCCTTTGATGAAGCTACTGCGTTTCTGCCAAACGCCACTTCTCTTAGAAGCGGCAACCTGGGATACCAAAGTAATACTCAGGCAACGAACATGAACATCTGTTACAACGGCCTTGAAAATTACGTCTCAACACTGGCCAATGCGATCGCTACCGAACATGCGCCGTATAAAGATATCGGCCTATTGGTTAATCACGAGTACCGACAGATCAACACCAACATCCTGCAGTCCGAAGCGGAGTTTTATTCATCCATCAGGGCGAAACGCGTACCGGATAAAGGCGAGAATTTTCTCGCCTGCCTGCTGGGGCAGGGTGTCCAATACATCGAAGTACGGTTACTGGATGTCAATCCGTACCTCCCGCTTGGCATTGATGAGCAACAAATTAAGTTTCTGGATTCATTCCTCCTTTTTTGTCTGTTATCCGACAGCCCGGAGCACGACGATCAACTCTGTCGTGAGGTCACCGAAAATAGCGCCGCAACAGTTTACGAGGGACGTGACAGCGAACTCATGCTAAATGATCAGGGTCAAAAAGTTTCTCTGCGCGAATGGGGTGGTGCACTACTGGCGAACATTGCAGAGTCTGCAGCGCTTTTAGATACAGACAACGCTCATTCCTACCAGGAAAGCGTAACAGCGCAACTCGATCGCCTGCAAAACCCGACTCTCACGCCAAGCGGTTCAATCCTGCGCGATATGCAAACTGACCAGATTCCTTTCTCCAGGTTCGCAATGGATAAAACGCTGGAGCATGAGCGATATTTCAAGTCTCAGCCATTTACAACCGCGTTAAAAGACAAGTACGAAGTACTCGCGCAGAAGTCTATCGAAGACCAAGCGGTCATTGAGGCCTCAGATACACTGGCTTTCGACGACTATCTTGTGAAAATCGCCCAGGAATATAAACCCCTCACGGATGCCAGTTGAATTACCTGGCACACTTCGCCCTGGCAGGCCCAGAAACCGGCCTGTTGGTTGGCGGCTTCCTAGGCGACTATATTAAGGGGCGCCTGGAAAATCGCTTCAGCCCCGAAATCGAGCGAGGGATTCGTCTCCACCGGGCAATCGACCAATACACCGATTCACATCCGGTAGTAAAAAACAGTTACAAGCGATTTGATCCCAGATTCCGTCGATACGCTGGCATCATCACCGATATCGCTTTTGATCACTTGTTGGCGCAGAACTGGCCTCGATATTACAACGAGCCACTTGAGTCTTATTCCGCTAGCACCCTTGAAAAATTGTTAGCTCACAAAGACACGTTGACCGATGCTGCATTCCAGAGCGCATCGCGAATGCAGGAACACAATTCATTGGCCCACTATGGCCAGCTGGAATTCTTGGAACGATCACTCGCGTATCTCTCAGAGAGGTTAAAACACGCAAACCCTCTTATCGAGGCCTATCCACATTGTGAGGAGCAACTTCCCAGTCTTCAGGAGGACCTTTTAGTTTTTTACCCTGAACTGATGGCGTTTTGTAATGAATGGAAACAACTTCATTAAAAAGGGCAAGCTCTAGTTAAGAGGACTTTTGTGGGGGGACAAGGCGAACCCGCACGGGGTAAAATCACCAATTCGCTTTAAATTCCTGATTTTGTGAGCACATGTTCAACGCAGACGTCGCAGGAAAAGGGCGTTATTCAGGGATTGACTAGCGCCGTCATAAACGATCCAACTGCCAAGGAATGAGGAACTCATGTCTGATTACATACCTAATGCCAAGAACCTGAACTGGATAATCGGTTTCGGCTGTATGTTCCTCATGGGAGCTGCACTCTTCATGGAGCACATGATGCACCTGGAGCCCTGTCCGCTCTGTATATTCCAGCGAGTGGCCGTAATCGCAGCCGGGCTGATCGCCATCGCAGCTGCCCTGCACAACCCAGCCCAGGTCGGTATCAAGGTCTACGGCCTGCTAGTAGTGATGGCTTCTGCGGTTGGTAGCGCACTTGCAACCCGACAACTCTATCTTCAAAGCCTACCGGAAGATCAGGTTCCTTCTTGCGGCCCCGGGCTCGATTATCTGCTGGACGTGTTTCCAATGCAGGAAGTGATTCAAATGGTTCTCGTCGGTGATGGCAGTTGCGCTGAAGTCGTTTGGACGCTACTTGGCGTCAGCATCCCCGGCTGGACTCTGGTCGGGTTTATTGGCCTGGTCACGCTGGGGCTATTCCAGGCTTTCAGGAACAATGCGCACCAGTAATGCTCACTAGTTTTACTGGGCCGACAGGAAGTCCAGGGCTTCTTTTTTTTGGTCGATTGTCTGCTGAAATTGCTCAATAGTTGCCCTCATTTTCTGAACCTGTTCCGGTTCCGGAATACCTGATGGCACACTCATTGATCCTGAATCAGCTGATTGTCCCGCATCTGACCGCGGCGCTGGCGGTACATAGGCTTCCACCAAATTCACATCCGAAATTTCTATTTCCTCAGCAATCTCGAAATTAGGCGGGGCATTTGAAAAATGCCATTGCTCCTCGTCGTCCTGCCACTTATAGACCAGCTTCGGCTGCTGCTCTTGCACGGGGGGGGACATTTTGGCGCCACTGGTTAAATTACCCACCAGACCTTTTAACTGAACAGGTACGTTTATCTTCCAGTCATCAAGCGTCATTAATGGCTCGCCGCTGGACCCTTTTATAAAAAGAGGGCAATGCATGCGATAATCACTAATCCAACCATCAATTTAATCAAAACATTTCTCCGAACAAGCGCGTCCAAAACAGGCTCAATATAACCGTACCCCTATGTTAACGCTAACCAATGTATCCCTAAGGCGAGGCCCAGACCCTCTATTTACAGCCGCCAGTTTCACCATTCATCGCGGTAACAAAGCGGGGCTGATCGGCGCAAATGGCAGTGGTAAATCGAGCCTTTTCGAGGCCATTCTCGGGACCCTGGAATCTGATGTTGGCCAGATCGACTTACCGGCCGAAACCCGTATCTCGCATATGGCACAGGAGGTCATGGGTAGCACTCAACCCGCGATCGATTATGTGCTTTCGGGTGACCGGCGCTTTGTAGAGATCACAGCACAACTTGCCCAGTCCGAGCGCGACGAGACTTTCGAAAAAATTGCAGATCTGCACGAACAATTGGACACAATTGACGGATACACGGCCCGTGCGCGCGCAGAACAACTGATGGTCGGTCTTGGTTTTTCGGAACCGGAGTTTACAAGGCCACTTTCCAGCTTTTCAGGGGGGTGGAGAATTCGCCTGAATCTCGCGCAAACCCTGATGACCCCTTCCGACCTGTTGTTACTCGACGAACCGACGAACCACCTCGACCTTGATGCCATCCTCTGGCTATCCGACTGGATCAAAAATTTCCCGGGAACCCTGTTACTCATATCCCATGACCGGGAGTTCCTCGATGAATGCGTCAACCACATCGTCTATCTTCATCACCAGACAATTGAACTGTTTACGGGCAACTATTCCGCCTTTGAGAAGATCAAGGCAGCCCGCCTTGCGCTGCAGCAAAGCAGCTATGAGAAACAACAGCGCGAGATCGCGCATATGCAGGATTTCGTCAGGAGGTTTCGGGCGAAAGCCACTAAAGCAAGACAGGCGCAGAGTCGAATTAAAGCGCTGGAACGATTGGAACTGATTGCTCCGGCTCATATCGACTCACCCTTCTCCTTCGAAATAACTGCACAGGAAAAAGCATCGACGCCATTGCTCACCCTGGTAGATGCCAACCTTGGATACGGGAGCGCGGTTCTGAAGAATGTCAATCTCAGCTTCTTACCCGGTGATCGATACGGGTTACTTGGGGTTAATGGAGCAGGAAAGAGTACGCTGATCAAGACATTGAACATGGAGCTGCCGTTATTAAGTGGTTCCGAGACCGGGGGGACTAACCTCAACACAGCCTACTTCTCACAGCACCAACTTGATGAGCTGGACCTTTCCAGCAGCGCAGTGCAGCACTTGTTTGAACTTGGAAGAAACCTTGGAACAGTCCCAGGCGAGCAGGAGGCGCGAAATTTCCTGGGTGGATTTAACTTCCACGGAGACAAAGTACTGGAACCAGTTGGGACCTTTTCCGGCGGTGAGAAAGCCCGGCTTGCGCTTGCCCTAATTGCCTGGACCAGGCCCAACCTGCTGCTAATGGATGAACCAACAAACCATCTTGATATTGAAATGCGCCAGGCACTGACCGTCGCATTACAGGCATTCGCCGGCGCTTTGATCCTTGTGTCACACGATCGGCACCTCATGGCAAACGCGGTGGATCAATTTCTCCTGGTTGAAGACGGCTGCGTCAGCATCTTTCCCGGGGACCTCGCGGACTATCGAACCCGAGTATTACCCGGCAAGGAAAAAGACGCGCTGCCTACAGATCTGGCCGCTGAAACAGTATCGCCAAAAACAGCCAAGAGGCCAGGTAAAGAAGTCCGGCAACTGAAAACACGCCTGAATACCCTTGATAACAGAATGGAACGGCTACAACGAAAACTCGCAGAAGTGGAGCAACAGCTATCTGACCCTGCTATCTACAAAAGTCGTGACGGCCACGCAAAACAGGAGGTAGACCTCCAATCACTCCTTCGAGACCAGACGGAACTCAAAGAGCAATTGGAAGCTATGGAGGGCGAATGGCTCGAAGTCAGCGCTGAACTGGAATCTATCTAGGGAACTTCTGATTAACTGCATTTTTTTGTGAGGGCAAGGCGAACCCGCACGCAGAAAATCGCGAATGGTCTTAATTTCGCGAGGTTTCGAGTACGGGTTCAACGCAGCCATCGCGAAAAAAGTGATGCGCACTCCGACTTTAATCACATGTTCCCTAGACTTCCAGCAGCACAACTACACCTGGACTTCCTTATCTGGTTCCTGCACACCCTCAGCAATACTTCGCCCAAGCGCCGGGAACACAGGAATATCCTTGTCGTCCGGCATTGGCATGAACTTCTTCCTCGCTAACGCTGCTTCAATATAGGGTGCCAGTTCCTCGGTCTTCTTCGCTTCCCGTTCAGCTTCTCTTGCCTTGAATTCTGGCATTACTTCACTGGCAAAGAGCTCCAGTGACTCGCAGATGTGTTCGTGCTTATTCATACCCGCCTGCTGAATAAACGTCACCTGATCCACACCGACTTCCTCAAACTTCTTGAGGTGGCCTCTCATGTCATCAGGCGTTCCGATTCCTCCCCTGGCACCGGTGAGAGATTCCGTGATGTCTACAGGCATCTCCGCTAACTGTTTCTCACGAGCCTCCCTGAACTGTTTAAAGAGGTTAGTTCTCCCTGGTTTATGCTCGCCAAATCCGTACAACGCGCCAAGCGCGTATCCGAAGAACTCAAACCCTTCCAATCCACGGCTAATCGCTTCTTCTCTGTCCTGATGCAGAGAAAAGCTCGTCACCATGGCGATATTGGCATTCACAGTGTGGCCAATCGGCACACACTCATCGCTTTTGATAATGCTGTAGTACTCATCCACCCAGTGTTTGGCCTCCAACGGATCAACAAAAGCGAAGGTCAGCGCGCCTATTCCCAGCCTTGCAGCCATTTTAATAGTTTCCCTGTTTGAGCAGGCAACCCAGAGTGGTGGATGAGGTCGTTGCGCGGGTTTAGGGACAATGTTTCGGCACGGCATACTAAAGTACTTGCCTTCAAATCCCGGATAAGGGTCCATTGCCAGCATGTTGCAGATTTGCTCAACTGCTTCAAGGTACTGCTCACGTTTTGATTCAACAGGAATATCAAAGCCACCAAGCTCCAAAATAGCCGATGACTCACCAGTGCCAAACTCAACCCGCCCATTGGAAACCAAATCCAGTGTCGCAATACATTCTGCCGTTCGAGCGGGGTGGTTGTAGTTGGTGATTACCTGCCTGATACCATGGCCAAGGCGAATGTTTTTTGTTCGCTGTGACGCTGCGGCCAGAAATATCTCAGGCGAAGACGAGTGCGAATACTCCTCCAAAAAGTGGTGTTCAACTTCCCAGGCGTAGTCAATGCCAAGTTTGTCCGCAAGCTCTACCTGGTCCAGCGCATCCTGGAATAGTTGCTGCTCTAGACCGTCCTTCCAGGGCTTCGGTAATTGGTGTTCATAGAAAATTCCAAATTTCATGTTTATTCTCCCTTAAGCCACAAGCGCTTCGAATTGTTTAAATAATGACTGCCCGTCTTTGAGTGCAAGGACGGTTTCCTTCAGCGTCGCAATACTGAGTGGTCGTTGAGTCTCATGCATTTCAACCGCATGCCAGTGCACCATCTTTTCCCAAACCGGGTCCAGGATTTCAGCACCGGATATCTCAGACCCATCTACCGCCTTAATCGTAAAGCTTCTGAACTCCGATATTGCCGCGCGTAGCCACGCCACATGTACGGATTCGTCGAGCCGAATTCGGTTTATCAACTCGACCGCGTGAGCCGCCTCTTTCGGTTTGTCGATGAAGGTTTCAGCAGACTCTATGACACGTTCATAGAAATCAAATGCGCGCTCTGCCCTGACTTCTATCATCAGTAAATTCATGAGGAATGAGATCAGCATCTCGTGTTCAGCAGGAAGCGCAAGCATTTCTCGTTCAGCTTTCTCACGGCCAATGCTCGCTGGCGCCTCCGGGATCGGGTATTTTTCTTTCCCAAAAACAAGATCCCGCGCCGCAAACCACATCGTATCGTGACCACCAATACTGGAATCAGGAATACCGCCTTCATCCCAACCGTGGGTTGTGAGAAGCCCTTTGTTCATATGTGCCAGCGCCGTTGCGGAAACGTCCTCAACAATGATCGATTGAAAATCAGGAGCCTGGACCTCCGCCAGCGCTTTGCCACGCGCCTCTATCAAGCCCGTGATGGTGAGCGAATCCCAGAACGATTGTTCAATTCCATGTTTCAACAACAGAACCTGTTGCGGGACATTGGGAAAGTTAGGTTCAGTCAGCAACGTGGTAGAAGCTTCGACGATAGGAACACCACGATCATCAAGCTGTTTGTGCCAGTTGTTGATCGCTTCCCATCGGTGCCTCGTGCGTGGTGATAGATAACGGCCGTCTAGATCGAAGCCACCATGCAGCTTCTGTCCGCACTCCACATGCAGGGTTTGATAGTCGTGTTCAGCTTCTATTTCCTGCTTGCTGTATTCCAACTTGCTCATTACAACCTCCCGTTATCGATTGCCTAATCCCCGGTCAATAAACATGCTCAGGTCTTCAATCATTTTCTCTCTGTCCAGGTCTCTTCTGCTGGCATAAATCATCGCGTGACGCAGCAAACCACAGAGGCCGTGGCTGATTAGCTCAAAGTCAAATTCGTCTTGTTGGTCACCTGCTGAATCAGTCGACCGGTCGTTCCTGACCGTAACGCTCACCAGATGACCCAGCCGGTCATACATTCTCCAGGCATTGTCATCCCTGGGCGCAATAAACACAGGGTCAAGAAATGCAGCCTGCAACAATCCAGGATGTTCCGCACCAAAGTCCACTACTGCGCCGCATGTCACTCGCCACCTTGCTCGGGATCCACTGATTTCCTGAAGTCGATCGCTCATCACTTCTAGTAATTCATTCTGCGCCTGCTCCGCAAAATCAAGGAACGCCTGCTGCTTGTCAGCGAAATGCAGGTAAAAGGTGCCGTTAGCGACGCCGGCTAGACGCGCAACGTCCTGCGGTCTTGTCTCGTGGTATCCAAGTTCAACAAATAATTCACGCGCGGCCAGCCTCAGCCGGTCCAGCGTCGCGACTTTCAACGCGGGCTCTTTCTCCGTGTTCTTTTTTTTGACCGGGATGGATGGCATCACAATGACAAATTGTCAGCGAGCGATAAGTGTAAACTGCTACTGACAATTTGTCATACCTCTCTGGCTTTGTAGGTATACTTCGCGCCAGGGGAGCATGACCCACACTTGGAAACAGACCAGAGACCACGATGACTAACCCAAAAAGATCTTTCCCTGACACCAGAATGCGACGTCTGCGAACCGATGACTGGTCTCGACGTCTAACCCAGGAAAACCAGCTAACCGCGTCTGACCTGATCTATCCCGTGTTTGTACATGCAGGTGAAAATAGCCGTGAAGCCGTGCCCAGCATGCCTGGCGTAGATCGACTCACAATAGATCTTCTGGTCCAGGAGGCCCGTGAAGTGGAAGCACTTGGCATCCCGGTCATCGCCCTATTTCCTGTGGTGCCACAAACCAGGAAGTCACTAACCGGGGAGGAAGCCTATAACCCGGACGGATTGGCACAAAATGCGGTAAGGGCAATCAAGGCGGCCTGCCCCAACCTGGGAGTGATGACGGATGTCGCCCTGGACCCGTTTACCAGTCACGGACAAGATGGCATCCTCGACGAGAATGGCTACATAGACAATGACATTACCTTAGAAACGCTAGTCAAACAGGCTGTATCCCACGCAGAAGCTGGAGTCGATATTGTTGCACCTTCGGACATGATGGATGGCCGGATCGGCGCTATTCGACGCACCCTCGAAGCCACAGGGTTTATTACGACCAAGATCATGGCTTACTCTGCAAAATATGCTTCCGCTTACTACGGTCCTTTTCGAGACGCAGTTGGCTCCAGCGGCAATCTTGGCAAGAGCGACAAGATGACCTACCAGATGAATCCAGCCAACAGCGATGAAGCACTGCACGAAGTGGCACTGGATATTGAAGAAGGCGCCGACATGGTCATGGTCAAACCAGGTATGCCTTACCTGGATATCGTACGCAGGGTGAAGGACACCTTTAACATGCCCACTATGGTCTACCAGGTGAGCGGCGAGTACGCGATGCAGATGGCCGCTATTGAAAAAGGCTGGTTATCAGAGGCTGTTATCAACGAGTCTCTGCTGGGGATGAAGCGGGCAGGGGCAGATGCCATACTGACGTACTTTGCCAAAAGAGTCGCGCGAGAATTACAGAACTGACTTCCTATGGTCGTCTACTGACCTGAGTAGGCAACTATAAAGATAAGCCTCCAACGTTACTTGGCTCAACATAGCGAGACCTGCCATAGAATTCGGTTTGCCGACCGCTAGCAGAACTACCTAGATAACCTCATAACGATTTCGCATAGATTATTCGTTGTGAATTCACGGTTGGCGGCTTAGGATTAACCCCTCGACCTACACCTACTTTTTTCGGAGATAGTAACAATGGCGGATATCCAACATGTGTCTGATGAGTCCTTTGACTCGGACGTTTTAAATTCAGGCGTGCCTGTCCTGGTGGACTACTGGGCGGAGTGGTGTGGTCCTTGTAAGGTCATCGCTCCCGTGTTGGAAGAAATCGCGTCCGAATACGATGGCAAAATAAAAGTCTGTAAGCTGGATATTGATGCTAACGAGGCAACTCCACCGAAGTACGGCATCCGCGGAATTCCAACTCTGATGCTGTTCAAAAACGGCAACGTAGAAGCGACGAAGGTTGGCGCGTTGTCCAAATCACAGCTAACAGCGTTCCTAGACAGCAACATTTAGGCGCGTTTATTCTGGCTTATTGTGTACATCACTGGTGGTAGTATGCCGCCGGTGAGTGCTCCCAAAGCAGGGCGTCAGTTAAAAAGTAGTTGACTTGGGCTTGAAAACATATCATTTTGTGCCTCGTAGTATGTGATGCTCAGAGCAGAACCGCAAAAAGAACCGCAAAAAAAAATAAAATACAAATTTGAACGCGCATACAATTGGCGCAACAGACATTGGTAACTCCGCTCATTTCCCCTCCAAAACAAATTCAAAACCTGACAACTTAATACTTTCAAAAAACAACTTTAGCTAAACCAAGTTTTCATCGACGCGATCGCGTCATCTTTAACAAACAAGTGAATTTATGAATCTAAGTGATCTAAAAACGAAACCCATACCAGAGCTTCTCGAAATTGCCCACGAAATGGGCATGGATAATCTCGGGAGATCCCGAAAACAGGAAATTATTGCGAACGTCCTTCGCAAGCACGCAAAAGGCGGCGAAGCCATTTACGGTGATGGCACCCTGGAAATTCTACAGGATGGATTCGGTTTCCTTCGGTCACCCGATAGCTCATATCTGGCGGGTCCCGATGACATTTATGTGTCACCCAGCCAAATTCGCCGTTTCAACCTGCGTACCGGTGATACTGTTTCCGGAAAAATTCGCCCACCGAAAGACAGTGAACGCTATTTCGCGCTCCTGAAAGTAGACAAGATTAACTTCACCGATCCTGGCGAAAGTAAGAACAAGATTCTGTTTGAAAACCTCACGCCGCTTTTCCCAGACCGGCCACTATTACTGGAGGCCGGCAACGGCAGCACAGAAGACCTGACCTCCCGAATTATTGACCTGACTGCACCCATCGGCAAAGGGCAGCGCGGTTTGATCGTATCTCCTCCGAAAGCTGGTAAGACGTTGATCCTGCAGAATATTGCCCAGTCAATCGCGCGAAATAATCCCGAAAGTCAATTGATTGTCCTGCTGATTGACGAACGACCGGAAGAAGTAACAGAAATGCAACGATCTGTACGTGGCGAAGTAGTCGCCAGTACTTTCGATGAACCACCGTCACGCCACGTCCAAGTCAGTGAGATGGTAATAGAAAAAGCAAAACGTCTGGTTGAGCACAAGATAGACGTCATTATTCTTCTCGACTCGATCACACGACTCGCACGAGCCTACAACACAGTAATTCCAGCTTCAGGCAAGGTCCTGACTGGTGGCGTTGACGCTCATGCACTTGAGCGACCAAAACGTTTCTTTGGCGCAGCACGTAATATTGAAGAAGGCGGGAGCCTTACCATCATCGCCACCTGTCTGATTGACACGGGCTCCAAGATGGACGAAGTGATATACGAAGAATTTAAAGGTACGGGTAACCATGAACTGCATCTCGAGAGGAAGATTGCAGAGAAACGTGTTTATCCTGCCATCAACATTCGTCGTTCTGGTACTCGTCGTGAAGACCTGTTGATGTCAGAGGATGAACTTCAGAAAGTTTGGATCCTCAGAAAGATCCTGCACGAAATGGATGACCTGGCTGCAATCGAATTCCTGCTGGAGCGCATGAAGAAGACCAAGTCCAATGAAGAATTCTTCGCGTCGATGAAACGAAAATAAATGTCGGCAAATAGCGTTACCTGCTCGATCAACTCAATTGAGTATTACAACCAGGACACTAGACGCATCCTGTTGGACGTTCCCCCTGAAAATGATATTAGCTTCCGTGCCGGGCAATACCTGCAGATGGTACTGCCACATAAGAAGTGTCCATTTTCGATTGCGAATTCGCCGCACCTGAAGAATCAAATTGAGCTTCACATCCGCCCAACACCGGACTCTGAAGATTCGACGGCGATCGAAGAACTGCTGGATAACGCAAGGGAAATTGAAATTGAAGCCCCCCTGGGTGATTGCTTCATGACGAGCCCACCAGACAACACCTTAATTCTGGTTGCCGCAAGTACCGGTATTACCCAGATGAAAAGTATCATTGAGTACCTGGAACCCGATGGGTTCAAGCACCCGGTGCACCTGTATTGGGGAGTTGTTTGCGACCGGGATCTTTATCTGGCCTCACTTTGCGAATCCTGGGAATCCAAACACAGCAATTTTCACTTTGTGCCTGTAGTCAGCGAACCTGACACCTCGCCCAATTGGGCAGGCCGAACTGGTCTTGTCGGCGTAGAGGCATTAAACGATTTCGAAGATGTCTCTGATGTCACGGTCTACGTATCCGGTGGGCCGGGGATGGTCTACGCAACACTGGACGCCTTTGTTGAACGCGGCATGCCGCAAGCAGGCATGCACTCAGATATTTTTTCCTTCGCACCCCGCCCGAAAAGCTAGTCCAGAGATAGCGCGAGTTTTAAGTGCTGAGCACTAGATTCGAATTCTCCATTGTGTGCGAGCAACAAGCCCAGTTTTTCGTGGCCTTTATGGGGACCACCTAATTCGACTGATCGAGTAAACGATTCTCGCGCCATATTGGGTTCGTTGGACAGCTCATACAAACAACCCAGGCAATAGTGAAGTGCCGGGTCTTCCTCATGGAGTTTTAGCCAACCTTCCGCAGCTTTGCGTCTGGCCTTAAGCGTGTCGAAATCCGCATCACCATAAAGTGACACGTAATCGGAATCCCAGGACTTCTTGATGGCTGCGCGTAAAAGCGGTTCGGCATGTGCTTTGTAGCTGAGGCTTTTCACATACTGTGACAGCACCTCGTGGGAATCCCGGGCACTGGCCCCGAGGGACTTAAATAATGCATTGAGTTCAGCATCGTTTCCAGCTTCAGCTCTTAAGCCGATCAGTGCAATCTCATTTTCGAAGGGTTCGGTATCAAACAGCTTTCTTAATCCAGGTAATGCCGCCATTGAAGCACGCCAGTCATCATTCATCTTGAGTGCCTGAAGTTTCAGCTCTGCGGCATAGCCATTCAACTTGATCGAATCCAGCGCGGTCAGGGCAGCAGCAGGATCTCTGCGCCTAAGTGCAAGTTCCGCCGAAAGAACGATCGCTGCACGAGACAGCGATGGGTCAGTCTCAACCGCCTGACGAAGATAGGTTTCACGCGCCTGATGGTCGCCCTGGTTATTCGCAGCCCTCGCCGCTGAAAGAAAGTTCATTCCTTTCGAATCGCTATCTTCACCAGCACCATCCAGGAACTTGCGGGCTCTGTCGAACTCGCCTTCGGTTAACAATCTCAGTCCTTTTTGAGTCAGCCTGCTCGTCCTTGCTTCTTTTTTTGCTTCACGCCATTCCCTAACAACCCCACTACCATACCTAAAGAGATTGACTGATCGAAACAGGAAGTAGGCAGCAAGGAAAAAACCAAGAAACAGGCCGACCAGCACCCAAAGGCTTGTCTGCATGGAGTACCCGTCATAGGCTAAAAGAACATAGCCCGGATCTCTTGCGATCAGGGTCCCAAGATATCCAGCTACCGCAATGACAACCAACAGCAGAAGCAATCCACGTTTCATTTTTGCGGTGCCTCCTTGAACCCAACCAATTGAGAACGGGCTGCCTTCAGGGATCCAGCTATATCTGGTAATTCAACTGACACCTGCAAAGCAGACAATCGAGTGATTGATTTCAGCATGGCGACGGTGCCCGGGTTTCCGTCGTCGAAGGAATCGGATACCCAAACCTGCGCCTCCCCAAGTGCACTCTGGAATACTCCCTGATTACCTTCCAACAGCGCCATCTGCGCAATCTGCAGCTTCAACACTAGGTTCTGCCTGAGGAAATATTCTTCTTTTGGTGGCAGGATGCGCTTGATCTCTACTTCATCCCGACGAAAGTCCACGAGGTGCGCAAGTTTGTTCCCCGCATGCCGAATCAGTCGCAAAAACCGCGCGAGGTAACCTGTTGCTTCAGCGCTTTGGTCAGTCGTTGAACTCGGCGCCTGGTAGGTCGGTAGAGTTCGACGGAGCAATGGGACCTGTGAGACGAGGGCAGAAAGCTCAAGATAAACTCCCTGAATGTCTGGTGAGCCCACGGCCTTTAATGCGGCTATATCCCGTGCAAGCGCCTCGCGTAATCCATGTGCCGTAAGTCCGTCGGTTTCCCGAATAATTTCATCAGCGGACTGCAACAGCTGCAGAGCTGAGTTCGCATCCTGCTCCATCAGTACCCGCTGGTTTGCCATCCTAACGAGGTATTCGACCTCAGCGTACACCCAGTCCTGTGAACTGGTGCCCATTCGACTTTGAATTGCCACCATCGACTCTGAAACACCAGCTAGAAACTGCTGCATCTGCTCCTCACCAGTCGTGAGTTGGGCATTCAATTCAGCATTCTTAGCCGCCATGCGGCGTTCAACATTTCGCAGCTCAATACCGAGGGTTTCAACACCGGCTTCAATCTGAGCAACACGCGCCGGTATCGGGTCGATCTGAGCACCTGTGTATTTCTCTTTGTAGATCTCATAAGCCGGCCAGGAAGCTATCCCAATAGCAACCAGCGCGAGTAGTATCGCGAGTACGACGCCAATTCCACCGCCCGAAGGCTTTTTTGACGGCGTCGCGGCTTTGTCCTGGCGGGATTCAATATGATCAAAAGCATGTTCAAGCTTTTCATCTAAGGGGCCCGTTGTTTGGTCACTCATTGGCTTTACCAGATGTATTTATTACCTTAATCACCGCATCATACAACGCTTCATCCGAAGCTCCACCTGCATTCGTCACCCCCTGAAAAACATAGCTTCGGGCTATTCCCTCCAGGCGAGATGAAGGCACTACGGCGTGGTATCCATGCAAACTCTCACCAGAGAGCGAAGTAAAATTTTCCAGAATTTCAGCACTGGTCAGAATAACGATCGAGCCTGCCATCAGGTCAGAAAAGTCATGCTGGAGTAGCAGCCGACGGTACGTCTCCAGATATGTGACGGATGCACCAGATTCACCAAGGGATTGACCAAGCAATTCCCGGCCACCTGCCCCTCGAACAATCAGGATCTGCTCATCTGCCACTTCCTGCAGACCAGTTAGCGCCAAAAGCCCTTCGCTCCCTGCCAGATCGGGGAACGAGGCAACCACACCATGCTGTTTAAGTGCTGCCGCTGTGCCTGGGCCGACCGAAAACCATTTTAGGCTTATCGGCCATTGCGGCCAATAGTTTTCCAGGATGGGTAACCCAAAACGAACACTACTTTTACTTACAAAGATGATCTTGTCGTAACGATCAAGATCCAACGCGATTCGTTTCATTTCCAGGTCGAGCGGCTTTTCTGCCAGTTCGATTAAGGGGCGAACAACCGGCAATAAGCCATCGGCACGAAACAAATCCGCTAGGGATTTATTCGCTCCGGGAGGACGGGTAAGCAGTATAGTTTTCAAATGCATCGATGCCCGACGATTTAGTTCAGTGTTTAATGTTCCGCCATCAAATCTACAGCACCCCTGGCTAACAGGTTATTACCCAGCCTCTCTGCGAGCGAGGCAGCGTCATCAATCCTTCCAGTCACCTGCTCCCTGATGATCACGTTACCCCCCGGATCAGAGATGAACGAGTTTAATAGAAACTCATCCGCCGTGGGTTCCGCATAGACAGCAACTGGCAGGTTACAGGTCGCACCTAGCAACTGCGTTACTTTACGTTCCGCCGTGACGCAGATTCGGGTAAGGGAGTGATTAATTGATTCAACGAGCCCAGTTATCACGGGATCGTTCGAGCGGCTCTCTATACCAACAGCTCCCTGCCCTGCAGCAGGGATACAGATATCAGTGGCTATTGCTTCACGTACGCGATTCGCAAGTCCAAGTCTGGTTAACCCGGCGACAGCGAGAATCACCGCATCATACTCACCATCATCGAGTTTACGCAGCCGAGTATCAACATTACCCCGGAGCTCGATAAACTCAAGTCCCGGATAGGCAAGCTGCAACTGCCTGACGCGACGTAAACTGGAAGATCCAACCCTTGAACCCTTTGGCAAATCAGCGAGTGACGCAAATCTGTTTGAGACAAACGCGTCCTGCGGGCTGGCTCGCTCAACGATCGACGTAATCGCCAGGCCCCGGGGTAGTTCACCCGGCACATCTTTCATAGAGTGAACCGCAATATCGGCAGAACCATCAAGCAGTGCAGTTTCAAGCTCTTTGACGAAGACCCCTTTGCCTCCCATCTGGCTAAGAGGGGAAGATTTATTCCTGTCACCCAGCGTGGTCATGCCAATAATTTCACACTGCAATTCGGCATGCGCGGATTCGAGCAGGCTTTTAATGTGATTGGCCTGCCACAATGCCAGTGCGCTTTGGCGTGTGGCTATTCGAAGTTTTTCCATGTTGTAGTTGTAACCGGCGACTGTTCCAGCCGCCCACATTAATGAGTTCCAGATCATCAATCAACGAAGAGAGCTCACCGAAGCATAGTTTAAGGGTCCAAAATACTGAATCAGCCAACAAAAAAGGCGGCAACTGCCGCCTTTCCCCATTCAGTTCGTGTATTACAAAGCCCGCACCAGCCTGCGTAGGCCGGAAACATGCCTTCTGCTCACATCCAATCGCTCTTCAACACCGCGCATCCTCACCTGGTAGTGTCCGCAAGGCTCTCTCTCCAACCCCTCAAGATGATCCATCATCACCAGTGCATTCCGGTGAATCCGGACTACCCGATCACCAAACTCTTCTTCAAGGTCGCGAAGGGTATCGTCGATCAGGACCTCACCACCTCCATAGCGCACCGTTACGTATTTATGATCTGCGTGGAAGAACTTCACATCCGCCAGCGGAATCAATTCGATGCCCCGCCACGTTTTGGCGCTGATATGCGTTCTCGAGCGGGTATGGGGTGTTTCGTCTTTCCCTATGATCGCTTCTATTTGGACCTTGTTAACGGCAGACACCTTACCCAGCGCCTCGGAGAGCGCTTCACGACGAACGGGTTTCATCAGGTATCCTGAAGCATTAACGCTAAACGCTTCTATCGCATGTTCATCAAAAGCAGTACAAAATATCACCGCCGGCGGCGTCGACAGCGTTGCAAGCTGTTTGCCCGCTTCCATGCCGTCCATGCCGGGCATACGGATATCCAGCAACACAATATCCGGTTCCAGTTTGATCGCCTGCCTGACCGCATCGTCGCCGGATTCTGCAATCCCTGAGACTTCATGGTCGTCAAGAATTTCTACCATTCTCACCAACCTTTCTCTTGCTAGCTTCTCATCGTCAACCACCAATACTTTCATGGACTATGACCTCTTTATGCTGATTTACCGACATTGCAGTCGGCATTTAGGGCTATATTTAGGACAGATACTTCAAATTGCAGTGCGATATTCTGTCATGAGCACTAAATTACGTCCTTTCCAACAACAAAAATGCTAAGTAGCGCACAGTTTGGAGATAAAAGTCGTTATTTTCAGCCTTTTACCGGATAAATCAGGCGAGCTGTAAAAAAACCCTCAGATACGTCAGTCGTCAGCAACGCTTCCGGCCCATAGAGCGCGGTCATTCGGTTGCGAATGTTGTCGATGGCCATCCTGTTGCCCTGTTTATGCTCATAAGACGTATCTGACATCGGATTGGTAATTTCAATCTGGACGTGAGGTCCTTCCAGCTCAACCGAGACGGTGACGGTCCCTCCTTTGGGTAAAGGCTGGATGCCATGATAGATCGAATTTTCCAGCAACGGCTGCAACGTGAGTAGAGGAATCCTTATTGCAGCGGTATCAACGTTCACATCCCATTGCACCGTAAGGCGATCGTCCAGGCGCAGGCTCTCGATATGAACATATTTTTCACAAAGGTCCAGTTCTTGCGCCAGGGTAACCGGCTCACTTGTCGAGTCATTGAGACTTGCCCGAAACAGACTCGCCAGATCTTCTACAACTTCTTCAGCGAGGTCTGGGTCAATACTGATCAGGCTGGCAATAATATTCATGCTGTTAAACAAAAAGTGTGGCCTGATTCGGGATTGCAGTGACTGGATACGAGAAGCCAGTTCGGCTTGTTCTCTTGACCTCAATTGATGGGACAGGAAAAAGTATCTGAAGGCCATCCCGGTCATGATCATGGCGATCAGGAGGTTGCGCGCAATTCGTCCCCACCCCAATTCTGTCACCGAACCCATACCTTCAAGCACCATCTCAGCGCCCAGGCTAAATAACAATGTCAGTAACAAAATCAGACCGTAGGCAACACTGGTTGCCTTCGAAACTGACATCCCCATTAACCATGGCCGAATGTTACAAAGGAGTGCCGCGGACACCAGCACAATCCATTGAACAAACAACGAGGCAAGTCCAAGTGCGAGCCAATCAAAATCAAAGAAGCTGGAAGAGAAAAGTATCTGAACAAAGACAAGCAGTTCAGACGCCAGCACTAGAAAGAGAATGCTTTGAGCCTGGCAAAGGTCAGGCAGAAAGAAATCCGTCTCCGGGTTCGATGCCGTCGAATCATTGGTTGCACTCATGTCTATTTAACGCTCATGGCTGTTTACCTTTCATGGCTGTCTAACGCTCACGGCTGTCAACGCTGAGGGCTGTATAACGCTCAGGGCTGTCAACGCTCAGGGCTGTCAACGCTCAGGGCTGTCAACGCTCAGGGCTGTTTACCGCTCATGGCTGTAATTATGCCTGTAGTTGGAACCTTACTGCTATAATCGCCTCTCTCAACCGATCGGGTCGGCTCGTTGACTGATAAAAATACAAAACTCTGGGATGGCAGGTTTACCGAGGCTACCGATGCTTTCGTGGAATCGTTTACTGCCTCTATCGAATTTGATCATGTGTTAGCCCTTTATGACATAGAGGGCTCAATTGCGCACGCAACCATGTTGCAGTCTGTTGGCATCATTACTAACAACGAGTTAGGCGCCATGGTTGAAGGACTCAATGGCATCGCAGAGGACATCAAACAGGGCACGATGGAATGGTCTATTAGTCTTGAAGATGTCCATATGAACATTGAAAGCACCCTGACCGACAGGATTGGCGAGGTTGGGAAGAAACTACACACCGGTCGCTCCAGAAATGACCAGGTTGCAACAGATATCAGGCTGTACCTGCGTGATGCTATCGACAACATTCTGCATAAGATCCGGGACCTGCAACACGGGATTCTTGACCTGGCCACCAATGAGACGGAAACGATCATGCCAGGTCTGACCCATCTCCAGATTGCCCAGCCGATCTCATTTGCCCATCACCTGATGGCGTGGTTCGAGATGGTCGATCGCGATATCGAACGCATGCAGGACTGCCGGAAACGCGTAAACACCATGCCGCTCGGTTCCGCCGCGCTCGCCGGAACAACTTATCCCATTGATAGAAACATGACCGCAAAGCTGCTTGGGTTCGACCAAATCGCAGGCAATTCCCTGGATGCCGTTAGCGACCGGGATTTCGCGATAGAATTCTGCGCTGCCTCGAGTATTTTGTTAATGCACCTGTCGCGATGGGCAGAAGAGATGATCCTTTGGACTTCCCCGCAGTTTGGATTTATTTCTCTGCCGGATCGATTTTGCACTGGCTCATCGATCATGCCCCAGAAGAAGAACCCCGATGTGCCTGAACTTGTCAGAGGAAAGACGGGACGAGTATTTGGCTCGCTCATATCCTTGCTCACTCTAATGAAAGGCCAGCCTCTCGCTTATAACAAGGACAACCAAGAGGATAAGGAGCCCCTGTTCGACACGGTCAATACCGTACTGGATTGCCTGACAGCGTTCTCTGACATGATTCCTGCGATAGAACCACAGCGCGAACAAATGCGTCTTGCGACGCTGAAAGGTTTTGCGACCGCAACTGACCTTGCTGATTACCTGGTCAAAAAGGGGCTGCCTTTCAGGGATGCTCACGATGTTGTTGGTCGACTGGTTGCCGTTGGGCTGGAACAAGACCTGGACCTGTCCGAGTTGTCTCTCGAGCAATTCACACCAATGTCGAGCCTGATCGAGGAAGATGTGTTCGACGTATTGACGCTCGAAGGTTCTCTTTCGGCCAGAAACCATCACGGTGGCACGGCACCAGTGCAGGTTAAGTTGGCAATCGAGCAGGCAAGATCAAGACTAGGCTGACTCTTCTAAGGAACTTCTGATTAATTACATTTTGTTGCGAGGGTTTCCTCTGAGGGTAAAGCGAACTCGCACGCAGAAAGTTGGGTTTCAAGTGCGGATTCAATGCAACCATCGCGAAAAAAATGATGCGACAGTCCGACTTTGATCAGATGTCCCCTAAAACAGTGATGCACCTGCCTGGTCCATAAACACCCTGTTTAATAGCTGTTCCAGACTTTCGTCTGTATTATCGCAGTGCCAGCCGCCGTCTGCTCTTTTCAGGTGAAAACCCCCTGACTTTGCCGCAACCCAGATTTCATGGTTCGCAATCTGTCGACTCAGGATAATGCTGGAACCACTGTCCAGCGTGAAGGTCAGCACACCACCCGAAGCATCGATATCGACGTCAAGTTCGAGTTCATCCACACGATCTTCAATTCGGACGAATTCGTCATCTACGATTTCCTGAAACTCACTGTCATCCAAGGGAAAGATTCCTCCATCTGTAGTACGGTTTTAATATGGGCTAATTCGGATAGTTCTCGATTCTGCCGGGCTAAAGTATACTGCACCCTCCGAAGCTTTGATTAACACGACATGCGTATAGCGATGCTGATGATAGTTCTCGTCCTGCTGCCGGCTTGCGGCCAGAAAGCACCACTTTACCTACCACAGGATAAAGCGCCTGAAGTTTCATCCAGGGTGCTAGCAGGCAATGATCTCAAAGTAGCGAATAATTCGAACCAACCCTTAACTCATCAGGAAAAATAGTCGTGTTACACCGCATCGAAGGCGATCTTCACATGGAGCAAGTGTCGCTTCGAGAGATCGCCGAAACCCATGGCACACCCTCTTTCGTTTACTCAGAAGGTGCCATTACCGCTGCCTATCAAGCCTTTCACGATGCGTTCTCCATGCATCCACACCGAATCTGCTATGCCGTAAAAGCTAATTCGAACCTCGCCATCCTTCAGACATTAGCAGCCCTCGGGTCCGGTTTCGACATAGTTTCCGGCGGAGAGCTCGCACGAGTCCTGAGAGCCGGTGGTGATCCAGGTTCAGTCGTTTTTTCAGGCGTTGGCAAGCAAGACTGGGAAATTCTATTTGCTCTGGAGCAACATATTAGCTGCTTCAACGTGGAGTCCGCTTCAGAGCTGCGCAGAATTGCTCGGCTTGCTGCTACCACAGACGCTATTGCGCCCATTTCAATCCGGGTCAATCCCGACGTCGATCCCAATACTCACCCCTATATTTCCACCGGTTTAAAAGAAAACAAATTTGGCGTCTCTGTTGAAGATGCGATGACGCTATACCAGGAAGCAGCAGGGCTCGACTCACTAAAGATTGTTGGTGTCGACTGCCATATTGGCTCCCAAATCACGGAGTTAACCCCCTTTCTTGATGCACTCACACGGGTACTTTCGCTGGTCGATGAGCTTGAAGCGCAGGCCATCACACTGGAACACATCGATCTGGGTGGTGGCATCGGCGTTCAGTACCGAGACGAAGTCCCTATAGAAATCGGCGATTTCGCCAGTGCGATAGAGCAGGCCATGAGCGGTCGGCCGCAGTCCCTGATGTTTGAGCCCGGGCGCATGATCGTCGCCAACGCCGGCGTGTTGCTAACCACGGTGAATACATTGAAAAGTAACGGCGAGAAAAACTTCGCGGTAGTCGATGCCGCGATGAACGATTTGATTCGCCCTGCGCTCTACAGCGCCTGGCAGGAGGTAACCCCGGTTACGCTCAAAGATGACGGCGCTAGCCCAGAAAGACACTGGGATATCGTCGGTCCGATCTGTGAGACAGGAGATTTCCTGGCCAAAGATCGAATGCTTTCGCTGGAAGAAGATGACCTTTTGGCCATATTGTCAGCCGGTGCCTATGGGTTTGTCATGAGTTCCAACTACAATTCCCGGCCCAGGTCCGCTGAAGTTCTGGTTTCGGGTCAAGAGCACTACTGCGTTCGCAAGCGTGAAACGATCGAAGACCTCTTCGCCTTGGAGTCAATGAAGCCCGTCTCTTAAGTTGCATTGCCGGTTTGCCAGAGTAAATTAGAAAAAATGCTACTACGATTCACTAAAATGCACGGACTTGGGAATGACTTCATGATGGTCGATCTCATCTCCCAGCCCGTCACGCTTAATCCTGAGCTGATCAAGGAGCTGTCCGATCGCCGGTTCGGCATAGGATTCGACCAGTTACTGACTGTTCGACCACCCTCCGGACCAGACAGCGATTTCCGCTATACCATTTATAACGCGGATGGCAGCGAGGCAGAACAATGCGGGAACGGCGCGCGATGTTTTCTGAGCTTCGTAAGAGACGAAGGTCTCACAACTAAATCTACTATCAGGCTGGAAACCAGCAACGGCAATATAACGTGCAAGCTGGGGAAAGATGACAATGTCACTGTGGATATGGGCAAACCGGCACTGCAACCCGGCAAGGTTCCCTTCGTTGCAGACAGCACGCAGATCAACTACCAACTCTCTCTTGGGCCAGAATACCCTGATACATTTTCGATATCGGCATTGAATGTGGGTAACCCCCATGCCGTCATCACCGTACCTGCGGTGGACAGCGCACCGGTCCTGGAAGTAGGTCCGCTTGTTGAGCGCCACCCACGATTTCCAGAAGGTGTTAACGTAGGCTTTATGGAAATCGTATCCAGAAAGAAGATAATGCTTCGGGTGTTTGAACGAGGCGTTGGAGAAACCAAGGCTTGCGGTTCCGGTGCTTGCGCAGCCGTTGTAGCCGGAAGACTACAGGGTGTACTGGACGATACTGTGGACGTGGAGCTGACAGGCGGCCATCTGAGCATCAGCTGGGGTGGCGACAATGACACCATCAAGATGACCGGCCCCACATGCAAAGTTTATGAAGGCCGATTACAAATATGAGTACCGATATTCTATGAGCAAAGAACTGATCGATAAGGAAGTCGCCGCCTACCTACTGGCAAATCCCGATTTTTTTGTCGACAGGGATCGATTGCTACTAAAGATCCAGGTTCCTCATAAAAGCAAAGGCACCATCTCACTGGTCGAAAAACAGCTGGATGTCATCCGGGATCGGCAAAAGAAAACCAGGAGGCAACTCAAGGAGTTCGTTGAGAATGCAGAACGTAACAAGGAAATATTTGATAAGAGCCGCAAGCTAATTCTCAGCATGATGGCTGCGAAGCAAAGTTCCGAATTCTTCGCAGCACTCGAAAAGGGTCTCAAACGCGATTTTGGGTGCAAGGCAAATTCGCTGGTGGTTTTTGGAAAACCTAAGCAGATTAATCATTTCACTTCACGAATTCCTGCTGAATCTGCAAGAAAATATGTTGGTGCGCTGATGCAGAGCAAGGTGCCAACGCTTGGAACGCTCCGACCCAGAGAACAGGATTTCCTGTTTCGGGACCAGAGTGAAAAAGTTAAATCCGCCGCTGTTCTTACCATCCGTGACAAGAACAAACATCTTGGTATGCTGGCGATCGGTAGCAGTGACATGGAATACTTCACGCCAGACATGGACACCCTCTTTATTAACTTCATTGCCGAGACTCTGGGAAAGCTCTTACCGCAACACTTGCCCCGATAATTGATGAACGCGGATATTCAACTGCAACAGCTTATCTCAGCATTCATCGCTCATCTTTCGAATGAGCGCCAATTATCCCCACATACCGTTGATGGTTATAAGAGAGACTTAACAGCACTGAAAAAAGATCTCGCCGACCAGGATATAGCGGACTGGCGTGAAGTAAGAGCACATCACCTTCGCACCTATATCGGCGCAGGGAAAAGGCAGGGGCGTTCGGGGAAGACCTTACAAAGACGCCTTTCCGCGACTCGAACCTTCTTTAACTACCTGGCCCGGGAAGGCATCTGCTCGACAAATCCGGCGAAGGAATTTTCCGCGCCAAGATCAGACTCACGCTTGCCTGCCACAATTGATACCGACCAGGTGAGCCGACTGCTTGAGATCGATACAACCGACTGGCACGCGCTGCGCGACAGGGCGATGTTGGAACTATTTTATTCGTCCGGGTTACGTCTTGCTGAACTGGTCGGAAGCAATACGGCTGACATCTCTTTTGATGACAATTCAATGAAGGTGCGAGGTAAGGGAAACAAAGAGAGGGTGCTACCCGTTGGCTCAAAAGCAATCGCCGCTATCAACACCTGGTTGAAAATTCGTGAGCAGCTGCCAAAAGGCAAGCTTGAAGATGAATCAGCGCTCTTTCTTAGTGAGCGAGGAAAACGAATAAGCCCCCGAAACGTTCAAGAGAGAGTCAAAAAGTGGTGCGTTCGCCTGGGTATCTCTGGTCGTGTTCACCCACACACACTCAGACATTCCTTCGCTAGCCATCTTTTGGAATCAAGTCAGGACCTTCGTGCAGTCCAGGAGTTACTTGGTCATGCCGACATCTCAACCACCCAGATTTATACACACCTCGACTTCCAACACCTGGCTGATGTCTACGATAAAGCTCATCCCAGGTCTCAAAAGGTAACCGATAAATGATCCGAGTCATCGCCTTCGATTTGGACGACACGCTATGGTACGTTGGTCCTGTTATTAAGCGGGCAGAGTCCATCCTGGCTGACTGGCTTGAAAAAGAAGTACCCGGATATAGCTACGAACCGTCCACGCTAATGCCGATTCGCGAAACGCTGCTGAGCGAAGATCCCTCGCTGGGCCACAGACTCACAGCCTTCAGGCAACAACTTATTAAAACCTCCCTCATATCCCATCTTGACGAAAAAAGTGCTGGCTCTCACGCAGAACGCGCTATGGAAATCTTTTTAACAGCACGAAACGAAGTGGAATTTTTTGAAGGTGCCCTGGATACACTCAAGGACATTGCGCGATCTTTTCAACTGGGGGCGATTACAAATGGTAACGCAGACATTTACAGGCTCGGGTTAAATGACTATTTTAGCTTTGCTTTTTCCGCGGAACAGGTTGGCGCCCCAAAACCAGCACCAGATCTGTTCCACGCAGCGCTGGCGCATACGGGCTGTGAACCAGCACAGATGGTTTATGTGGGTGATGATCCCATCAAAGACGTAGATGCAGCCAATGAAGTAGGTCTGCACACCGTCTGGATGAGATCAAACGATAAACTTATCAAAGGTGAGTCGAACCCTGACGAGACTATAGACGATATAAGGGCGCTTCCTGATGCGATCAGGAAGCTAGATGATCGTTAAAAGTCGAAATAAAGTCTTTCACCACACCGACCTCTCCCTCGAGCAAAGTCTTTCGCTCTGGCAGGTCTTTTAGTAACTCTAGCGTTGGGTGACTTACTTCAATATCCGGGATTACCTGCCGAATAACTTCATCAAATTTGGCCGGGTGCGCGGTCGCCAGGCAGACCAGCGGAACTTCCGGTCGTCGTTTGGCCAGGCCAATCTCAACCCCAACTGCGGTATGGGGATCGAGAAGGTACTCGGTCTCCTCAAAGATCCTGGCGATTGTCGCCACCGTTTCTTCGTCGGATACTCTTCCTGACGTAAAAGCAGCGTCGAAATTCAGTGTGTTGAAGCTAGTGGTAGCGAGCCCTGTATTCGAAAAATCCCTCATGAATTCTTTGACCTTTTCCGGTGCCTGGCCAAATTCAAAATAGAGGTACCGTTCAAAATTACTGGCGACTTGGATATCCATCGCCGGACTATGGGAGAAGTACACCTCGCCCCTCTCATATCTACCGGTGGTGAAAAAACGATGCAGTATGTCATTCTGGTTGGTCGCCAGGATCAGTGTATCGATAGGCAACCCCATGCGGCGGGCAATGTAACCCGCAAAGATATTCCCAAAGTTACCCGTTGGCACGGCAACCTGGAATCGCTCAGGCAACCCGAGCTGCACATAAGCTGAAAAATAGTAGACAACCTGGGCAAGAATTCGAGCCCAGTTAACAGAATTGACGGCACCAAGGTCGTAGGCATCCTTGAATGCCAGGTCATTGAAAATGGTCTTCAAGATCGACTGGCAGTCATCAAAGCTTCCCTCAATGGCCAGGTTCTGCACATTGTCGTCCAAAACAGTTGTCATCTGTTTTTCCTGGAGTGCGCTTGTCCTGCCTTCCGGAAACATGATGAAAATATTAATGTTTTGCTTACCGCGGACGCCCGCAATCGCAGCGCTGCCAGTGTCTCCGCTAGTGGCGCCCAGGATATTTAGCCGGCCGCCGCGTTTATTCAGCACATATTCAAAGACATTGCCCAGAAACTGCAGCGCCACATCCTTGAATGCCAGCGTCGGGCCATGAAACAACTCAAGGACATGAATATCGCCAACTTCGACGAGGGGTGTTACGGCTGAATCATCAAAAGTCTCATAGCTACGCTCAATGATTGAACGTAGTTCGGCCGCTGGAATGTCATCAATGAAGTGTCCCATGACATAAGCGGCCAGATCCACATAACCCTTACCGGCGAGCTGCGGCAAATCTTTACTGATATCTGGAATCGTCTCTGGTACCAGCAATCCACCATCATCAGCCAGGCCCATCATCACAGCATCACAAAAGGATAGGCCTTGAACTCCACCACGTGTACTCACATATCGCATACTGACTCCATGGGGTCATGCTAAAAGTGAGCATTATAGAGAAATTTTGCCTTTCGGGGACCCGACTAACAAAGGGATTATGGAGGAGGGTATGAACCGCCCCCATAAAACTACAAAGTAATGTGTTAGATCGCTTCAGCGCCGGTTTCGCCGGTCCTGATTCGGATAACGTCATCCAGTGTACTGATAAAGATCTTTCCATCACCAACCTTACCGGTATTGGCAGCACCTGAAATGGCCTCAATGACCGCATCAAGGCTGTCATCAGCAATAGCGACTTCAATCTTTACCTTGGGTAAAAAATCGACGACATACTCCGCCCCGCGGTAGAGCTCTGTATGGCCTTTTTGTCTGCCAAAACCTTTAACTTCTGTCACTGTCATGCCCTGCACAGAAATTTCTGACAGCGCCTCACGAACGTCATCAAGTTTGAAGGGCTTAATAATTGCAGAGACTAGTTTCATTAATTTTCTCCTTGCAAAGCTTCACCTAGAACTTAGGCAATTTACCGAATTTCAAGAGCCGATGATAGTCCATTCATGGCCCAGAAGCCTTTCAAATCTAGCGAATAGTCGTACATATGGCACTCCGTGTCATTAACTTGGATCGCACAAGTTGGCGTTAGTCATTCCCGGTATTACCAATTCCATCGAATCGAAGGGGTCCAACACCGCTGATCTAATAGTGTAGATCATCTCGAACGGTTGTATACAGAGCATTGACTGTGCCAACTTATAGAAAATTCCTAATAAACAATAGGTTATAGATTTTTGATACGGTTCCGACATAGCCCCGCACTAGCGTGGTGCAAGAGGGAGACCATTGAGGTTGGACTCTGCACCAAGTTCGTGCGGCATTAATGGCCATCTGCTTACAGTACTAACAGTATATGGCTCAGTGCTGGGTAGAAGGGCGTGGGTACAATTGATTGATGACAGTCGCGACCACTTTCTCGAGCGCAGAACTAGGCATTGATGCCCCACTGGTTACCGTTGAAGCAGATGTGTCTCCCGGTTTACCCAAAACGCTGATTGTTGGACTCGCCGAAACCGCGGTGAGGGAAAGCAAAGATCGGGTAAAGGCTGCAATCACGACCAGCGGCTTCGAATACCCCTCAAGAAGGATAACTGTAAATCTTGCGCCTGCAGACCTACCCAAGTCCACCGGCCGATATGATCTTGCAATCGCGGTATCAATTCTCGCTGCGTCCAATCAGATCCCACCGGAATGCATAGACTCTTATGAGTTCCTCGGGGAACTATCGCTGACAGGAGCACTTCGCGCAGTCCGCGGGATATTGCCCACCGCGCTTCGCAATAAAGGCCAGCGGCGGCGGCTTGTAGTACCGAAAGCTTGTGAGCTTGAGGCAGCCTTGGCTGAATCAGAGGATCTTTATCTTGCTTCAAGCCTTCATGAGGTACTGGCGCATCTGGCCACGGGCCAACCACTTGCAACGCCCAGGCAATGGCAGCCTGATCCAGAGGATAGTGAAGTCGCCTCATTGGCAGATGTGAAAGGCCAAGCTTCGGCGAAGCGAGCACTTACCATTGCCGCCACTGGTGGTCACAATCTGCTGATGGTCGGCCCCCCCGGTACCGGGAAGACTATGCTCGCCAGCAGGCTTCCCTCGCTGATTCCTCAGATGACCCTGGAAGAATCCTTGCAGGTCGCGTCCATTGCATCCGTTTCACGACAGCTATTCGAGTATAAAAAATGGAGACAGCGGCCATTTCGCAGGCCCCATCACACAGCAAGTGCGGTAGCTATGGTTGGCGGCAGCAATCCGCCAAAACCGGGCGAGATCTCTCTTGCCCATAATGGAGTACTGTTTCTCGATGAAGTTCCTGAGTATTCCCGGCAAGTGCTCGAAGTGCTGCGAGAGCCTCTGGAATCTGGCGAGATCTGGATCAGCCGAGCCGCACAGCAGGTCAGGTATCCAGCACATTTTCAGTTGATTGCCGCAATGAACCCTTGTCCATGTGGTTACTTCGGCGACGATACGAGGCAATGCGACTGTTCCGCACAGCAGATACATCGCTACAGGTCTCGTCTATCCGGGCCACTGCTGGATCGGATTGACCTGCACATCGAGGTGCCACCGTTGCCAACCGGCACCTTGAGCGATAAGACCACGGTTGAGCCAAAAAACTGTGAGTTGAAAGCAACCATAGCCAATACAAGAACGTTGATGCTGGAGCGACAGGGGATCCTGAACAGCAACCTGAATAACCAGCAGATCGCCAGGCACTGTAAGCTATCAAAAGGCGATGTTAGAATCCTTGATGACGCTGTAAACCAACTTGGAATATCCGCCCGGGGCTACTTCAAGATCCTAAAAGTGGCACGCACTATCGCGGATTTATCAGGAATAAACCGCATAGAGACGCCTCATTTAGTTGAGGCAATTGGATATCGGAAATTGGACCGGTCGCTCTGATCGGCGCCATCAGGTGATGTCCTACTTGGCCGCGTCGACCATATAGTCAACCAACGCCCGTAGTTCATCATCACTACAGCTAAAGCACATACCTTTCTGCGGCATCGCAGGTGGCAGCCCATTGATTGTACTGGCATACAGCACATCCATGCCCTTTTCTACTCTTGGCGCCCAGGCCGCAGCATCGGCAAACTTGGGAGCGCCCGCTATACCTGCATTGTGACAAGTCGCGCAGCTTTTGTTGAAATTGGATTCAACGCTGGCACCACCCGCGGCAACAACCATTGGCGCAGCAACCATTGGCGATACTGTCTCAGAGAGACACTCGGCACCTTCCAGGCAGACATCACCAACTCTCTTGATTCTTTCAGCAATGTCATCAGCACTGGCAAAAGCCAGTCCGGAGATCATGATACTGACCAGGAATACCAGAATTTTACACTTACTCACTACATATACTCACTATCAATCCGGACGCCATTATACCGAACCGGCGGCCGTTGACTACCTGAACAATTATAGGTCCTGTTAGCTCTTACCACCCCAGTTTGACTCTTCGATATCTCTGGTCGCGCTAAACTGGAACACACTGGAGGTTCCCGCCTCTATCACGGATTGTTCGGATACCAGCGTTAGTATCGAACGCTCCCTGAATTCGGAGAGACCATCAGCGCCGACATTGACCATAGTGGATCGCAGCTTATAGAGCGTTGTTTTCAGCACTTCAGCCACACTGCCAACTAGTGGCACATAGGCATCAACGCCTTCTTCGAAGACCATTTCCCGACTGGACATATCTTCAGCATATCGCTGCCAGTTCTGTGCGCGATTCGTCCCTTCTCCCCAGTAGGGTTTATACATCTGACCATTAATAGAGGTCTTTGGGGTTGGGCTCTCTTCTGTCATAGCAAAATACCGCCCCATCATGACGAAATCTGCGCCCATCGCCAGCGCAATGACTATCTGTGTATCGTTAGCCAGGCCTCCATCAGAACAAATTGGGATATAGCGTCCTGTCTCAGCCAGATATTCATCACGACGTCGGACGACATCCATCAGAGCTGACGCCTGCCCTCGACCTACGCCTTTTTGCTCCCGCGTAATGCAAATAGATCCTCCGCCCATACCTACTTTGACGAAGTCCACACCACCGTCTTCAACGAGATAGTCAAAACCTTCAGCGGAAACGACATTACCGCCACCAATAACAATATTCTGACCGTACTGGTGCCTAATCCATTCGATGCCTTCCTTCTGGAATTCCGTGAACCCATCTGAAGAATCAAAACACAGCGCATCAGCGCCTGCCTCAATCATCGCGGGGACCCTTTCCCTGTAATCATGCGTATTAATAGCAGCACCGACACACAATCGTTTCGAGCCATCCAGCAGTTCATGTGGATGAAGCATGTGATCTTCATAGTCTTTCTTGAACACGAGTGATGTCAGGTGACCACCATCATCCAATATTGGCAGACAATTTTTCTTGTGCTGGTGAAGTAGTCGATTCGCCTCCTTTAAAGTAAGGCCTTCCGCACCAAAAATCACTTTCTCAATAGCGGTCATGTGCTGACCGACCGTATTCGACAGGTCGTCCTCATATACCCAGAAATCCTGGTCTGTGATCAGGCCAAGCAGTTTCCCGCTACCGGTACCGTCATCGGTGACAGGGACGGTGGAATGTCCTGTTCGTTTCATCAGCTCTATGACCTCAAGTAACGTGGTGTCGGTCTTCGTATTTGAGTCACTCAACACAAACCCCGCTTTATGGGCTTTAACCTGATGGACCATTTCAGCCTGGCTGGCAATATTCTGTGAGCAAAAAACAAAGCCCAGGCCACCTTGCCGTGCGAGAGCAATCGCCAGGCGCGACCCGGATACAGACTGCATCGCTGCAGAGACGACCGGCGTATTAATCTTGAATCGTGCCAATTTGTTGGGTTCGATCGCCGAGAGCGGCGTCGATAAATCAACCTGGTCTGGTTTTTGGTCTTTTCTGGTTAACCTGGGAATCAGCAGGAATTCAGCAAAAGTACGTGATACACCTTCTAAAATCGTTGCCATTCAGCTCTCCATACGGACACAACAAAGTTGAGACGGCGAACGATAATTCGACGTCAGATAGGGATAGTTTAGGGGTCGGCGCAGGATTCTTTGCAGGCAAGTATGTAAGTAATCACTTACTGTATAAGCAAGGCCGTTAGCCCAGAGGAGATAGTAGTGCGCCATGGCGAATTCTAATTGATCACCGCACATGATTCAACGTCGTAGAGCGCAATAACGCTTCTTTTCGAATATTAAATCTGCAACAAACAAGTAATTTTTAATTTATCACTTTAGTAAATTGCCATAACATATTGAAACATATAAATATTTTAGTAAGATGACAGATATGACCGTTATGGTGACCCAAATGAACAAGTCAGAACTCATCAAACGGATGTCCGACAAACTCGATCAGTTAAGCAACAGGGACGTTGACCTGGCGGTTCACACACTGATTGAAATTATGTCTGACAGCCTTGCGTCGGGTGGACGCATAGAAATCCGTGGATTCGGTACTTTCTCGAATCATTTTCGTAAGCCTCGAACTGTTCGTAATCCGAAAACCGGCGAAGTCGGTATCCATAAACCTGGGAAGTTTGTACCACACTTCAAACCTGGAAAAGAATTGCGGAAACGCGTGGATGCATCTCGCGCCGATGAAAGTAATAACCCCGAATCATCAGCATCAGCCGAAATCCAGAGAAACCCTTTACTCTCCCCCTGAATCCGCTCCGGCATTAATAAGTTCGCGTTCCTTTGCAATAAGGTGGTTAACAACCTGCAGCATACCTGCATTACTGTTACCTACCATCCCGGCTTCAACACGGTATTTGCCATTCACGATAACCGCGGGAACGCCGTTTGATTGATAGATTCGCTGCCGCGCAACCGCCTGCTGGTACATTGCCTTCACCCCAAAGGAATCAGTAAATGTTTTTACAAAAATTTCCGGTTCAACGCCATGTTCCGACATGAAGATTGTCATCGATTTCAGGTCAAGTAAGGATCGCCTGTCTCCATGTATTGCCTGAAACAACGGGTAATGCACTTTATCGAGCACACCCAGCGCCTGCGCCGTATAGTAGGTTCGTGCATATAATTCATACCCGGTAACTCCCCAGATAGCCGGAGTGCGATTGAACTCGACGTCTGCAGCAAGGTCGTTCTTCCATTGTTGAACCAGAGGCTCAAAGCGATAACAATGCGGACAACCATAGGAAAAGTACTCGGTAACCTCAACGACGTTTGTGTTGCGCGTTTTTACCGGTACGTCGAGTCGCGCATAGTGTGTGCCTTCTTCGTATTGAAAGCCTTCTGCCCAGGCTGACGAAGATAGCAACAAAGCCAGCAGCACCAGAACATTCGTCATCAGTTTCCGAACCATATTTAACCTCTTTTCTATTATTACGTTAGGTACTCTTTCTGTGACGAATTGACGCACAGAATTTTACGCGGTTCGTTCTTACCTGCGAATCCTGCCATTATGGAAGAGATAAAAAAAGGACGGAAAATACCGCCCTTCATCGAATGTTCAGGAACTACCTCAGTCCGTATAGGTACGAGGCAACAGCAGTCATTTCTTTTTCGTTCATGTCCATCGCTGTAGTCCGCATCATCTGGGAATCTCCATCATTGTGCCGTTCCCCTGACTGAAAGTTTTTTAGCTGAGTAACTGTATATTCAGGCCACTGACCTGCGAGTGCAGGAAAGACCGCTGGACCGTTACCGTTACCGGTTGGCGAGTGGCAGGCGGTGCATGCTGCGATATTTTTGCGCGGTATACCGGCGCGATAGATCGATTCACCCAACTCTACAAGATCTTGCTTCGCCGTACCCTGGTTACGGGACTGGCTCTCGTAGTAGGCGGCGATATCTGACAGATCGCTTTCGGACAGATTGTCCAGAATGCCCGTCATGGTGAGCACTTGCCTTTGACCGCTTTGAATTTCAAGTAATTGCTTGAGAAGGTACTGAGCGTTTTGTCCCGCAATATTCGGGAACATTGACGCTGGGCTGTTGCCGATTTCTCCGTGGCAGGCAAGGCAGGTACCAGCGAGATCCTTGCCGTTAGCGGCGTTACCTTCTGCGTAAGTCATTGGCGCCATAAAGGCGAGTACTGCAAATATTATAATCTTTTTCATAGCGTTACTTCTTAAGTCCACTTTTCTGTGTGAAGGCAACAGTTGGTGTTACCAGGCACGCCCTAATTTGAAGAGGGTGCTAGAATGCGGGACGCATTGTATAACAAAGCACCTGCAGTTGGGATAATACGGCTAAAAATGTCTTTTAAGTTCAAAACAGCAAAATTTGTCACCAGCGCCGCAACGCTGTCTCAGTGTCCCACAGATGAGGGAGCCGAGATCGCTTTTTGCGGGCGCTCCAACGCGGGTAAATCCAGCGCTATCAATGCGTTGACCGACCAGAAAGGGCTGGCGAGGACCAGTAAGACGCCCGGTCGAACGCAGTTAATCAACTTTTTTACGCTCGATGACGAGACCAAACTGGTAGATTTGCCTGGATACGGTTACGCGAAAGTGCCTATTTCGATCAAAGAGCACTGGCATCGTCATCTGGATGAGTATCTGCGTGATCGGAAAAGCCTCCGCGGTATGGTGCTGCTAATGGATATCCGGCACCCGTTGAAGGAATTCGACAAAATGATGATTGAATGGTCGATCGACAGTGGTTTGCCCTTACACATCCTTTTAACCAAGGCCGACAAACTGAAACGAGGCGGCCAACAGAACGGCCTGCTGGGTCTACGGAAACATCTGCCACCGGAGATAACGGCCCAGGTATTCTCTGCAACCAAAAAGCTGGGCATTAAGGAACTTGAAAAAAGTCTAACGGAGTGGTTGAAACCTTAAGTCTGGAACCTTAAGTCTGGAACCTTAAGTAAAGAAGGCCCTGGCCAACGTTAGGGGAGAGTGGTGACCAGGGCCCGCACTTCGGTTCTTTTGGGGGGAAAATTACCGAAGCTATTGCTTACGTTTATTATGACCGGCTGATCACAGCAAAGTTCAACAACAAAAGTGGAGGTTACTCCACTTTTTGGGAAAACCAGTAAAGGTGGAGCGCCCGTCAAAGCTCGCTCTAATGAGCCTCATCCCAATTGTCACCAACCCCAGCCTCAACAACTAAAGGAATACACAGCTCAGCGGCACCGGACATCAACTTTTCAACACCGCTTGCTACCTCCTGGACATTTCCTTCAGGCACTTCCAGGACCAGTTCATCGTGAACCTGCATCGTCATACGCGTATCAAGGTTCGATGATGCCAACCAACCATGCACCGTAATCATGGCCTTCTTGATAATATCCGCCGCTGTTCCCTGCATCGGTGCATTAATCGCCGTCCGCTCTGCAGCCTGCCTGCGCTGAAAGTTACTAGCCCTGATTTCCGGCAGGTATAGCCTTCGTCCGAAAATAGTTTCCACATAGCCTTGGTCCGCTGCTAGAGCACGCGTTCGATCCATGTAGTCCTTCACACCGGGGTAACGATTAAAGTAAAGGTCGATATAATCCTGCGCGGCGCCGCGAGAAATATTCAGCTGCCTCGACAACCCGAATGCAGACATACCGTAGATCAAGCCAAAGTTAATCGCTTTAGCACTTCTCCTGTGATCATCAGATACATCTGACACCGTCCCCCCAAACACTTCAGCCGCTGTTGCCTTATGAATATCGAGCCCATTTTTAAAGGCATGTATCAGGCCCTTGTCCTGCGAAAGGTGGGCCATAATTCGCAACTCAATCTGGGAATAGTCAGCCGCCATGATCTTGTACCCCTCTGGCGCAATAAATGCCCGCCTTACGCGCCGACCTTCTTGCGTCCTGATGGGAATGTTCTGCAGGTTTGGGTCCGAGCTTGAAAGTCGCCCGGTCGCCGTCACTGCCTGATGATAAGAGGTATGTATCCTGCCCGTGCTTTGCGCTATCTGTTTAGGCAGCTGATCGGTATAGGTAGATTTGAGCTTGGACAGCCCACGATACTCCATAATCACCCTGGGCAAAGGGTAGTCGAGTGCCAATTCCTGTAACACTGGTTCCGCAGTTGAAGGCTGGCCCTTGGGCGTCTTTTTGATAACCGGTAAACCCAGTTTTTCAAAAAATATCTGCTGTAATTGTTTTGGAGAACCGAGGTTGAATTCTTCGCCTGCCAAGCCATAGGCTTCCTGTTCAAGCTCATGAAGGCGTTTTTCCAACTCCCTGCTTTGCAGCTTTAACTGTTCCTCGTCCAGTAGTACACCACCGCGTTCCACATCCGACAGAATAGGCACGAGAGGTATTTCAATATCCTGATAGACCGAGGCCAATCTGCCTTCAGCCTGAAGTCTTGGCCATAAGACCTGGTGCAACCGGAACGTTATGTCAGCGTCTTCCGCTGCGTAGTGTCCCGCCTTGTCGAGCTCAATCTGGTTAAACGTCAGCTGCTTGGCGCCCTTGCCGGCAATGTCCTCAAAATGCACCGTCGACAGACCAAGATAGTTCAACGCAAGGTCATCCATATTGTGACGGGACGCGACAGAATTCAGCACATAGGATTCCAGCATGGTGTCGATTACCTTTGCCTTGATGCTCACGCCATGCCTAGCCATCACACTGATATCGTACTTAAGATTTTGACCTATAATGGTTTTTTCAGGGTTCTCGAGTAGTAATCGTATCTTCGATAGCACCAGCTCCATTGAAAGTTGTACTGGTGCACCTATATAGTTGTGTGCCATCGGCACATAGGCCGCCTTTCCTGCTTCACAGCAAAAAGACAATCCGACCAGTTTCGCTTCCATATAATCGATTGAGGTTGTTTCAGTGTCAAAAGCAAACGCATCAGCCTTTGCCAGTTTTTCCAACCAAATGTCCAGCTGAGTCTCGTCAAATACAGTCTCGTATTCAGTCACAACGGTCGGCGTAAGTGGGCTCTCGTTGGTGTCGGCGGATGCATCACTATTTATCTCATTTACCCAGGGCCTGAACTCGAGCTCGGTAAATATGGCAAGTAGCCCGTCTGAATCTGGCTCTGAGGGCGCAAGCTCATCAACACTATACTCAAGCTCCAGGTCTTTTTTGATAGTGGCAAGCTTGTAAGACATCGGTAGGAATTCCAGCGAATCACGCAGATACTCGCCAACTTTACCTTTTACCGATTCCGCATTTGACATCACTCCGTTGAGCGACTCAAACGCCTGCAACCACTTCACCGCGGTTTTGGGACCACACTTTGGGACACCCGGAATATTATCTGAGGTATCACCCACCAACGCTAAGTAGTCAATGATCTGGTCGGCGCGAACGCCGAACTTCTCTTCCACACCGGGCCCATCCATCAGGGTATCAGTCATGGTATTGATCAAGGTCACATGGGGCGTCACCAGCTGCGCCATATCCTTGTCTCCTGTTGAGACCAGCACATCCATTTTCTTTGCCGTCGCCTGCGTGGCGAGTGTCCCAATGACGTCATCCGCCTCTACGTGATCAACAACCAGAATGGGTAATCCCATCAATCGGATAATGTTATGGATGGGCTCTATCTGGCTGCGCAGCTCATCCGGCATCGGCGGTCTGTTGGCTTTGTAATCCTTATAAATCTCGTTACGAAAGGACTTACCCTTTGCATCAAACACAACGGCAATATGACTGTCGGGATACTCCGCTATCAGCTTACGAATCATGCTGATAACACCCTTGACGGCCCCGGTTGCCTGGCCTTTGGACGAAACCAGTTGCGGCAGTGCATGATATGCTCGAAAAAGGTACGATGACCCGTCGACCAGCACCACCTGATAATTATTCTTCATTTTTAACCTCGCTCATGAAGGGCAAAGATACTGTGAACACCACCCTTTTTCCATTAGCACTGCTAGTTGGCTTAATGTTTCTTAAAGAAATAGCATCTGCTGCACCATCTCCGGAAGAATACGACGAAGATCAGATTGAACTCATCGAAGGCGAAGATCGCCTGATTTATGAGTACCGCCAGAACGGAATGCTCACCATGATCAAAGTCGTTCCAAAAAAGGGTCTAGCCTACTACATGGTTCCATTAAACGGCGCCCAGCGGATTGAGGGCCTTGATCACCAGAAAAAGCTCTACCCCCAATGGGTCATCAAGGAATGGTAGCCTTTACGACATTTACTGAGGAAGCACTCGAAAGATACCTCGTGATGTTTGGCAAAGGCGAGCTCAAGGCGTGCACGCCTGTTACCGATGGCATAGAGAACTCTAATTATTTTATCACCCTGGATAGCGGTTCAGGGGATGTTGAGTATGTTCTGACCATCATTGAACAATTCGGTTTCGATGAGGCTCCTTTTTTCAACAAGGTTGTGTCACATCTCTTTTATCAAGGCCTGCCGGTTGCTGCTCCGCACTCCACACTCGACGGAATGTCTTCTACCATTTTTTGTGGAAAACCCACTTTCCTGCAACCGAGACTTGAAGGTAGCCACCTGGTAACGGTCAACGAAGATCATTGTTTTCAAATCGGAAGATTTCTTAGTGGCGTTCATCAGGCGTTAAGCAGTTTCAAACCGACGCGGGAAAATCCATACCATCTTGGCTGGATGCAAAGCACTCTGAATTCTATTTCAAACAGGCTGAGCGATCCCGAAAGAACGCTGCTCACGAATTTACTTGGCGAGTACGAGCGCATTGAAGCACTGGAACTGCCGACTGGCCTGATCCATGGAGACCTGTTCAAAGACAATGCACTATTCACCGATCAGGGTGAACTCAAAGGTGTTATCGATTTTTATCACGCATGTCACGACATCCTGATCCAGGATATAGCAATCGCTATCAATGATTGGTGCCAGACATCCTCAGGAACCATCAATGAAGCGTTTCGCGTTTCATTGATTGCTGGCTATGAAGAGATCCGCCCCTTGGAGAAAGAAGAGGCCCAGGCACTGGTTCCACTTCAACGAACCAGCGCGGCCCGATTTGCTCTGACGCGTTTTCTAAGTGGCGACCCACCGCTCAAGCCACCGGCAGAAATGCTGCGTCTTGCAAGCTCACTCACTGTATAAATAAAAAACACCAAATAGTTCGTCTTCATCGAGCCAGGTTTTTGCTCTCGAAAAACCAGCGTCCACCGCCATTCCCAATACTTCATCGACGGTATATTTGTGGGAGTTTTCTGTGTGTACTTTCTCGCCATCAGAAAATTGAAAGTTGTGACCCGCAACACTGACAGATTGATCGCAGGTGCTTACCAGAAACATCTGGATACAACCTTGTTCCACATCGTATGTTGCTTCGTGTCTAAACCGGCCGAGGTCAAAATTTGCACCATATTCCCGATTGATGTGTTCGAGAATATTAAGGTTAAAATCTGCCGTGACGCCGCTCTTATCGTTATAGGCTTCGTTTAGCACTTTGATGTCTTTCTTCATGTCGACGCCTATCAACAAACCACCGTCGGCTCCTACCAGTGAGCGGATGCGGGTTAAAAACGCCATCGCATCGCTTCTCTCAAAATTACCAATACTGGAACCCGGGAAGAAGCTCACATGCCTTTTTTCACTTTCAAAGGGCAGTTCAAAGTCAACCGTGAAATCAACGCAGGTCGCATGAACCTCCAACCAAGGGTACTCTCGACCAAGGGCTTCAGCCGCCTGGGCCAGGTAATCCCTGGATATGTCGAGCGGTGCGTAAAGACTTGGTCTCAAGCTATCCAGCAGGATTCTTATCTTCTCTGAAGACCCACTGCCATATTCGATCAACAGAAAGTCTTCACCGATCAGTTGGCTAATCTCACTCGCGTGGTCACGCAATAATTGCGTTTCTGTTCTTGTCGGATAGTACTCTGGCTGCCGAGTAATCTCTGTGAATAACTGCGACCCCTTCTCGTCATAGAAAAACTTTGGCGACAAGGATTTTTGAGTCTTGCTCAAACCCACCACGATCTCATCAGTGAAATCACTGGCCTCAACTCCCTGATCATAGAAGTAAACCGTAGACAGGGCATTCATAAACGTTCCTTGCTGATTAAATCCTGCGCAAGTCGAATGCCTGAAAACTGCCATCGATCTGGAGGGTAAAAGAAATTCCGATAGGTCGGTCTGATGTGGGAGCGGGGTGACGCGCACGATCCTCCTCGAAGCACCAGTTGGTTCGCCATAAACTTGCCATTGTATTCGCCCAACTGTCCGTCAAACGGTTTGAAGGAGGGGTAGGCCCCGTAACCTGACTGGGTCCATTCCCAGACATTACCAAACTGGCTTTGCATTCCCTCACCGCTTTGACCTGAAGGATGAAACAGCTTCGAGTCTACAAAATTGCCCTCGACAGGCGCGTCTACCGCTGCATGTTCCCACTCGTGCTCGGTAGGTAGTCTGCACCCTTTCCATCTGGCATAGGCATCTGCCTCGTATGCACTGACATGACAGACCGGACGGTTTGGATCAGCCAATTGTTCCCCTGTCAGGCGGTATTCAAAATAATTGTCACCTTGTTTACGCCAGTAAAGTGGCATGCTCCACCGTTGATCTTGCTGCGCCTGCAATCCTGCCCAACCATCTGAAAGCCACAACTCCGGTCTCTCGTAACCACCATCTTCAATAAACTCTACAAACTCACCATTACTGACAAGATTCGTAGATAGCTTAAATGGCTGAAGGAAAACATGGTGCCTGGGCATTTCATTATCGAAGACAAATTCTTGGCCTGCATCTGTACCTGATTCAACTAACCCACCGTCAAACTCGACCCAGCGGGCGTTAAATTCGAGGCTATCGTCAGCTTTCTGGTCAACATATACGGGTTTAAGCGGGTTATTTCCAAGGTTGTATTTTATATCAGTCAGGATTAATTCCTGGTGTTGCTGTTCGTGATTTAGCCCCAGTTGAATTCGAAAACCGATTTCATCAATCATCGACGTTTGAATCAGTTCAAGCATTTTCTCATCAACGTAATGCCGGTACTCAAGCACACGCGCAAGGGTAGGGCGCGACAGAAAACCCCGGTTAGCCCGGCTAAAAGGTTTACCAACACCGTTGTAATAAGAGTTAAACAGCCCTTCGAAAGATGGGTCAAAAACGCGGTAGTTATTGCTGAACGGCTTTAGTAAAAAAGTTTCAAAAAACCAGGTGACGTGAGCCAGATGCCACTTGGGAGGACTAGCGTCAGCCATTGGCTGAATCTGGTAATCCTCTACCTCCAGAGGCGCACAAAGCGCCAGTGTCTGATTCCTCACTGAAAGATAGAGTGCCGCCAGCTGGGATTCATTTTCTAATTGCAGATTGGCACTCACAAGGACACCAGCATAGATATTGCGGCCATTGTAGGACATGTGGTTTTAAAAATGTACCGCGAAATAATGGTTATTCTGCCAACGAATCGATTATGGCGCAAGTTAGAATGACAGGTCCCGAAGGACTCGTTGTATGTTAGAAGAATTGTGCGGCGCTTTAATAAACCCGGCATACCGACCGTCTGGATTTATCAGAACCAGAGACGCCGAATGATCAACAAGATAAGACCCTGGCAGAAGGCCGGGCACTTTCCCGAAGGCAATATTCAATTGCGCCGCGAGCTTTACGGTTTCTTCAAATGTACCGGTATAGCCGATGAAATTGGGGTTAAAAGCCGGGACGTATTGCGCGAGCCGCTCCGGTGTATCGCGGTCCGGGTCGACACTCACCATCACAACGGCTGGAGGATCATCAAGAGGGCTAATGGCGTCATTTAGTACGCTTAAAGTGGTTGGGCAAACATCAGGGCACGTGGTGAACCCAAAAAAGAGTAAAGACCAACCTCCTTTCAAACTGGATAACTCAGCACGGCGTCCCAGGTGGTCAGTCATGACGAACCCAGAGATCAGTCGGGGTTCATCAAATCGATAGTATCCAAGCTTTGCGGCGTCTTCGGCGCTCATGGGTCTTGGGATTATGATGCTCGCGAGCATAAGTCCCAGCATGACTGAAATAAAGGCGGCTATGCCAAGCAGTGTGTTTCTGACGCCAGGTTCCATATCGTTAGGTAGCTCGTTCTAGGCTGTATAAGTGACGGGGAAAAGGTAATGATCTACCAGGAGTGCAACAAATATTGCCATCAGGTAAAAGATCGAATAGCGGAATGTCTCCATCGGTGCTTTTTCGTCATCCGTTAACAACAGGACCAACGCCCAGTACATAAAGCCCGCACCGAGAGCCAACGCCGTTAACAAGTAAAGAATATTGCTCATCCCGATAACGAACGGTAGCAACGACGTAATGACCATGATGATCGTATAGAGCAGGATATGTACCTTGGTGTAGTGCGCGCCATGAGTTACCGGCAACATGGGAATATCGACATCTCGATATTCTTCCATGCGGTCAATCGCCAGCGCCCAGAAATGCGGCGGCGTCCAGGCAAATATAATCAGAACCAGCAATAACCCACCACCATCAACACTGCCTGTCACAGCTGTCCAGCCGAACAATGGAGGAGCCGCGCCAAACAAACCGCCTATAACAATGTTCTGGGGTGTCGCGCGTTTCAGGTACATGGTGTAAACAACACCATAACCGAGCCACGAAGCAAGGTTAAGCCAAGCTGTCAGCGGATTAATCAGCACAGCAAGGATGCCAATACCCGCAATACCAGTAACACCCACAAAAACGGCACCTTGCATGTTGGTGACCCGTCCCTGGGCAAGAGGACGATTCCGGGTTCTGGCCATTTTCGCGTCGATATTGGCATCAACAAGGTGATTGAGCGCAGCAGCAGAACTCGCAACTAGCGCCACACCAAGGCTGCCAAACACAATCACATCGAGTGGCACCATTTCATTGGTTGCCAGGAACATTCCGACCAACGTGCAAAGCAACATCAACAGGACGACCCGGGGTTTACACATCTCCAGGTAGTCTCGCCAGGATGGAGCCTGCAATATTGTTTGGGTGATATCAGTCATGGTCAGGATGTCGCAAATTGACCGCTAATTTTACCGAAATTACGGCCAATTTGCATGAAAAAGCGGCGCCAAATCGCACTTAAGGCGATTTGGCTCAATCTCAATAGCACCCGAGAAAATCCAGCAGGCGCTAGCCCGAGATACGCGACCATTAAAACCAGAATATTCCCTCAGCCGATATTGGAGATTTTCAGGAGATGCTTCAAGTCCCGCAACATCGGCTTACCGGCCTTGTCCAGACTGTAAAGCATCATGACGTTGTGGTTAGGGTCCATTAGCAGCAAGACCGGACCGTCGCCGCTAGCAACACGCTTGATGGTGGTCATGCCAGAGACCACCTTAACGTCCGGATGCTCAACACCAAGGTGTTCCATAAGCTCTGCTGTATCAGTCGAAATCAACACCACCCGCTGAACACGGTTTGCATCTTTACCCAACCCGGTGACTACCTGCCTTGACAGATACAACATTTCTCGACATTGATCGCCACAACCACCTTCTATCGGCTGGATCAATACCCAGGTACTGAAATTGGCGAGTTCTTCACTCATGGTCGTGCCATCTACCGATGGCGTGACCAGCTCACCCTGGTTCGTTGTCCCGGTCGGCGCCCAGTCGGGAAAGTGGAAAAATGCAGCATAGGCGATGAACATTGGAACAAATGCGATCAGTAACAACGCTATGAATCGCTTTCTGCTCGCCATCAATTCTCCCGATGGCGCGTCTGAAGAAGAGTCCGGTTCAGGTTCATTCACGAGATAAGTCCTTACTAAAACTAAAAAACAGCCAAGCGATCAAAACCGCCAGCGCCATAGAAAACCATTGAATCGCGTAGCCCCTGTGCGTCTCCGGGGACATCACCGTGCCGGGCCAGTGTCGCGGAAGCGCACCAAGCTGACCTGCCTCTAACCTGATCACAAACGGATATATCCGCTTACCCACTGCAGCATTCATTTTCTCAACATCGATTTGTTGCACAATAATCGGAAATTCAGTCGTCAGTGGGTTCTGATCGTTCAGCAGCAAGATCTGTTTGCCAGGCTGGTAAATTCTGCCCCGAATATCCGCAGGCTCATGGTGCACTTTGGGAAATTTAGGCTGGACTTCGCGGGTCCGACCCATTGGGACAAAACCTCGGTTAACAAGGAAGAGCAGTCCTGTATCGTCGCGGAATAACTGGTGTGCCTCAAAGCCAACTTTACCCTTCAACACCTTATTATCTAGCAGTAGAACAGGTTCATGGTACTCACCCACTAGCCGAACGGGCAGACCTTCCAAATCACCTTCTTCAAGTAGGTTTGCGGCCTCTAACGACGGAAGAGACACTCGATACGCCTTCTGTGCCAGTAACTCCCGCTTCTCGACTTCCCGTTCGAGCTGCCAAATACCCAGGCGCGCAAAGCCAGCGAGGCACAGAACCGAAAAAACCGTCACCCTCCAGTTAAACCTGAACGCTCGCTTCACACTACTTCCTTCATTTGTACACAATTCCCAGGGTTCGGAACGTATACTCCTATGTCAAGTTTCAAGGCAAGCACCATGGTTTTTAAAATTATCGTCATCATACTCTTCATCGCAAATATCGTGGCGCTTGGTGCCGCCCTTAGAGCGCTGCTGAAAGACCAAACCGACAGTTCCGGTAAAACCGTAAAATACCTCACTGTCCGAGTGATACTTGCAGTGGCACTACTCGCCGTTGTCGCCGTCGGATTGATCACGGGCCAACTCGGCGCCTCTGCGCCCTGGCTGAGCTATTAGTTATGGTCGTCTACTAACCAGATTTACCCCACAATCCTGATTAGTAGACGGCCATAGAAAACAGACCATAAAAAAGCCCCAGAAGGCTGGGGCATTTCTAAAACCCATTCGAACGTTTAAGTTCCAAGAATATAAACGAACAAAAATAAACCTACCCAGACAACGTCTACAAAGTGCCAATACCAAACCGCAGCCTCAAACCCAAAGCAATCTTCTTTACTGAAGTGGCCCTTTAAGGCTCTGAAGAACATTACGGCCAACATGAACGTACCCAGGGTGACGTGAGCACCGTGGAACCCCGTGAGCATGAAGAAGGTGGTGCCAAATATACCCGCGTTCAGTGTCAGTCCAAGATCAGTGTAGGCGTGATAGTACTCGTAGGCCTGAACACAAAGGAAAATCAGACCCAGAAGAACCGTAAAGCCCAACCAGGTGACCAGCTTCTTGCGGTTACCCTCATTGATGCCATGGTGCGCAATAGTTACCGTAACGCTCGATGTCAGCAGCAAGGCTGTATTGACAAACGGCAACGGCCACCAGTGAACAAAATCCGCTGCACCCGGGAATCGGATCGGATCCGGCGTATTAAGCAAAGGCCAGTGAGGCTGGTATTCCGGCCAGAGCATGTTTGAAGGGCCTCTCTCACCGACACCGCCAATCCAGTCAACAACAAAGACTCTTACGTAAAAGAGTGCACCAAAGAAAGCTGCAAAAAACATCACTTCCGAGAATATGAACCAGCTCATTCCCCAGACGAATGATCTGTTCATCTGGTTGCTATAAAGCTTCTCCTGATTCTCTTTGATGACAACGCTGAACCAGGCGAACAGAGTTCCTCCCATCACCAAGCTACCCGTCATGAACACCAGCTCGCCGAAACTGCTATCAACACCGGCCTTCATCTCATTAAACATGTTACCCATGCCATAGAGCGTCAAGAAGATTCCGAAAGAAGCAAAAATCGGCAGCTTACTGTTATGAGGTACGTAGTACTCTTCGTAAGCGTCTTGGCCAGACATATATTTCTCCTGATAAAACTTGTTGGTTAGTTTGTCGCTAACCCAATTTGTTCTGTTACATCATAGAGGGTGTAAGACAATGTTAGCGTCTTCACATCCTCCGGTATTTGGCTGTCAATAATAAACCTGAGCGGCATGTCCAGGTCTTCACGCGCCTCCAATTGTTGCTGTTCAAAACAGAAACATTCGGTCTTGTGCAAAAACTCTGCAGCGTGGAAAGGGGTTACACTAGGTACCGCCTGAGCCACCATCGTTTCACCGGTAACATTGCGCGCATAAAACTCCGCTGTGTTCAGCTTACCCGGGTGAACTTTCATCGTTCTCACCTTAGGCCTGAATTCCCACGGCATGTCCGCATTGTTACTCGCCAGAAACTGAATAGTTACCAGCCTGTCTTCACGAACATCCTGTACTTCTGTCGCTGTGTACTTACCTGCAGTCTTACCATTAAAACCAGTAACGTCGCACAATACGTCGTAGAGCGGAACCATCGCAAAACCAAAGCCAAACATACCCACAACAACAAAAATAAGTTGCCTGATGGTTTTGCTGGCTTCAGTTTTACCGCTCATCTCTGTCGTGACCTAACCGTGCGCTTCTTTCATACTAGTCGGCGGCGTGGTGAAGGTGTGATACGGCGCCGGAGATGGAATCGTCCACTCCAGACCATGAGCACCTTCCCATACCTGGTCAGTTGCTTTCTTGCCGCCGCGAATACACTTGATCACAATGAACAGGAACAGCAATTGGCTGAATCCAAACAGGAAGGCACCGCAACTTGACACCATATTCCAGTCGGCAAACTGAAGGGCATAGTCCGGGATTCTTCTAGGCATTCCAGCCAGGCCAATAAAGTGCTGAGGGAAAAACGTAACGTTCACACCGATGAAAGAAAGCCAGAAGTGTGTCTTACCCAGCGTTTCGTCATACATGTTTCCAGTCCATTTAGGGATCCAGTAATAGACCGCAGCCATAATGGAGAAAATCGAGCCAGGCACCAGGACATAGTGAAAGTGTGCCACGACAAAGTAGGTATCGTGATACTGGAAGTCAGCCGGAACAATCGCGAGCATCAAGCCAGAGAGACCCCCGATGGTAAACAGAATGACAAACGCAATCGCAAACAACATTGGCGTTTCAAAAGTCATCGCCCCTTGCCACATGGTCGCTACCCAGTTGAACACTTTCACACCCGTGGGCACTGCGATCAGCATGGTTGCATACATAAAGTAGAGTTCACCCGCAAGAGGAATCCCAACAGTAAACATGTGGTGCGCCCATACGATGAAAGACAAGAAGGCAATCGACGCCGTTGCATAAACCATGGAGTCGTAACCGAACAGTCGTTTGCGCGCAAACGTCGGAATGATTGCAGACACAACACCGAACGCCGGCAGGATCATGATATAAACCTCTGGGTGCCCAAAGAACCAGAATACATGCTGGAACAATACCGGGTCACCACCACCACCGGCGTTAAAAAACGCGGTGCCAAAGTGAATGTCCATTAACATCATCGTTACCACACCCGCCAGTACCGGCATTACTGCAATAAGCAGATAGGCTGTGATGAACCAGGTCCAGACAAACAGCGGCATCTTCATCAGAGTCATGCCCGGGGCACGCATATTGAGAATAGTGACAACCACATTAATTGATCCCATGATCGATGAAATGCCCATCATGTGAACCGCGAAGATAAAGTAGGTTACGCTAGGCGGTGCGTAGTCAGTAGACAAAGGCGCGTAAAAAGTCCATCCGTAATTTGGTGCACCACCGTCCATAAAAAAAGTAGAAAGCAACATGCCAAAAGCAAACGGAAGAATCCAGAAGCTATAGTTGTTCATTCTGGGTAACGCCATATCCGGTGCGCCGATCATCATGGGTATCAGCCAGTTTGCCAAGCCAACGAACGCAGGCATGACCGCACCGAACACCATAATCAGACCGTGCATTGTAGTCAGCTGGTTAAATAGTTCCGGCTGAACGATTTGCAGACCCGGCTGAAATAGTTCAGCGCGAATACCGAGCGCAAGTACACCCCCGGTAAGAAACATTAGGAAACTGAACCACAAATAAAGCGTACCAATATCTTTGTGGTTAGTCGTAAAAACCCAACGCATGATGCCCTTATCAGGACCATGGTGATGGCCGTCGTGATGATTTTCTTCTATAACAGCACTCATCGGTATCTCCTATTCACTCGCCATCATGGTATTGATCTCTTTTGGCTGAACCATATCGTTCATGTCATTGCCCCAGGCATTACGTTCGTAGGTAATTACCGCTGCGATTTCTGCTGGGTTCAGTTGCTGACCGAATGCCTGCATTGCTGTTCCTGCTTGTCCATTCAACAGAATGTCAATGTGATCACTCATTGGCCCGACAGCAATGCCCTGGCCAACCAGCGAAGGAAATGCTGGCGGAATACCCTGGCCATTTGGCTGGTGACACGCGGCACAATGCTGCAAGTAAACTTCTTCACCCTTGACCATCAGCTCATCTTTGGTCCAGGTCTTGCCGACGGTGTTGAAGACCTCTTCTGCTTCTGCCTGCTTTTCAGCTACCCAAAGATCATAATCCGCCTGTTCAACGGCATGAACAACGATCGGCATGAAGCCATGGTCTTTGCCGCACAGCTCTGCGCATTGACCGCGATATACACCAGGCTCTTCAACAACGGCCCAGGATTCGTGAACAAATCCGGGAATAGCATCCCGCTTCACTGCGAAGTCAGGTACCCAGAAGGCGTGGATCGTATCCTGCGATGTGACGAGGAACCGGATACGCTTGTTGATCGGAATCACCAGCGGGTTATCAACATCCAGCAAATAGTGCTCGCCCTTTGCTTCCAGGTTCTGGATTTCATTCTGTGGTGTTTTAAGGGCACTCATGAATTGAATTTCCTTGGCAGGGTCATCATTCAGATAGGTGTATTGCCACTTCCACTGATAGCCGCGAACTGCGATATCAAGATCAGAATCCGCTGATTCATACATATCCCTCAGCGTACTGGTGGCGGGTACCGCGATAACCAACAGAATAATGATTGGAATGACCGTCCAGGCTACTTCTACCCGTGTATCCTCGTGAAAGGTCGCTGGTGTCACACCAAGAGATTTCCGATGCATCAGCATCGAGATAATCATGACACCAAACACCAATGCTCCTATTCCACAACAAATATAAAAGATAAGCATGTGCAGGTCATAGACTCGTCGACTAATCTCCGTTACACCTTGTCTCATGTTCAGCGTGGACCAATCGGCCAACGCAACGTTGCTACATAGCAGCAGCGACAATCCCGCTTGCCACATCTGCATCACTCTATTCATCAATGAGACTCCATATAAAAATACACGTGCGATAAGCACTTTTAACTAATCAGGTGTTTTTTAAACCGATATCGGCTCGACAGCACTTTTGTTGCTATGCAAAAAAGTGGGCGATTATAGCAGCGGCGGTTCTTTTCTCAAGCCCGATCTTTCGGGGTCTACGGGACATTATCGGGACATAACTTTGTAGTATCGTTGTCTATGTATCCGGCAGATTTATCGGCGACCATTCTTGGACTTCAATACCCGCGTTATGTTCCTTTTTTGTCTCGATATAGTCACAACGGGAACAATGCATGGACTCCCGGTCGTCATCCTTCAGAACGTAAATTTTATCGATTTGGCCACAGCTGGGGCAGGTAGCGCCACTGATGAATCTTTTCAAGCGACCATACCATCTTGTCTTAACAGCGCCTCAACTTCTGGTTCCCTCCCCCGGAAGGCGATAAACAGGTCCATCGCGTCCTCAGAGCCCCCCTTTTCAAGGATCGTAGCCAGAAATTTCTCTCCCGTTTGACGATTGAAGATACCGTCTTCCAGGAATTTCGCGAACGCATCTGCTGACAGGACTTCCGCCCATTTGTAGCTGTAATAGCCGGCGGCATAACCGCCGCCAAATATATGAGAGAACCCATGCTGGAAAGCATATTCTGCCGGAGGCAGAATGACGGCTACCTCCTGCCTGACCTGATTCAGTAAGCGCTGTACCTGGTTCTGGTCATCCGGGTCAAACTCGACGTGTAAACGGAAATCGAACAGACCGAATTCCAACTGCCGGACCATCATCATGGCTGCGTTATAATTTTTGGCCTTTAACAGCTTATCCAGCATATCTTCAGGCAATGGATCACCCGTCTCGTAATGACCGGAAATAAATAAAAGTGACTCTGCCTGCCAACAAAAGTTCTCCATAAACTGGCTGGGCAGCTCAACAGCATCCCAGGCGACACCATTAATGCCGGAAACTGCTGCGGCATCAATTCTGGTAAGCATATGATGCAGACCGTGGCCAAACTCATGGAAAAGTGTCACAACTTCATTATGGCTGAGCAGGGCAGGGTCATCACCCAACGGGCCACTAAAATTGCAGGTGAGGTAAGCCACCGGGAATTGCAGTGAACCAGAGTCGTCGACTCGCCTGACACGGCAATCATCCATCCACGCTCCACCACGCTTACTGGCCCGCGCGTACAGGTCGAAGTAAAACCGGGCGATACCCACGCCGTCTTTCCTGATTTCATAAGTCAGCACGTCTTCGTGCCAGACAGACATTCCATCACAAGGGACGACTTCGATATCAAACAACCGGCGCACAACCTCAAACATGCCCTTGAGTACTGTTGGCGCGGGAAAGTAGGGCCGGAGTTCCTCTTCCGAAATGTCAAAAGCAGCTTTCTTTAGTTTCTCGGCGTAGTAGGGCACATCCCACGGCTTCATATCCTCAGGACCTCCACTTTTCTCAGCGAAGGCCACCAGGGTTTCAAAATCGTTCCGGGCGAATGTCCTTGATTTTTCAGCCAGATTGTCGAGAAAACCCAGAACTTCCTCCGCGGAACGAGCCATCTTGCGCGCGACCGACAACTCTGCGTAATTCTTGAAGCCCAACAAACTGGCCTGCTCCAAACGCGCTGACAACAAGGCATGTATTACATCAGAGTTATCAAATTCACCAGCGTTGGGACCCAGGTTAGACGCCCGCGTTCCAAAGGCGGTGTACAACTCCTGGCGGAGCGTTCGATCGTCGCAGTGGGTCATGATTGCCAGATAACATGGCGCATCCAGTGTCAAAAGATAGCCCTGCAGCTCTTTGTCGACCGCATTTTGGTGCATCGAGACAAGCGCATTGTGGGGAACACCTGACAGGCCAGATTTTTCTTTTAATAGTTTCTGCCAGACCTGGGTCGCATCCAGTACATTGTTATTAAAAGCACTGTTCAAACCAGAAATTTCCCTCGACAACTCAGAGAACCTGGCCTGCTCTGATTCGGGGAGGTCTATCCCTGACAGACGAAAATCTCTGAGCGCATTGTCGATCACTTTCCTGCCAGCCTGCGATAGTGAATCGTATTGCGCTGACTCAGCAATCGCCTGGTAAGCCTCAAACAAAGGACGGTTCTGCCCAACCTCCGTATAGTAGTCTGTAATCATTGCTAAACAGGCGGTATGAGCATCACGAAGCTCAACCGAGTTCATGACAGAGTTCAGGTGTGAAACCGGAGACCATGCCTGATGCAACTTGTCCTCAAGGTTCTCCCGCGCTTTAACGACGCTCTCGTAGTTGTAGGGTCTGGTTTCCAGCAGTTCCTCGATACCTACCCTCAACGCTTTAAGTATCGTCTCAATAGCCGGCACAATATGCTCAGGCACAATGCTATTAAAAGGAGGTAGCGTATTGTGTTCAAGTAGCGGGTTAATCATCTTCCAGTGCCTAATCCAGGTTATTTCTAATCATGTTTATCACCGATCGTGTATCCGGCGCAGTGTTCACCTGTCCGCCAAACCAGATCATGAAAGCTAGTACAGCCTGCTCAACCAACATCCCCAATCCATCGGCAACATCACATTCCGCTTGCTTCTGGCACCATTGATTAAAACGAGTAGTGCCGGAACCATAGATCATGTCGTAACAGCGAGTGTTTCCAGTAATGACCGATCCAGAGATCTCCAGGTCCTGATGAGATAACCCTGCGGAGGTTCCATTAATCACCAAATCGTAACTTTCCTGGAGGCGATCAATCGGAACCGCAGTGGCGCCCGCGAAATTTTTTTCCAGTTCCTGTGCTTTGACATGCGTGCGGTTTGTCACATGCAGCATGCCCGGCGCTTCAGCCAGCAAGCTCGCCAAAACGCCCCTGACTGCGCCCCCCGCTCCAATCACCAGTATCTTGCTATCGTTTATAGGCCAACCCAGGTTCTGTAACAGGTCGTTAACCAGGCCAGGGCCATCAGTATTATCACCGCGTAGCTTTCCATCTGCGGTCCGGGAAATCGTGTTAACTGCCTCCGCCTGGTTTGCACGTTCACTAGCTTCATCAACAAACTGCCATGCGTCCCGCTTACAGGGCAAAGTAATGTTGAATCCAAAACCCGAATCGAGGAAATCATTAGCCACCGAGGTGAATGTGCCGTCTGACACAAGCACCTTTTCATAAGACAGTGAAATGCCCGTTGCTGCGGCAAACTGTTGATGAATCTCGGGAGATCTACTGTGAGCAACCGGATTCCCCAGCACGCCTAGTTTGAACCGGCTCATCTGATCTTCTCTCCTGTCACCAGATGCTTAATAACACTCGGCCCAACTGAATTCCCAAGCTGTCCCGGCACCAGATGATCAACCCCTGCTCCAAAATACTGCCTTACCTGCAGGGATGTCACAGCCGCAGGATGTCCTGTTACGTTGGCCGAGGTAGACACCAGCGGTCCAGTTGATTCACACAGCGCGCGAACAACCGGGTGATCGCTGACCCTAAGCCCAACTGTAGTGTTGTTTCCAATCACCCACCATGGCGCAACGCCATTATCCGGTAGTAGATACGTTACTGGGCCAGGCCAGTTGTTCTCAAGCTCGCCTCGCTTATCGTTGTCCAGTCCGACCAGGTAATCTTCGAACTGGCTAATATCCGCCGCGACTAACAATAGACCCTGCGCCCAACTACGCCGTTTTAATGCCAGGATTCGCGCAACAGCCTGAGCAGATGCCGGTAAACAACCCAATCCCCAGACACCCTCGGTCGGGTAGGCGATGACACCATCGCCAGCCAGACAAGCTGAAATCAGGTTTTTCCGCCATCCGGCAAGGGCGTTCACAAATTCAGGTCGATGTTTTTTTGTCTAATTGCCTCTGCGTTCGCTTGTCGTTCGTCAATCAGGGCACGATGCAACACCTCATTCGAGACACCGAGGATCTGAACCGCAAGGTATGCGGCATTCTTTGCGCCGGCCTTGCCTATCGCTACACCTGCAACCGGAATTCCACCAGGCATTTGCACAGTAGACAATAGCGCATCAAATCCTTGCAGTGGCCCGGCGTCAATCGGTACCCCGATAACCGGTCTTAGTGTATGTGCAGACACAGCCCCGGCAAGATGCGCAGCCATTCCAGCCGCTGCAATAAATACGGCACAACCCCGGGCATCAGCATCGCTGACATAGCTCCTGGTGTCTTCAGGTGTTCGATGCGCTGACGTGATGCGAACCTCATATTCAATACCGAAACTTTTCAGCACATCGACGGTCGATTGCATAACAGGCAAGTCAGAATCCGAGCCCATCAGGATGGCTACAAACGCCATAATGTTTACTCCAATGAAAAAAACAAATGTTACGAGAAATGGACGTTAGCCTAGTCACTATCAGCTTTCAACATTACAACTCTCGGGACGGCCGCAGCTGGGTGGACTGAAATCGCCCACCTTCGGAATGAGCCAATCCCATGACCTCTAACATCACCATTGCGACTGTCAGATCCTCAATGGAAAGCTCAAGGTCTGATAAGAGCGCATCCATCGACACTGGCCCTGCCTCCAGCAAGTCGAGCAATCTTTCCTGCTCATGGGTTAAGCCTTGTACTGTCAAAGAAAGGTCGAGCGTATCTCCCGGCCCAATACCCAGTTCTTTCAGAATATCCTCACCTGATTCAACTAGCGACGCTCCGTCCCTGATCAGTTGATGGCAACCACGCGCCTGTTGATTCGTAACAAGACCGGGCACAGCCATCACTTCGCGACCTTCCGCCAATGCGAGTTTTGCAGAAATCAGAGAACCGCTTTTTAGCGCCGCCTCAACAACGACTGTCGCTTTGCTTAAGCCCGTCACTATTCGGTTACGCCGCGGAAAATGGGCCGGTCGCGCAGGAGTTCGCAGGGGAAATTCACTCACCACCAGTCCTTTTTCCTGAATTCGCTCGGCAAGCCGCCAGTGGCGTCTTGGATAAATCTGGTCGCAGCCAGATCCTAGTACCGCGACCGTCGCCTCGCCTGCAGCCAGCGCGCCCTCGTGGGCTGCGGCATCAATCCCAAGGGCAAGACCACTCACCACTAACACCGAATATCGTCCCAGGGTTTCAGCAATAGACATCGCCTGCTTCAATGCATATTGACTGGCTTTTCTTGCACCAACGATCGCGACTCTCTCCGCGTAGCGCGTAAGAACGGATCGGTCACCTACCCCAAACAGAAAGAAAGGTGGGTCGTATATCTGTTTCAGGCAAGCAGGGTAATCATCATCCTGAAGCAATATAAGGTGGTGTTCTTCCGCCAGAAGCCAATTGACGTCCTGTTCGACTTCCAGCTTAAGTGCGTCATTAACAATCAAGGAGCTATCTTGATCGAGCACGTCACGAGGAGAGCGTGACTTCAAAAGTCTGGTGAGTTCCCTTGGCCGATTGGACAATAGTCGGCACAAGGCAAGCAGATCAGGATTCACAAATGACTCGCGACAAAAGGGAGTCGTTATTCTAGGTCAGGAAGTTTTGAAACCTGCGGGAAAGCCCGGATATATCGCCGGTATAAAAGCTCGTTCTAACGCGCGAAAACACTAGGGATTGCGAACGAAATCCCCCACACGCAGCGACGCGGTGGTTTGCAGAACCAGGCCATAAGCCATTTTTTCGAAAGACCGAAAAATCATCAAGATCCCGGCACGTTCGGTTGGCAACTGGACATAACCGCCCTCGAAGTGATCACGAACCAGTGCGCCTTTCTTGGCAATCTCCAGTATGGTTCCCACTTCAACACCCGAGTTGAGGCCACGATTCACGACGACGACGTCATTACGACCTACCTGGGTAACACCGCCAAGCACAGCCATAATTACACCCTCTACCTGTTGGTCAGGCGGGGTTGGGTAAAACGTGGATTCAACTCGTCGCTCTTCGGTCGCCATCAGCCGATCACCGATACGCACATCGCCCTGGACGCTTTTCATCTCGAAGGTCACAACATCGCCTTCTCGGGCTAATGCCTTAGCCAACCCAACCTCAACTGCTTCATAGCCAAGGATTTCCTCAGTTTCAGGGTCTACATAAACATCCCCTTCCCGGAAGATTCCGTAGGTAGAGGTGTCCTCGTCCCAAACGCCCTTAGCATAAAACCGGTCGCCTGGACCGAACACCAGGGTCTCGACCTTTCCGGCTAGAATTCTTGGGGCAAGGGCAAGTGTGTCTTGTTCAACTATTCGACCTGTTGTCATTAAAAAACTGGCCACCGCGTCTAGAGGAATAGCCGGGATCGCGCTTTCGAGCGGAGACACCCTGACGGCAGGCTCCATTTTTTCGTATCGATCACCCTCACGAACTCTCTGCTCGGGTTTCAGTTTATAGGTTCTCTCCCCGGGGCCACGTTTTAGCGATATCTGCGGATCCCCGCCCACATATTTGAGGAAAATCTCATCCCCAGGATAAATCAGGTGAGGGTTGCTAATAGTGGAATTAACATACCAGATTTCCGGCCAGTGCCAGGGCTCTTTAAGGAACTTGGAAGCTATGTCCCAGAGGGTATCGCCTTCTTTCACCAAATACTGATCAGGATGTCCTTCACGCAAAAATGACGTTTCCGCCCCTGAATCCTGATCGCCATAGGCAAAACCTGCAAGAAACAGCATTATTAGGGCGAATGACGATACCAGGCGAATCTTCATAGGCGAATCCAACCAGTAAAAAGAGTACAATATCCGATATATGACACCTCAGGCATCGGGGTAAATTTCCCCTGAATTATCAAGGTGATCATAATCTTAGCAGCACAAGTTGCTATTTTACTAGAGGTATATAGCAAAACCATATGGTGCCCTTAGAGATTCTAAAATTCCCCGACCCACGACTACGCACTGTGGCAAAGCCTGTGAAAGAAGTGACCGGAAAGATAGTAGCTCTGGCCGACCAGATGCTGGAAGCCATGTATGAAGCGCCCGGTATTGGCCTGGCAGCGACACAGGTGAACTTCCATCAGCGACTGATCGTGATCGATGTATCGGAAACCAACGACCAACCGCTTATCCTAATCAACCCCACTATTATTTCGGGGGAAGGTGAAATTGAAACCAATGAGGGGTGTTTGTCAGTCCCTGGGTTTTATGAACCAGTGGATCGATTCCAGCACATTCAGTTCGAAGCCACAGGTCGGGATGGTGAGCCATTCACCATGGAAGCAATTGATTTACTGGCCGTCTGCATACAGCACGAAATAGATCATCTCGATGGAAAACTCTTCGTCGACTACCTGACCAGCACCAAGCGACAACTCATTCGTAAAAAGCTTCAGAAACTCCAAAAACAGTGGGCTTAAACGAAATTGAGAACAGGCTTGAGCTAACTTGAAAATACTATTTGCCGGCACTCCCGAGTTCGCCGCGGGTTTCCTTGAGTCTTTAGTCGAGAGCGAGCACAAAGTTGCAGCCGTTATTACCCAGCCGGATAGGCCGGGTAAACGCGGTAAAAGATTACGGGCAAGCCCTGTAAAACAGCTTGCAGAGCGAGCCAAGCTTACGGTGATACAGCCTACAAAATTAGCGCTCACTGACATTCAACACTTGGAATGTGATCTGATGCTCGTCGTGGCCTTCGGTCAGATTCTGAAACCCGACGTACTGGCACATCCAAGGCTTGGATGTATCAATATCCATGCCTCTATCTTGCCAAGATGGCGGGGTGCAGCGCCAATTCAGCGCGCCATTCTCGCCGGTGACAAGGAATCTGGCGTCACCCTGATACAGATGGACGCAGGTCTGGATACAGGGGACATGCTCGCAAAATCTGTCGTACCCATTTCGACCCTTGATACCACAGCAGACCTGCTCAACAAATTTACGAACATCGGGCAGCCACTTCTACTGGAAACCCTCGAGTTTATAGACAGGGGAGCGACCAAAAAAGATCCACAGGACAACGATGCTGCAACCTACGCTCACAAAATACAGAAACCAGAAGCAATGATTGATTGGCAGCAGGATGCGCAGCAGGTCGATCGAATTGTTCGTGCTTTCAACCCCGACCCTATCGCCTTTACCTTTCTTGATACAACCCGGGTCAAAATCCATTCAGGTCGGATGGTCAAATCCGATGTTTGCAAGCCAGGTGCTATTCTTGAGTTATCCTCAAAAGGTTTGATGGTGGGATGTAGTAATCAGGCCTACCTCATTGAGAAAATCCAGCTTCCAATAGGAAAAGGAGCAGTCTTGTCTGGCGCAGATATGCTAAACGGTTGGACCGATACATTTAAAATTGGCTCAACATTCGGTGAAACACTCGGATGAGTGAATACCTCGAAGTCGCAAACTCCCTATCCCGAATGTTGGAAGAAGACCGTCATCTGGGAGACTGCCTGGAAAACACAAGCCCCATAGCCCAACAAGTTTGTTATGGCGTAACTCGAAACTGGTTCTATTACGATCGTGTGACAGAAGCACTACTGGACAAGCCGCTACCCGAGAAACATCTGGATCTTTGGTTGATTATCATGGCTGGCCTATACAGCATTGACCACCTTCATCGTCCTCAACACGCCTCTGTTAATCACGCTGTCGAATCAGTAATCAAACTCGGCAAGCCCTGGGCCAAAGGTCTAGTCAACGCTATACTCAGGCGTTACGGCCGTGAAGCTGACAGCCTGAAGCAACAGATGATGCAATCAGATGAAGCTCGATTGAACCATCCGCAATGGTTAATCGAACTAATTAGGGATGACTGGCCCGACCACCCGGAAATTTTCGAGCACAACAACAACCAACCTCCAATGACGCTAAGGGTTAACACGTCGAAAATCACCAGAGAACAATACCTTGTCAAACTGTCTAACGAGAATATTGAGGCGCGAGCTGGCGCCTTTGCGCAATCAGCGGTGATACTTGGCAAGGCCATGCCTGTCGAGGCGTTACCTGGCTTCAGGGATGGCGAAGTGTCAGTCCAGGACGAAGCGCCACAATTAGTACCCGGATTAATGAACCTTGAGCCAGGTCTAAAGGTCATTGACGCTTGCGCCGCGCCCGGCGGCAAGACTTGCCATCTGCTGGAAAGCGAACCCGGCATAAAGCTCACTTCAATTGACCGGGATAGAAAAAGGATTCACCTTATAACCGAAAACCTTGAGCGTCTTTCCCTACAGGCTGATGTGGTGACACAATCGTTCGAGCAATATATAACCGAAACCGAATTTGATCGTATACTGGTGGATGCTCCCTGTTCTGCAACCGGTATCATCCGAAGACACCCTGACATTAAGTTGCTGCGCACGAAATCGGATGTTGATAAGCTTTCATCTATTCAACGAGGACTTTTAGACAAGGCTTTCGACTTGCTCACAATTGGCGGTGAAATGCTCTATTCAACCTGTTCTATTCTTCGCCAGGAGAACGACAGCGTCATCGCTGATTTTATTGAAGGAGACGCCAGTAAACAGCTCATGCCACTTAGTCATCCGGGATGTATTGAAGGCGCTACGCTGATTGCGACGGAATACGGCCTGCAATTCCTGCCAACAGCCCAGGAACATGATGGTTTCTATTACGCCGGTATTCGTAAGGTGGCTATATGAAGATCATCATTCTCGGAGCCGGTGAAGTTGGTAGCAATCTTGCCCAGAACCTGACCCAGGAAGCGAGCGACATCACTGTCGTCGACACTAATAGCGATCGACTGAGAGAGCTTCAGGACAGGTTCGATATTCGAACCGTTCGGGGCATGGCTTCTCATCCAGATATCCTGCGTCAGGCCGGCGCCGAAGATGCCGACATGCTTATCGCTGTGACGAACAGTGATGAGATCAACATGGTAGCTTGCCAGGTTGCCTACACCGTCTTCAACACGCCAACCAAAATTGCCCGAATTCGTTCCTCCGCTTATATAAGAGATGATGGAATTTTCCGCAACGATGCCATGCCAGTCGACGTTATTGTCAACCCCGAGGCGATTGTAACTCACGACATCAGACGGCTCATCGATAATCCCGGCGCATTGCAGGTCATGGATTTCGCAGAAGGCCAGGCACAATTGGTAGGCATCAAAGCTTATTACGGCGGACCCCTTGTCGACCAGGAACTGCGTTATCTTCGTCAACACATCCCCACGGTAGATACACGGGTCGCCGCAATCTTTCGCAATAACAGGGCTATCATTCCAAAGGGCAATACTGTCATCGAAGCAGATGATGAAGTCTTCTTTATCGCAGCGAGCAAGGACATCAAGAACGTCATGTCCGAAATGCGTCGTGTTGAGAAGCCCAATAAACGAGTTGTAATCGCTGGAGGCGGTCATATCGGGGAGCATCTGGCCCGTACAATTGAGGGTAGATATGGTGTCCGAATTATTGAGCACAGTAGGCAACGTTGCTACGAACTCTCAGAAACACTGGATCGAACAATAGTTTTGTCGGGTGACGCTTCTGATCGGGATTTACTGTTGGAAGAGAACATCGAAGAAACAGATGTTTTTTGTGCGGTTACTAATGACGACGAGGCCAACATCATGTCATCTATGCTGGCCAAGAGCCTGGGTGCCAGGAAGGTCATTACGCTAATCAACAACCCCGCATATGTTGACCTTATTGAAGGGGGAACCATCGATACCGTTATTAGCCCCCAGCAGGCAACCCTTGGATCTATTCTTACTCACATCAGGCGAGGTGACATCGCAAGAGTCCATTCGCTAAGGCGGGGTGCTGCAGAGGCCATCGAGGCCATTGCCCACGGCGATAAATCCAGCTCAAAGCTAATCGGCCGAAAAATCGAGGATATCGACCTGCCACCAGGAACTAACATTGGCGCTATTGTGCGGGGGGATGAAGTCGTCATAGCTCACGACGACATTGTTGTAGAGTCCGGTGACCATGTTGTGCTTTTCCTGGTCGACAAAGGACGCATTAAAGACGTGGAGAAGCTTTTCCAGGCTCCACTCAGTTTCTTCTAACTAAAGTATGCATATACAGATAGCAATAAGAATTGTAGGCATCCTTCTGATGATGTTCAGCCTGACGATGCTGCCCCCCGTTCTTGTCTCATTGGTTTACCAGGATGGCGTGACAGGTATCTTCGCCAAGGCATTTGTCATTACCTTCGTCGCTGGGTTTTTTCTATGGCTGATGTTTGTCAGGAACCAGGCAGACATGCGCATCAAGGACGGGTTCCTGGTGACGGTGCTATTTTACATTGCCCTGGGCGCTTTTGGTGCACTGCCATTTATTGATGAACATGGGCTCGGGCTCTCTATTCCTGACGCGCTATTCGAATCTTTCTCGGGGCTCACAACGACAGGCGCTACTGTTATCGTAGGGCTGGATGAACTGCCGAAATCGATCCTTTATTACAGACAGCAACTTCAGTGGCTTGGCGGAATGGGAATCATTGTTCTTGCCGTTGCGATTTTACCCATGCTTGGGATCGGTGGGATGCAGCTTTACCGGGCAGAGACGCCAGGGCCGGTTAAAGATTCCAAGCTGACTCCCCGCATTAAAGAGACCGCAGTTGCGCTCTGGTCTATCTATCTTGGGCTTACTGTTGTCTGCGCAATCGCTTACTGGGGTGCCGGGATGAGCGGCTTTGACGCCATCTGCCATAGCTTTTCAACTATCGCTATTGGGGGGTTTTCTACTCACGATGCCTCGATTGGCTATTTCGATTCGTGGGTTATCGAAGCCATCGCCATCTTCTTTATGGTCCTAGCGGGGATGAATTTTAGCTTGCACTTTTTTTCATTCAAAGAAAGATCGATCAGGCATTACTTTCGAGACGATGAGGTGAGGTTTTATCTTTCTATACTGTTCATAGCCGTCGTGGCCGTTAGCGGGGTACTTTGGTACGAACAGACCCATACCTTCGGTCAGGCGATTCGATTCGGATTGTTTGAGGTTGTATCAATATTCACGACCACCGGATTTTCGACAACAGATTTCACAGCATGGCCGAACATGCTGCCTTACCTGATTTTTTTCGGCGCTTTCACGGGTGCTTGTGCCGGGTCTACCGGTGGAGGTATGAAAGTCGTTCGGGTCATGTTGATCTGCAAACAGGGGCTACGTGAGGTACATCGACTGATTCACCCCAATGCCGTTTTCCCGGTAAAGGTTAACCATCGACAGGTTTCAGGCCAGGTCATAGAAGCGGTCTGGGGATTTTTTTCGATCTACGTGATCGTATTTCTATTCATGCAACTTGCACTGATCATGACCGGTCTGGATTTTGTCACGGCTTTTTCAGCCGTTGGTGCGACTATTAATAACCTTGGCCCCGGGCTCGGGACAGTCGCTCTACATTACGCCGATATATCCGATGCCGCCAAGATCCTACTCTGCTTCACGATGGCCCTCGGGCGCCTCGAAATTTTCACACTGCTGGTACTTTTTTCGCCCATGTTCTGGAGAAAGTAGTTCTGGAGAAAATAGCGCAGGAGAAAATAGCGCTAGAAAGAAAGGCTCCACAGAAGGCAGTTCCAGAGATCACGTTCCGTGAGCGCACTATAATATTCGTCAAACCAGGGTCCCAATGAACAAAGTACGAGACAAGTGGAATCGAATCTATTCAAAAGACCGGCTTCCTGGTCTGCCTGCCGCTGTACTCACAGACAACGACAATATTCTTCCCACCAAAGGGATAGCGCTTGACCTGGCATGTGGTCTTGGAACGAACAGCCTGTTCCTTGCGACAAGGGGGCTAGAAGTCCATGCCTGGGATATATCGAAAGTTGCAGTCAACGATCTGGCAGGACGAGCGGGCTCACTGGGGCTGAACATTCAAACACGAGTCGTCAATATCACTGCTGCAGTACTACCGGCCGAAAGTTACGATCTTGTGATTACCACTCATTATCTGGACAGGTCCCTGCCACCGGCAATCCTGGATGCAACCCGTCCAGGGGGGCTCATTTGCTACCAGACTTTCACGGCAGAAAAACAGATCAATAAGGGGCCTAGCAATCCCGAATTCCTGCTGCAACCAAATGAGCTTCAGTCATTCGTTCCAGACTGCGAGATACTCGCCTTTAAAGATGAGAGTCATAATGTAAACAGGGATGACCCGCTAGCAGGTCGAGCCTTCATCATCGCTCGTAAACCCTTTGGTTAGTGACGGCAATTAGTGAACACCGGATGGTTTATTGAATCGGTAAATTTTCTCTGATCCAGCGGGCCTCTCCCTGAACCGTTTGTATTCCCACTGGTATTGCTTTGGAGCAATTTCGGCGCAGGTCTGCATCAGGTCGTTTACCGCTCCAATAGAAGTTAGTTCATCGGGTTCATAGATAGATGAATCAGGCGCAAGAACATGGGCTTCAAACAGTCCTTCCTCATTTCGTACCATCGTAATCCCTAGTGCTTTTGCGCCCGTCTTCTTGAGAAGCCTGCTGGCCAGCACATCAGTTAACGCCGGGTGGCCAAAGAACGGTACGAATTGGCCTGAAGTGGGTACCTGATCAGGCAGGATCACTGCGGTTCCACCCTCACGCAGCGTTTTGTACAACTGCTTGAGACCGGACCGTGTGGTTGGCACCATGTGATTACCATGCCGTAGACGCACCTTCTGCATCAATTTTTGCATGTAGTCCTGCCTGGGTGGCTGGTATAGCGCCGTCATCTGGCCGTATCGACGGTAGAAAACGTTGAACAGCTCCCAATTACCCATGTGCGGCAACAGTACAAGAAGTCCAGCGGAGTCATTGAGATGTTCTTGCAGCATGGCCTCATTGTGCACAACCTGTATCCACCCATCGATTCGTTCAATATCCCCCAGCCAGACCGCTGGTGTTTCCATCAGTGTCTTGCCAGTTTCAATGAGACTCTGGGTCGAGAACTTATCGCTATCTGCTAAATTGTCCGCCAAACCCTTTAAACAGAGATCAATGTTTGCCCTGGTAACCCGGGCTGAGCGGGAACCCAACTTACCGTTCAGCGTTCCAGCAATGGTACCCAGGCGCTGGGAGAATTTTCGTGGCAACAGGCTCAAAAGATAGAGGAGGATTTGTACCAGGGACGACATCAATTTGACAACCGGCAGCATTCCTCATGCCTGAAACAGCTCACAAGGTGATCATTGACCATCCCGGTCGCCTGCATATAGGCATAACAAATCGTAGAGCCCACGAACTTAAACCCGTCTTTTTTCATCGTCCTGGACATAATGTCAGACTCAGGCGTCGTTGCCGGGACCTGTTTCATAGATCGGAAACGGTTTTGCCTGGGTTGATAATCCACGAACTGCCAGACATAGTCCGAGAAACTGCCTGTTCGCTCCTGTATGTCCAGAAATAACCTGGCGTTCGACACCGCGCTTTCTACTTTGAGCCTATTGCGTACAATTTCAGGATTCTGGAGTAACTTATTGATTCGAGCGGGTCGATATCGCGCCATTTTCCCCGCGTCAAAGCCATCAAAAGCTTTACGATAACCCTCGCGCTTCCTGAGAATTGTTATCCACGATAGCCCTGCCTGAGCTCCTTCAAGCAGAAGGAACTCAAATAGCAGTTGGTCATCATAAGTTGGCGAGCCCCATTCAGCGTCGTGGTAGCTTTCGTACAACTCATTGCCGACACACCAGCCACATCTTTCGATTTCATTCGCCATGATCAGGAGGTTATCTGATTTCTGAGCACCGAGGTATACTTACGGCCTTTTTTGCTCGGAGCAGCTCCGTACAACGCCAATGTTACAAAGAGAACGCCAATGAACTTCCAGAACCTTATCCTTTCCCTGCAAACTTTCTGGTCCGAGCAGGGCTGTGTGCTAATGCAACCCTACGACATGGAAGTTGGCGCCGGTACCTTCCACCCAGCCACGTTCTTGAGGGCCATTGGGCCTGAAAACTGGCAGGCAGCTTATGTTCAACCCTGCCGTCGACCAACAGACGGCCGATACGGAGAAAACCCCAACAGGTACCAGTACTACTACCAGTATCAGGTCGTCATGAAGCCCTCACCACCTAACTTCCAGGAGCTATACCTTGCGTCATTGGAACATCTGGGAATTGATACCAAAACCCATGACATAAGGTTTGTTGAAGACAACTGGGAATCACCAACGCTGGGGGCCTGGGGCCTTGGTTGGGAAGTCTGGATGGATGGTATGGAGATCACTCAGTTTACCTACTTCCAACAGGTCGGAGGGCTTGAGTGCTATCCAGTGATGGGTGAAATCACTTACGGACTGGAACGACTGGCGCTTTACATTCAGGGCGTAGAGGACTTTAAGGACCTTGTCTGGACCGAGAATGGCGATAAGAAGATCACCTACGCTGACGTCTATCACCAGTATGAGGTCGAGATGTCCCGTTTCAATTTTGACCTGGCAGATGTCGATGCGCTGTTCGCTCAGTTCGATTTTTGCGAGCAAGAAACCACTCGACTACTGGAAGCCAACTTACCGCTACCGGCTTACGAATTCGTCATGAAAGCTTCCCATGCCTTCAATCTTCTGGATTCGCGTCACGCCATTTCGGTCACCGAGCGTCAAAGGTTTATTTTGAGAGTAAGAGCCCTGTCCCGCGGGGTCGCGCAAAAGTACTTTGACTCAAGACAGGTACTCGGCTTCCCACTTGCTGACGATGATACCCGAGCATTTGTAGAGAAGGAGCTCAAGCGTGCCAACTAATACGCTGTTACTTGAAGTCGGTACTGAAGAGCTTCCGCCCAAATCCCTGAACAATCTGCGTGAAGCGCTACAACAAAATATCGAGGCAGGACTTAGCCAGGCCGAGTTGTCACACGGACAGGTTGAAAGCTTCGCCACCCCACGAAGACTCGGCATCCTGGTTCACGACCTTGCGGACCGACAGCCAGACCAGAATGTAGAGAAGCGCGGGCCTGCGGTTAAGTCTGCGTTTGATGACGATGGGGAGCCGACCAAGGCACTGGCTGGGTTCATGAGGGGTTGCGACGTGGCTGACCCATCACAGCTTGACACTATTACAACTAACAAGGGCGACTATCTAGTCTATCGGGCAACAAAAAGCGGTCTTGATTTACCATCCCTGCTGGAAGGCCTTCTCGGATCGGCCTTAACTGCCCTGCCCGTTGACAGAAGAATGCGATGGGGTAAAAGCAGATTGGAGTTCGTTCGACCAGTACAGTGGCTCGTTTGCCTGTACGGAAGCTCAGTCATTCCCATTCAACTTCTGGGCAAAGAGGCTAGCAACACCAGCTCGGGCCATCGATTCATGTCCGCTGGTCAGTTTGAGATCACTAAAGCTAACGACTATGTAGAGTTGTGCAGGAAAAACTATGTCCTGGCAGACTTTACCGAGCGTAAGAATCTGATCCGGGAGCAAGTTGTCGACCTCGCCTCCCAGGAGAAAGCCCATCTGGAAATCGATGAGGATTTACTTAATGAAGTCACGTCTCTTGTGGAGTGGCCAAGGGCACTCGCCGGTGGATTTGACAGCTCGTTTTTGAATGTACCGCCAGAGGTGTTGATTTCTGCAATGAAAGAACACCAGCGTTATTTCCACCTGGTTGATAACAACGGGAAACTCGCTCCTAGGTTTATCACTATTGCCAATATTGAAAGTCTGGATAGTTCACAGGTCGTTGCCGGTAACGAACGGGTCATAAGGCCTCGTCTTGCAGATGCCGCATTTTTCTTCGATCAGGACACTCGAACTTCATTGGAGCAAAAATCTGCACGGCTAGAGAACGTTGTGTTCCAGGCTGACCTAGGAACCTATGCGGAAAAATGCGACCGAATAGCAGCGCTGGCTGCCTACATAGCCCAGCAGCTTGGTTCAGACACCGACGCTGCAAAGCGGGCGGGCAAGCTCTGCAAAGCGGATCTGGTTAGTGATATGGTCGGCGAGTTTCCGGACCTTCAGGGAACCATGGGTAGTTACTATGCCAGACATGATAATGAAGCCGAGGAAGTTTGCATTGCGATCGCCCAACACTACAGACCCACACAAAGTGGGGGTATCTTGCCAACCTCTGATGTGGCTTCTTGTGTTGCGCTAGCGGACAAGATCGATAGTCTGATCGGGATCTTTGGCATCAACCAACCCCCAACGGGTTCCAGAGATCCGTTCGCGCTGCGCCGCCAATCTCTCGGTGTCATACGAATTTGCGTAGAAAACCAGCTAAATATTCCTCTGAATGACTGTCTGAATGAGGCCTCCAGGATTTATGGAAGGGGCTTCGACACCGCTAAGGTTTCAAATTACATCGTAGAAAGATTAACCAGCTACTATCAGGAGCAGGGAATCCCAGGCGATGTGGTTGAGGCAGCGACAAACAGCGCGAGCACCTCTGTAAATCTGTTAGATATTGACGACGTTGTTCGAACGCTACAGTCCTTTCGCAATGGACCAGCGGCGAAGAGCATCGTCGCAGCAAACAAGCGGGTAGCAAACTTTCTCAAAAAGGCAGGCCCGAGCGACCTTGCCAGTAGTTTCGACGCTACGGTTGCGACCGATGAGGCGGAGATTGCGCTAGGTCGTGCGCTGACCGAGCTGGATCTCAGCAAGAGTAAAGGCGCCGGAGCAAAATTGGAGAAGCTGGCGGTACTTCAGGAGCCAGTTGATCACTTCTTTGATGAAGTGATGGTCATGGCGGAAGACGAAAAGGTGAGAAAAAACCGTCTGGGGCTTCTCCTGAAACTACGACAACAATTCCTTGAAGTTGCTGATTTCTCGCTCCTACAATAGTAATACTGCTCAATGGAGTTCAGTTATGGCTTCTTTCGTTATTCTCGATCGTGATGGTGTCATCAACCAGGACTCGATGGACTATATCAAGTCCGCCGATGAATGGATGCCGATTCCGGGGTCCCTCGAAGCTATCGCACTACTTACGTCCAACAATATCGATGTCTATATCGCCACCAACCAGGCGGGTATCGCTCGAGGTAAATTAACACTCGATGCTCTAAATTGTATTCACGAAAAACTGGTTCATGAAGTTGAATCAGCAGGTGGCAGGATTGTTGATATCAAATTTTGTCCGCACCATCCAGACGAGAATTGCTGGTGTCGTAAACCAAACCCTGGGTTGTTGGAAGATCTGGCAACCACCCACCAATTGAACCTAGCGGAAGGTTACTATGTCGGTGACTCACTTAAAGATCTTAGAGCAGCTGCGTCAGCTGGCTGCACGGGTATCCTGGTGCTGACTGGGAACGGCATCAAGACTCAGCAACTACGTCCGCACCATGAATACATTTTCAGTGACCTACTCGCGTTCGCCCAGGACATGACGTCCTGATATCAAATTGCAGTTATCACACGCTACACGTCAAGGTTAGCAACGGCTAGCGCGTTTTGCTCAATAAACTCCCGCCGCGGTTCAACCTGGTCACCCATTAAGGTAGTAAACACCTGGTCCGCCGCAATCGCATCTTCAATAGTCACCCGTAGCATTGTTCTGCTGCTGGGATCCATAGTCGTTTCCCAAAGCTGATCAGGATTCATCTCACCCAGTCCTTTGTATCTTTGGCGAGTCTGTCCCCTTAGTGCTTCCGTTTGCAACCATCCCAGCGCCTCAGCGAGCCCAGGCACGTTTTCAGATTTTTCACCTTTTCGGACCTGCCCGTTTTCTTGCAAAAGATCAGTGGTTCGTTCCTGGAAAGCTGCAAAGGCCTCGTAGTCAGCCGACGCAAAGTAATCCCGATTAAGCACATAATTACGCCTCACTCCGTTTCGTACAGTAGTTACGTGCGGGTAATAAAGGTGCCTGTCGTTGTCTTCCTGAACCGTAACTTCATATTGAATTCGTGGGGTATTGAACGATGAAAGTTTGGTTTCCAGTTTTTCGGTCCACGCCTGTACTACCGTCTCTTCTTTTAACTGTTCCGATTTGAGCCGGGGAAGGTAGATCATCTCTCCAAGCACTGGAAGAGGATATACCCGATCCAGTCGCTTCATCATGGTTTGAATTGTGTAGTAGCGCTCGGCGAGGTCTCGCAGCTCTTCACCACTGACTACTTCACCATTACCTCGATCAAGACTGGCATCCTCAAGAGCCACTTCCAGAAGGTATCGAGTTAACTCTTCTTCATCCTTAATGTAACGCTCTGATTTACCACGCTTCATTTTGTACAAAGGGGGCTGCGCAATCAGCAGATGTCCACGCTCGATGAGTTCAGGCATATGCCTGAAGAAAAAGGTAAGAAGCAGCGTACGGATATGTGCGCCGTCAACATCTGCATCCGTCATGATGATGATTCTGTGGTACCTGAGTTTGTCCGGGTCGAATTCATCTCTTCCTATTCCGCAGCCCAGCGCCGTAATCAGTGTTCCCACCTCGACAGACGACAACATCTTGTCGAACCTGGCCTTTTCGACATTCAGAATCTTGCCTTTAAGCGGCAATATCGCCTGGTTTTTCCTGTCCCGACCTTGCTTAGCAGAGCCCCCGGCAGAATCACCCTCCACCAGGTAAATTTCCGAGTTAGCAGGATCTTTCTCCTGGCAATCTGCCAATTTCCCGGGCAGCCCCGCGATATCAAGCGCCCCTTTACGCCGAGTCATCTCTCTTGCCTTACGGGCTGCTTCACGGGCCCTGGCGGCATCAATCATCTTTTGCACAATAGCTTTCGCTTCCTGCGGTTTCTCAAGCAAATACTCTGCAAAATAACTGCCCATTTCCTGCTCGACAGCAGTCTTTACTTCTGAAGACACCAATTTTTCCTTGGTTTGAGAGGAAAACTTGGGATCTGGTACCTTCACGGAAACAATCGCGGTTAACCCTTCACGGGCATCATCCCCAGTTGCATTGATATCAGACTTCTTTGCGAACCCTTCACGCTCGATATAATTATTGAGACTTCTGGTCAGTGCACCTCTAAAACCAGCGAGGTGAGTACCGCCATCACCCTGAGGAATATTGTTGGTATATGCCAATACGGTTTCCTGATAAGAATCGTTCCATTGAAGCGCAACCTCTACGCTTGTCCCATCTTCCCGGTCTACTGCAAAATGAAAAATGTCATTGATCGGCGTCTTGTTGGTGTTCAGAAATTCGACAAAAGTTCGTAGTCCCCCGTCATAATTAAATTTTTCGTGCTTACCGCTGCGTTCATCGGTCAAATGGATCGACACTCCTGAATTCAGGAACGACAGCTCCCTAAGCCTTTTGGCCAGGATGTCGTAATGAAACTCTATATTGCTAAATGTCTCGGGCGATGGCTTGAATCGGCAACTGGTACCCGTTGCATTGGTTTCACCAACAACCTGAAGTGGAAAAGCGGGCACACCATCGTGATAGGTCTGTTCCCATATCTTACCTTCACGCCAGATTGTCAGGTTGAGCTCAGAGGACAAGGCGTTAACTACCGATACACCAACACCGTGGAGACCGCCCGACACCTTATAGTTGCTGTCATCGAACTTTCCGCCCGCGTGCAGGACCGTCATAATGACTTCTGCAGCTGACTTGCCCTCTTCCTCGTGGATATCGGTGGGTATTCCCCGTCCATCGTCAGAAACAGTAATGGACTCGTCCGGGTGAATCAAAACCTTGATGTCCGAGCAATGCCCCTCCAGCGCCTCGTCAATGGAGTTATCGACTAACTCCTGGACCATATGGTGCAAACCGGTACCATCATCGGTATCTCCGATATACATGCCCGGCCGCTTTCTAACCGCATCCAGGCCCTTTAGAACCTTAATGCTGGAGGAGTCGTAAGATTTACTATCTGTCATTTAATGCTCCTGTACTTCTACTTCACCATGTTTCACGTGAAACAAGCGACCATACTGATTCTTACAGGCGGCCAGCAGAGGCTTTTCCTCTACGCCAGTAAGCAATACCTGTTGGCCTGTTTCTACAAGAAACTTGCATACCCTCCTTCGATGCTCTTCATCGAACTCGGACGCTAAATCATCGACCAGGTAGAGTGTTCCCCTCCCGCCTCCTGATGTGCCAGTATCGCTCGCCAGTGAGCCCTGCGCCAAAATCATCGCCCAAACAAGCGATTTGAGCTCACCTCGTGAACAGACTTTGGCGGCTGGTTGTCCTGATACGGTTATTCTAACATCTGCGCGCTGAAATCCCTTCTGTGTAAAGCCTCTTTTTTGATCAAGATCAGCCTCTTTTAAGTAAATATCCATAAGATCAGCCTCCCGGTGCCAACCCCGGTAGTAATCGAACGTCACATCATCAATACCCGCCAATTGCTGAACGATTTCGGTAAACAAGGGTCGGTATAATTCAACATACTGCGTTCTTTGCAGGTCTATCTGGTTCGCATAGGTAGCCAGACGATCAGACCAAGTTTCCAATTCCTTGAGGTTCCCCGCCTCAGAATTAGCAGTATATCGCCTGAGCAGCATATTGCGTTGGCGAAGGCAGCGATTAGCCTCCTCCCAATTCACCGGGAAATCCATGGGTGAAGCGCCTGTTGCCGTAAAGCTGGAATTCGATGAATCAGAATCCACTCGCCCTGGTTTCACGTGAAACAATCCCCAGTTCAGGAACCGGCGGCGTAGTGTTGGCGAACCGGTCAGCAAGTCCACAGAATGCGGCCCCAGAATCAACGTCGGCAATAGTCTTGCCAGCTCGGAGGACTTCCTCGTTGTTTCACTATTGATTTTGATTTCCCGGCTACCGCCACGATTGCGACTGATACCAATATGATGCTCCATACTCCCTGACTGTACTTTGCCGCGCAGAAGACAATCCTCGGCTCCACGCTGGATAACAGGGTCAAGGCCCGTGTCGCGGAAGGACCTGGCGGTAGAAAGAAAATAGCTGGATTCGAGGAGGCTGGTCTTGCCACTCCCATTCTCGCCGAAAAGGAGGTTTAAGCCAGGGTCAAGATCTACCGAGATGTGGGTGAGGTTTCTGAAATGCCTGGCTTCGAGCCATTTCAGGCTCATAACTTCATAGGCATGACTACATAGACTGCATCTTCACGTTCCGGGTCTTCCAGGACGGCACTGCTGTTAGCATCGTGCAGGGTCAACCTGACTTTGTCGTTACCAATAACACCAAGAACGTCCTGTAAGTAACTGACATTGAAACCTACTTCAAGGCTATCTCCCTGATAATCGACAGACACGGTTTCTTCTGCCTCTTCTTGTTCCGGATTATTGGCAGAAAGCTGTAGTTGACCGCTTGAAATCGAGACACGAATACCGCGGAACTTTTCATTAGACAGAATAGCCGTGCGACTTAGCGCCTGTCGAAGCTCCTGCTTATCCGCGAGAACGACCTTGTCTCCATCCTTCGGTATCACCCTGTCATAGTCCGGAAACTTGCCATCCACCAGTTTGGTGGTCAATGTAAACATAGAGGACGTCACACAGAGATGACTATTGCCAATTGAAACGGCTACCCTATCCTCCACTTCCTGGAGCAGGCGCTGGATCTCAATGATGCCTTTGCGTGGCACAATGACCTGCTTCGTTGGCCCTTCAATACCCTCCTGCTCCACGTCACTCATTGCCAATCGATGCCCATCGGTTGCTACCGCACGGACGTGGTTGTTTCCGAGCTCTATTAGCGTCCCATTAAGAAAGTAACGAACATCCTGCTGCGCCATGGCAAAGGCCGTCTGGTCGAGCAGCTTTTTAAAGGACTTACTCTCCAGCTCCGCTGTCATTTCAGGACTAGATTGATCCACTGAAGGAAAATCAACGGCCGGCAGCGTCGATAAGGTTGACCTGAATCTACCGGACCGTATTTGCAACCGGTTTTCATTCAGCGAGAACTCGATATCTGCTTTTTCGGGTATTTCACGACAGATGTCGACTAACTTTCGAGCCGGCACGGTGATTTCACCATCTTCTGGCGTAACGACCTCCAGCCGCCCGATCAGCTCTACTTCAAGATCGGTACCAGTCATGGACAGTTGGTTACCACTGACCTGTAACAATAAGTTCGATAATACTGGCAATGTCTGTCGTCGTTCTACGACGCCCGCAACCTGCTGAAGCGGCTTCAGCAATAGCTCACGGTTAACTGAAAACTTCATACTCTTATTCCACCGTATCTAACAAGTAAGCAAGCGCTCACTATCTAATGTATCTCGTTACAACACCATCGGACTAATCACATACAACGACTCAGCTTCATCCAGATCTTCCAATAGACAAGCGTTACCCGGGTCGCTAAATGTCATCCTGACTGTATCGCCCTTCATAGCTGATAGCGCCTCAATCAGGTAGCTAACGTTGAAGCCAATTTCGAGACTGTCTCCTTCATATTCTACCGTAACAGTTTCCTCTGCCTCTTCCTGTTGCGGGTTGTTGGCATGCATATCCAACTTCCCGGGGCCCAACATCAACCTGACGTTCCTATAGAGCTCATTCGACAAAATCGCTGTCCTGGATAGTGCTTCCTTCAATAACCGCCGATCAGCAATGACTACTTTATCACCGCCATTCGGGATCGCCCGAGAGTAATCCGGATAAGTTGCGTCAATCAGCTTTGTGATCAGCCTAACATTGCCACGGTCTACCTGCATATGATTCGCTGTGAAATTAAGCGTTACCGGTTCTCCCGAATCTTCATCGAGGACCCGGACCAACTCTGCCACGCCCTTTCTTGGAATGATGAACTGGTGACTACCCTGGGCACCCGTACTGACAAAACTCGTCGCAAGTCTTTGGCCATTGGTCGCAACAAACCTCACTACTCCATCCAGGACTTCCAACAGCACGCCGTTGAAAAAGTAGCGAACATCCTGTTGTGCCATCGCAAAACTGGTGCGCTGTAATAGCCTCTTTAGTTCCTGAACTGGCAGCGCTATCGTTACTTCATAGACTCCGGTCTCAATATTGGGAAACTCACTAACAGGTAATGTAGCGAGAAAGGAATTAAACCGCCCGCTATCAACTGCAACGCGGTTGCCCTCGAGGTTAGCAGACATCTCCGCTCCATCGGGAAGGCTCTTGCAGATATCCAACAGTTTCCGCGCCGGCACAGTCACCTCACCAGGAGAATCAACCACAACATCAGTAATCACTACGGTAAGTTCAACTTCCTGGTCAGTACCTGTAATTACCAACCTATCTTCTTCAAGATTTAGCAGGAGATTCGCGAGAACCGGGCTCGTTTGACGACGCTCCACCACACCGCTGGTAAGCTGCAGTGGATCGAGCAGTTTTTCTCTAGCAATCGTAAATTTCATTCGACATCCAATGACATCAACCAGTTCAACAACTTCACATAAGCCGCGCTCAGGAAGTTAACAATCGTAGGAGATTATTGTAATCCTCTCTGATGCCCCGGTTACTTTCCTTGAGTTCCTCGATCTTGCGACACGCATGAAGGACCGTAGTGTGATCCCTGCCACCAAAGGCGTTGCCAATTTCCGGCAGACTGTGATTAGTCAGCTCTTTTGCCAATGCCATGGCAACCTGCCTTGGTCTCGCAATCGATCGGGTTCGGGTTTTTGAGTGAAGGTCACCAAGGCGAATTTTATAATAATCAGCAACTGTCTTCTGTATATTATCCACTCCGATCTGCCGATCCTGGATCGCCAGCAAGTCCCGGAGCGACTCCCGAACCTGCTCGTTGCTAATTGCTTCGCCTGTAAAGTTTGAGTTGGCAATGACACGCTTCAATGCGCCTTCCAGCTCCCTCACGTTTGATCTGATTCTTTCTGCTATGAAAAAGGCTGATTCGCTCGGCAGGTACACCTGATCAATCTCGGCTTTCTTCAGCAGAATGGCTACCCGGGTTTCTAGATCGGGTGGCTCAACCGGAGCAGTCATGCCCCAGACAAAGCGACTCTCCAGGCGGGGTTCCAGCCCCTCAATTTCCTTCGGATAGCGGTCGCAGGTCAACACAATTTGGCTTCCGTCTTCTTGTAACCTATTGAAAACATGGAAGAATTCCTCCTGAGTTTTCATCCCCTTTGCCAGAAACTGAATATCATCCATTAAGAGCACGTCGACAGACCGGTAGTATTGAGTGAAATCACCCATGGTCCCGTGCTCGATGGCCCTGACCATGTCTTCCATAAATCGCTGCGAGTACATGTAAGCCACCTTCAAATTCGGGTGACGATCAGCGATTGAATTGCCTACCGCATGCATCAGGTGAGTCTTGCCGAGCCCAACTCCTCCATAGAGCAACAGCGGGTTGTATGAAGAGCCACCAATATTCTCTGAAACCTGCAGCGCAGCTGCTCTGGCTATTTGATTAGAACGACCTTCCACAAAGGTATCAAACGTAAACTCTTTGTTGAGATCCAACAGCGGATAGAAACGCTCTCGTGCCGCAAAGGTATTAGATGCTTCAGATTTTCCCTCAACCACCTTACCACTACTGCCAATCCCGAGCTCTACAGACCCTGAACCGTTTTCTGATAGCAGTTCCCGAATTCTATTCAGGAACTGAGTGTTAACCTGATCCTTGATATACCTGTTTGGCGCCAGTAACTTAACGTTGTCATCATCGCCAACCGCCTGCAGTGGCCTTATCCAGGTATTAAATTGCTGAGAAGATAGTTCATCTTCAAGCTTATCAAGACACTTCTGCCAAATTTTGGCCCCCACAATACCCCCATATTAGCTATGCTAATTATTGTTCGTGTTTCTTGCTTTGCTTGGATTTTCTCTACCGAGATGAACTGGTTCAGTGGTAAATCGAGGCACCTGATAATGCTTGAAGCACGAAGGGATAGTAACTTGATTTCACCATTCAAGCCAAGCAAATGATGTAAAAAACATACCGAAAAGTATTTATTTTTCAGTTATTTATGCACAAATGCCCCCGCTAACCGGTGGTTAACCTGTGGATAAGTTGTGGGTTAAATCCACCCCCTTAGTAAACCTGTTGGGTCTGTGGATAAGTCCCCTATTTACCACCAGTTTTTACACAGGCTACCCAGTGTTAAGACACCGGATAACACGGTAGTTATTACGCTTATAAACCATTGATATCCAAGCATAATACCTACTTACACACAGAAAAGCGGCTTATAATAGAAATAGTAATAATAAATTATATATATATAAGAACTTTATTTATAAAGAACACACTGATTTTCAGAAACCCCAATAAACATGGAATTGACCTAACCCTACATCTTCTTTAGAATCGCGCTCCTTTTCAACATCGAATTACCGGGTAATTATCATGAAGCGAACATTCCAACCCAGCGTTCTTAAAATGAAAAGAACCCATGGCTTCCGCGCCAGGATGTCCACCAAGGGCGGACGTCTGGTTATAAAAAGGCGCAGAGCTAAAGGCCGTAAAATACTTTCCGCCTGATACAGGGCCCTTGCGCTAACCCGACTGGCCTTTGAGGCGAGTGCCATCGCTATCCAAAAACAGCTAAATCAGAGCTTCCCTTTAAGTCATCGACTGGCACATTCCTATGAATTTGATGCAGTCTTTGACAACAACGAAGCTCGAATTAGCTCTTCTTCGTTGTTGCTTCTTGCAAAGCAAAACACCCGGGGATTTAATCGCCTGGGCATGATCGTAAGCAAAAAGAGTATTCCTGGGTCGGTTAAGCGCAGTAAAGTTAAGCGCAGAATCAGGGAAACATTTCGCAAGATTGCGCCAGAACACGAATTGGGATGGGATATCGTGGTGTTGACACGGCCAAAAATCAATGCCGAAGTGGATCTTACAGGGTATCTACAAAATTCCTTTAGGTCCCTCGCTGAGAAACTTAGGTAATTACGCAAGATATGAAACGAGCTTTAGTGTCACTAATTCGATTCTACCAATTGACCATCAGCGTCTTTCTTGGACCACGTTGTCGTTTTCATCCCTCTTGTTCTGCCTACAGTACAGAAGCAATAGAGACTCATGGCGTGATCAGAGGCCTGGGAATGACCGCCGTTCGGATCGGTAAATGCCACCCTTTTCATCCCGGTGGGTACGACCCTGTACCCACTGACCAGCAACCCAGTGCAGTTGAAGAAGGAATTTAGATGGATATTCAACGCGTACTAATCCTGTTGGGTCTGGCTGTGACCTCCTACATGCTTATTCTGGCGTGGAACGAAGACTATTATCAGGGCTCGACACAAACGCCAGCTGAGTCAGTCGTTAGCAACGAGCCATCTTCGTTCGGAGACATACTGCCGACAATTTCCGAATCAACCCCCGTGGGTCGAGCAGACATCGTTCCTTTCCTAGAAGGCGAAGATATAGCGCCAGAAGTAGCGGAAGTTCAGGTACCCAGAAATCTTGTGACGGTCACGACCGATGTGCTGGTTGTCAAGATCGATACCCTTGGCGGTGACATTGTTAGTGTGGCTCTACCGAAATATCCGGCGCAGTTAGAAACGCCAGACGTTCCTTTTGTCCTGGTAGACCCCAAAAATTTATATGTTGCGCAGAGTGGACTCATTGGCCCGAGCGGCACAGATAAACAAGGGTTTAGGCCAACTTTCACCGCCGACAGTACTTCTTTTGAAATGGGTAACGCACCGGAGCTGGCGGTCACCTTGACTACAGTCCAGCAGGATGGCAGCAGGATTCTCAAAAGTTACCACTTTACGCGTGGGGAATACCTGATTGATGTGGACTACCACATTACTAATTTGGGTCCCGATCCCTGGAAAGGTGGACTATTCGCGCAGATCAAGCGGGACGGCCAAAGCCCTGCGTCTTCTTCAGAAAATCTTATGGGAATGCAGCCATACGTCGGTGGTGCCACCCGTTCAGACGAGGAGTTATATAGAAAGCTGGAATTTGATGACATCGAGGAGGAAAGCTACAAGCTGACTCTTGATGAAGGTTATATCGCCATGGTACAGCATTATTTTGTGAGTGCCTGGGTGCCCCGGGAGGTTATTGGAAATACCTACCGTGGCAGAAAATTAAAAGATCAGGATATTTATCTGTTTGGGCTTACCACGCCGCCGGTCACGATAGCTCCGGGAGAGACAGGGACCATTGGAGCCAGCTTTTATGCCGGGCCGAAAGACCAGTACAGACTTGAAGAGATAGCAACGGGGCTTGAGCTAACAACTGATTACGGTTTTCTCTGGTGGCTGGCCCAACCTCTGTTTTACATGCTTACGGGCATTCATTCGTTTGTTGGGAACTGGGGTCTGGCGATTATTGGCCTCACGATAATCGTTAAATCCTGCCTTTACCCCTTATCAGCAGCGAGCTTCAGGTCGATGGCAAAGATGCGCAAGCTTCAGCCTGAAATGGCCCGCCTGAAAGAACGTTTTGGTGATGATCGCCAGCAATTCTCCCAGGCAATGATGGAATTGTACAAGAAAGAGGGAGCGAACCCGTTGGGTGGCTGCTTGCCTATTTTGTTGCAGATGCCAGTGTTTCTTGCCCTTTACTGGACGTTGATGGAAAGTGTTGAGCTGCGCCAGGCACCCTTCTTTTTGTGGATCTATGACCTGTCAGCGATGGACCCGTACTTTATTCTCCCGATATTGATGGGTATCTCCATGTTCCTGACGCAACGCATGCAGCCGGAACCACCTGACCCCATTCAGGCAAAGGTTTTCAAGTTCATGCCCATCATGTTCACGTTCTTCTTCTTATGGTTTCCATCCGGTCTTGTTCTGTACTGGCTTGTTAACAATATCTTGTCGATCCTTCAGCAAGTTTATGTGACCAGACAGTTAGAAAAAGCTTCCTGACAACGATCGCTCTTACCTCCTAAATAGATGCCTTATATCAAAGACACGATAGCTGCCAGGGCAACTGCTCCAGGCAGAGGTGGTATCGGTATTGTTCGTGTTTCTGGTCCCGGTGTAAAAGAGATTAGTCGTCATATCCTGGGAGAGATACCCGAGCCACGACGAGCGATCTATTCGGATTTTCGAGACGGCGAAGATGTTATTGACCAAGGGATAGCGCTCTATTTCAACTCACCCGGTTCGTTTACAGGCGAGGATGTTCTTGAACTGCAAGGTCACGGTGGGCCTGTCGTGCTCGAAATGCTCCTCAATAGAGTTATTAATTTAGGCGCAAGAATCGCGGCACCCGGTGAGTTTAGTCAGCGAGCCTACCTGAATGACAAAATGGACCTTGCCCAGGCAGAAGCGATAGCAGACCTGATCAACAGCAGTACAGAGGCTGCAGCAAGAGGAGCGGTACGTTCGCTGCAGGGTGAATTTTCTACCAGGATTAACCACCTTGTCGCCAAAGTTATAGAGCTGCGTGTTTTTGTTGAAGCATCCATTGATTTTCCAGAGGAAGAAATAGACTTCCTTTCTGACGAAAGAATTGAGGTACAGCTGGCTGAAGTGCACCAGGAGCTGGACAAGGTCCTGGATGAAACCAGTCACGGTGCTCTTTTGGTTGAAGGTGCATCTGTCGTTTTAATGGGCAAGCCGAACGCAGGTAAATCGAGTTTGATGAATCTTCTTACGGGCAGGGATACTTCGATAGTGACAGATATTCCGGGCACTACACGGGATGTCGTTAACGAAACCTTGCAGTTGGATGGCATACCGCTGAGACTCGTAGACACTGCGGGGATAAGAAATAGCCTTGATAAAATCGAGGCAGAGGGAGTCAAACGGGCACTGGCGGCGGGAGAAGAAGCAGACTTGGTGATCGCCGTGGTGGATGCCAGCGAGCCAGATGCAATGAAACAGGCCGAATCGCTGTTGGAAGATCGACGAACGGTGGTTGTCTTCAATAAAATTGACCTTGTCGCCGATACTGGCCTGTTAACCGATGGAATACAGATGTCTGCCAAGACTGGTTTGGGGTTGCAGAGCCTTAAAGATCAGCTCAAGAAAAGACTTGGACTATCGCCAAATGCGGGTTCCGGGTTTACCGCTAGAAATCGACATATTATTGCCCTTGGTTGCTGTAAAGAGTCTCTGGTTGCGGCCAGGAGTTTGCTTATTGAACAGAGAGCCGGTGAACTCGTGGCCGAGGAGCTTAGGGTTTGCCAGCAGAATCTTTCAGAAATAACCGGGGTGTTTACGGCGGACGACCTGCTGGGCGAGATATTTGGCAGTTTTTGCATAGGAAAGTAGAATAATGAGGGGCGTGACTTTGGTAGAGCCTTCCGTATACTTCCCGTCCCGTCATTCTCTATAAGACATTCCCCCTCGAAGGGCAGAGATCGTGAGTAACCAGAACCGTTTTGATGTGATAGTTGTTGGTGGCGGCCATGCCGGAACCGAGGCTGCCCTCGCGTCTGCCCGAGCAGGCGCAGCAACTCTATTGCTGACTCAGAATATCGAAACGCTTGGTCAGATGTCTTGTAATCCAGCAATTGGCGGGATTGGCAAAAGTCATTTGGTCAAAGAAATAGATGCTCTGGGCGGTGCAATGGCCATCGCCGCTGATCACGCGGGTATTCACTTCAGAATATTGAATTCCAGAAAAGGCCCGGCTGTCAGGGCTACCCGGGCCCAGGCCGATCGCCAGTTATACAGGGTGGCCATCCGGCAAATTCTTGAAAACCAGCAAGGACTATCACTTTTCCAACAATCGGTTGACGATCTGCATATTGAAAATGGGCGTGTCACCGGTGTACTTACCAACATGGGGCTTTCGTTCCATGCGCCTACGGTTGTATTGACCGTCGGAACATTTTTAGGGGGCTTGATCCATGTAGGTATGGACAAACAAGCCGGTGGTCGAGCCGGTGATGCCCCGTCCAACGCTCTGGCAGACAGACTGCGAGAATTACCCTTCACGGTCGATCGGTTAAAAACAGGAACCCCGCCAAGGATTGACGGTAGATCAGTCGATTTTAGCGACCTGGAAGAACAGCCCGGTGATGAACCAAGGCCGATGATGTCTTATCTGTCTACCCTTGCTGATCATCCGAGACAGGTTTCCTGTCATATCACCCACACGAGTGAACAAACCCACGATATTATTCGTGGCGGATTGGACCGTTCTCCCCTGTATTCGGGAGAAATAGAAGGCGTAGGGCCTCGTTATTGCCCATCGATTGAGGACAAGGTTGTTAGATTTTCGGATAAGAATTCCCACCAGATATTTATAGAGCCAGAAGGGCTGGGTACCCATGAACTCTATCCGAACGGTATCAGTACCAGTTTGCCCTATGATGTTCAGGTCAATCTGGTTCGCTCGATCAAGGGGTTTGAGAACGCGCACATCACGCGGCCGGGTTATGCCATTGAATATGACTATTTCGAACCAAGAGAACTACAACCCAGTCTCCAGACGCGCCATGTAGAAGGATTGTATTTTGCAGGTCAGATTAATGGTACGACCGGGTATGAAGAAGCCGCCGCGCAGGGGCTGGTGGCGGGTCTTAACGCGGCCAGACAATCGCAGGGTAAAGCGCCATGGTGCCCCAAACGCAGCGAGGCTTACATCGGTGTGTTGATTGATGACCTTATTACCATGGGAACACGTGAACCTTATCGAATGTTCACATCCCGTGCAGAGTACCGGCTGATATTGAGACAAGATAACGCCGACAGGCGCTTGACAGAAATGGGACGAGAGCTTGGCCTAGTCGGCGAAGATCGATGGAACAGTTTCTGTGAAAAGCGGAATCAGATCGATCGACTGAGCGATGAAATGAGGGTCGGTTTCATCCAGCCGGGTGATGCGGGGGTTGAAGCGCTGCTCGGTCAAACCCTCAGCAGGGAGTATTCCCTGCACGATCTGGCAAAGCGACCTGAAGTAAAAGTCAGCGAACTGCTCAGCGCAATCGGCCACGAGAGGTTACCCGAGCATGTCACCGAACAGGTAGAGATTGATTGTAAGTACCAGGGATATATCGTCAGGCAACTGGATGAAATAGATCGTATTAAGGCGCAGCAAGATTATCCACTGCCGGGAGACCTTGATTATACTGAGATTCATGGGCTCTCGAACGAAGTCGTCCAGAAACTAAACCAGGTAAAACCAGCAACCCTGGGTCAGGCAGGAAGAATATCCGGTGTAACACCAGCAGCCGTTTCTATATTGCTAATCCATTTGAAAAAGCAGGGTAAGACCCAGGTAAGACAAAGCGCCTGATGAACCTCAAAGAGAAGATAGAGCGCGGCCTGGTCGCGCTGTCGCTTGAATCTCATCTCGAGGTCGCCGACAAGCTGGAGCAATACCTTGCGCTCATCACCAAATGGAACAAAGTTACCAACCTGACCTCGATTGATAACCCGGAACAGATGGTCTTGGTACATTTACTGGATTCACTGTCCATTCAACCTTATCTTAGCGGCCCCCGGATACTTGACGTGGGCAGTGGAGCCGGTTTGCCGGGTATACCTCTCGCGCTGATCAATGAAGACAAAGACTTTATACTGCTCGACTCTAACGGCAAGAAAACGCGGTTTATGCTTCAGGTAACGATCGAATTGGGCATCAAAAATATAGAAGTAGTTCAATCAAGAGCCCAAGATTTCCAAGGGGAATTCGATCAAGTCCTGTGTCGCGCATTCACAGGCACGGACCATTTTGTTAAGGCTTGCTCGCACCTGTTGGCTCCAGGAGGAAGCCTGCTTGCCATGAAGGGACCAGCGGAAAGCGAAGTTATACCTCTACCGGGTTTTAAGCAGAGTATTCATCAACTGAATGTTCCTGGTTTACCCTCAGAGCGCTATCTAATAGAGATTGGACGATGACAGTTGTACTGGCCATTGCTAACCAGAAAGGAGGTGTCGGTAAAACGACCACCAGCGTAAACCTTGCTGCTTCCATTGCGAAGATGAATCGAAAAGTGTTGTTAGTTGACCTCGACCCCCAGGGTAACGCGACAATGGGTAGTGGCCTCGACAAATCAGATCTGCAGCAATCGATTTATGATGTTCTGTTAGGTGACGCTGAGGCTGCTGATGCGATTGAAAACGCTGAGGCGGCTGGATACGACTTACTGGGAGCAAATGCTGACCTGTCCGGTGCAGAGATTGAGCTTATTGAATTTGACCGGCGGGAATACAGGCTCCGTGAGGCACTACTTGGCGTTCGAGTACGCTATGATTTTATTATCATTGATTGCCCGCCTGCGCTGGGGTTGCTGACTTTAAATGGACTGGTTGCTGCGGACAGTGTCATCATTCCCATGCAATGTGAATATTATGCGCTAGAGGGATTATCTGCGTTGATGGATACCATCAGTCGTTTAAAATCATCGCTCAACCCTAAGCTAAAGATCGAGGGGCTGGTTCGTACCATGTATGATCCGCGTAATAGCCTAAGCAGGGAAGTGTCCTTGGAGTTGATTGATCACTTTGGCGATGCTGTCTACCGAACAATAATACCTAGAAATGTCCGCCTGGCTGAAGCGCCAAGTTACGGCGTGCCGATACTTTTTTATGATAAATACTCACGTGGGGCGAAAGCTTACCTGGCGTTAGCGGGTGAGGTGTTGAAGCAATATCCGGGCTCTCCATGACAGAATTCAGCAAGCGTTGTAACTTCGAGGAATCTAAATAATGGCGGCTAAGAAAAGAGGCTTGGGTCGTGGCCTGAATGCAATGCTTCCAAAGAAGGAAGAAGTAGCGCCACCCAAAACCGGTCTTGATGAGATTCCGATCGAATTCATTCAGCCTGGAAAGTATCAGCCGAGAACCTATTTTGCTGAGGAATCCATTGCAGAGCTGAGCGACTCGATAAAAGCCCAGGGTGTCATCCAGCCAATTGTGCTGCGGCCAATTGGCGATGATCGTTACGAGATCATTGCGGGTGAAAGGCGCTGGAGAGCTGCACAATTAGCAGGCATAGAGAAAATACCGGCAGTTATCCGAACCGTCGATGACGAATCAGCCCTTGCGATGTCTCTTATCGAGAATATCCAACGGGAAGACCTGAACCCTCTGGAAGAGGCTACCGCCTTGCAGCGGCTTATCGATGATTTCCAGTTTACTCATCAGGAAGTGGCTGATGCGGTTGGTAAATCTCGCAGTGCTGTGACAAATACTCTGCGATTGACTCAACTGGCACTGCCGGTTGCGGAAATGCTGGTGGCAGGAGACCTGGAAATGGGTCATGCCCGTGCGCTACTGACGCTTGAGGTTAATGAACAGGTAGCGGTCGCCAAACAGGTTGTCGCCAGGGGGCTAAACGTAAGACAGACAGAAGAACTGGTTCGAGCTGCCGGTAAGACCGCTGGGGCCACAGGAGTGAAGCCGGCCCGAGATGCAGATACAAGGCGGCTTGAACAGAATCTTGGCCAAACCCTGGGTCAGCCAGTCCAGATAAGGCATACCAAGAAAGGCACGGGAAAGTTGGTGATCAGCTACAGCTCCCTTGATGAACTCGACGGAATACTGTCGAAGATGGGGTACCAGGAGGAGTAAAGAACTGACAGTTAGTGCCTCTTTAGCAAAGTAGTGGTAATTCCGACTTAACCTCATAAAAACTGACGTTCCAAGTTGCTCCGGTACTGCTTAATCTCTATACTCTGCCCCGCGACGAAGCGGGCGTTTTTGAATAAGAAATCTTTTGGTTTTAATGAAAGCAAAGGCGTCTAATCGATTGGGCAATTTAACCAAATCGCCGATTTTTCAAATCGTTGCAGCACAGTTCTTTGCGACACTTCTTGCATCAGCTTTGTGTTTGGTTTTTGACCGGGTAGCGGCAATATCTGCCGTGATGGCAGGAATAACCTGCATCGTTCCCGGGTGTTACACACTGATGGTGAGCTTGAGACCTGTGATCAAAGGTGATCCAGGCCTTAGCCAGGCACTGCGAGGCGAGGTGGGCAAGTTTGCCCTAACAATAGCCCTGTTTGCTCTGGTGTTTGTATTCGTTAAGCCACTGAATGTGTTGGTGTTTTTTGGTACATTTGTAGGATTGCAGTTATGTGTAGCTGTTATCCTTTGGTATGGGTCTCGCAGGTTACTGAAGCGGTGACACTAATAAAGCAGGTTGAAGATATGCTTCAGACGGCAGCTTCTACCAAAGCGCATTAAACAGAAGGGCAGCAGATAAAGATGGCTGGGGATTACGCAAACTCTTCCGAGTATATTCAGCATCACCTGACAAACCTCACTTATGGAAGGTTTGCTGATGGTGAGTGGGGTTTTGCCCATGGGACTGAAGATATTGCTGAAATGGGTTTCATGTCAATCCATGTGGACACCATGTTCTGGTCGATATTCCTTGGCGGACTGTTCCTTGCCATATTCACGATGGCGGCAAGAAGTGCGACGGCAGGTGTTCCTGGCACGCTGCAAAATATCTGCGAAATGGCCGTAGAGTTTGTAGAAGACAACATCACGCAAGTCTTCGGAAACAAGCCGAATGCGATTATTGGCCCTTTGTCGTTGACCATCCTGGTTTGGGTATTCTTGATGAACTTGATGGACCTGGTACCTGTTGATTGGATCCCCTATGTGGCGTCGATGACGGGGATTCCCTACATGAAGGTGGTCGCGACCACTGATCCAAACGCGACCCTAGGCATGTCAATTTCTGTGTTTTTTTTGGTGCTCTTTTATAACTTCAAAATGAAAGGTCCGATAAAATTCGCCGCCAGCCTAGTTACGCATCCAATACCTCATTGGAGCATGTACTGGTTTAACTTTATTCTGGAATTTGTGGACATGGTGGCTAAGCCGCTGTCTCACGGGCTCCGATTGTTCGGCAATCTCTATGCCGGCGAGATGATTTTCATTTTGATTGCTTTGTTGCCCTTCTGGGCGCAATGGGCGCTATCGCTGCCCTGGGCGATCTTTCATATTTTGATCATTGTTTTACAGGCGTTTGTTTTCATGATCCTGACGATAGTTTATTTGTCCCAGGCCAGTGAAGTAGACGAACACTGATTTTAAAAAACGGCTTATAAAGTAGGAGTAATTAATGGAAGAGCTTATCTTGGTCGCAGGTGGAATCCTTATGGGGTTAGGTGCCATCGGTAGTGGAGTTGGAATTGGTGTTCTAGGCGGTAAATACCTTGAAGGTGTTGCTCGTCAGCCGGAACTACAACCTATGCTTCTGACGCAACTATTTATCGTACTCGCGCTGGTTGACGCTGTGCCTATTATTGCAGTAGGTATTTCGCTTTACATGATCTTTGCGCTATAGATTCTCGCGAGACGCTTAATTAAAGCCAGAGGTGAACTGTGAATATTAATTTGACGATGCTGGGGCAGGCGATTTCTTTCATCCTCTTCGTCTTGTTTTGCATGAAATATGTTTGGCCGCCTCTCACGTCAATTATGAGAGAACGCCAGCAAGCTATTTCTGACGGACTAGAGAAAGCAACGGCCGCGGAGAAGCAGCTGGAACAAGCCAACGAATCAGCAGGCCTTGAACTCGACGAAGCCAAGAAGCAATCAGCAGAACTGATTGCTCAGGCCAGAACCAGAGCTTCGCAGATTGAAGCAGAAGCTAAAGCCAAGGCAACTGATGAGGCAGCCCGTATTGTAGAGGGCGCTCAAGCAGAGATTGATCAAGAGATCAATCGCGCCAGGGAAGAGCTTCGGGCGAAGGTTGGTGAGTTGGCAGTTGAGGGTGCTGAGAGAATTCTTGAAGCATCTGTTGACCGTGCTGCACATGAAGCGATGCTGTCTAAACTTAGTGCGCAACTCTAGAGGCTAGGATGGCTGAAGCAGAATTACCAACGATCGCCAGGCCCTACGCCAGAGCAGCTTTTTCAAGGGGGCTGGATCAAACAGACGGCCTTGGAACCTGGTCCAGGATGCTGAGCCTGCTGGCTGCAGCAGTCTCGGAACCTATAGTAGAAGAAGCACTCGATAACCCGACACTGACGACAGAAGACGAAACCAGCCTTATTCTGCAGTTGATGGGTGATGATCTTAACCAGGACGGCCAGAATTTTGTGAGCGTATTGGCCGAATATGGTCGACTTGCTTTGCTGCCGACTATTGCTGAGCTATTTGAGTTGTTGAAAGCGAACCATGAAAAGACCATGGACGTAGAGGTAACTAGCGCATTCGAAGTATCTGATCAGGAAAAAATCGAATTGGGTGCGGCGCTGCAACGCATGCTGCAACGAGACATTAATATTGAAACCGAGGTCGACAAGTTGCTGATTGGCGGTGTCGTCATTCGCGCAGAGGATACGGTTATCGATGACTCGGTGAAAGGCAGGCTGGAAAAGCTATCTCTGGTGCTTAGCTAGATTCAGAAGCTTGGTTAGATAATGTAAGAACGGCTTGATTGAGCCGCGATATAAACAGAATTTGAACGTACGAATAGAATTTAACTTTCCTTTGGGGAACAGGATATGCAACAACTGAATCCTTCCGAAATTAGCGAGATTATCAAGCAACGAATTGAAAAGCTTGATGTCTCGTCCGAGGCCAGAAATGAAGGAACTATCGTCAGTGTATCTGACGGTATTGTCCGGATTCATGGTCTGGCGGATGTCCAGAACGGTGAAATGATCGAGTTTCCGGGCAATTTGTTCGGGTTTGCTCTGAACCTAGAGCGCGACTCTGTCGGTGCAGTGGTGCTGGGAGACTACAAAAGTCTTCGAGAAGGCCAGACTGCAAAATGCACGGGTCGAATTCTTGAAGTTCCAGCCGGACCTGAATTGCTCGGTCGCGTCGTAGACGCGCTTGGTAATCCTATCGATGGTAAGGGACCAATCAACGCCTCCAGTTCATCGCCCGTTGAGAAGGTAGCGCCGGGTGTTATTGCTCGTAAGCACGTTGACCAGCCGGTCCAGACTGGCCTCAAGTGTATCGACTCCATGATTCCTGTTGGCCGGGGCCAGCGCGAATTAATCATTGGTGACAGGCAGACAGGCAAGACGGCGATTGCCATCGATACAATTATTAACCAGGCCAAGTCTGGTATTAAGTGTGTTTATGTCGCCATCGGCCAGAAGCTCTCATCGGTTGCAGACGTGGTTCGCACCCTTGAAGAGCATGGAGCGATGGAGAACACGATTGTCGTTGTCGCTGGTGCTGCGGACCCTGCGCCTATGCAATATGTTTCAGCCTACTCTGGTTGTGCGATGGGTGAGTATTTCCGTGACCGCGGCGAAGATGCACTGATTATCTACGACGACCTGACAAAACAGGCCTGGGCATACAGACAGGTATCTTTGCTGCTAAGACGTCCACCAGGACGTGAAGCCTATCCAGGTGATGTATTTTACCTCCACTCCCGCTTGCTGGAACGTGCAGCTCGAGTAAATGCCGATTACGTTGAAGCTTTTACTAATGGTGAGGTTAAAGGTAAGACAGGTTCCCTGACGGCACTGCCAATTATTGAGACGCAAGCGGGTGACGTATCTGCATTCGTTCCAACCAATGTTATTTCGATTACAGACGGGCAAATATTTCTGGAATCTGACAAGTTTAATGCGGGCGAACGACCAGCCATGAACCCGGGTATTTCAGTATCCAGAGTTGGTGGTGATGCTCAGATGAAATTTATGTCCAAGATTTCTGGTGGTATCAAGCTTGCACTAGCCCAGTATCGTGAACTGGCGGCTTTTTCACAGTTTGCATCTGATCTCGATGACGCGACTCGAAGGCAGCTGGAACATGGAGAGCGAATTAACGAGCTCATGAAGCAAAAACAGTATGCCCCGATGACCGTTGCTGAAATGGGCGTGGTGCTTTATGCAGCGAACGAAGGTTTTCTGCAGGATGTTGAGGTAGAGAAGGTGCTGGATTTCGAAGCTGCCCTGGTCTCTTACATGAACTCTCAGCACGCTGACTTTATGAATGAGGTTAATGCAGAAGGTGCTTACTCCGATGATGTAGTCGATCGGATGCACAAGGCCGTCGAAGCGTTCAAATCAACACAGTCCTGGTAAGCAATAGTTCACTAACGAGGCAGTTATGGCGAATGCCAAAGAGCTCCGAAAACAGATAGGCAGTATTAAGAATACGCAGAAGATCACCAGTGCCATGGAAATGGTAGCGGCGAGCAAGATGCGTAAAGCCCAGGAACGCATGGCAAGGGGCAGGCCCTATTCTGATCACATCAGATCTGTGATTGGTCATGTCGCCAATGCTTCGCCCGAGTATCACCACGAGTTTATGGTAGAGCGTGACGTTAAACGGGTCGGCTTCATTGTTATCACCACCGATAAGGGTTTGTGTGGTGGTCTCAACATAAACCTGCTCAAGAAAGTGATTAGTGAAATAAAAACCTGGTCAGAACAGGGAATTGAATACGATCTGTGTCTTATCGGCAACAAGGGGGCGCAATTTTTCAGAAGCTACGGCGGAAACGTTGTTGCGGCCAGTTCACATGTTAGTGAATCTCCGCAGATCAGCGATCTTATAGGTAGCATCAAGGTTATGCTCGATGCGTTTGAGGAAGGTAAAGTCGACAAGATTTTCCTTGCGAACAACGTATTCGTTAACACCATGACCCAGACCCCTACGATCAGACAATTGGTACCGCTGGACCCTGAGGAAGACGAGGGTATGCAGCATCGCTGGGACTATATTTATGAGCCGGATGCGCGCCAGTTGATTGAAGGCCTGGTCACCAGGTTCATTGAATCCCAGGTGTATCAGGGAGTGGTTGAGAACGTGGCCTGTGAACAGGCTGCGAAGATGATCGCAATGAAGAGCGCCACAGATAATGCAGGTGATCTGATTGATGAGCTACAGCTGATCATGAACAACGCCCGGCAGGCTGCGATTACACAGGAACTATCAGAAATTGTCAGTGGTGCTGCTGCGGTATAGCAGGCACCTCCATAGTGTTAAGTAGAAGAGGAATTAGCAATGGGTAGCGGACGTATCGTATCGGTAATTGGTGCGGTTATTGATGTTGAATTTCCACGTAACGATGTACCCAAGGTGTATGACGCCTTGATGATTGACGAGAACAACACCACGTTGGAGGTCCAGCAGCAGTTGGGTGATGGTGTTGTTCGAACAATTGCGATGGGTTCATCCGAAGGTATTAGTCGTGGACTTGCGGTATCAAATACCGAGGGGCCAATATCAGTGCCGGTTGGGGAACAAACACTTGGCCGGATTATGGACGTGTTAGGTAACCCAATTGATGATCGCGGCCCGATCAATGAAACAGAACGTATGCCGATTCACCGGGCGCCACCTACCTTCGAAGAGCAGGCTGGTAGTCGTGATCTGCTGGAAACGGGTGTAAAGGTTATTGACCTGATCTGCCCCTTTGCCAGAGGCGGTAAGGTTGGTCTGTTTGGTGGAGCGGGTGTTGGTAAAACCGTCACCATGCTTGAACTGATCAACAACATCGCGAGTGAACACAGTGGTCTGTCTGTATTTGCTGGTGTTGGGGAGCGTACTCGGGAAGGCAACGACTTCTATCATGAGATGCAGGATGCCGGTGTTATCGACAAGATTGCGATGGTATTCGGACAGATGAATGAACCACCCGGAAACAGGCTTCGCGTAGCACTGTCTGGTCTGACCATGGCAGAAAAGTTCCGTGATGATGGTCGTGACGTGTTGTTCTTCGTTGACAATATTTACAGATATACACTTGCGGGTACGGAAGTATCAGCGCTATTAGGTCGTATGCCATCAGCTGTAGGCTATCAGCCCACGCTGGCGGAAGAGATGGGTGTTCTTCAGGAACGAATTACTACGACGAAATCCGGTTCTATTACGTCCATTCAGGCGGTCTATGTACCCGCTGATGACCTGACTGACCCTTCCCCGGCAACGACATTTGCCCACCTTGATTCAACGGTGACCCTGTCCCGAGATATTGCGTCACTGGGCATCTATCCAGCGGTAGACCCACTTGATTCAACGTCAAGACTACTTGATCCACTAGTGGTTGGTGATGAACATTACAATGTTGCAGAAGGCGTTAAGAGTATCCTGCAGCGATACAAGGAACTTAAGGACATCATTGCGATCCTGGGTATGGATGAGTTGTCAGAAGAAGACAAACTGACCGTTTACCGGGCTCGGAAAGTCAGCCAGTTTTTCTCGCAGCCAATGCACGTTGCAGAAGTATTCACCGGTCAGCCTGGTGTATACGTGTCTCTTGCAGATACCATTCGAAGTTTCAAAGGTATTATGGATGGCGAATATGATGACTTGCCAGAAGCGTCCTTTAGTATGGTCGGCAGCATCGAACAGGCCATCGAAAAAGCCAAAACACTATAGGTAACTAAATGGCTTCTACAGTTTTTTGTAGCATCGTTAGCGCAGAGCAAGAAATCTTTGCCGGACAGGTAGAGATGGTTGTTGCATCTGGCACCATTGGCGAGTTGGGTATTTTACCGGGTCACACACCTCTGTTGTCCGGGGTGAAGCCCGGCCCTGTTCGGTTAATCCTTGAGGGTGGCGAAGAACAAATCTTCTTTGCGTCGGGCGGTTTCATTGAAGTTCAGCCAACTTCAATCACTATTCTGGCAGACACGGCTATGCGTGCCGACGATCTTGACGAAGCGGAGGCGCTGGAGGCGAAGAAGAAAGCGGAACTGGAGCTATCAGGCCAGAGATCGGATATCGATTTTGCACGTGTTACCGCGGACCTGCAGGAACAAGCGGCAATGCTGCGAACCATTCAGAAGGTTCGCAACAAAAAACGTTAGGCTGTTTGTGGTCGCCTATGTAGCGCTTAGGGCTGTTTGTTCAATTGACCTGAGATTGCGCACCGACCACTGTCATCTCGGCTGGGATGGCGCTGGCATCAATAGAATGACATCAATAAAATGACACGAGGTGGCCTTGGCCGCCTTTTTTGTGTCCGTTTAGAATAGGTCTTTTGAGGTAAACTTGTGCCATGACCCAATCCCTTGAAGTATGCATCCTGGCGGCAGGCGTCGGCAGTCGTATGTGCTCGGACAAGCCGAAAGTATTGCAGACGCTGGCAGGAAAACCGTTACTTGAGCATTTACTTGAAACGGTAAGCAGCTTCTCTCCAACCAGGGTTCATGTTGTCGTAGGACAAGGCTCTGAAGAAGTTAAGGCCAAATTTGCCGACCGAACAGATATTAAGTGGGTGTACCAGGCCGAGCGAAAAGGCACTGGGCATGCCATGCAACAGGCGGCGCCCGGTATTGACCCGGATTCCCGGGTATTGATCCTCTTAGGCGATGCACCGCTTGTTAAAAGGGCGACCCTCGATGAGCTGACCTCGGTTGACGCAGATCTTACGGTGCTCACTGTCGATATGGTGGAGCCCTATAATTACGGGCGTATCCTGAGACAAGATGAACGGGTGATGGAGATCATTGAAGAAAAAGACGCCAATAAGCAGCAGCGATCAATCACGGAAATCAATTCAGGTGTCATGGTCGCCGATGGTAGAAAGCTGGTGTCCTGGCTTAAGCAGCTAACTGATGACAATGCTCAGAAGGAGTTTTTGCTCACTGATATTGTTCGTTATGCAAACGACGGAGGGTCGATCGTGAAGGCCTACAAAACGAATGATCCGGTTGAGGTGACTGGTATCAATACATTTTCGCAATTAGCGGGTCTGGAGAGAGCATTGCAGCAAAAAACAGCGCAACAACTGATGGACCAGGGCGTTCAGCTGATGGATCCTGCACGGATTGATGTGCGCGGCAATTTGGTGGTTGGTCGCGGTGTCTCGATAGACGTCAATACTATTTTTGAAGGTGAAGTGACCATAGGTGACGATGTGGCTATTGGCCCCAATTGCGTGATCACGGACAGTCAAATTGGTACTGGTTCGGTCATAAAAGCGAATTCTGTGCTTGAGCGGGCGATAGTAGGAGAACGTTGTTCAGTGGGGCCTTTTGCTCGACTCCGGCCCGGGGCCGAACTGGAAGATGAGGTAGCTGTCGGCAATTTTGTCGAAATAAAGAAAACTAAGCTGGGTAAAGGTAGCAAGGCCAGTCATCTCGCCTACCTTGGAGATTCCAGCATCGGTGCCGGGGCTAACATTGGTGCCGGAACAATCACCTGCAACTATGATGGCGTGAATAAATACGAAACCTATATTGGTGATGGGGCGTTTATTGGGTCTAATTCATCGTTGGTTGCCCCGGTGCGTATTGGTGCAGGAGCAACTATTGGCGCTGGTTCAACCATCACCAAGGATGTTGAAGCGAATGTGCTGGCCCTTGGTCGTGGCAAGCAGAAATCTATTGCCAACTGGCAACGACCGACGAAGAAGGATTAGGAAATGCTATGTGTGGGATAGTCGGTGTTGTTGCGCAACGTGAAGTTAGTGAGATTCTTCTTGAGGGCTTAAGGCGGCTTGAATACCGGGGTTACGATTCAGCCGGTATCGCCTTGTTGAACCAAGACGGCAAACTCCAGCGGACCAGAAGGCAGGGAAAAGTCTCAGAATTGAGTGACGCCTGCAGTGAAACTCCACCGGTTGGTAGGTCTGGAATAGCTCACACAAGATGGGCTACTCACGGTGAACCTAGTGAGCTAAATGCCCATCCACACGTATCCGGTGGGATTGCGGTCGTTCACAACGGGATCATTGAAAACCATGAATCGCTGAGAGAGAACCTGACCAAAGAAGGTTACGTGTTTGAATCTGCGACTGATACTGAAGTGATCGCACACCTGTTGCATCACGAACTGAAGACCGCGCCCAGTCTGCGAGATGCGATGGGTCGATTACTTGATCAACTTGAAGGTGCCTACGCCGTTGCGGTCATCGATGAGAATCATCCGGGCAGAGTGATGGCGGCACGGTTGGGTAGCCCTCTGGTCGTCGGCCTGGGCATCGGTGAAAACTATATCGCTTCTGATCCCCAGGCCCTGCGACCAGTCACCGACAGGTTCATTTTTCTGGAAGAAGGAGAACTCGTCGAAATCACGGCGGCTGAAGTCTCCATCTTCGGGCATAACAAGGATGTTGTTGAAAGTCGCGCAGTTACGCTGGACGAGCGCCACGATGCGGCGGATAAGGGTAACTACCGTCACTACATGAAGAAGGAAATCTTCGAACAACCTGCTGCGATCGAACGGACCCTGGCGGGGCGAGTGAGTGATAAGCACGTATTGACGCATGCATTCGGTATCGCTGCAGAATCAGTCTTTCGAGAAGTTGGAGCTGTACAGATTGTCGCCTGTGGCAGCAGTTACTACACCGGACTGGTAGCGAAGTACTGGTTCGAAGAGTATGCCGGTATTCCTTGCCAGGTTGAGATAGCGAGCGAGCTTCGTTATCGAAAAACAGTGGTTCTTCCAAAGACGTTGATGGTGACGATATCCCAGTCCGGTGAAACCGCCGATACGCTGGCGGCACTGCGGAATGCCAAAGACAAGAATTACATTGCCAGCCTTTGTCTGTGTAATGTCCCTAACAGCTCCCTGGTCAGAGAGAGCGATCTGTCCCTAATGCTGGAAGCTGGCATAGAGATCTGCGTGGCGTCAACGAAAGCCTTCACCAACCAGCTGGTTGATTTATTGCTGCTTGTAGGGGCAATAGGCCAGTACAATGAGCTTGATGCTGCTGGCCACCGTGAACTGGTGGAAGCATTAAAGACCCTGCCGGATGTTGTGAAGTCGACGTTAAAACTTGATGACCAGATCCGTCATATTGCTGAAAAATTTGTTGATAAAGACCATGCACTGTTCCTGGGACGCGGCAGCCATTATCCCATTGCGCTTGAAGGAGCGCTGAAGCTGAAAGAGATCTCCTATATACATGCAGAGGGTTACCCCGCTGGCGAGTTGAAGCATGGCCCGCTCGCCCTGGTTGATGATGATATGCCGGTGGTCGCAGTAGCACCGGGGGGTGACCTGATCGAGAAACTCAAATCAAACCTTGAAGAAGTTCGGGCCAGGGGCGCTGAGCTTATTGTATTTGCAGATGAACATGTCACCATGAGGGAGGCTGAACGCGTTACGGTACTAAAAGTTCCTTCTTGCTCCGTATTGATATCTCCCATTGTTTACACAATCCCTGTACAACTATTGGCCTATCATGTTGCGGTTTATAAAGGCACGGACGTAGACCAGCCAAGAAACCTGGCCAAATCGGTGACTGTCGAATAACCATGGATGTCTCCCATCTCCTAGATTCTCTGAATGAGCGACAACGCGAGGCTGTCGCTGCACCTCGTGGCAGTTCCCTAATTCTTGCGGGCGCAGGTAGTGGCAAAACACGTGTGCTGATCCATAGAATCGCCTGGCTGATCCAGAGAGAAGAGCTGTCTCCATACAGTATTCTTGCCGTTACCTTTACCAACAAGGCGGCGGCAGAAATGCGAGGCAGACTCGAACAACTGCTCGCTATTCCAGCAAGGGGCATGTGGGTAGGGACCTTTCATGGCATTGCGCACCGCTTGTTAAGAGCCCATCACCGCGAGGCAGGCCTGCCTCAAAATTTCCAGATACTGGATGCTGATGACCAGCTTCGCCTGGTCAAACGGGTGATGATCAGTCTTGATGTCGATGAGAAGAAGTGGCCTGCCAGGCAAGCCCTATGGTGGATCAATGGCCAGAAAGATGAAGGGCTTCGACCCTCCAGTATTGAGGATTATGGTGACCTATACCTGAAAACCCATCTGGGAATCTACCGGGCGTATGAAGAGGCCTGCCGGCGCGGTGGCATGGTCGACTTTGCTGAACTTCTGTTGCGAGCCCATGAACTCTGGCTTAAAAACCCAGTGGTCCTGAAGCACTACCAGGATCGCTTCGCTGCCCTGCTGGTTGACGAGTTCCAGGATACCAACACCATTCAATATGCCTGGCTCCGGGTTCTTGCTGGTAACAGAGATAACCTGATGGTCGTGGGTGATGATGACCAGTCTATTTACGGTTGGCGGGGTGCGAAAATTGAGAACATCCAGCAGTTCACTAAAGATTTTTCGAATGCTTCGACAGTCAGACTTGAGCAGAACTACCGGTCTACGTCGAACATTCTGACGGCAGCCAATGGATTGATTGACCAGAATACGGGTCGTCTGGGGAAGGAACTTTGGACCGATATGGGTGATGGTGATCCCATACAGCTCTATGCGGGATATAACGAGATTGATGAGGCGCGTTATATCGTCGAGCGGATAAAGTCCTGGTCGGATAGTGGTAACCTTTACTCGGAATCCGCCATTCTCTATCGATCCAACGCACAGTCGCGGGTATTGGAAGAAGCTTTGTTGCGGGCCCAGATGCCCTACCGTATCTACGGTGGGCAACGTTTTTTTGAACGGGTAGAGATTCGCAACGTGTTGGCTTACATGAGATTGGTGAGTAACCGGGATGCTGACGCCGCATTTGAGCGAGTGGTCAACACACCGCCGCGGGGTATCGGCGGGAAAAGTGTTGCAGAAATCAGGGTGCTCGCGAAGGCAGCCGAAATACCTTTATGGCAAGCGGCAGCAAAAATTTTGGATGAAGGTCTATTGACCGGACGAGCCAGGAAAGCTATTTCTGCTTTTCTTTTGATGATTGAAAAGCTGGACGAGCAGACGGCTGAAGCCGACCTTGGTGAACTGGTTGAAGTCGTTGTCGAAGCGTCGGGACTTAAAGATTACCACGCTAAAGAAGGTGGAGAGCGTGGCCAGGCTCGGGTCGAGAATATGGCTGAACTGGTGACTGCGGCAAAAACCTTTGACCCCTCTGAAGACTATATTTTTGACACCGATCCCGACGAACCGGAAGTGCCTAATCTCTCCGTGCTGGATGAATTTCTAAGTCACGCTGCGCTTGAAGCGGGTGAAGGACAGGGCGACCCGGACCAGGATTGTGTCCAACTGATGACCATGCATAGTGCCAAAGGTCTTGAGTTCCCACTGGTATTTCTTTCGGGGCTCGAAGATGGACTTTTTCCACATATGATGTCTTTGGAAGAACCAGGAAGGCTGGAAGAAGAGAGAAGGCTTTGTTATGTCGGCGTCACCCGAGCGATGAGACAGCTGTACCTGACCTACGCAGAATCTCGTCGTATTAACGGTAGCGAAACGTTTAACCGACCTTCCCGCTTTATCAGTGAAATGCCAGAAGAAGTTATAAAAGAAGTACGCCCTCAGAAATCAGTGGTTTACCCAAGATCAGCGCCCTCCCGGATTGCCAATGAAGTAGTGGGTACGGGTTTCAAAATCGGTCAACGAGTGGTTCACCAGAAATTTGGCGAAGGTGTTATCCTGAATTATGAGGGTGAGGGATCGTCGGCCCGCGTGCAGGTTAACTTTTCCGAAGGCAGTAAGTGGCTGGTGATGAGTTATGCTAACCTCGAGGCCCTCGGATAGTCTACGCACCACCTAATTCGAGCAGTACAATGCATACCATAGAGTCCCGGAACAAAAACTTATGATGTTAAGAATTTTTACGGTTTCATTGCTGATCTTGCTTGGTTCTTGTGGCGGGACGCAAGAACCAGTCGCTACCGATGGTGCTACTGCGCCGCAGAAGATCTATGAATGGCGAATGGTAACCACATGGCCAAAGAATCTTCCAGGCATGGGTATTGCGCCTGAAACGATGGCAAAGAAGATAAAGACAATGAGCAATGGACGGCTCGATATTAAAGTCTATGGTGCAGGTGAGATCGTTCCTGCACTGGAGGTCTTCGAGGCTGTATCACAAGGCACGGTCCAGATGGGCCACGGCGCTGCATACTACTGGAAAGGCAAAGTGCCCATCGCTCAGTTTTTCACAACGCTGCCATTTGGGTTGACTGCCCAGGAGATGAATGGGTGGTTGTTCCATGGTGGTGGTATGGAGCTGTGGCGTGAACTTTATGCGAAATATAACCTTGTACCTATCGCGGGCGGGAATACTGGGGTCCAGATGGCGGGCTGGTTCAACAAGGAGATCAACTCCCTGGAGGATCTCAAGGGTATGAAAATGCGTATTCCTGGGCTTGGCGGTGAGGTGTTTAGCCGGGCCGGTGGTACAGCAATCAATCTGCCCGGCGGCGAAATATTTACGAGTATGCAAACCGGCGTAATCGATGCGACGGAATGGGTCGGGCCCTATAATGACCTTGCGTTCGGGCTTCACCAGGTGGCGAAGTATTATTACTACCCTGGCTGGCAGGAACCCGGCCCGAACCTTGAGCTGATTATAAACAAGGAAGCGTGGGACGAGCTCCCACTTGATCTTCAAGCCATTGTTGAAAATGCATCATTGGCAGTGAGCGCTGACCTCCTGGCCGAATATACAGCCCGAAACAATGCGGCGCTTCGTGAGTTGGTTGACATACATGGCGTTGAGCTGCGTCGATTGCCAGAGGATGTACTCTTGGGAATTCGCAAGATTTCATACGCTATGACAGAAGAAATTGTTGACCCGAACGATGAGCTCGCGAATAGAATCTATAATTCGTACCAGACCTACCGTGATGGCGCCTTGTCGTATCACGAAATTTCGGAGCGAGCGTATATCAACGCCAGGGCGGCTAAATAGGGTTGTCTATTTAGTTTGCTGGAGTTAGTTCGACGAAAATTAAATAATGGCAGGTAGCGTTTCTATCGGATACCCAATGAGGAATAAGTGCCTCGCCTACCACAGATGAGCAAACGAATATGAGTGAGCAGAAAAAGGAATCGGAATCTACCATCTACAACAATCCTTTCCTGCGGCAGGATGCGCCTCCGGTCATTGAAGACCCGTACTCGGTGCCGATTGAAGAGATTAATCCTATCGATGGACGACTGTTCCAGATGGATATCCATGAGGCCCACTTTAAAAGGCTTAGGGAGGAAGATCCCGTTCATATGAACGAATTACCATCGACTGGTCGCTACTGGTCGATTACAAAATTTGAAGACATTATGTACGTGGATAAGAATCATGAGCTGTTCTCGTCCGCCAGTGGCATAACCCTTGGGCCGAGAATTGATTTAGAACCGGGCCCAGTTGGCGTTGATTTCTCCAATTTCATCGCCATGGATCCACCTAAGCACGACCTGCAGCGGGCAACAGTCAGTAGCGTCGTTGCCCCGCCGAATCTCGCGAAGATGCAATCTCTCATCAGAGAGCGAGCCGGCATCATTCTTGACGGCCTGCCAGTCGCTGAAACTTTTAACTGGGTTGATCTGGTCTCCATTGAACTGACAACGCAAATGCTCGCTACCCTGTTTGATTTCCCGTTCGAAGATCGCCGTATGCTGACTCGCTGGTCCGATGTAGCCACTGCCCCACCGGGTACAGGTATTGTCGATACAGCTGAGCAAAGAAGAGACGAGCTGTTGGAGTGTCTGGCTTACTTTACGCGACTCTGGAATGAACGGGCGGCGATGGATAACCCCGGATCAGATCTTATTTCCATGTTGGCCCACGGAGAAGATACGAAAAATATGGCACCCTATGAGTTTCTGGGTAATCTTATCCTGTTGATTGTTGGCGGTAACGATACCACCAGGAACTCTATCAGCGGTGGTGTACTGGCGCTGAACCAGAACCCTGAAGAGTATGACAAGCTGCGTAACAATCCCGAACTTATCCCCAACATGGTGGCAGAAATCATCCGTTGGCAGACACCTCTGCCCTATATGCGAAGAACGGCTAACCAGGATGTAGAGCTTCGTGGTAAGAAAATCAGGAAAGGCGAGCAGCTGTTGATGTGGTACATCTCAGGTAATAGAGACGAAGAGGTTATCGATAATCCGAGTGCCTTTATTATCGACCGACCCAATGCACGACACCATCTATCGTTTGGATTTGGTATTCACCGTTGTATGGGCAATAGGCTGGCAGAGATGCAGCTAAAAATTGTCTGGGAAGAGATCCTGAAGCGCTTTCATAAGGTAGAAGTTGTCGGTGAGCCGGAGCGTCTTCGGTCCAGCTTTGTCCGCGGTATTACTAACCTTCCTGTTCAGGTTCATCCCTTATAGGTAAACCCCAGTATTCACTCGATGTAGTAAGCGGCGAAAGTTATTCAGAGGGAAGATCAATGAAGTTCGGTATCAGTATATTCTCCACCGCTACCGGAATGCCCCCGCATCTCGCTGCACAGAAAGCGGAGCAGTTGGGCTTTGAGTCTTTTTTTGTATCGGAACATTCCCATATCCCCGTATCGACAGACTTCCCCATTGGCGATGAAGTCCCGCTGATCTACAAGAGTATGTATGACCCTTTTGTAGCGATGGCCGCGGCCGCTTCAGTGACCAGCACTATCAAGCTGGGCACAGCGATTTGCATATTGCCCCAACACAATCCTATTAACTGCGCGAAATCACTTGCAACGATTGACCAGATTTCCGGGGGACGCGTGGTGTTCGGTATCGGCGCGGGCTGGAATCCGCCTGAGATGGAACATCATGGCGTCCGCTTCAGCGATCGATTTTCTGTGACCCAGGAATCCGTCGAAGTGATGAAGGCGTTTTGGTCGGAAGAAGAAGCAGCGTTTCACGGAAAACATTTTGATATACAGCCTAGCTGGATGTGGCCGAAGCCCGTTCAATCACCCTATCCTGAACTTTCTTTGGCTGGTGCGGGACCGAACATATTAAACAGAGCAGTAAAAATTGCGGGTGGCTGGATGCCAGTTTTTGCAATGCAGTGGCATGACTCGATGGTGGGTAAGCAGACACCGCTTGAAACCCTGGGAGAAGATCAGCAGACACTGCGTCGTCTTGAAGCCGAAATGGGCAAACCCAAGACGATTATTTCTGCCATGGGTTTACCCCCTACGCCGCAGTATATCGATTATTTACTTGAACATGATGTCGAAAGGATGATCCTCACTGCGCCTAACGATGAAACGGCGGCTTGTGAAGATACTATTGATCAATATGCACAGGCAATTTCCGCCTATCTTTAGATAAAAGAGAGCCCCTATGGATTTTCGTCAAACAAGTATAGTTGAACTGGTCAGGCAAATTCGTGGCGGTGATATGAGTGCGGTCGAAGTGACTGCTGCTGCGCTTGAGAATATTGAGAAAGTTGATGGACAGCTAAACAGTTTTTGTTCGGTTAACACCGAACGAGCACTGGCAGAAGCATTAGCGATTGATACTGCGCTGGGCAGGGGTGAGAACTTACCGCTCGCTGGCGTTCCTATCGGTGTTAAGGATCTGGAAGATGCTGCCGGATATGTGACGTCTTTTGGGTCTGATCTGCACATCGGTGACCCGGAAGCGAAGCAGGACTCCGAACTCGTTCGGAGGCTGAAGGCTGCGGGCTGTGTGGTTGTTGGAAAGACCAATACGCCAGAATTTGGACATCGTGGCAAGACAGACAATGTGCCCTTTGGCATCACGCGCAACCCCTGGAGCCTCGGTCATACCCCGGGTGGATCATCGGGAGGCACAGCTGCAGCGCTAGCTGCGGGTCTCGTGCCGCTTGCCACTGGGTCGGATGGCGGCGGCTCTATTCGTATTCCAGCTGCATTGTGTGGGTTGAGTGGCATAAAGACCTCACAGGGGCGGATACCCAATGGTGGAAAGTTGCCGCCTGGCAGCGGCTTACTGACCGTCAAGGGACCGATGGCAAGAACGAGCCTGGAAACCGCCGCGGCCCTTGATGTTACCGTGGGCGATCTCGCCACAGATATCTTTGCTCAATGTGATAAATCTGACAGCTGGCTGGAAGGGGTGCAAAGCGCTGGTTTACCGGAATCAATAGTCTGGTCACCGACCATGGGGTTCGCGACGGTTGATAAAGAAATTATGGCGCACAGTGAGGCGGCGATTTCGAAACTGGAGGCGGCTGGCGTTACTATTATTGAGAATGACAATATCTGGGAAACGGACCCAGTCCAGGAATGGCTGGTGTTCTGGACAAGTGCCAGAGCCCGTGCGCAGCAGCACCTGATGGGCACTAAGGAGTGGGAGCGTATCGACCCGCAGCTCCGGAAGATGATTGAGATGGGTACAAAAATGACCGGCGCCGCCTACGCACAGGCGATTGATGCCTGTCATCATCTTAACTACAAACTTGAGCAGGCATTTGAAGCAGCACCGTTGATAGTGACACCCGCGGTCTGCGGTCATACCCCGACGGTTGAAGATGAAGGCGTGGTTAATGGCCAGGAAACGCCGGGCTGGGTAGGCTTTACCGTTGGCCTTAACATGACGCGAAATCCAACCGGCGTGGTACCAATCGGCAAGAGCAATGCAGGATTGCCGCTCGCGCTGCAGATTATCGGTAGGCAACGCCATGATCTTTCAGTGTTGCAGGCAATGCACCGATTCGAACAGGTGTTTGAGTTCACCGAGGTAGCAGGTGTCGGTGTTGTTGACTAACCGTAGATCCTGGAAGGTAACCAGGTCGCCAGTTCAGGCATGAATGCCAGAAGGACAAGCATCATCAATTGAATACCGATGAATGGAATAACTCCCCGGTAAATATCACTGGTCGCGACCTCAGGAGGCGCAACGCCACGAAGATAGAATAGCGCAAACCCGAACGGTGGAGTCAGGAAAGAGGTCTGCAGGTTTATCGCGATCATGATGCCCAACCAGATGGGGTCGATTCCCAGAACCATTAACACTGGACCAACAATGGGTACCACGACAAAAGTGATCTCAATGAAGTCCAGGATGAATCCAAGCAGGAAAATAACCAACATCACCACGACAGTTGCGCCAATAACGCCGCCAGGCAGTCCGGATAACCAGCCGTGTACCAGTTCATCCCCGCCATAGCCTCGAAAGACCAGAGAGAACATTGAAGCGCCGATCAGGATAAAGAACACCATGGCGGTGGTCTTTGTGGTGGACAGGGCGATCTCCTGTAGATGTCTGAGTGACAGTTCGCGTCGGATTGCTGCCAGGGTAAGCGCGCCCATGGCGCCAACACCGGCAGCCTCGGTTGGCGTAGCAATACCAGCTAATATTGACCCCAGCACTGCGATGATTAATAACAGAGGTGGGAATATGCTACCCATCATTAGCGTGAAGGTAATACTGCCAGTCTTCACCGGAGGTGCCTTCTCAGGGTTTAATGTTGCGGTGGAAACGATATAAATGGTGTAAAGAAAAACCAACACGAGACCTGGAATGATTGCCCCGGCAAACAGGTGACCCACGGAGACTGTTTTCGGGTTGAAGATACCCACTGATAGCTGGGCTTGTTGATAGGCGTTTGACAGCACATCCCCCAGCAGAACCAGCGCGATGGAGGGCGGAATAATCTGTCCTAATGTTCCTGTGGCGCAGATGGTGCCAGTAGCCAGGGGCACATCGTAACGAGCATTTAGCATGGCGGGCAGAGACATCAGACCCATCGTCACAACCGTAGCGCCAACGATCCCTGTACTTGCTGCCATCAGCGTCCCAACGATAGTGACTGATAATCCCAGCCCTCCGGGCAAGCCGCCAAATACTCGACTCATGGTGTCGAGTAGTTGTTGCGCTATTCGGGTTTTCTCCAGGGTAACGCCCATCAGGATGAACAGGGGTACAGCGATCAGGGTTTGGTTTGTGATGATGCCGAACAGACGGCTGGGCATCGCAGTGAGAAACGCGGGTTCAAAACTTCCGGTGGCGATACCGATGGCAGCGGCGATCAGCGCAGTGCCGGCGAGTGATAGTGCCACGGGATAACCCAGAATCAGTACTACAAAGATCGCAAGAAAAAGGAGAATGGTCGCCAATGTTATTTACCAAGGCCGGGTGTCAATGAGAGAAAGCCTTTCAATATTTCGGATATTCCCTGCAGCAATAATAGAAAAGCCATAGCGGGTATCAAACCTTTGATCAGATAGACACCGGGTAAACCGCCAGGCTGTCCGGAAGATTCCCGCAGTGACCAGGAAAATGACACGTACTCCAGGCTTGTCCAAAGAATGAAAATGGAAAATGGAATCAGAAATAACAGATGACCGGCGATATCGATGTAAACCTTTACCCGTGGTGGAAACTTTTCATAAAGAACGTCAACGCGAACATGGCCCTGTTCTTTTAGCGTGAATGCGATTCCCAGCATGAAGACAGCGCCATGCATATACATGACGCTTTCCTGCAACCCGATTGAGCCGAAATTAAAAAGGTATCGCGCGGTCACCACCGCGCAGGTGACTACCACCATCACCAGGGTGAGCCAGGCTATTGCTTTCCCTGTAATCTGGTTGGTCGTGTCTATCGCATTTGTCGCGATTTGTAGGTATCGAGATATCAACGAATCCCCCTTCGGTCGCGCGAAATACTAGCACAGGCAGATGCCTGCCTATGACATTCAATCAATTTTTAACAGGTGGAGGTTAGTCAAACTAGGCGTGTTGCGGATCTGTCTGCTGGATATTTCCTTTACCGGGATCAGCTCGGCACCGGTACCCGTCAGGAAACATTCGTCTGCAGTGTAGGGGGCATAGGTAGTTAGTGACCGCTCCCTTACAGGTTTAGGTACAAGATATTGTCAGATACAGATCTCTATCATCGTAACCCATTGATATTAAGCCTTAATTTAGAGAGTAGTGAGCAACGATCCCGAGGAAGACGCTAAACCCTACCCAGTGGTTGTTCAGAAAAGCCTTAAAGCAGCCTTCACGGGACCGGTTCCATGTGAGGTAGTGCTGGTAGATGAAAAGCCCGATGGCGCCGCTAAGCCCCAAGTAATAATAGACAGAAAGCTCAACCGAACGGGTTACCAGCAGTAGGGTAGCGACAAACGATACCTGGAGGATCGCGATCATGGATCTGTCCAGTTCGGCGAATAGAATGGCCGTGGACTTGAGGCCCAGTTTAATATCGTCGTCCCGGTCGACCATGGCGTATTGTGTGTCATAGGCAACCACCCAAAGGAGATTCGCGATCAGCAATAACCAGGCAACATTTGCGATCTCATTGCTAACCGCGGTGAAGGTCATGGGTATCCCCCAGGAAAATGCGATTCCAAGAAATGCCTGGGGCAGATAGGTATAGCGCTTCATAAAAGGATAGATGACAGCAATTATCACCGCGAACACAGACATGTAGACGGTATAGATGTTAGTTGTCAGCACCAGCAGTAAAGCGAAAAAAGCAATGCTACCTGCGAGCAGCAATGCCTCCAGGGGGGCCACCTTCCCGACTATTAATGGTCTGTCCTGTGTACGCTTGACGCTCCCATCGAACTTCATGTCTGCAAGATCGTTAATGATACATCCGGCGGAACGAGTCAACACGGTACCCAGTGCGAACACTAAAAGCAGGTGCCATCCGGGCCAACCCTCTGCCGCAATCCATAGGGCTGTGAGCGTTGGCCATAGCAGTAGATAGATACCGATTGGACGATCAAATCGGGTTAGGGAAACGAACTGTTTCAATTGCGGGAAACGGTTGTTTATCGCGGTCTTGAGTTGCTTAAGGCGTGGAGTCACTTTATTTCAAGGGGATGACAATTGATGTAGTATACGTCGCTCGACGGGTCCTTCAACAACAGACTAGGACCTTGAATTGAATTATTGTTCAAAAGCAATATCTAAAAAGAAAAGTTAGGAGAATCTCGACTCGATGAAGAAATGGCAGTGTATTGTGTGCGGCTTTATTTATGACGAAGCAGAAGGATTGGAAGAAGAAGGTATTGCACCAGGCACTCTCTGGGATGATATTCCAGAGGATTGGGTATGCCCTGAATGTGGTGTAGGAAAAGCAGATTTTGAAATGCTGGAAGCGGATTAATGATTGAGCGAGCAACACTAACCCGAAATATCCTGATTGGGATGGCCGGTGGGTTGCTGCTCGGTTCATTAATACATGCCATTGATTTGGCCGACAGCAACCCGATCATGGTTTATGGGGTGAACGGCCTATTCGATATTGGCGGTAAAGCATTTGTCGCCAGCCTGAAGTTGCTGGTTGTTCCCCTAGTATTTGTGTCTCTTGTCTGCGGTGCCAGCAATTTGTCTGACGGATCCAGTCTGGGTCGTATAGGCATTAAAACAGTAGGTCTGTACCTTTTCACCACGGCCATTGCCATAACGCTAGCGTTGACCGTGGCTAACATCGTTGACCCTGGAATGGGCATGGCGCTGACGACCGATGCTGTGTTTGTTGCAAAGGAGAGTCCCCCGCTTAAAGAAGTAATTGTCGCAATTGTTCCTACGAATCCGGTGAAAGCAATGGCCGAAGGAAACATGCTACAGGTGATAGTGTTTGCAATTCTGGTGGGGGTTGCTATCGCGAAAAGTGGTTCGAGTGGCCAGCGTGTTCGTGAAACGCTGAATGACTGGAACGATATTATCATGAGGATGATCATGATGTTGATGGCCATCGCACCGGTTGGCGTTTTTTGCCTGATGCTAGCGTTGTTTTCTAACATGGGCTTTTCAGCCATCACAGACCTCATCAGGTATTTCCTCACCGTTGCCGGTGTCCTGGTACTTCACTTCTTGCTGACCTACGCAATGATGGTGCGTTTTGTTGCAAACCTGAATCCCATTGTGTTTTATCGCAACTTTTATCCAGTGATGGCCTACGCCTTCTCTACCAGTTCGTCTAACGCTACCTTGCCGGTAACACTCGAAACCGTAGAACACCGTCTTGGGGTCAAGAACGAGGTGGCTTCTTTTACCGTACCACTTGGCGCTACCATCAACATGGATGGCACGGCGATCATGCAGGGCGTAGCTACAGTGTTTATTGCGCAGGCCTATAATATTGATATATCAATGACGGGCTACTTGATGGTTGTGTTGACAGCGACACTCGCATCGATCGGGACGGCTGGCGTTCCGGGTGTTGGCTTGATTACGCTCGCGCTGGTATTACAGCAGGTTGGTCTACCGGTAGAAGGTATTGCGCTGATTATTGGTGTTGATCGACTCCTGGATATGATGAGAACTGCAGTGAATGTCTGCGGAGATGCCGCCGTGGCGACTATCGTTGCCAAAAGTGAAGGCAAGTTTGATGAGTCGGTCTTCTACAAGGACGAAACCCTCTCCCCTACGACCTGACCCTACAAAAAGGTCTACACCTGACCTAGTTTCTCCGGGTCTTTGATCCATCTGTTTACCAGAATGCTGGCCTTGTCTCGATGTTCACGCATCATTGTGAGGGAAGCTTCCCGGACCATCGGTAACATCTCCTGATCTCTCATTAGATCGGCAATCCGAAACTGCATGGCGCCTGATTGCCGTGTACCCAACAGCTCGCCCGGTCCACGAATTTCCAGATCGCGCTCCGCAATGAAGAAACCGTCATTGCTTTGCCTCATGACTTCCAGGCGCTCTTTACTCAGATTGCCAAGTGGTTTGCGATACAAAAGAACGCAGTGAGAATCAGTCTTGCCTCGCCCAATGCGCCCTCTAAGCTGGTGTAACTGGGCTAATCCAAGCCGTTCTGAGTTCTCGATGACCATCAGACTGGCGTTGGGTACATCAACCCCCACCTCAATGACAGTTGTCGCAACCAGCAGGTCCAGTTGCTTTGACTTAAATTGATTCATGATATCTGTTTTAAGCGCTGGGGCCATTCGGCCATGTACAAGTCCGATCCTCGCGTCCGGCAGAAGCTTTGCGAGTTCTTTCTCTGTCACCTCCGCCGCCTGGCATTGTAATACTTCACTTTCTTCAATCAGGGTGCAAACCCAGTAAATCTGACGCCCTTCGGTACAGGCTTCCGCGACACGGGAAATGACCGAGTCTCGTTTTTCATCCGACATAACGGTTGTTGTCACAGGTGTTCGCCCGGGTGGCAACTCATCAATGACGGACACGTCCATATCTGCATAAATGCTCATCGAAAGCGTTCTTGGTATTGGCGTCGCAGTCATAACAAGCTGGTGGGGTGATGTGTTTCCAGCACTCCCCTTTGCTCGCAGTGCCAGCCTCTGGTTCACACCGAACCGGTGCTGCTCATCAACAATGACCAGCCCCAGGTTTCTGAACTCGACGTCCTTCTGGAACAACGCATGGGTGCCGATGATGACCGCCGCGTCTCCCGCCAGGATTCTGGCGAGTTCTTCGACCCGTTTTTTCCCGGTCACCCTGCCGGATAGCCAGGCGGTTTTGATGCCGAGTGGCGCTAGCCAGTTAGACATGTTGATGAAATGTTGTTCTGCAAGAAGCTCCGTTGGTGCCATCAGGGCGGTTTGAAAATTGTTCTCGAAAGAATGCACCGATGCCAGAGCGGCGATGACAGTTTTACCTGAACCTACATCTCCCTGAATCAGGCGGAGCGAGGGTTGGCTTTTCATCAAGTCAACGGCCACTTCATCCGCAACACGTTGCTGTGCGCCCGTCAGCGTAAATCCAAATGATTGTTTGACCGCTGCATAACGTCTTGAGGGTGAATCAAGTACAGGCGCCTGTAGTTTTTGGATCTGCTCTCTAACGATTCGAAGACTGACCTGGTGAGCGGTTAGTTCCTCGAAGGCTAGCCTTGTTTGCGCCGGATGTTTGCCTTCCATGAGCAGAGCAACGTCAGTATCGGGTGGTGGATGGTGCAGATAGGTGATCGCCTGGGCTAGCGACGTATCCCAGCGGTCCGGCAATAGTTCCTCAATAGAGGTTTGTGCGAGTCGGTCTAAAGCCTGCGTGACGAGTACCCGGTATCGAGATTGGCTGACGCCTTCGGTGGCGGGATAGACTGGTGTCAGCGATTCCTCCATATCCACTGCACTGCTTAGTTGTGAATACTCCGGGTGATAGATCTCAAGGCCGGAAGCACCTGCCCGTACTTCTCCGAAACACCGAATGGCACCGGCTGTTTTTAGGTTTTGCTGTTGGGCTTTAGAAAAGTGATAGAACCGCAGGCCAACCTTTCCTGTGTTGTCCTGTAGGTAGGCAAGCAGGCTACGTCGCCTGCCATAAGCAACCTCACAGGCGACTATTTCGCCTTGCAGGACATAGGATTCTCCGGGACGGCTCGCGCCAATCGGCGTTATCTGGGTTCGATCTTCGTATCGAAACGGTAAATGAAACAGGACATCCTGGACTGTCTCGATTCCGAGCTTGGCCAGCTTCTTGCTCAGGGCTGGACCGACGCCTTTAAGGCTGGTGACATCAATGTTGGCCAGGTCGCCAGGCATGACCGGGTCTCCTAACTGATCGCGACGATGGCATCGATCTCGACCAGTGCTGACCTGGGAAGAGCTGATACTTCAAGGGCAACGCGAGCAGGGTACGGCTGCGCTAATCGCTGCGACATCACCTCGTTAACGCTGGAAAAATGGCCGAGGTCTGTGAGGTACACAGTCAATTTGACCGCGTCATTGAGCGTCGTTCCCGCTGCGGCAGCGATAGCTGAAAGGTTGTCAAACACCTGGTTGATCTGTTGGTTAATATCAGAACTGACGAGTTCCATCGTGGCTGGAACGAGTGGGATCTGGCCACTTACATAGAGCAGCCCGCCATGTTGAACGGCTTGTGAATAGGTGCCGATGGCCGCAGGAGCGCTATCGGTTGTAATCGTCTTTTTCATCAGTTTCTTACCCTGACAATTCTACTGATTGCCTTAATTGTTCTCAGCCGTTTAATCACTTTGGCAAGATGGATACGGTCCTGAACATTGATCACCATATTCACTATGCCAAGATGCGCGTCCTTTTCCATCATATTGATACGTTCGATGTTGGCGTTTGCTTCGGTGACAGTTGATGCCACTACTGCGATGATGCCGCGTTGATGCTCAAGCTCGATTCTCAGTTCTACCGAGAACTCCTGAGCCACCTTAGGCTCCCATCTGACGCCCATAATCTCTTCTGGTTTGCTCCTGAGTTCGACCATGTTCCTGCAGGTATCTGTGTGGATGACGATTCCCCGACCCGCGGAAACGTGCCCGATGATTGGATCGCCCGGGATTGGGTGACAGCAGCGGGCGTAGGTGACGACCAGTCCCTCGGTTCCTTTGATCGCCAGTGGGCCGCCCTCTTCGGAGCTCTCCAGTTCCTTAACGTTGCCGAGTAAACGCTTAACGACAATACTGGCCATCTGGTTTCCAAGACCGATCTCGGACAAAAGGTCGTCAAGGGAGTTGATTTTTCGTTCCTTAAGCACCGTCTCAAGTCTTGCCTGGTCAATATCGTCAACGGTTAATCCGTGATGATCAAGGGTACGTTCCATCAGCCGCTTGCCAAGGATCGTTGATTCATTTTTCTGCTGTTGTTTAAGGGTATGCCTGATACTGCTCCTTGCCTTGCCGGTCACGACAAATCCCAACCACGCGGGGTTAGGTTGCGCGCCGGGTGCGCGGATAATCTCGACGGTTTGCCCTGATTCCAGAGTTGCAGACAAGGGTGCCAGCCTTCGGTCAATACGGCAGGCGACGCAGGTGTTCCCAATATCTGTGTGTAGTGCGTATGCAAAGTCTACAGGTGTTGCACCCTGCGGTAGGTCGAAGATTTCACCTACCGGTGAAAATACATAGACCTCATCGGGAAACAGATCAATTTTAACGTTTTCGATAAATTCCAGAGAGTTTCCGGCACTCTGCTGTAACTCCAGAAGGTCCTTCATCCATTCACGGGCTCGCTCGTGCGAGCCCCTGGTAGATCCATCCTTGGTTTTGTACAGGTAGTGTCCGGCAATGCCATTATTGGCAAGTGACTCCATCTCGTGTGTTCTGATCTGTATCTCGATTGGAATCCCGTGCATACCAAATAGTGTTGTGTGCAGGGACTGGTATCCGTTGGCTTTAGGGATGGCAACATAGTCCTTGAAGCGACCGGCAACAGGTTTGTATAAATTATGTACTGTACCCAGTGCGCGGTAACAGTTGTCTGCAGAATCGACCAGAATGCGGAACGCGAATACATCCATAATTTCGTTGAATGACTTCCGCTTGCTGCGCATCTTGTCGTAAATACTGTAAAGGTGCTTTTCCCTGCCGAACACTTTCGCGGTGATACCTTCTCGTTCCAGTGTGCTGTTTATTGATTCCTGGATGTTGCTGACGACTTCTTTGCGGTTACCCCTGGCCTTCCTGACCGCTTTCTCGATCATGCTGGATCGCAGTGGATACATAGCTTTAAAACCGAGTTCTTCGAATTCGATTCGAATATTGTTCATACCAAGGCGCAGTGCAATGGGAGCGTAGATCTCCAGTGTCTCTTTGGCGATACGTCGGCGCCTGTCTCCATCAAGGTGCCCAAGAGTTCGCATATTGTGAAGCCGGTCCGCGAGCTTCACCAGGATCACCCTGATGTCTTTCGCCATCGCCAGCGTCATCTTCTGAAAGTTTTCAGCCTGCGCTTCTGCCCTGGAATGGAACATGCTCTTGAGTTTACTGACACCATCAACCAGTTCCGCGACCTCGTGGTCAAATTCCTGGCCCAGGGTGTGTTTGGGAACGCTGGTGTCTTCGATGACATCGTGAAGTAACGCCGCCATCAGACACTGGTGGTCCATGTGCATGTCAGAGAGGATATTAGCAACTGCTAGTGGATGCGTTATATAGGGTTCGCCGGACTTCCGTTTCTGCCCTTTGTGGGCGCCCTCGGCAAAGTGATAGGCCTTAACAACCTGGTCTATTTGTGCTGGCTCAAGATATGAGCTGAGATCGCTGGCGAATGAGTCGATGGTGAGCTCATCGGCGGTTAACACAGTCTACTAACCCCAGATGAGGGGGCTACAAGGTAGCAGAGCCCCAATAGTAGACTTGGATAGGCAAATTCCTGTCCCGGAAATACTTGGTTTCCGTTAGAGGTTTTTGAGCTCTTGTTCGTGTTGTTCAAATCCGTCCTGTACTGCACTCAGTGCCAATGCTTCGGTTTGTTCCTGGGTTGGCTCCACAAGTATCGCCGCGGTAACCAGTCCCGCTGCAATTTCACGCAGGGCTAGCACAGTTGGCTTGTCATTTTCGATTGGCACAAGTGCTTCTTTGCCGCCAGTTGCAATTTGTCGCGCTCGTTTGCTGGAAACCATCACCAGTTCAAATCGGTTTGCTACGTTTTCCAGACAGTCTTCTACGGTTACTCGCGCCATGGGTGACTCCATTTAATTCAGTGTTGCTCTCCCCAAAAGACAGGGGCTAGGCATTCAAGGACCGCGCATTGTAGCCACATCAGTACTATTAAACAATATATCGCCGTTATTGTGGCAATAAATTCTCAATCAGGTGTCCTAGCGCCTTGAACTGCCTATTTCTATGGTAGTCAGCCCCCTCCCCCGCGACGACGGCCTGTAATTGCTCAAGTGCTCTATCAAACTGATCGTTCACGATCAGGTAGTCGAACTCATGCCAGTGTGACAGCTCTTCAAAAGCCGCGGACATTCGTTTATCAACGGTTTCCACGTCGTCCTGGGCGCGGTTCTCGAGTCGATCCCGGAGGGCGCTGAGAGAAGGAGGGAAGATGAAAATCGACTGGGTCCCCGGTAGTTTTTGCCGTACTTGTGCCGCGCCCTGCCAGTCGATTTCAAGAATAAGATGCTTACCCTGGTGGAGAATGAGGTTCACGGCACTGGTACTCGTGCCATATAGATGCTCAAACACGGTCGCCGATTCCAAAAATTCACCACGGTCGACCAGGGCGTTAAATTCCTCTTCGGGTACGAAATGATAGTTGATCCCATCCGTCTCTTCCGGGCGCTTGGCTCTGGTGGTATGGGAAATGGCGACTCCGATTGTGTTCGAACGCTCCATCAGTGCCCGTACCAGGCTTGTTTTACCAGCACCGGATGGGGCAGAGATGACAAAGAGTTGTCCTCTGTTTTCTTTTCTGGTTTGTTCACTCATTCAATGTTCTGAATCTGTTCCCGCATCTGTTCAATTGAGACTTTTAGATCGACGGCCTGCATCGTGGTGGACGTTGCTGCTGCCTTCGAAGACAAAGTGTTCGCTTCCCTGTTGAGTTCCTGCATCAGGAAATCCAGGCGCCGACCGACGGGTTCATCCGCCTTGAGATTTCTTCTGACCTCTAAGACATGTGTGACCAGCCTATCTAATTCCTCAGCCACGTCCAGTTTTTGGGCAAGAATGACCAACTCCTGTTCAACGCGCCCAGGCTCGACCTCAACATCGATATCACCCAAACGTTTCAGGAGTCTCTCATGTTGATGGGCGATGATTGCCGGTGTTTCTTCTCGTAGTTTTTCGACCGTCGTCTCAATATCGATTAGCCTGCGATCGAGTAGTCCCGCTAGTTCCTTCCCTTCACGTTCCCGCATTTCGACCAGTTGGTCCACAGCCAGTGCGAAGCTCTGTTGTGCGTCCATAATCAGTTCATCGCCCGATTCTTCAGTTGTCAGAACGTCCGGCCAGCGCAGTAAAGACAGAATATCACCACGGTCTTCCATCCCCGTTATTTCTGCAACCTGGCCCATTGCGAAGTGTAGATCCTGCACAAGATCCTGGTTGATACTGATCCGGGTTTTGAGTTCACCTGCGTTGACTTTAAGGGAGCATTCGATTTTTCCGCGCTGGACCTTGTCCTTGAACTGAGATTTTAGCTCGGTTTCCAGATGTCGAAGCTTCTCTGGCATGCGGAAACTGACATCAAGGTAACGATGATTCACGCTACGAATCTCCCACACTGCCGCCCCATGTTCGTGACGGGAGAACGCGGTCATGCTTCTTATCATGTGATTTCTCGTTATCTATTGCGATCGGCAAGTATAATGGAGTTTTCAAACAACGGAGTAATAATGAGCACAAAACGACTGGTATCTCGTGAACCTGATCAAATGCGAGAAGTAACGATGCAAAGGAATATTAATAAACATGCGGAAGGGTCGGTACTGGTTGGTTTTGGTGATACCAAAGTCATTTGCACAGCGTCGGTCGAATCTGGTGTTCCCTCCTTTCTTCGAGGCAGTGGGCAGGGCTGGATCACATCTGAATATGGGATGCTCCCGCGGTCCACAGATACAAGGATGGGTAGAGAGGCGGCTAAAGGTAAGCAAGGTGGCAGGACCGTAGAGATCCAGCGACTGATTGGCCGATCACTTAGGGCGGCGGTGGATTTGAAAAATCTTGGTGAATATACCGTTCGTATTGACTGCGATGTCATTCAGGCGGACGGAGGCACCAGAACGGCTTCGATTACCGGCGCCTGTGTGGCACTTTTAGATGCGATAAAAACGCTGGGTACGACGCCTAGCACACAGCTTATCTCGGCAGTTTCTGTTGGAATCGTCGGTGGAGTTCCAGTGCTGGACCTGGAATACCTGGAAGACTCCAAGGCCGATACCGATATGAACGTGGTTATTGCTGAAGATGGTCGATTTATCGAAATTCAGGGTACCGCTGAAGATGAACCCTTTGATCGGGAAGAACTCATGGAAATGCTCCGTCTGGCAGAAAAAGGCACGAGTGAGCTTCGGGCCATTCAGCGAGCGGCTCTTGCCGGTGAACTCTAATGCTGGCTGACTACAAAAGGGGGTTTATTGAGTTTGCGTTAGACCATGATGTCCTGCGATTTGGAGAGTTCGACCTTAAATCAGGTCGAAGTAGCCCGTATTTTTTCAATGCTGGAGAATTTAAGACGGGCGGTGCCCTCGCTCGTCTCGGTTCTTATTATGCTGAAGTACTAGTGGGGAGTGGACTAGCAGCGGATTGCCTCTTTGGACCTGCGTACAAGGGAATTCCCTTGGTTGCGGCCACTTCCATCGCGATGGCAAATCTACATCAAATTGATATCCCCTACGTATTCAACCGCAAGGAGGCAAAGGGCCACGGTGAAGGCGGAACACTCGTTGGCGCACCGTTGGAGGGAAAGGTAGTGATTGTCGATGACGTGATAACCGCCGGTACTGCCATACGTGAAGTTATGTCCTTCTTTGAAGAGAACCAGAAAGCGACGGCGAGCGCGGTGATTGTTGCCATCGATCGCCAGGAACGAGGTAAAGGAGACCTTTCTGCCATACAGGAAGTTGAACGAGATTATGGCCTTAGTGTCCTTAGCGTTGTGACTCTGGACGATATCGTCCAGTACCTTCAGGAAAAAGGAGGTTATCAACAGGAACTTATCGCGATAGGTTCATATCATGCGCGGTATGGAATAGCATCTTCCTGATGAAACCTTGGCTTAGGTATCTGCTGTTGACATTTTGGCTGGGTGCTACCGTCTATTTTAATACGGTAGCGGCTGAACTTTATCGATATAAAAACGAGGATAGCGTCACTGTTCTCGATAGCTATGTTCCTGCAAGGTATGTAAAAAACGGATACGCTATTCTCAGTATGGGCGGTCGGCTACTGGAAGTCGTACCACGGGCGTTATCTGACAGAGAGATCAGGGAACGTGATCGTACCCTGGCGGCAGAAGAAAGCATTGCCAGTGCAAAGCGAGAGCGTGAAATCGCAGACGAGAACCTGATGCGGCTTTACGGCGCTCCCATTGATGTGATTAGAGCACGTGACGCGAAAATCTCGAGCTTCGTTAGCTTGATCAAGACACAGGAAGGGGCCACCAAGAGGCTGCAATATCAGAAACGACAGCAGGAGTCTGCGCTTGCTGATATCGAACGCGCTGGTGGTGTGATCGGCAAGGATAGGTTAGCCCGGATCAGCTCCCTCGAAAATCGAATTGCCCAGGTTGAGTCTGAGATTGCAAAGAAAAAAGATGAAAAAGGTACACTTAGCATAGCCTATGCTGAGGACCTGAAGCGCGTAAAAGAAATGTATCAGCGTTAACCAGAACCATCATTTACTGAGCGATTCTTCCCGCAGCAACTTTTCTAAAATAAGCCCTCTCGCACGACCTGCCACTGGGCATCCCATTCGGTGGTTGGTTTGCGCTCAAAATCACTACGCACATACTGTCCTATCCGGCCTTCAGCGAGTGACAACAACAAGTTAGCGCCGACTACGGGATCAGTTGACGTTTTCTGCTGCCCTCTTATGGGCATTTCCCTGATGATTTGCCGAAGTTGAGCTTCAATTCTATCAAATAGCTGGGTGACTCGTTGTCGTAGCCTCTCGGTTTCTCCGGCCAGGGGATCACCGGTGAGTATTCGTGTGATACCGGGGTTACGCTCACAGAAAGTGAGAATAAGGCCCAGGATCTTTTCGCAGCGCTTATCTGCCTCCATTTCCTCGTTCATGATCTGGCTAATTCTGGAAAATATTGTGTTCTCTATGAACTCAATGAGCGCTTCGAACATTTTGGCCTTGCTTGGGAAATGCCGGTACAAAGCCGCTTCAGAAACCCCAACATGTTTTGCAAGACCAGCAGTGGTAATACGCCCACCAGGACTTTGTTCCAGGATAGTCGCCAGCGACTGAAGTATCTGCTCTTTGCGAGACGGTTTTTTCTGTTCCTCATTAGTTACGGTCTGCTCAGTACTCATCAGTTTTAACGCCCCTTATTATAATTGGTGATGAGTGTGCCTACACCTTCATCCGTAAGAACTTCCAGCAAGACAGCATGAGCGACCCTTCCATCGATGATATGCGCGCTAGTAACACCAGCATTTACCGCTGAAAGTGCACACCCGATTTTTGGCAACATGCCACCTGTGATGGTGCCGTCCGCAATTAGTCCATCAACTTCACTCGAGTTCAGGCCCGTTAACAGATTTCCTTCCTTGTCCTCCAGCCCAGCGATGTTGGTCAGGAGAATCAGTTTTTCTGCACCTAGCTTTTCCGCAAGTTTCCCCGCTACAAGATCCGCGTTGATGTTGTAGGTTTCGTTATCTTCGCCGACGCCGATTGGCGCAATCACAGGAATGATGTCACTGGCTGTTAATAGATCGATAATATCTCTGTTGATATCAACCACCTCGCCGACATGCCCGATATCGATAATCTCCGGTGCTTTAACCTCCGGACCGCCCCGTTCTATCAACATCTTTTTTGCTTTAATCAACGTAGCGTCTTTGCCGGTCAGGCCAACGGCCTTGCCGCCGCTACCGTTGATCAGGCTCACTATCTCCTGGTTGACTGCTCCCCCAAGAACCATCTGGACTACGTCCATCGTTTTGCTGTCGGTGACGCGCATACCGTCAACGAAGTTGGACTCAATTCCGAGTTCATCGAGCAGCTTCCCAATTTGAGGGCCACCACCATGGACTACAACCGGGTTTATCCCAACGAGCTTCATGAGGACAACGTCCCTTGCAAACCCGAATTTCAGCTCATCCTCAATCATCGCGTTGCCACCGTATTTGATCACGATGGTTTTACCTGTGAACCTTTGAATATATGGGAGTGCTTCAGTCAGTACCGATGCAATGTTCATTGCTGAATCTTTAGTCAGGGTCATGGCAGTTACTCGAAGTTCAGGTCTGATTTTACTTCCTGGAGTAACTCCCGAAAGGCGCTTTTTATATTTTCCAGAGATTCATTTGAATCTGCTTCGAATCGAAGTGTCAAAGCCGGTTCCGTATTCGAGGCCTTGACCAATCCCCATCCATCTGCGAAATCTACCCTCAATCCATCAAAAGTACCCTGGATATTGCCATCACTGGGTTTGATTGGGGCAGTAACGATGATCCATTTCTCTCCTTTGAGCTGTGGTTGAGAGCTGATTGCCTCGGGAGAAACCGGTTCTCCTGCTTCAATGCCTTTGACCATATCCAGCGCGACAAAATTAAATGGTGGGAAGCCCTGATCGACTATGGCCTGGCCAAGTGTTGACTGATGTGAGCCATTGATTCCTGATTGAAGTACAAAGACGGCCAACAGACTCGTGAAAACGAATCCACCGATCACCGCGACGCCGGGAATCATGCCAAAAATTTTTAGGTGTTTGTTTGCCACTTTGGCGCCTTAACCTAGCCCTGAGGACCCAAATCCCCCGGCACCTCGGTCGGTCGATAAGAATTCGCTGACGATACTAAACTCGACTTGCTGAACGGGTACCACGACCAACTGAGCGATTCTGTCCCCGGGCTCAATGGTAAAATTGCTGGCGCCGCGATTCCAGGCTGAGATCATCAGTTCACCTTGATAGTCTGAGTCGATTAGTCCTACCAGATTCCCCAGAACGATACCGTGCTTATGGCCGAGCCCGGAACGAGGCAATATCAATGCTGCGTAGCCAGGATCTGAAACGAAGATCGCGATGCCGGTAGGAATCAGTGAGGTCTCTGCTGGTGCCAGGTTAATTGATTCATCAAGGCAGGCTCGCAGGTCCATGCCTGCTGAGCCCGGTGTTGAATATGACGGCAACGGAATATCGTCGCCGATTCTTGAATTAAGGATTTTAACCTGCAGGCTTTGCATTAAGTCTCCGTTGTCTGTTCGGCGATCAGCTCAATGAGTTTCCTGGACAGGTTTTCTTTTGACATTTTCGGCTGCTGCGCTTCTGTAGTCCCGGTAATAGTCCTGGTGATAATCGTCGTCTCGTTGTGATCGCTGTTAAAACCAATCGATGTATCAGCGACGTTGTTAGCAATAATCATATCGAGGTTCTTGGCGGTCAGCTTGGTGCGTGCGTTCTCGATGACGTTCTCCGTTTCAGCGGCAAACCCTACGGTAAAGGGGCGATTCTCGAGGTTCGCAACTGTCTTCAGGATATCCTGGTTCTGTACCAGATCCAGTGTCAGGGCGCTGCCTCCTGATTTTTTTATCTTCTGGTTCTCGACCGAGACAGGTTTGTAGTCGGCAACTGCGGCAACGCCGATGAAAATATCAGCATCGCGTATTGAAGACATAACAGCCTCCAACATTTCATCCGCAGACTGGACAGCGACAACCGCTGCTCTGTCTGGGGGATTTATATTGGTTGGGCCTGAGATTAGCGTTACTCTCGCTCCTGCCTCTATCGCAGCAAGTGCCAGAGCGTAACCCTGTTTGCCCGAACTGTGGTTACTAATATAGCGAACCGGGTCAATTGCTTCCCGGGTTGGACCGGCCGTAATGACAACATGGCGACCGGCCAGACGGGCAGTTCTAAATCGGGACGCAAGAGCGGTGACGATGTCTGGAACATCCATCAATCGACCTGCGCCTGTTTCGCCACAAGCCTGCAGACCAACGTCTGGTTCAAGCAGGGAAACCCCCCTTTGCTTTAGTAACTGCGTGTTTTGTTGTGTGCTTGGCTTAGCCCACATGGCCTGATTCATCGCCGGTGCGATAATCACGCCACATTCTGCGGCAAGGCAGATCGTGGTTAGCAGGTCATCGCCGTGGCCTGCAGTCAGCCGTGCAATAAAGTCGGCGGTCGCCGGAGCAATCAACACTACGTCAGCCCAGCGTGCCAGCTCAATATGCCCCATGACCGATTCGGTCTCGGTATCCAGTAGATCTAGATGGACGGGATGATTAGAAAGCGCCTGCATGGTGAGTGGCGTGATAAATTCCTGGGCTGATCGTGTCATGACGACACGTACGTCGGCGCCGTCGTCTTGCATTCTCCTGACAAGGTCTGCACTTTTGTACGCAGCAATTCCGCCGGTAACACCCAGCAGAATTCTTTTGTTCGTAAGACGATTCACTACAATTCTTCCACGCTGATAGCTGGTAGCCAAAGGGGATAATTACGGGGCCAGATTCAATTCATATCCCACAATTTCCTTGAGGCAACACAGGTTAGCATAGCTTTGCCTCGAAGTGGTTACTCACTATTTACGTTTTACAAAGGAGGGTCAAGCTATGATGCCTAGAGAGAAACTCGTCAAAAATGGTGTTGAATCGCTTTCCGACAGTGAGCTCCTTGCGATCTTACTGCGAACTGGGTTGCCGGGGTCGGGAGTGCTTGTTCTGGCTGAGCAGCTGCTTGCGGAATTTCAGGGGCTCAGGGGAGTGATGCAGGCGAATGAAACCGAGCTAACAAGCTGCCGCGGTATTGGGCCAGCGAAATCCGCTCAGGTATCTGCAGCGCTTGAGATGACTCGTCGCTTTCTTCAAGCTGGTCTGGAAAAGGGTGAATCTATTAGCGATCCAGAAATTACCCGCCAGTTTCTGCAGATCCAGTTACGCGGCTATACCAGAGAGGTGTTTGCCTGCCTTTTCCTCGATAACCAGCATAGGCTGATCAAATACGAGGAACTTTTCTTCGGGACAATAGATGGAGCCAGCGTCCATCCGCGTGAAGTTGTTAAGAAAGCCTTGGAGTTTAATGCCGCTGCAGTTATTTTTGCGCATAATCACCCCTCGGGAGTTTCGGAGCCTTCCCAGGCGGATAAGAGAATTACGGAGCGCCTATGCGCTGCGCTGGGACTTGTGGAGATCCGGGTTCTTGATCATCTGGTTGTGGGGGATACAGAGATCACGTCTTTTGCAGAACGCGGGCTGTTGTGATGGGTTTTATTACGGTGGTCTACCATGCAGGTTTACGCCCCGACTTTGAACAGGGGGCCCATTTAGGTCGTACCAATTAGTGCTGAGGCCTCTCCTAGCTGCTCGAAATCACGAAACAGCCCTGAGCGTTATCGACAGCCCTGAGCGTTGCCTGGATAAATGTTGATGGGATCTGTTGACGATATCGGGGTAAACCTTCTCAGTAGACGTCCATAGACTGCTCTGTTCAAGTAGCCGGATATCAACATAAACTAGACGTCTAAAGACCGTTCTGGTATAAAGCACCGCTCTCACGTCGTAGCGTTAGGATGAAATTTTTGTCCTCGCAGCAAGTCATTGAATTTAAAGGTAAATTGACATGTCCAGAGAATGTCAGGTAACAGGCAAACGTCCGGTTAGCGGAAACAACGTTTCCCATGCAAATAACAAAACCCGAAGGCGTTTTTTGCCAAACATACATGATCATCGTTTTTGGCTGGAAAGTGAAAATCGGTTTGTGAAACTCCGGGTATCGGCAAAAGGTATGCGTATTATTGACAAGCTGGGTATCGACCAGGTGGTGAGCGATATTCGAGCTAAGGGGCAAAAGGTCTAGTCATGAGAGAAAAGATTAAACTGGTTTCTTCTGCAGGTACGGGTCACTTCTATACGACCGACAAGAATAAGCGAACGATGCCTGACAAAATGGAGATCAAAAAATTTGATCCCGTTGTCCGCAAGCACGTGATCTACAAAGAATCCAAGATCAAGTAATCGCGATGCTCGCAGCTGCGAGCGTCCTTTGTTTTTGTTATTTGCTGACCTTATGGCTTTAGGCGGTTTCTGTGCCTGAGCTTCCAGAGGTTGAAACAACACGTCGGGGTATTGAACCCCATATCGTCGGCAAGGCGATTAAATCTGTGGTTGTTCGCCAGCCGAGTCTGCGTTGGCCTGTTTCTCCGGAACTCTCCCAGGTAATGACCGGCAACAGGGTCACCGGGATAAGCCGTCGAGCCAAGTACCTGCTGTTCAGTACAAATACCGGGCGAATGATGGTTCATCTGGGCATGTCCGGTAGCCTGCGAATTACTAATGGCTCAACTGCCTTAAAAAAGCATGATCATATCGATATCGTCTTCGATGATGGCACAGTTCTGCGCTATCACGACCCGAGGCGATTTGGCTCGGTCTTCTGGATTCCTGAGGGTAGCAGTCATGAACTGATTGATAGTCTTGGGCCGGAACCCTTATCTGATGAGTTTAATGGGAGCTATCTCTACGAGCTTTCAAGGCGCCGTAAGCTGGCCATCAAACTGTTTATCATGAATAGCAAGGTGGTTGTAGGCGTTGGTAATATCTATGCCAACGAGGCCTTACACGCGGCGGGGATCAGGCCTGACCGACTCGCGGGGCGAGTTTCACGAGCCAGGTACGCAACGCTCAGCCAGGAAATCAAAGACGTGCTTACAAGCGCCATCTCTAGCGGGGGTACGACTTTAAGGGACTTTGTCAGGGAGGACGGCACACCCGGCTACTTCAAGCAGAGCCTGCTGGTCTACGGCCGTGGAAACGAACCTTGTCTGAACTGCGGGCGAGGGCTTCAGGAAGTAAGGATCGGTAACCGAACAACGGTGTTCTGTACCAAATGCCAGCGTTAACCGATCTCGTTGTTCTTTAGCGCTGTGGCGACGGAGGGATGAACGAATTGCCTAATGTCTCCACCGTACCCGGCAATCTGGCGTATCAGAGAAGATGAGATATAGGAATTTTCCTCAGATGGGGCAAGAAATATGGTCTCTATTCTCGGTTGCAACGCTCGGTTCATATTGAGCATCTGAAACTCATAGTCGAAGTCTGTGACAGTTCGAATACCTTTGAGTATTACAGAAGCGCCAATCTCATTGGCAAAATCTACGGTCAGAGTGTTAAACCCAACCACTTCCACATTTTTGATATGTGATAGAACCTCTTGAGCGAGTTTCACCCTTACTATCAGTTCACTGGGCGATTTGTGAGGACTGGTAGCGATACCGAGTACTACGTTATCAAATAAGTTTGCTGCCCGTTCAACGAGGTCTGCGTGACCGTTGTGAATTGGGTTGAATGTGCCAGGGTAAAGAACTGTAGTCATGTCAGTTTATCGTGATTTGGCGAGATCGACATCATACAGATGGGCTTACCGCGATATCAACTGGTAATACAAAGACTATAGTGCACTGATCCCGTGTATTTTTGTCGGTATAAATTCCATTGATTGGGAAGATCTCTGGTTTCCAGCATTACGGGTGTTTCCAAATAAACAAACTTACGAGCAATCTGCCGAGTAGCGAGGTGCTCCAGGACAGCAGGTAGCACATTTGACGCGAAAGGTGGGTCGATGAAAATAAGATCAAAACCTGTGTCGCATTGGCCCAACCAGGTCATTGCGTTCGATTTGATGTTATCGAACCTGTTCGGATCGGCATCGAGTAGAGCCAGGTTCTGTGAGATACCTGAGGAAGCGGCCTCGTTGCTTTCTATCAGGGTGATGTGGTTCGCGCCGCGAGACAGGGCTTCGATTGATAACACACCGCTTCCCGCAAAAAGGTCCAGACAGTCCGCGCCCCTGATATCATGCATTAACCAGTTGAAGAGCGTTTCCCTGACACGGTCACCCGTTGGTCGGATGTCATCGTGTTCAGGAAAAGTAATTTTGCGACCGCGCCAATTTCCGCCGATAATTCGAAGCGTGCGATCTTGATGCTTCATGAAATTACACCGCCTTGCGGATGATCTTCATCAATCTGGGTCATGGGATACAACTTCTAAGGATTTATGCAGTCTATGCCAACTAATGTTGCAGATGAAACGAGTGAAGACAAGGTTGGTTTTTTCAAGCGCCTCAAGTCAGGCCTGGGGAAAACCCGCAACAAATTGTCTGAGGGGATACAAAGTGTCTTTCTGGGTGAAAAAACCCTGGATGAGGAGATGCTGGAAGAGTTGGAAACCATTCTCCTGACCTCAGATGTCGGGGTTTCTGCTACGCAGGAAATAATTGGCGATCTGACAAAAAAAGTGGGCCGCAAAGAATTAACAGATACTTCGGCGGTCTATCGCCATCTGCAGGAAACCCTGGTGGACCTGCTCAGACCCGTTGAACTCGCCCTTAAGACAGATTCGCTTCATCCTTTTGTCATTCTAATGGTCGGGGTAAACGGAGTAGGTAAGACAACCACCATTGGCAAGCTTGCGAAACTTTTTCAAGCGGAGGGGAAGTCAGTCATGCTGGCCGCGGGTGATACTTTTCGTGCTGCGGCGGTTGACCAGCTGCGGATTTGGGGAGAGCGCAATGAAGTCCCTGTTATCGCACAGGATACAGGCGCAGACAGCGCGTCAGTTGTTTTTGACGCCGTTGCCGCAGCACGCGCAAGAAACATTGATGTGTTGATCGCTGACACGGCTGGTCGATTGCAAAACAAGAAGAACCTGATGGATGAGCTGACAAAGATCACGCGGGTACTTCAAAAGATCGATCCAACTGCTCCTCACGAAGTGATTCTCGTGCTGGATGCAGGTACAGGCCAGAATGCATTGTCGCAGGCACGAGAATTTCAGAAAGCCGTTGATGTATCCGGCCTTGTTCTGACCAAGCTTGATGGCACGGCCAAGGGGGGAATGATTTTTGCGCTGGCGCAGCAATTGAAAATCCCAATCCGGTATGTCTGTGTGGGGGAGAAAATTGATGATCTGCGCCCCTTTTCGGCTGAAGAATTTGTGACAGCCCTCTTTGAATAAATGTAGAGCTTGAGTAACGATGATACGTTTTGATGAAGTCAGCAAGAGATACGCCGGTGGCTCGGAAGCGCTATCCAGGGTCAGTTTTGAGTTGGCTGATGGGGAGATGTCATTCCTTACCGGTCATTCTGGCGCCGGTAAAAGCACGCTGATGAAGCTGATTATCCTGATGGAAAGAGCGAGTCAGGGCCAGGTAATCGTAAACGGAACCAACCTCAACCGGGTATCCCGGCGCCAGGTACCAGCCGTGCGTCGAAATGTGGGGGTTGTATTTCAGAACCATCAGCTTTTGTTTGATCGAACCGTTTATGACAATGTGGCACTCCCACTGACAATCGCTGGATTTTCGCCCAAAGAGGTTGGCAGACGGGTGCGGGCAGCCCTCTCCAAGGTTGGGTTATCTGACAAAGAGAAAAGGTACCCGGTTGCGTTGTCAGGTGGTGAACAACAAAGGGTGGGCATAGCGCGCGCGGTCGTTAACAAGCCGCCGCTATTATTAGCCGATGAGCCGACGGGAAACCTGGACCCAGAGCTGTCACAGGAAATTATGGATCTGTTCAGTCAGTTCAACCAGGTAGGCGTCAGTGTTCTGATTGCGACCCATGATCTGGACCTTGTTCAGCGAATGGCAAAACGAGAACTGGTTTTGCGACAAGGCAAAGTCGTTAGCAGCGTGATCGCATGAGATCGGGAGCGGGTGCAACGGTCGCCAAAACGGGTCGCCGAGATCGTTTGGTTGCCTGGATGTCACATCATCAGCGTGTCTGCCTCTCGACGTTAGCTGAGCTGCTTGGGAATCCATTTGCCAGCTTGATGACCTGGCTGGCTATCGGCATTGCCCTTGGCCTGCCCTTGATTCTTTATGTGGTGCTGCAGAATGTTTCTTCTATTAGCGGTGACTGGGGCGGTAAGCCAAGGGTTACCCTTTACCTGGCTCAGGAGGTTACCCTTGAGGCAGGACAGGCGCTTGCAAAGGAAATTGAGCAACGAGCTGATATAGACGAAACCGAGTTTGTGTCATCGACAAGCGCGTTGCAGGAATTTCAGCGAAAGTCAGGATTTGGTGATGTCTTATCCTCACTCGATCGGAATCCACTTCCTCACGTTATAGAGGTCGTTCCTGCAAACCCTGATCCCATTGATCTGGGTAAGTTGGTTAGCGTCTGGAAGGCAAACTTGTTGGTAGGGAATGTCTCGGTTGACCTCCAGTGGCTTGAACGATTGTTCGCGCTGGTGGTTTTTGCCGAAAGGCTGGTGACCGCGCTCGCAATTGTTCTTGGTCTGGGTGTTATGTTAATCATGGGCAACACGATTCGGCTAGCGATTGAGAACCGGCGCCAGGAAATTGAAGTCATCAAACTTGTCGGAGGCACAGATGCATTTGTGCGACGTCCCTTTCTCTACCTGGGATTCTGGTATGGGTTGGGCGGCGCAGTCACAGCATTTTTTCTGTTGCAGACGAGCCTCTATTTTCTTTCTACACCTGTCGAGATGCTGGCCCAGAGCTACCGGGATGACTTTGCACTTCAGGGCCCGGGCTTTCTTGGTAACTTGCTGCTGCTGGTTGCTGGCTCGATCCTTGGCATCATTGGATCTGTGCTTGCGGTATCGAGGCATCTTGCCGATATTGAGCCCGGATAGGCAGGTGAACAGCGCAATATGGGATTAGCAGTCTGGAAACCAGAGTGCTAGAATTCGTCCCCCTAAAACTTTAGTCATTGCATCCAAGGCTATTTGCCAGCACTCGGAATGACGATTATTTGAAACCATTATTTGAAACGATGATTATTTGATATGAAGGCGTCGAACGAACTTACACCCATGCCAGTACTATCTCCGGGCGACAGTCTGGAAGCTTATGTGCAGGCTGTAAACGGCATTCCGGTGCTGACTCCCGAGCGTGAGCGTGAGTTGGCAGTACAGTTGTTTGGTGACGGTGATCTGGACTCTGCCAGGCAGTTAGTGATGGCTCACTTACGGTTTGTGGTATATGTGGCAAAGGGCTATTCAGGTTATGGCCTATCAGAAGCAGACCTGATTCAGGAAGGAAACGTGGGGCTGATGAAGGCGGTGCGTCGTTTTAACCCGGAATTTGGTGTTCGGCTGGTTTCCTTTGCTGTTCACTGGATCAAGGCAGAGATTCACGAGTTTATTTTGAAGAACTGGAGAATCGTCAAGATAGCGACGACAAAGCCACAGCGGAAATTATTCTTCAATCTCAGGAGTGCGAAGAAGCGTCTTGGTTGGATGAACGATACCGAGGTCCGGGACGTAGCAGAGCAGCTTGGTGTCGCGCCTGAAGATGTGCGGCAGATGGAAACAAGACTTTCAGCCCATGATGAAGCCTTTGAGCTGGATTCTGATGAAGATGACGGTTTTACACCCTCTCATTACCTCACAGACGAGACACTTGATCCGGCGGTAATCACGGAAAGAGAGAGTTTTGCAAGTGCCCAGAGTCGGAAACTGGCGAAGAGTTTTATTGATCTCGATGAACGGTCACGCGAAATCATTCAGCGTCGATGGTTAACGGATAGTAAAACGACACTCCAGGAGCTCGCTGACCAATTTGGGATCTCTGCAGAAAGAGTACGTCAGCTCGAACAAAATGCACTCAAGAAACTGAAACTCAGTTTTAGCTAACAGGCGCCAGGCTTTTTTCATCGTGACACTAAAAATCGCATTTCTATTTGCAGCCTTTGCCGGAGCGCTTGGCGTCGTGCTTGGCGCGTTTGGTGCGCATGCGCTTCGTGGGAGCATTGAGCCGAGGTTAATTGAAACCTTTCAAACAGCCGTTCAGTACCAATTGATTCATGCGCTCGCGTTGCTGCTGGTGTCGCTCACGATGGGATGGCTAGGCCAAAGTCTGTCATTAGAGATTAGCGCCTATGCTTTCATGGCAGGGATCATACTTTTCTCCGGCAGCCTCTATGGGTTAGTGCTTACTGAAATGAAATGGCTGGGTCCTGTTACACCGCTAGGTGGTTTGTGTCTTATCGTTGGTTGGCTAGCATTGCTGATTGGCGGATTTCGCCAGATTGCCTGATCGATTGCGAGGGGTTAAGTCCTTTGTGCTCCGACAGGGCCGACTGACTCCCGGTCAGACCCGCGCGCTGAAACTGCATTGGCCGAAGTTCGGCAGGGCAATTAGCGATGGTATGCTTAACCCCCTAACCCAGTTCTCGGACGCAGGGCCACTGCACCTGGAAATTGGTTTTGGCATGGGAGACTCCCTTGCAGAGCAGGCGCGATCAAATCCTTCTGTTAATTATGTCGGTATAGAAGTTCACCGTCCTGGTGTTGGGCATATCCTGATGCTGATTGACGATTACGAACTGGACAACCTGCGCCTTTATTCTGAAGACAGCATAGATGTATTGAGGGAAGTGATTGCGGCGAAAAGTCTCGATGTTGTTCAGGTGTTTTTCCCGGACCCCTGGCCGAAGAAAAAGCACCATAAGCGGCGAATTCTCAATCGCAACTTTGTAGATCTAATAGAAACAAAGCTCAAGGCTAACGGGTTAGTTCATATCGCGACTGACTGGCAGCCCTACGCCGAAGAAATCGAATCCTTGTTTGGTTCGATTACGCAGTTTAATCGGGTTGCTGAGCCTTTGAGGCCTCAGACGAAATTTGAACGAAGGGGCATGAAACTCGGACATACAATATTCGATCTTGCTTATCGGCTAGTCGACTAACATCAACAAATCATTCAGGAAAAGACGACCCTTTTCCGTCGGAATGATTTGATTAATGCTTTGAACTAGAAACCCCTTTGGTATCGCCTGCTCAAGGAAAGAGTCGAGTAAACTGGGACTCAAGCCTGTCGTTTCCTCAAACAGTGAGAGATCAAACCCATTGGTCAACCGAAGGGTATTTAGCAGAAACTCGAGTTTGAGTTCATTGGAATCCACGATTTTTGATTTACCTTTCGGATATTGAAGATACTCTGTCGGCATCCTGTTCTTGGTCGTACGAATTACCTGATTAGCCCTGCTGATTTTCCCGTGGGCGCCTGCGCCGATCCCCAGGTAATCTCCAAACTGCCAATAGTTTAGATTGTGCCGAGATTCCTCCGAGGGTAAAGAATATGCGGAGACTTCGTATTGTACGAAGCCAGCAGATTTGAGCAGATCGTTACCGGCAATAAATATATCTTCCAGTATAGGGTCCTTTGGTAAAACGGGAGGGTACTTGTAGAACCGAGTGTTCGGTTCGATCGTCAGTTGATACCAGGAGATGTGCTCAGGCTCGAGTTCGATAGCCCGCTTCAGGTCGTTCAGTGCATTCTCCAGGGTTTGACCAGGCAGACCGTGCATCAGGTCTATATTGATTCGGTTAAACCCAGCTTGTCTCGCACCAACGTACGCCAGTTCGATATCACCTGGGCCGTGAATCCTGCCCAGCCGGGCTAGCGCGTCAGCGGAGAAGGACTGTGCTCCGATGCTCAGCCGGTTAACGCCAGCTTCGTGATAGCCATCAAAGTGCTCCTGGTCAAAAGTTCCCGGATTAGCTTCTAGGGTGATCTCAGATTTGCTGATATCAAAGCGGTCTTTAATACCGGCGAATAGATTGTTAATGGCTTCGGGTGAAAAAAGGCTTGGTGTTCCCCCCCCCATAAAGATTGATCGAAGGGTCGTGCGCGACTCTGACTCAACCTCAAGCTCCAGATCGCGAAGTAATGTTTCAACATACCGGGTTTCGGGAATCTCGCCCTTTACCTCGTGTGAATTGAAATCACAGTATGGGCACTTTCGGGCGCACCATGGGAAATGGATGTACAGGCTAAGTGGAGTATCGATCACTGAGTAGTCCAGATAATGCTGCGAGTGCCTGTCCGCGATGGCTAATCGAATTCTTCTGCTCACTGCTTAGTTCAGCTGCCGTTTTACCAAGAGATGGTATCCGGAAGATTGGGTCGTAGCCGAAGCCGTGGTCGCCCGAGGGTTCATGTGCGATCTCTCCTTCCCACCTGGCCTCAGTAATGATCGGGGTCGGGTCCTCGGCCGCCTCCATATGAACCAGCACGCAGTAAAAAAAAGCGCGTCGATCAGACGCCCCTTCAAGCGCTGAGCGGAGCTTCAAAAGGTTATCGATATCAGTTGCTTCCGGTCCTGCGTATCTAGCTGAATAAATTCCCGGGTCACCCGACAGAAACGGAACGCAAAGACCTGAGTCGTCGGCAATGGCGGGAAGACCGGTAGCAAGGCTGGCATGTTTGGCCTTGATAATCGCGTTCTCTATGAAAGTCGTGCCCGTCTCAATCGGTGATTCCACGCCAAGATCTTTCTGTAGGACGAGTTCAAAGTGCGCCGGCAGAAGTACTCCGATTTCTTCAGCCTTGTGCTGGTTGCCACTCGCAAGGACGAATTTCATTAATCGTATCGCCTGACAAAGTTGATAGGTACCGACTCGATCGCATTCAATTGAACGTCAAGATTGAATCTCAGGATGTCGTGTTCGAGAGCAAGATAACTTGCCAGGTAGTAGATTGCGTCGGCCTCATTGACCTCATCGAATACCAGTTCAAATCGCTGGTTCAACAAGTTGATGACATGGCCGGATATAGAGGCCGTAGCGGGTATACCTTGCTTTAACACTGAAAGGTTCAGAACGATTCTTTTCTCTGAGCGGACGATGTCATGCGCGCTTGCGACATCCGGCGGAATGATCAGGCTGGAGAAAGTCGTAAAGTGAATTCTGTGTTCACCGTGATCGAGGTATCGCGCCGCCAAGGCAGATGTCGAGCCAAGGCAGCAGAACAATAACAGTAAAAGTTTGAGGTGCATTAAAGCCCCAGTATCAGGCCCTGGGGTATACCAAGCATAGACGCGAGGGGACGAATGATCAGATAGGAATCGATCAGGGTTATCGCGACGAATACGAGAATAATTGAGAAATCCATGCCACCCATCGGGGGCAGTAGTTTTCTTGCAGGTGAGCATACTGGTTCGGTCAGCTGGTTAACGAGCGCCATCGCCGGGTGGTTTGAGTAAGGTGCAACCCAGCTTGCGATGACCATAATGATAAGTGAGAAGTAGTAAATTTTGAAAATTGTTGAAAGCAGTCCGACAAGTGACCACGCGATATAGATCGGATGGAAGGCATATCCACCGCTGAGGAACATGACAAGTGATATTGCCAACAGCTGCACAACGAGCGTGATAAACAATGTTGAAACGTCTACTCCACGGATGGTTGGGAGCATTTTCTTTAAGGGCTTTATCGGGGGATCGGTGACCTTGACTATGGCCTGGCAGATAGGATTATAAAAATCCACACGCGAAAGCTGCATAAGAAATCGTAATAGGAGCAGAATCAGATATAGCCCTGCAAAGGTCTGTATCAGAAATACTCCGGCGCCTAATAAATTCTGTGTCATTCAATTAATCCTGGATGCTGTGTATAGATTATAGGCTATTTTTTCTCAGTTCTTTGATAGCTCAACGGATCGGGTTCTGGCCGCGTTCACCGCGCCTCTCACTGCGTCTTCAAACTTAACTGACTGGAAGTGCTCTATCGCCGCCTGGGTGGTGCCACCAGGCGAAGTTACCTGTTTTCTTAAGGTTCCAGCATCGGATGCACTTTGCTTTGCCATCACCGCTGCGCCAAGTGCGGTCTGGAGGACCAGTTGTGTCGAGACTTCTGTGCTTAGCCCTTCCGCGACACCAGCATTAATCATTGACTCCATCATCAGGAAGAAATACGCGGGACCACTGCCAGATACTGCCGTGACGATATCAAGTTCAGCCTCGGTATCCACCCATAGTGACTCGCCCACCGATGTCAGAACTGAGGTGGCTGATGCTCTTTGCTCTGCAGTAACCGCTGGGGAGGCGAACAATGCGGTCATACCTGTTTTGACGAGGGCGGGCGTGTTGGGCATGCACCTGACCAGCGCGGTGGCCTCAGGCAATCGGCTCAGCATGTTAGCGGTGGTGATACCGGCAGCGACACTGATAAACAGTTTCCCCTGGCTTGAGGTTGAAATTTCATCGAGCAGATCAAGAACGACATCAGGTTTAACACACAATATGACGATGTCTGCTTTGGAGATAGCGTCGGTGTTACTGGATGCGATTGCAACGCCCTGGCCGCGAGCTCTTTCACGGCAATGCTCGATGGGATCGAAGGCGAATAGCGAGTGACCATCAGAAATCAGGCCGCCCATGATAGCGTTTGCAATGTTGCCTGCCCCCAGGAATGCAATTGTCGACATGTTGGTAATTATCCTTTTATTGGTTAAGTAGAAGGTGTTGGCGGTTTGTTTCTGGGACCAAAGATAGCAGTGCCGATTCTAATCCATGTTGCGCCTTCTTTGATGGCTTCAACATAATCATTGGTCATCCCCATTGATAGCTGGTTGAATTCGGGCAATCCGTATCGTGATTCTATTTCATCTTTCAGCTCGCGTAGCTCACGGAATGTGGCAGCCTGGGCTGAGTGGTCGTTGGTGGGCGCGGGTATTGTCATTAGCCCCCGCACTGAAATTTGGTCAAAAGCCGCGATCTTTCCAGCCAGTCTTATCGCCTCATCGGGATTGACACCCAGTTTCTGGTCTTCGTTGGAAAGATTAACCTGGATCAGGCAATTCAGACGGCCGCGCGTAGGCTCCCGCTGCTCGGATAGGCGCTTCGCAACTTTTTCTGTGGCAATGCCATGCACCCAGCCGAACGTATTAGCGATGTCGCGGGTTTTATTACTTTGGATTCCGCCGACAAAATGCCAAATAGCCTCAGGAAATGCTGAAACCTTTGGTCGTGCGTCCTGCAGGTAGTTTTCGCCAAAGTGCTCTTGGCCAGCATGGATGGCACTCGCGACTGCATCAACACCCATGGTTTTGCTTACGGCGAGCAGGTTCACACTCACCGGATTCCGGTTCGCGATCTTACAGGTCTTGATTATTTCTTCCCTGATAGCGGCGATTCGTGATTGGATATCTGTCATTAAAAAGGGGATGTATTGGGTGAGTCGCCAGTATTGGTTACTTTGAAGGTGACATAAAGCCCTGACTTGAGTTGATTGTCATTCGGTCAGGGCTTTTATCCGCGGCTGTAGATTGTCCATTGCAGAGGTATACTGCCTTTTAGTTGCCGCGCTGCGGCTTTAACGCGATAGGAAGATGCGATGGACATAACGGAGTTACTGGCATTTAGCGAGAAGCAGGGAGCATCTGATTTACACTTGTCGGCGGGATTGCCCCCCATGATTCGCGTCGACGGTGATATCCGTCGAATCAACTTGCCCGCACTGGATCATAAGGAAGTTCATGGGTTGATTTATGAAATCATGAATGACAAGCAGCGCAAGGATTATGAAGAGTTTTTTGAGTGTGACTTTTCTTTTGAGGTTCCGGGAGTCGCACGATTCAGGGTAAACGCATTCAATCAGAATCGGGGCGCTGGTGGTGTCTTTAGGACCATTCCATCGAAGGTTCTCACCATGGAAGATCTGGGTATGGGGGAAATCTTTCGCGAGATCTCCGAGACTCCGCGCGGCATGGTGACTGTTACGGGCCCAACGGGTTCCGGTAAAAGTACATCGCTGGCGGCGATGCTGGACTATATTAACAACTCCCGCTATCAGCATATCCTTACCGTCGAAGATCCGATCGAGTTTGTACATGAGAGCAAAAAGTGCCTGATAAACCAGCGAGAGGTTCACAGGGACACCCTGGGGTTTAACGAGGCGCTTCGCAGTGCGTTGCGTGAGGACCCAGATATTATTCTAGTTGGTGAGATGAGAGATCTGGAGACAATTCGACTTGCTCTTGAAGCCGCAGAAACGGGCCATATGGTGTTCGGTACTTTGCATACATCTTCTGCTGCAAAGACCATTGACCGTGTCATTGACGTGTTTCCTGCGGCTGAAAAATCAATGGTGAGGTCGATGCTTTCGGAGTCTCTTGCGGCTGTAATTTCACAGACACTGCTGAAAAGGATTGGCGGTGGTCGAGTAGCCGCGCACGAAATCATGATATGTACACCGGCGATTCGCAACCTGATTCGAGAGGACAAGGTTGCACAGATGTACTCAGCTATTCAGACAGGTGCGCAACTGGGGATGAAAACTCTGGATCAGACCCTAAAGGAGTTGCTTGGAAAAAATATCATCACGAGGGAAGCGGCGCAGGAAAAAGCCAAGATGCCAGCCGACTTCCAGTAAGTGCCAACCAGTTATAACAGGTTCGTCGCTATTCCAGGTTTAAAGGTATTCTTCATCAATTGGAAGAAGCAGCGAAGATGAGGGGTTGTAAGATAGTCTTACTTGGTTCCGGGTGGACGATGGAAGGTGCAGGAACATGATTGATTTTGATAAGTTGTTAAAAGTCGTAGTAGAGCAAGGTGCTTCTGACCTGTTTATTACAGCAGGACTACCGCCGTCAATAAAAGTTAGTGGCAAGTGGCCTTTGCAGAGACCGGCCACCTGTGTCTTGCGACGCTTCACGCAAATAATGCGAACCAGGCGCTGGATCGCATTATTTGCGTGAGTTGCTTATCAAGCTCTCGGGTGGTGTTGAACCAGAGAGCTTCAAACCTAGCCAGGGACTTCCGCTGGAGGGCTCAGAGACAGACTAGGGGTTTTCTGGGCCGCGTTAGGTGGAATCTGCAAGCCAGGTTTCAAGAATCAATTTGGCCGCTATTGCGTCGAGCTGGTCGGGGGTCTCGAACTCTCTTGCTTCGAATGTTGAAAGCCTTTCATCCATTAATTCGATGCTGATGCCATATCGCCCATGTAAGCGCCTTGAGAACCGAGTAGCGGCTTTTGACATGTCGCTCTCGGTACCATCCATGTTGATGGGTAAGCCGACGACCAAGACGGTTGGCTGCCACTCTTCCACCAGTCGGTCTATCACTAGCCACTGTGGAATGCCGTCTCTTGCCTTCACTACGGCCACAGGCGTTGCTGTACCCGTAATTTTCTGTCCGACGGCAACCCCGATTCTTGTGGTGCCAAAGTCGAATGCCATCGCCAGCCCAGTCATCCAGACACCTCCATAATCATCTTGTTACCCGTGCCCCGGGGTGGGAGATATCAGATTCAGGTCGACTCCAATTGACTTAGCGGCTGCCTCAGGCCGTTCGTCAAAGGGTACATTGAACACGATGTCCTGCATGTAAGGTATCACTAGCCATACGTCGGCTTGAATTTCGTTCTCAAGTTGGCCTACGGACCAGCCAGCGTAACCGAGCCCTGCGAGGATGTTGTCTGGCCCTCTTTGTTCGGAGATAGCGTCCAGAATATCTAGCGATGTCGTCAGGGCAAACTTGTCAGCAATGCCGATAGAGCCCTCGAACATGGCTTCTGTTGTATGCAGGAAGAACAATCTGTTCTGTTCAACAGGGCCACTCTCAAGCACCGTAATGTTTGGTGGGCACCGCGCAATTTGATTGCCTAGCAACGCTGCCAGGTCTGCATCCAGAGTTTTGTTTATCACGAGCCCAAAGGCGCCATTCCTGTTGTGCTCAATCAACAGTGTGACCGTGTGAGAAAAATAGTCACCCCGCATTGTCGGCAGAGAAACCAGTAACTGTCCTGACAATGAAGTGAATTCTGACAATCTAGTAGCTCCGCAGGGAAGAGTTCTTCCTAAACTGCCAGGTTCGAATGATTTCAAGCACATCGGTTGACTGTCGTAGTTCATCTGGGAATGGGGCGTAAGGTGCTGATAGCCGAACTATCCTGACCGCGGCGTCATCCAGAACCTGGTGCCCGGATGATTCAAGGAGCGCTACCTCTTTCAAAGAACCGTCCGGCAGGATAGCTACCATTAGCCGCAGTGATCCATATAGTTTGTTCTTTCTCGCCTTCTGCGGGTAGTTAAGGTTACCGACACTTTCGATCTTGCGGCGCCAGGAGTTCAGGTAGAACGCATCTGCACTGGATGCAGTCGATAGACTGGTTAGCCTTTTTATTCTGGGTCTTTTTGCGTAAATCTGCCGCTGACGGTCGATGCGGGCTTCGAGACTGGCTATTTCAAGCGCTCGTGCCTGGAGCGACATCTTGTTTTCGAATTCGGCTTTTTGCGGAGCCGTTTCGGTCGCCTCACTATCCACGGTGACATTGTGATCGGTCCTGGCAGTAGTCGTGATAGCTGTTTGCTTTTGCTCAACCGCTCTGTGGGAGGCACTTTGCGGGACATCCTGACTGGTTTCGCGGATTTCAGTATCTTGAAACTGAGCCTCTGTTGGCGCGGTCATGATTGCCTTCTTCTCCATCGTACCGCTGCCAACCTGGTTAAACTGGGCCAGAAAGTCGGCGTTTTCGGGCCGGCGCTTGGCGCGTTGCTGGGCAAGAGTGACTTCCATTGTGTGAGTTGATGGCTTGCTGGTGACGTAGGTGAAAGTGACGCCGAGTATTAGGGCGGCATGCAGGGCAACCGCCAGAAAAACTGTAAAACTGAGTCGATCACCCGGGCTGACGGTAGCTTCGAGTCGGCTTGGAATGACTGCAGCCATTATCTGGGGAATATCGTCTTAATCAGATTTTCCAAATATCTCACTTTCGATGAACCGCATATAGTCGCCTGCAATGTCCAGGTCGAAGGCAGCGTCTAGTTCCCTGATACAGGTTGGGCAGGTGACGTTGATCTCGGTGAGATAGTCCCCGATGACGTCGATGCCCACAAAGTATAGCCCTTTTTCCTTCAGGACCGGCCCAACCTGTTCGCAGATATAGCGGTCTCGGTCGGTCAGTTCTCGTCCTACTGCTTTGCCGCCAGCGGCGAGATTGCCTCTAGTTTCTCCTTTGGCGGGTACCCGCGCTAACCCAAAGGGTACAGGCTCGCCATTTATCAGCAGAATTCTCGTATCCCCTTCTTTGATCTCTGGAATATAGCGCTGAACCATGGTTTGTACCTCGCCATGCCGGGTCAGCGTTTCGATAATAACAGACAGGTTATGTTCGTCTGCTACGGCCCGGAAAACCGATGCGCCTCCCATCCCGTCCAGAGGCTTGTAGATAACATCTCCATGCTTCTGGTGGAATGACTTAAGCTTTTCCTGATTCCGACTGACCAGGTGAGAAGGGGTGCATTGCGGGAACTGCAATGCAAACAGTTTTTCGTTACAGTCTCTGATACTAGCGGGCCGATTGAGTACCGGAACCCCAGTATTCTCAATTAATTCAAGAAGGTAGGTCGCGTAGATGTACTCCATGTCGAATGGAGGGTCCTTACGCATTAGAAAGCAGTCGAATTCGGCTGCCTTTGCCGTCCTGCGATCTAGCACATCGAACCATTTGTCCGAATCGTCAAAGAGGGTCACGTCAGACACGAAAACAGAAACCTCCCCGTCTTCGATATAGAGGTCAGCCTGGGTAAAGACGCTGACATGCCAGCCGCGAGCTTGTGCAGCGAGCATCATGGCCAGCGTACTGTCCTTTTTGGGTTTTATAGAGTCGATGGGGTCCATTAGGACGCCGATACGATAGGTCAAGTTGTCTCCCCTATTGGCTCAGCTCGACATTTTTGTGAGTATCAGGACTCACTGTCAAGACTCGGTGTTATTGCGTTTGGTACCATCTCCTGAAACGGCAGACATTGTAAACTAACTCACCTCGATTTGTGAGAGAATTCCCTTATGTCTCGGGCACTTATGGATTGAGTTTAACAACTGTGTTCCAAAATGTGATGTACCTTACGGGAAGCAATGCACTTTTCACATGGGCAGCTATTGGCGGATACCACGAAGCTGCTTATGACACAGTACTAGGGTAGGAACTATGGACGACAATTTTAAAAACGTGAAAGTGATGGTCATTGATGATTCGAAGACTATCCGCAGAACCGCCGAGACCTTGCTGTCCAAAGAAGGATGTGAAGTGATTACAGCGACTGATGGTTTTGATGCGTTAGCCAAGATCGCAGACTCGCAACCTGCCATCATTTTTGTCGACATAATGATGCCACGCCTCGATGGTTATCAAACCTGCGCGCTGATTAAAAACAACGTTGATTTCCAAAGTACGCCGGTCATCATGTTATCGAGTAAGGATGGTTTATTCGATCGTGCCAAAGGCCGGATCGTGGGATCCGACCAATATCTCACAAAACCGTTCAGCAAGGATGAGTTACTGAGCGCAATTCGTGATCACGTTAAAACGGATTGAAGACATAGAGCAGGGAGCTTGATAGAGATGTCGAAGATATTGTTAGTTGATGATTCTCCAACCGAAACCCATCAGTTCAAGGCGATGCTTGAATTGATGGGTCAAGAGGTCATTACTGCAGAAAACGGACGAGACGGCGTGAGTATGGCCATTGCAGAGCAGCCGGATGTTATTCTGATGGATATCATGCCTGACATGAACGGGTTCCAGGCAACAAGGCAGATCGCCAGAGGTAAAGATACCAAACACATACCTGTCATTATTGTGAGTAGCAAGAATCAAGAAACCGACAAAGTCTGGGGGCAGCGCCAGGGTGCGAAAGGATACATAACGAAACCAGTAGATACCGATGAGCCGATTTCGGTCATGCGGGCTTGTCTGTAGCGGTGAGTGAATTATCACCATTTGAGATGCTTTCGAGTCTTGCAGACAAGGCAAGGCTCAGTGCGATTGATTTGCCTTCAGCGCAGGCGACTCAAACGCTCTCGACTGGTCTTGGGTTCAACCTGCTCGGACAAAGATTTGTCACGTCGATGAAAGAAACCTGCGAACTAATGAGAGTTCCTCCGGCAACTCGGGTCCCAGGTGTCAAAAATTTTGTTACTGGAGTTGGTAACGTCAGGGGCAGGCTCATGGTGGTGGTGGATCTGGCGTTGTTTTTTGGCCAACCATCAACATTGCCCAAAGCACAGCGTAGAGTGCTGGCTGTTGAGGACGAAGAACATTTACTGGGCTTCATTATTGATGACTCACTTGGAATGAAACATTTTCCTTCGGACGTCTACTCCGAGGATGCCGGGGACGTCCCGGAGATGTTTGAGAAATTCGTACAAGGGTCATACGGGGTAGCGGGTGTGCACTGGCCAGTAATGAGCCTCGCAGCGCTTTCTGATGACCCAAGATTAGGAAAGCTGGCTGTCTCACACTAGCGCTGTGAGAAACAACGGGAGAACTGGAGTAAGAGATGGCTGAGGATACAAACACGACAAATATGCTGCGTAGCCCTGTGCTACTGGTCATGATCAGTTTGCTTGTGTTGCTGATAGCGGGATTCAGTGTAAATCTATATGTGCAGAGCGGCACGGGTGGAGACAGTAATCCACATGCGCGACATGCCAGCGAAATGCATCTCATTGCACAGGGATTGGCCACCCACGCCTCTGCGGCGGGTAGTGGCAACGTCATGGCCATTTCGTCGCTTGCTCGCGACAAAGATGAATTTGACCGTCTCCTGGATGTTCTCAGAAACGGCAACCGTGCAACAGGACTGCCAGCAGCACCGGCTAGTGCTCTGGTCCCGGTGTCCCAGGTAGCAGCGTTATGGGCGGACCTGTCAACAAAAATCGATACGATCAGCCAGAAAAAGGGTGCAGTTGACGCGCAGCGCGAGTCCAGTGCCGATATCCACATTAATCTTCAATTAATTCAGCAGGAAAGCAACAAGATTGTCAGTGCGCTGGTAAGAAATAGCGCAGCAGGCAACGAGATTGTCGTTGCACAAAGGCAGGCGTTGCTCTTAGAAAGAATGGGTCACACGGTCGATAAGGTCATTGATCGTGGTTTTGAACAGGCACTGCAAGATCAGTATTCTCGTGACAGCAGGACCTTCCGAGATGTTCTGAGCGAGATTCAGAATGGTGATACTGGACTTGTCATTGCGGCGGTCTCCGATGCTGACGTTCGATCAAATCTTGAGAGAATTAATGAACTCTTTAAATCTGCTGATAGTGGCGTAAAAGAGGTCCTCATTAACGCCGGTGAAGTTTCTGAACTGCGCGACGCTGGCACCGCCATTTATGAATCTTCAGCCGATTTATTGCCTGCTATTGGCGCTTTATCCGGGTCTTTAGCAAGAACGGAAGGCAGTGCTGGGCTGGCGTCTATGGAGATGGCGTTTGCTCTTCTCGGGATCATACTGGTTGTGTTCGTCATCATTATTGTCCTCATCTATCGGGCCTCTAATTCCAGCGTTAGTGAAAGTACACGACAGAATGAAGACAACCAGGCTGCAATTCTCAAGCTGCTGGATGAGCTAGCCGATCTTGCGGATGGGGATTTAAGAGTCCAGGCAACGGTTACGGAGAGTTTTACAAGGGCGATAGCAGACTCCATCAATTTCTCTATTGACCAGATGCGGGAACTGGTTTCGAAGATTAATGAGACATCCGCCAAAGTATCAAATGCTGCTGACCAAACGCAGAGTTCGGTTAGCGCATTGTCTGAAGCGTCGCAGCGACAGGCCGATGAAATTGCGGATGTATCTGAAGCAGTGAATGAAATGGCAGTGTCGATTGATATGGTGTCATCCAACGCGGCGGAATCATCCTCAGTTGCTGAGCGCTCGGTAGACATCGCTAGCAAGGGTGCGGTGGTCGTGCAGAACACGATTGATGGGATGGACAATATTCGTGGGCAGATTCAGGAGACAGCGAAACGGATCAAACGCCTGGGTGAGAGTTCACAGGAAATTGGTGACATTGTAGCGTTGATTAATGATATCGCTGATCAGACCAATATTCTTTCCTTGAATGCGGCTATCCAGGCATCCATGGCTGGTGACGCAGGTAAGGGTTTTGCGGTTGTTGCTGACGAGGTACAGAGACTTGCCGAAAGGTCCGGTGCTGCTGCCAAGCAAATTTCCGCGTTGGTTAAGACAATTCAAGGCAATACAAATGAAGCGGTAACTTCTATGGAACAGACGACTGCTGAGGTTGTTCAGGGCACACGCCTTGCCCAGGATGCAGGCGTTGCATTGGGTGAAATTGAAAGTGTTTCAAAATCACTTGCAGAAATAATTGAGAACATCTCGGGCGCGGCGAGGCAGCAGGCAGCGTCGGCCGGGAAAATATCGAACACCATGAACAGTATTCAGGAAACTACCACTGCAACGACGGACGGTACAAAGGAAACAGCCACTGCAGTAGGTAACCTTGCTGAAATGGCGAACGAGTTAAGGTCTTCGGTAACTTTCAAGTTACCTGAATAGATAGGTTGTTGGGATGAGCGGAACACAGGGTTATGTAGCGCTGGAGTGGATTCTGGGTGAGCTGGGAAATACGCTCCTCAATGCACAAGTAGGATTGGAGGCCGTGTCTGAGTCGGCCGATGCCGCGACCAGCATGCGCATCTGCCTGACTGCTATCCACCAGGTTCATGGGACTCTAAAGATGGTCCAGTTAGAGGGACCGGCGCTGATGGCGGCAGAGATGGAACAGGTCGCCCAGTCGCTAATGAACAACAGTATTACTGAAGTTCGGTTGGCTCAGGAAACCCTGATGCAGGCAATTTTACAGTTACCCGCCTATCTGGACCGGTTACATAGAGAGCAAGAAGATTCCGAGAAAAACTATTTGCCAATGGTGAATAACCTTCGGGCTGTGCGTGGCGAAGAAAGAATCCAGAGTTCAGGTGCAGAACTGGAAGAAGGTGATGGTCCTGATCTTGGTCCCCTAACACAGGCGGCTTCGGGCGAGGTAGTTAACGCTTACTTCCAGGGAGGCGGCGAAGGTAACCTGCTCAAAATCAGGACGCGTTACCAGCAGTGTCTGGGGGAAATTTTTAGGAAAACCGAAGCTCGTAAAAACCTGACGACGATTGCCAAGCTCTTTACGATGTTGGTCCGGTTGTGTGGTGATTCTCCGACCGGGAATCTGGCTGAACTTGGATTGGGGGTAGTGGAAGGTGTGCTGAAGGGCGGGATCAAACTCGATAACCAGACAGCGACACGACTGAAACAAATTGATGATCACCTGAAGCCTCTCGCGCAGGCAGGAGAGCATGGTTTGTCGATGCCGGTAGACGAAGAACTGGCTATCGGTTTGATTAAGTTAATTAATGGAAGTAAGAAAGACACAAAAAGAATATCAGCGTTACGGCAGCGATACGCGAGTCAGGCGCCGGAATCAGAAGAATTCGCCATTGGTCCGGACGATGAAACCATGTCCGCCGTTGCTTCAATCCTGATTGAAGAGCTTAACTCCGTCACGGACAAACTTGATCTTTTTGTTCGCGCGAAGAATCGAAATACAAATGATCTGGCTGCCCTGCTGCCAACCCTTGAGCAGATTTCCAGCACAATGATCATATTGGACAATGCGGAACAACAGGTTGCTGTTGCGAGCCAGATCTCTGTCATTAAGGGACTGGAGACAAGCGGTGAGCCGTCCGAAGATGTCTTGCTCAACATGGCGCAAGCTCTAATCGAAATCGGTGTGGAGCTGGGCCAGCTGGTCGTGGGCTCTGAAAAAGGACGCGAAGGAGATTCCTTTGCTAATCTGGATGAAGCTCAGGCTGCCGTGATCAGGGAAACTAGAATTGGCCTTGCTGCTGGAAAAGACAGCGTTATAGATTTCATCGCATCAGAGTTTGATCACGCCAAAATCGAAGCGCTCCCGCAATCTTTGAATGCGCTTCGCGGTGGCTTGATGATCGTGAATCAGCTTCAAGCGGGCGATGTTCTTAAAGCGGCGGCTAACTATGTTGCTAATGATCTGCTAAGTGGCAGCCAGACGCCCGAACTAGGGCAGATGGACGATCTGGCGGATGCGATTACGTCGGTTGATTACTATCTTGAAAGGCTCCTGGATAACCCGAATGATCCTTATTTGCAGATGCTTGAGGTCGCAGAAACAGCGGTCAAAAAGCTCGGCTACGCGGTTGGGGCGGAAGCGCCTGCGGCAGAGGTTGTAGAAGGCGCGGCAGAGGTTGTAGAAGGCGCGGCGCCGGTTGCAGCAGATTTAGCCGAGGAAGTAATAAAAGAAGTTGTTGAAGAGCCGGTTGAAGTTACCGCGCCCGTATTGGAAACCGAAGATGACCCAATTGACGATGAAATCCTCGAGATCTTCGTTGACGAGGCTGAAGAGGTTTTGGACACTATTTTTGAGTTCTTGCCGATTTGGAAGAGCGAACCCACAAATGAAGGAGCCCTGACTGAAATTCGGCGCGCGTTCCATACGTTGAAAGGCAGTGGTCGACTGGTCGGCGCCACGGTTGTTGGTGAACTGGCTTGGTCAATTGAAAATTTATTGAGTCGCGTGATTGAGAGAACGGTGACCGCGAACCCGGCGGTGATGGACGTTATTACTGAAGCTGTTGGACAGATTCCTGAAGGTGTTACGGCATTTAAGGAGGGTCAGCAAAACAGGTTCAAGCCCGACGAACTGGTCGCTATCGCTGATGCGCTAGCGGAAGTTCGAACACCCTCAGCTATTTCGACAACTGCCGCATCGGAACCTGAGGTAATAGAAGAATCCTTTGAGCTCGAAGAAATCATTGTTACTGCCAATGTAGACAGCCCTGAGCCTGTCGAAAACAGTCCAGAGCTGGCTTTAGACAGTCCTGATGGGGAAGAAATATTTGCGATCGAAGCGGAAGAGAAGCTCAAGGTTATTGATGGTTTTGTTACTAATCCAGGGGATGTCAGCAGCGACCTGGTCGCGGCCTTCCACACCTTGAAAGGCTCTGCCGCGATGGTAGAAATCAGTTCAATATCTACTATTGCGACGCCTCTCGAGCATTTGGCGAACCGGTACCTTGTTCAAAATAAACCCGCGGACCAGCATCTTATTGATGCTGTTCAGGAAGCCGCGAGCCTTATAAGAACAGTCCTGCAGGACATTGCAGGTCATCGTGATTCTGTACCAGGTTCAGATGTATTGATGGGTCGTCTGGCTGTTAGCGCGGCCGAAGATCAACCGGCTATAGGTTTTGATTTCCGTGAGATCAAGCTACTGAGTGAACCTAATATTGCAACGGACGGTTGGCAGGATGTCGAGGCACTGGTTTCTGAGTTGAAGATTGCACAGGAACAGGGGGTTACTCTTAATCAACCGGACCTTTCTGCCCTGATCGCCAGCATCCGTAGAATATACAGTGAGGGGCCTTCAAAGCCGGACGATAAGACGTTGTCGCTAATGAAGCGGGCCCACGATCACCTCGTATTCATGTTCGATGCTCTTGCGTCATCTCAGGCTCTAAGACCAGCCGGGGGCGTTATAGCAGAGCTCGATGCAATAGATTTCAATCCGGTTGAAGTAGAGGCGACGCCAGAGGCCATGCCAGAAGTCCTGATGGCGCCAGAGGTGGAAAGCGCACCGGAGCAGGAACCGCCAGTAGAAGTAGCTACCGGGGTACTAACGGAGCTGCCTGCGGACGATATCCTCCCAATATTCCTGGAAGAAACTGAAGAGCTGCTGGAAGAAATTGACCAAAGTATCTTTGCCTGGTCTGAATCCGGATCTCCGGGCGGTAATCTGGACAACTTGCTGAGGCAGTTACATACCATGAAGGGCGGTGCCCGAATGGCGGGTGCAGCCAGCCTGGGTGAATACGTACACAATTTCGAAACTTTCCTGATCGGAATCCAGAAGACTCCCATTGAGCTGGATGATGAATTCTTTGCGCTGCTAAACAAGCACCAGGATGAAGTCATCAGGCGAGTGGAGGTCTATAAGAAATTATCATCCGGGGCAGCTTCAGAAGAAGACCTGGCATCGTTGAAAAGTGCCCTTGAGCCCGCGCTGGAAAAGGATCCAGTTGAAGCGCTCTACACAGCCACTGATGATTCGGCACCGGCCGAGCCTAGATTGGCAATTGAGGTTACATCCAAGGACAAGAGCGCAGCGAGTGCCAGCCAGGAAATGGTAAGGGTATCCGCTGATTTACTGGAAGAATTAATTGGTCTGGCGGGTGAATCGAGTATTACGCGAGGCCGGGTTGAGCAGCAAATTACCGATTTCAGTGAGTATCTCGAGGAAATGGAAGAAACCATTAACCGAATCAGGGTCCAGGTAAGACGACTCGAGATTGAGGCCGATTCAAGAGAAACACTTATTCGTTCCAGGCAGGGTGTGGAGGGTGATTCCGGATTCGATGACCTGGAGATGGACCGATACACAATGCTTCAGGCAATTTCCCGCGTCTTGAGTGAAGGGTCATCGGACATGATGGACCTGAAAGACACGCTGGGTAATAGAATCAGGGATGCAGAAACGCTTCTGCATCAACAGGCGCGCATTAGCGCCGAACTTCAGGAAGGTTTAACCAGAACACGAATGGTACAGTTCTCGCGCCTGATCCCCAGACTGAGAAGAATCGTTAGACAGGTCAGTAGTGAAGTTGGTAAGTCAGTTCGATTCGATGCTTACAATATTGAAGGCGAACTGGATCGAAACGTTCTTGAAAGAATTGTAGCGCCACTGGAACACATGCTCAGAAATTCTGTTGACCATGGTATCGAAGATAAAGAAGCGCGCGTTGCATCCGGTAAACAGGTACAGGGCCGCATCAGTCTGCGATTGTCTCGAGAGGGTGGATATGTGGTGCTGGCCATCAGTGATGATGGCGGTGGTATCGACGTCAATGCCGTAAGAAGTAAAGCTATTGAAAGAGGGCTTATTACAGAGGGACAGGATGTATCAGATCACGAAGTGATGCAGTTCATTATGCACGCGGGTTTTTCCACGGCGCAAAAGCTGACACAGATTTCCGGCCGTGGAGTTGGAATGGATGTTGTTGGTAGCGAGATTAAAGCGCTTGGCGGCAGCGTAGCGATTGATTCTACGCTGGGTGTGGGTACTGAGTTTACGATCCGAATTCCATTCACTGTCTCGATTAACCGCGCCCTGATGGTTGTTGTTAAAGAAGAAACTTATGCGATACCGCTTAACACCATTGAAGGTATTGTCAGGGTAAGCCCCTATGAGCTGGAAGCCTACTATCAGCCGGATGCCCCAATGTTTGAATATGCGGGTCAGCCATACAGGCTTGCCTATATTGGCAAGATGCTGGACAAGGTGGATGACCCAAATTTGACCGGCCAGGTGGTTCCCTTGCCGGTAATCCTTGCCCGAAGCGGTGATCATGCGGTTGCGCTCCAGGTAGACAGGGTGATTGGTTCCAGGGAAGTGGTTGTAAAAACCCTTGGTGCCCATTTCGGTGATGTTGGCGGTATATCGGGAGCGACGGTGCTCGGTGATGGTAGTGTCGTCATTATTCTGGATTGCATCGCATTGGTACGTAGCTACGAAGCGAGTGTTAATGTGCCGACAGATCCGGTCGTTGCAGAAGCGGTTCCGGAACCAATTAACAAAGTTCGAACAGTGATGATCGTCGATGACTCGGTTACAGTCAGGAAGGTGACCTCACGACTGATGGAAAGGCAGGGTTTTGCAGTTGCCACAGCGAAGGATGGTGTTGATGCGATGAACCAGCTTCAGACTATCATGCCAGATGTTGTTCTGCTGGATATCGAAATGCCTAGAATGGATGGGTTTGAAGTTCTTCGTAGTGTGCGACGTGACGAGAACCTAAAAGACCTTCCTGTCATCATGATTACCTCCAGGACCGGCGAGAAACACAAGCAGCAGGCGATGGAGCTTGGTGTTAACCAGTACCTGGGGAAACCTTTCCAGGAGGCGAAACTCTTAGCGACTATTGAAGAAGTTATCGCCAGCGCGAAAGCGAAACCTGAGCAGAATTAGACGTGCATGAACCTGAAAAATTGGAAGTCTACATTCTGGAGATGCAGAAGCAGGCAGTTATATTGCCTGGCGATGTGATTGCTGAAATTATTCCTTATGAACCTTTGCAACGCATGGAAGATACCCCTGAGTGGTTTTTGGGATTGCTGGGTTGGCGCGGTATCCAAGTCCCGGTGGTCTCTTTTGAAATGATGACGGTTGAGCGAGCCAGTTTTTCCCTTGTGAGTGTTGCCTCGGCAAGCCTTGTCATCGTAAGGGGCGATACTGACCAGGCGCTGTTGCCCTTCTATGCACTGGTTGCGCAGACCCACCCCGTAGCACACGAAGTCATTGACGAAATGCTCTTAGCAACAGGGGGTACGATAGAACGAACTGAGATCGCGAAGGTCAGATTCAACAACGATGTTCTTTCAGTACCGAACCTGGATTACTTACAGGAGGCGCTTCTAAACGCAGTCATTCAGTAGCTCATCCAGTAATGCCGAAACTGCCCCAGACCTGATGAGAAACCGATAATGCAACTATCGGAGCGGTCTCGGCCCGAAGAACACGTTCGCCAAATGTCACAGTATTGAATCCCACATTTATAGCCTCTTTTTCTTCAGCTTCGCTAAATCCACCTTCAGGGCCGGTTAACAGGCATACTGAATTGACGATAGATTTCGTGCGCGGGATTGGGGAACTTCCGGGAACTGCGAGTAGCCTAATGTCTGCGCTGCTGGTCGCAAGCCAGTCTGATAGGTTTGTGGCCGGGTCCAGCACGGGTAAAAGATTAAGACCGCATTGCTCGCAGGCTGCGATCATCACCTGCCGCCAGTGGGTTTCTCGATGATGAATCACCTTGTGCGCTACAGCGCAGTGATCGCTGATAATTGGGGTAATCCGGGTTATGCCAAGTTCGGTGACTTTCGTTAACACGCTATTCATCGAATCTTTTTTCAGGATGCAAAGGCCAAGCGTGGTCCTGAGTTGGGGTGCCCGGTCGTTTTCATCGTACTTGACCGGTCTAACCTCAACATGATTTTTCCTGATTGATTCGATGGAACAGATGAACTCACCGCCCTTGCCATTGAACACAACGATGCTCTCGGCGGTGGATTTACGAAGCACTCGAGCCAAGTGGTGCCCGGATGTCTCAGGCAATGCAAAAGTTTTCCCTATTTTGATGCTACCTTCGACAAAGAATCTGGATAGCGTCATGACTAAAGACCTAGATTTTTCCAGACTTTCATGGTCGGCAGGGATTGGTTCATGGTGTAAAAATGCAGCCCCGGGGCGCCGCCTTGTAGCAGGCGTTGGCAGAGGTCGGTTACGACCTCTACGCCAAATGCTTTTAGGGTGTCAGGTTCGGCGTCACAGGCTTGCAGCTGCTTTTCTATCCAACGGGGAATCTCGGCACCACACAGGTCTGAAAACCGTTTGATGCCTTTATAGTTGGTGATCGGCATGATCCCGGGAACGATGGGTATCCTGATGCCCGCTTTGTCACACAAATCTCTGAACCGGAAGTAAGCGTCTGCGTTGTAAAAATACTGCGTGATTGCGCTGTTTGCCCCGGCATCGACTTTTTGTTTGAAGAATTTAATTTCTGTGTCGACAGTCGCTGATTCCGGGTGAATTTCAGGGTAGGCGGCAATGTCTATGTGAAAATGTTCACCCGTCAATTGACGGATGAACTCGACCAGTTCATTTGCGTGGAACATCTTCATGGAACTGCCAACACCTGAGGGGCGATCACCACGAAGAGCGACAAGGCGCGTAATTCCTGCGGCCTGGTATTCTAGAAGCAGCGCCTCGATAATTTCGGGCTTGTCGCCACCAAAGGAAAGGTGAGGCGCGACAACGCTGCCGGTGCTGGCCAGGTCAAGTACCGTCTGCTTTGTCCCATCTTTGGTTGAGCCACCGGCACCATAGGTAACAGAAAAAAAGTGCGGCGAAAGTCCAGCAAGTCTGGCATGAACCTGTTTTAGCTTGGTAACAGCCTCTTCGGTTTTAGGTGCGGAAAACTCAAAGCTGAACAGTTGGGTATCGGTCATGTTTACTTGGCTGCTGCCAGCAGGTCCTTCTTATCCGTCGCTTCCCAGGTAAAGTCTTTATCTTCTCTGCCAAAGTGACCGTAGGCCGCTGTCTTCCTGTAAATGGGGCGTTTTAGATCAAGCATTTCGACAAGGCCTTTGGGCCGGAGTTCAAAATGTTCCCTGACCAGCGCTTCGATTGCAGTTTCATCGATCGCGCCAGTGCCAAACGTGTTGACGCTGATGGAAGTTGGTTCGGCAACGCCGATTGCGTAGGACAGTTGAATCTCGCAGCGCTTTGCTAGCCCGGCGGCAACAATATTTTTCGCCACATAGCGACCGGCATAAGCTGCGCTCCTATCGACCTTGGATGGGTCCTTTCCGGAGAAAGCACCACCGCCGTGACGCGCCATACCGCCGTAGGTATCAACAATGATCTTTCGGCCCGTCAGGCCACAATCGCCGACCGGACCGCCAATAACGAAGTTGCCGGTTGGATTGATAAAGTACTTGGTATCGCTGTGAAGCCAGTTTTCTGGCAGCACGGGCTTGATGATTTCTTCCATGACCGCTTCCTGAAGGTCCTTGAGAGAAACATCGGGAGAATGTTGTGTAGATAATACGACGGCATCAATGGCGACGGGATTGCCATCCGTATCGTACCGGAATGAAATTTGGCTTTTTGCATCAGGGCGCAGGAAAGATAGTTTTCCTGACTTGCGGACTTCCGCCTGTTTTGCAACCAGTCGGTGCGAGTACGTGATGGGTGCTGGCATGAGCACATCGGTTTCATCGGAGGCATAGCCAAACATAAGTCCCTGGTCACCGGCTCCCTGCTCCTTGTTTTCGCTTTCATCGACGCCCATTGCAATATCGGGGGACTGCTTGCCAATGGCGTTGATTACCGCGCAGGAGGCGCCATCGAAACCAACCTCAGAACTGTTGTAGCCAATATCAAGTACTACCGTTCGACAAATGTCTTCAAGGTCTACCGAAGCTTCAGTGGTGATTTCACCAGCGATTATAACCATACCGGTCTTCACCATGGTTTCGCATGCAACGCGAGCGTCTTTGTCTTCACTGATGATGGCATCAAGAATAGCATCGGAAATCTGGTCGGCCATTTTGTCCGGGTGGCCCTCTGAAACGGATTCTGAAGTAAAAGTGCTGTTAACTGTCATGGTCTGACCTTGTGTGTTTGCTTGAAAAGTCCGCCATTCTACTTGCCCCGGTAATGGTTTCCCAGCAAGCTCAGGTGATAATCCTTCATCCTGATGATAAATATCACTCAATGCGAGAGTCCTGCCATTGATGATTAGGTAAGCGTAAGAGAGAATACCAGCGAATTTTTATCACCGGTTTTTCTATGAACGGAACCAAGATTGCCAATGCAGTGCGTGCCCTGTCGATGGATGCTGTCCAAAAAGCAGGGAGTGGGCATCCTGGCGCCCCCATGGGCATGGCCGACATTGCCGAAGTCCTGTGGACCGATATTTTGCGCCACAACCCCGCAAATCCAGGTTGGCTGAATCGAGACCGCTTCGTGCTGTCCAATGGCCATGGTTCCATGTTGCTTTATTCCCTGCTTCACCTGACAGGTTATGACCTGTCGATGAATGATCTTCGGAATTTCAGGCAGTTGGGTTCGATAACCGCCGGTCATCCTGAATATGGTGAGACCCCTGGTGTTGAGACGACGACCGGACCACTGGGTCAGGGCTTTGCCAATGCGGTGGGAATGGCTATTGCGGAACAGGTACTGTCCGCTCGTTTTAACCGCGACGATTTCAATATTATTGATCACTTTACTTACGTCTTCGTCGGTGATGGTTGCCTGATGGAAGGGGTTTCTCATGAAACAGCCTCTCTTGCGGGTACGCTTGGGCTCTCCAAGCTCATCTGTATTTATGATGACAACGGAATATCGATCGACGGCAAGACAGACGGATGGTTTACAGATAACACCCCGGGACGTTTTGATGCCTATGGCTGGCACGTTATTCCTGACGTAGACGGGCATGATCGGGATCTGGTCCAGGCGGCGATTCTAGCGGCACAAAAAGACCAGCGCCCGAGCATCATTTGTTGTAAGACCCAGATTGGGTTTGGCTCTCCGAACAAGCAGGGAACCGCCGCAAGTCACGGTTCACCGCTTGGGTTGGATGAAATTGAGCTGACCCGTGAATCTCTTGGCTGGACAGATGCACCATTTGAAATACCGGAGGATGTCTATGCCGCCTGGGATTGTCGGCAAAAGGGAGCTGATACTGAAAGTGGCTGGCGACAGCGTTTTGCGGAATACAAAGACTCGCATCCTGATCTTGCGTTTGAACTTGAACGCACGATGTCTAGAGCACTGCCTAACAATTGGCATCAGACTATGGAAGCCATGGCGAAAGATATGCAGGGGGATGACCGCACCGTAGCGTCCCGTAATGCCTCCGGTGAAGTGATTGCTAAAATTGCCGCCATCCTGCCTGAACTAGTGGGGGGCTCGGCCGATTTATCAGGTTCAAACTGCACTAACTGGCCGGACGTCCGCCCGATGGCGAAGGACAATCCGGATGCTAACTATGTTTATTACGGTGTTCGTGAATTTGGGATGACGGCGATCGGAAACGGCATCGTCTTGCATGGTGGTCTTCGGCCATTTTCTGGGACTTTCCTCATCTTCATGGAATACGCCCGTAACGCGGTGCGCATGTCCGCCTTGATGGGGATACCCAATATTCTTGTCTACACCCATGATTCTATCGGACAGGGCGAGGATGGCCCTACCCACCAGCCGGTCGAGCAGCTGGCGAATCTTCGGGGAACCCCGAATATGACAGTCTGGAGGCCCTGCGATACCGTTGAAACAGTTTATGCCTGGAAGCATGCCATCGAAAATGATGATGGGCCTACCTCGCTGGTATTTAGTCGTCAGGGATTGCCGACGCAGGACAGGACTGAAGAACAATTCGATAATGTAAGCCGGGGCGCATATGTGTTGTTTGAAACCGATGAAAATCCCGAAAACATCCTGATAGCGACCGGTTCCGAGGTCAGCCTTGCGGTAGAGAGCGCTAAGGTGCTTGGTGCCCAGGGCGTGTCAGTTAGGGTAGTTTCCATGCCCTGTGTCGAGGTGTTTGAACAGCAGGATGCAAGCTACCAGGAACAGGTGTTGCCAAACGCGATCCGAAAACGAGTGGCCCTTGAAGCAGCGCACGTTGACTACTGGAGGAAGTGGGTCGGGCTTGATGGAGCGGTTGTTGGAATGGAAAGTTTTGGCGCGAGCGCACCCGGTGGTGACCTTTACAGGCATTTTGGATTCACGGTGGAAAATGTTGTCGACAAGGTCAAGGGACTGGCCTAAGCGATGACCATACTGCGCTTTGGGAACCTGGATATTCGCGGCAAGCGTGTTCTGATTCGTGAGGATCTGAATGTACCGGTCGATAATGGCAAGGTAACCAGTGACGCAAGGATTCGGGCAGCCCTGCCGACGCTGGAATATGCGGTTAAGCAAGGTGCGAAGGTGATGGTTATGTCGCACCTGGGCAGGCCCCAGGAAGGTTTGTCGATCGACCAGCAGCCGGAATTGAGTCTGGAACCTGTTGCTTCAAGGATTTCTGAATTATCAGGTCTGACGGTTAGGCTTGAAACCAGTTACCTGGAGGGGGTTTCTTTCGGTGATGAAGACATCCTTCTGTTTGAAAATATTCGCATCAATGTTGGTGAAAAAAGTAACGATGAAAGCCTCTCCAAAAAACTGGCGTCGTTAGCAGATATCTTTGTGATGGACGCTTTCGGCACAGCGCACAGGGCACAGGCCAGTACTGAGGGCGTAGCTCGTTTTGCGCCAGTTGCCTGCGCGGGACCGCTGCTATCCGCGGAATTGTCGGCGCTCGGGAAAGCGCTTGCGGACCCGGCACGGCCCATGACAGCGATCGTTGGTGGCAGTAAGGTGTCTACAAAGCTTGAGGTTCTTAACTCACTGGTCGAAAAAGTGGATTCACTGGTGGTGGGTGGCGGCATAGCCAATACTTTCCTGGCCGCAACCGGGATCAACGTTGGTAAATCTCTTTGTGAAGCTGGCCTCTCGGGTACGGCGAAACAGCTGCTGGACAGGGTTCATATTCCGTTGCCAACAGATGTGGTCGTTGCGAAGGCGCTATCAGCGGATGCAAGGGCTGTGATCAAGTCGGTGCACGAAGTCAAAGCTGATGAGATGATATTGGACATAGGTCCGGATAGTACGGCGGCAATCTGTGAGATGATGGGCCAGGCTGGGACTATCCTGTGGAACGGCCCTGTGGGAGTATTCGAAATATCGCAGTTCGCTGAAGGTACCAAAGCGTTAGCCCTTAGTGTCGCTGAGAGTCAGGCATTTTCATTAGCGGGCGGTGGCGATACCCTCGCAGCAATCGAACAGTTTGGACTCAGCGACAAGATTTCCTATATATCTACCGGTGGTGGTGCATTCCTTGAGTTTGTTGAAGGTAAAACCCTACCGGCAGTAGCCGCCCTTGAGGCAAGGGGCGAGTAACACAATTAACTTGGAGAACAGATCATGGCATTAGTAAGCATGCGTCAACTTTTAGATCATGCAGCAGAGCACGATTATGGGGTTCCGGCGTTTAACGTGAATAATCTGGAGCAGATACGCGCCATTATGGAAGGCGCGGCGCAGACAGATAGCCCTGTCATTGTCCAGGCATCGGCTGGTGCACGTAAATATGCTGGCCCAAACTTTCTTAGACATCTGATACTCGCAGCGGTAGAGGAGTTCCCTGACATTCCAGTTGTTATGCATCAGGATCATGGTGCTTCACCTGCTGACTGCCAGAAAAGTATCCAGCTTGGATTCTCGTCGGTGATGATGGATGGCTCGCTGCTCGAAGATCAAAAGACACCCGCCAGCTACGAGTACAACCTTGAGGTCACCCGGCGAACAGTTGAGATGGCGCATGCCTGTGGCGTGACTGTGGAAGGTGAACTGGGTTGCTTGGGATCACTGGAAACCGGTGAAGCAGGAGAAGAAGACGGCGTTGGTGCAGCTGGTGTCCTGACCATGGACCAGATGCTCACGGACCCGGAGCAGGCGATTGATTTCATCGCACAGACAAATTGCGATGCGCTGGCCATTGCCATTGGTACAAGCCATGGCGCATACAAATTCTCCAGGCCACCGACGGGCGATATTCTGTCAATAGATCTCATCAAGAAGATTCATCAGGCGCTGCCTAATACTCATCTTGTGATGCATGGGTCGAGCAGTGTTCCTCAGGATTGGCTAAAGGTCATTAATGAGAACGGTGGTGAAATACCCGAAACATACGGCGTTCCTGTTGAAGAGATTCAGCAGGGTATTAAGCATGGCGTACGAAAAGTAAACATCGACACTGATCTCCGGCTGGCGTCTACAGGCGCCACCAGACGTTTTCTCAGTGAGAACAAGTCTGAATTCGACCCGAGAAAATATCTGGCGGCTTCTCAGGATGCGATGCGAGATATCGTGATTGCTCGATATGAAGCTTTTGGTACTGCAGGTAACGCTTCAAAAATAAAGCCAATCACTCTGGATGAAATGTCAGATAGGTATCTCTCTGGTGAGCTAAACCAGAAAGCTATTTGAACGCGTAATGGATATTCTTCCGCGACTGAAAGAGATTGTTGGGGAAGAAAATGTCTCGGATGAAAAAAGCAACTTGGTTGCGTACGGCTTGGATTGGACACGTTTTTTTGAGCCTGACCCAATCGCCATCGTGTTCGTACGAACAACAAAGCAGGTTATCCAGCTTGTTCAATTTGCGAGAACGGCAGGCATTGGGCTTGTCCCGTCTGGCGGACGAACCGGTTTGTCGGGTGGAGCCTGTGCGATCAACAGGGAGGTTGTTGTTTCCTTCGAGAAGATGAACCAGGTCCTCGACTTCAGTTCGGCAGATGCTTCAGTCACCGTCCAGCCAGGTGTTATCACGGCAAACCTGCAGACCTTTGCAAAAGAGAAAGGTCTATTCTACCCCGTTGATTTTGCGTCCAGTGGTTCCAGTCAGATAGGTGGCAATATTGCGACGAACGCCGGCGGCATTCGCGTTCTGCGGTACGGGATGACCAGGCAGCAGGTTTCTGGCTTGAAGGTGGTAACTGGAGCCGGAGAGCTTCTCGAACTCAACAAGGGGCTGACAAAAAACAATACGGGCTACGATCTGCGACACCTCTTTATTGGGAGTGAGGGTACGCTGGGGTTTGTGGTGGAGGCCACTCTCCAGTTGGCCGCAATGCCAGAGAAAGCTACCGTGATGTTGCTAGCCACGCCCAGGATGGAAGATTGCCTTGAAATTCTGACCGCGTTTCGTGAACACATAACCCTCAATGCATTTGAGTTTTTTTCCCACAACGCACTGGAATCTGTAGTCTCGCAAAGTGATCTTGAGTCGCCGTTCGCGACACCGTCTACTTTCTACGTGTTGCTGGAATTTGAGACCCCGGGCGAGCAGGCGTTAGCCGATGCGCTGACGGCATTTGAGCGATGTACCAGTCAGGGATGGGTGACGGACGGTATAGTGGCATCAAGTGAGAGCCAGAATCGGTCCCTCTGGCAGTACCGGGAAAGAATTTCAGAATCCATTACGTCTCGAACACCCTACAAGAATGATATCGCGGTCAGGGTAAGCCAGGTTCCTGAATTCTTGCATGAGGTTGAGCAACTGGTAGGCATATCGTACCCAGACTTTGAGATTGTATGGTTCGGACACATTGGTGACGGCAATCTACATCTTAATATCCTCAAGCCAGCAGAAATGTTGGCCGACCAGTTTAAGAAACAATGTGAGCAGGTCAGCGAAAGTATTCTTGCGGTCGTCCAGGAGTTTGGGGGCAGTGTATCTGCTGAGCACGGAATCGGTTTGATGAAGAAGGGACAGCTTCACTTCAGTCGGAGTGAACAAGAGATAGCGTCACTGAGGTCGATCAAGACTATATTTGATCCAGACGGAATTATGAATCCGGGGAAATTGCTCTAGGGTTGAGGATAGGAATTATAACAGGGCTTTTCGATCGAAAGTCTGAGTATCGAACCAGAACGATTGCCTGCTTGTTTTATGAAAGAGTGGAGCGGAATGACGATTAGTGGTTAAACGCTACCAAGTTTGTTGTTGTTTGTGGTTGTTGGCTGACCTGGTGATGGGCGATTAGCCAACGTGCTTTTCTGTTGGCGTAAGGAGCAATGCGCTGCCGTGGTTTCAACCATCAGGTAGCGGCAAAGAGATCGTTTTGCGGCCCTTGACCCGGCCTTTGCCGGCGCACAGCATCAGGGCGCGCGCGTTGCCTCAGATGCGCCAGAATGGTCTGGATCGCGTCCGGATCGGTGACATCTGCGATCACCCGCAGCGTGCCGCCGCACAGCGGGCAGACAGAAATATCGATATCAAATACACGCTTAAGCCGCTCGGCCCAGCTCAGTGGCGAGCAATGCAGTGCTCGATCGACAGCGGTTTCAGTGGAGGCCTGTATTGTCGGTATCTTTGATTTGTTGCGCGCCGGTTTTGCTGAACCAGGGACCACTGCCCGCCTGAATGGCGAGTTGGGCGCGAAGCCCCTCCAATCCTGTAAAAGTATCGAGTTAGATTGGACCGGGGTCGCGGTACCAGCGCTGCCAACCGGGCGAGAAAGTCCTCGGGAGTGAACAGAATATGAGTGGGCCGTCCACCGAGGTGGGCTGGGGAATCTTCCTAGAGAATTAGATCCCAGGAATAGAAGAAAAGTCTGGATCGCGCTTCTCTACGAATGCCGCCACCGCTTCAGTATTGGCTGGGGCGCCCAAGAGCGTGGCATAAGCACCATTTTCACGTTTGTGAGCGGCCCAAGCTTCGTCAGGTCGGCCGGCTCCCATGAGCAACTCTTTTGTTGCAACGAGAGAAGGTATTGGATTAGCTGCCAATTCACCTGCGACAGCGATCGCTTCTGACATCAGACTTTCTGGTTCGCAGACCTTCCAAACAAGACCCATATCCAGGCATTCATCCGCGGAGAACCAGCGTCCCGACATGAGAACGTAAGCTGCGTTTTGCCAACCCATGCGCATAGTAAACGTGTAGCTACTTCCAGCTTCTGGAGCCAACCCCAACTGTGGGAATGGAGTGCGAAGCCGGGCAGTAGTTGACATTAGAACCAGATCACAATGGGCCAGAAAGGTCATTCCAATCCCAACTCCGAGACCATTCACAGCTGCTATCAACGGCTTCTTAAATTCAGTTAGCTGCTTCAACATGGTTGGAAACTGATGATCTCCTCCTTCTCCAGATAACCCATCTTGCATTTCCTGAAGATCTTGACCGGCTGAAAAGGCTCGCCCTTCTCCTGTTATAACAGCAACAGCAACCTCATTGTCAGTCTCGGCTGCCGCAAGCGCATCTCGAATTCCCCCGAATACGGCGTTGTTCATCGAGTTCAAGGCCTGTGGCCGATTGATGGTTATTACTCGAACTCTGCCGAGGTCTTCGGTGATGATAACGGGGTCTCTCATGGCAGCATCTTGACACGCTGAGTCGCATTTTGCATATAAGAAATTGTGAGTGGCTTATGTGTCAACGGCCATGGGAATTAATACGAGGATAGGAATTATAACAGGGCTTTTCGATCGAAAGTCTGAGTATCGAACCAGAACGGTTGCCTGCTTGTTTTATGAAAGAGTGGAGCGGAATGACGATTAGTGGTTAAACGCTACCAAGTTTTTTGTTGTTTGTGGTTATTGGCTGACCTGGTGATGGGCGATTAGCCAACGTAATTTTCTGTTGGCGTAGGGATAAATGCGCCGCCGTGTTTTCAACCATCAGGTAGCGGTAAAGAGATTGTTGTGCGGCCCTTGCCCCGGCCTTTGCCGGTGCACAGCATCAGGTGGCGCGCGTTGCCTCAGATGCGCCAGAATGGTCTGGATCGCGTCCGGGTCGGTGACATCTGCGATCACCCGCAGGGTGCCGCCGCACAGCGGGCAGACAGAAATATCGATATCAAATACACGCTTAAGCCGCTCGGCCCAACTCAGTGGCGAGCAAGGCAGAGCTTGATCGACAGCGGTTTCAGTGGAGGTCTGTATTGTCGGTTTCTTTGATTTGTTGCGCGACGGATTCGCTGAACCAGGGACCACTGCCCGCCTGAATGGTGAGTTGGGCGCAAAGACCCCATGGTATCGAGTCAGATTGGACCGGGGCTTTCAGGTAGGTGGCAGAAGACAGCCCTGTGGTCGCGTGACAATGCATGTGAATGGGCACATCTACGATTTTTTTTAGCCGACTCACCAGCTCATAGGCGGTTAAGGGTTCAGTAACCCCGCCATGTCCTTGATCGCAATCGAATCCGCGCCCATCTCACAAAGCCGCGCGCCCATCTGAACCCAGGTATCGATGTTATGAACGGGACTAACGGTATAGGAAAGTGTGCCCTGGGCGTGTCGGCCCTGTTTTCTTGCCGCAGCAACCGCCCTTTCAAGATTTCGCGGATCGTTCATCGCGTCAAAAATGCGGAACACATCTACGCCGTTTACTGCAGCCCGCTCGACAAACTTATCGACAATGTCGTCGGCATAATGCCGGTACCCAAGGATGTTCTGGCCTCGAAATAGCATCTGTTGCGGGGTATTCGGCATTGCCTTCTTTAATTGCCGGATTCGATCCCAGGGATCTTCCCCAAGAAATCGAATGCAGGCATCGAAGGTTGCTCCACCCCAGCTCTCTATGGACCAGAATCCGATCTCATCGAGTTTTTCAGCAATGGGCAACATGTCATCGATTCGCATCCGAGTTGCGAACAGCGACTGGTGGGCATCACGCAATACGACCTCGGTGATGCCAAGCGGGGTTTTATCGCTCATGGTAAAAGCCTTTCTTTTCGCCCCTGTTAAGGGCTTCGGTACTTTTTGTTATGTCTGCGCGCTTTGTAAGCTCGTTTGTTCGCCATTTGTGGCGGCGAACGCACGATTTAACACAGGGAGCGGATCATTGCCAAGGATGACCAACCTTGGTCAACAGGTATTAGCACGTGATCACCACATGAAGAGTTTCAGTTCTGGACAGGATTTTCACTATCTTAGTACGCGTTAGGATGGTCCTTTTTATAAAGCTTAGCCAGCTCGTTAGCTTTTGAGATGTCCGCCGGGCTCATTCGTCGATGAACAATTAATTCCAGCACGCTTATATCACTGCCGTTAGCTTTCGCCATAATCGCCCACATGCTCGCTAGAATATCGTCTTGGGGTAAACCTTCACCATTGCCATACATATAAGCAAGGTTGTACTGCGACGGGGCATACCCTTTCTGCGCGGCAAGCTGATACCATTTTATCGCTTTCGCATAATCCCTATTGACCTCAGAGCCCCCCGAGTACATTACCGCAGCATTATGCTGCGCGTACTCCAGGTCCTGTTCTGCTGCAAGTAGATACCACTTAACCGCCTCTTTATCGTCCCATGGAACCCCTTGGCCGCTGGCGTATTTTAAACCTAGCATGTATTGAGCATAGGCTTCACCCTGCTCCGCTGCCATTCGATACCACTTAATTGCTTTTTCGACGTCCTGAGGAACCCCTTCGCCATAGTTGAGAGCGTTACCAAGGTTATATTGCGCTTTGGCAAGCCCCTGCTCAGCCGCAAGCCGATACCAGGAAGCAGCTTCTTTTGGATCCTTAGCGACGCCTTTGCCATTGGTAAAGATCACACCCAAGTTGAACTGCGCATCTGCATCTCCCTGATCTGCTGCAAGTCGAAACCAACTCCTCGCTTCTTTGTTGTCCTGAGGAACCTCTGTACCCGCTGCATAAATGAGACCAAGCTTATACTGGGCATGGGCGCTTCCACGATTGGCGTTCTCCAGAAGCTCAGGGTCAATCGTGGCGTTAGAAAAGCCGGTGTAGGCTATAAAAGCGATGAGGAAGGCTAGTTTTAACATTTAGAGTTACTCCAATTTCTGTTTCCTATTTCGCAATTATATTCCGAGCAAAAAAAAATTAGAAGGAGACTTCAAAGTACCGAATAACACTTACCTATGAGACCAGACGAAGTCAGGAAACACCGCGACAAAAATAGCCTTTATGAGGATAGGAATTATAACAGGGCTTTTCGATCGAAAGTCTGAGTATCGAACCAGAACGATTGCCTGCTTGTTTTATGAAAGAGTGGAGCGGAATGACGATTAGTGGTTAAACGCTACCAAGTTTGT
>Ga0209091_10000013_pt1 | contig 183313 bp, 169 predicted proteins | sample ArcticOcean_MG_C_6_FD_187438 | JGI IMG/M metagenome (GOLD analysis project Ga0209091, IMG submission 187438) | Marine microbial communities from western Arctic Ocean - ArcticOcean_MG_CB8_128 (SPAdes) (version 2) | ecosystem: Environmental > Aquatic > Marine > Oceanic | place: Arctic Ocean...
GGCTGGTCAATGCAGTCAAGAGTGCGGGCTTGAGGCCTAGGTCGCCGAAGCTCGTTAACCGTGTTTCGTCTGTGGCGGTTGGCTTGTCTGCGGGTGTTGGCTTGTCTGCGGGTGTTGGCTTGTCTGTGGCGGTTGGCTTGTCTGCGGGTGTTGGCTTGTCTGCGGGTGTTGGCTTGTCTGCGGGGGGTTCGTCGATGGTGGCGGGCCCCGGATCAAAGCCACGCTCCCGCCACGTTGACTTCTTCGACGGCGTGTCGGTCGCAGCGGTTGTTCCCTCTGCGGGGGTTTCAGTGTTCACCGTCTCGCCGAAGAGGGTCGGCTCATCTGACGGTGTTTCGTCGGTGGCGGTGGGCTCGTCTTCGTATGACATGCGGTACTGCTTTACAAGGGGGAACAGAGAAGTCTACGCAGCGAACCGTCTGTCGAGGTTCCTTTGTTGACGGCCAGCGTTGGGGCGATCATGGCGGTCGCAGATATTCGGCAGGCAGATGGTGTTTCTTGACCCACTGCGGTGCATGTTCGGTCCCCAAACTAGTACTGACTTTGAATGGGTCTCTAGGTATTGGGTACGCATCTCGAGCAGCGCTCGAAAAACAGATACGGGAACACCGTTTAGGTCGTTATCGACGTTGTTGGCCGTTTGTGGCTGACCCTTGAATCCAATAATATTGGAGGTCGTTGCGTTTTTGAGCAAGTGTCTCTGGCAACTGTCACACCGCTGGTTTATGGTGATGACACGCTTCCCCGTTGATATTTATTGGGGGAGCGTTTTGTGCTTTCATCCTCAGCGTCGGCCACCTTGCGTGGTATCGATGGCCAGCGTGTCCAAGTAGAAGTCCATGTTGTCACTGGCGTTTTGCCATCGTTCAATGTTGTCGGTCTTCCCGACGCGTCGTGTCGCGAGGCCCGCGACAGGGTTCGGGCGGCACTGAACTCAAGCGGCTTCAAGTGGCCAACCGGAGCGCGGGTCACAGTGAACCTTGCGCCATCGCAGGTCCGCAAAGAAGGGACGGGACTTGACCTGGCGATAGCGCTGGGGGTTATTGCAGCATCGACGCTGGAAGAGAAGCAGGCCAATCGTTTGGTAGACGATGGAGAGACTCGCCAACCCGAGCATCAACGGCTGCCCGCCGAGTTGCTCGATGGGCATGGGTTCGTTGCAGAACTTGGCCTCGATGGTTCGCTGCGGTCGGTGCCTGGCATCTTGTCTCGCGTCGCAGCGCTCGACGACCTGATCGTCGTGGTGGCTACTGCTGCGGCGAATGAAGCAGCGCTTGCTGGAGCAGAAAAGGTGCGCTGTGCCGCGTCGCTCCGCCAGGTCGTTGACTGTCTTAAAGGGGCCGAGTCGTGGTCAACGCACCCGCCCATACTGAGCCGTCCTCATCGAAGGGCGGCCCCTGACCTTGCCGATGTTGCCGGGCATCCATTCGCTCGGCAAGCACTCGAGATCGCCGCAGCAGGTGGCCACAACCTGCTGCTTGTTGGGCCTCCGGGTGCAGGCAAGAGCATGCTGGCACGGCGGTTACCTGGGATCTTGCCTGACATGGACAGCAGCGTCGCTCTTGTTGCTAGCCGCATTCACTCAGTTGCCGGTCTGGTTATACCCACAGATTCGTTATTGCGAATACCACCATTTCGGGCGCCGCACCATTCGGCTTCCATGACCGCCTTAATTGGTGGTGGAAGCACTCGACTCCGACCGGGCGAAATTAGCTGCTCGCATGGCGGCGTGTTGTTCCTTGACGAGCTTGGCGAGTTTGCTCCTGGAGCGCTCGATGCTATGCGCCAACCGCTTGAAGAAGGGAGCGTGCACATCAGTCGTGCACACGCATCGGTTCGTTACCCGTCCAGGTTTTGTCTGGTAGCAGCGATGAATCCGTGCCCCTGCGGTTTGCTTGGGTCTGTGGAACCTTGTCGCTGCAGCGACCAGGCTCGGCAGCGTTACATGCGGCGGCTCTCAGGCCCGCTGCTCGATCGGATCGATCTTCGGGTCCATATGCAACGACCCAGCGCAAACCAGCTCATGTCGTCGGACAAAGGCGAACCAAGTCAGGCGGTCCGCGAGCGAGTCCTTACGGCACGGGCTAAGGCCAGTGCTCGTGGGTTCTCCTCGAATTCACTAATTCCTGCTGGACAGCTCGACGAACTCGCACCGACTAGCGATGCAGGCAGGTCCATGCTGAAAGGGGCACTGGCCGACGGGCGGTTGTCTGCCCGGGGACTGGCTCGTGTCCGCATGGTTGCCCGTACGATCGCTGACCTGGCGGACGAAGACATCGTTAGCGAGACCTCAATCGCCAGCGCTTTAGCGCTTCGGGCGCGCCCCGTTCTGTTCGACTTGTTGGGAGCCACCCATGTCTGAGTGGTCGGCGAACGACCGCTCACCGATCAAGGTCGATGACGATGCCGAATGGGCAGCTCTGATAGCGCTTGCCGGCTTGCCAAAGCTCACCCCGAGCCGGTTCTGGAGTCTCATAGAGGCCGGCTCACCGACCACGGTGTGGAAGCGGGTCGCTGCTGGGGGAGCGCCCCGCCACGGGCGCGACCGCGATTCGGCAACTAGCTGGCCAGCATGGTGTCGTCACGTCGACCCCCCGGCTGAACTAGAGCGCCACCGTCAAAGGCGCACTGTTGTTTTGCCATTCGGCCATACCGGCTATCCCGATGCGTTACGCGATGATCCTGACCCGCCGCCAGTCATCTTTCGCCAGGGCCCGGAAAGACTTGATGACCGAGTACGAGTTGCCATTGTTGGCACGCGCAACTGCACCGGCTACGGAAGAGATGTTGCGCGCCAATTGGGTGCAGCGTTGGCAGAACGAGGAGTCGACGTTGTCTCGGGGCTGGCCTCAGGTATAGATGCCGCTGCCCATGCGGGGGCGATCTCTCAGGCACCTGCCCGGGCCGTGGCCGTTGTGGCTGGTGGCGTGGACATCATCTATCCGCAACGCAACCGGGGGCTTTACCAACAGATCGCCGAGCATGGCGCATTACTCAGTGAATGGCCGCTTGGCTCGCGTCCTGAGACGTGGCGATTTCCGGCTCGCAACCGTGTTGTCGCAGCGCTCTCAGCCGCAACGGTTGTGATCGAGTCGGCGCGAAAGGGCGGCTCTATGTACACCGTCGATGAAGCCCTTCGCCGAAATCGAGCCGTCTTCGCAGTTCCGGGGCCTATCTATTCGCCTGTGTCGCAAGGTACCAACAAGCTGATCGCAGATGGTGCACACTCGCTGCACGACCTCGATGAACTCCTCGATGCGGTCGCCCCAATGGGGGGTTCCAAGCATGTGCAACCAGAGCTAGGTATTGATTCATGGCTGCTCGAGGTTGTTGGTTGGCAGCCGGTCGGACTTGACGCTGTCGTCAGTGTGTCTGGTCGCTCGCCCCGCGAAGTGACGCTCGAGGTCGAACGCCTTATTGGAGTCGGAGCGCTGCGCCGCTTTGGTGGCGCGGTCGAGCGCTCAGCATGACTAGCACAGGAGCGTGGCCGCAACCAGGCCGTGCCGAGCGCGTCGCCATCGTGGCGGTGCTGGCATCGTTCTTGCTCTCCATCGGATCAGCGATGGCTCAGGAACCCTCGGTTCGTATGCCCGTTTACTACGTGGCTCCGATGCTCACGCAAGTCATCGATCCCTTTCGACCACCTGCGCACATCGGAGGAGCGGGCAACCGAGGCCTCGAATATGCAACGAGCGAGAATCAGGTGGTCGCTGCGGCTGCAGTGGGTTACGTCCTGTTCGCCGGTTCTGTGGCTGGCAGAAAGGTCATTACCATCGCGCACGGCGATGGTGTTCGTACTACCTACAGTGGACTGCTCGAGATATGGGTCGTTGAAGGTGAGACCGTGAACCAGCAGTCTGCAATCGCCCGAGCGAACACTGGCTTCCACTTTGGTGCTCGGGTGAATGATCACTATCTTGATCCGCAAATCTTGATCGATGCCAGCGATAGTGAAGCCCGAGTCAGGCTCGTGGCAGAACCTGGTTGAAGGACCTCGTTTGCCCTTAGACCGGTGCAGCGGTGACCAAAAGCAGCAACGCGGCACTTACCAGGCGGGTTAGTAGTTGCCGATATCTCTCCGCTGCAGGCATCAGGAGCGAGAAGTATGGATTTCTCAGCTGATTCTGGGTTCTGCGTGGTTATCGTGAACGACGCACTGAGCGCGCAACCGGCGCGTCCCGATAACAAAGATCTGGCCGTCATCGGTCGCTGTTCCCGTAAAAGGATTGGCGCTGGTCCAGATCTCCCTTCAACCGACCAGGAGAAAAAACTATGGCACCTGTTGTGTCCATGAAGCAGCTACTCGACGCAGGCGTCCACTTTGGGCATCAGACCCGCCGTTGGAACCCAAAAATGAAGCGGTTCATTCACGGTGAACGCTCGGGTATCCACATTATTGACCTGCGTCAAACACTTGGGTTGATCGAAGACTCGTACGGTTTTGTGCGCGACACCATCGGCAAAGGTGGCTCGATCATGTTTATCGGAACCAAGAAGCAGGCTCAAGACAGCATCGAGAGCTTCGCCGACCGCTGCAATATGCCGTTCGTGAACCAGCGCTGGCTCGGTGGCATGCTCACCAACTTCGAAACAATCTCAAAGCGTGTGAGCAAGATGCGCGAATACGAGCGCATGATCGCCACGGGCGAGTTCGATCTAATGCCGAAAAAGGAAGCACTGCTCAAGAGCCGCGAATTGGTCAAGCTGCAGCGCAACTTGGGCGGTATCAAGAATATGACCAAGCTGCCCGATGCAGTCTTCATTCTTGATGTCCGCAAAGAACACATCGCCGTTACCGAAGCCAACAAGCTCGGTATCCCGATCATCGCTGTGGTCGACACCAACTGTGACCCAGACCTGATCCAGTACGTCATTCCAGGCAACGACGACGCCATCCGTTCCGGCGAGATCATGACCCGCATCATGAGCGATGCCGTCATCGAAGGCCGTTTCATTCACAGTCGTCGCAACCCAGCTGCTGCTGCAGCGGCTCCTGCGGCTCGTTCGGCTGAAGACGAAGCTCGTATTGCTCGTGAACAGGCGTTGGCCCTAGCCGCCGCCGCTGAAGCCGCAGCGGCCCGCGAAGCTCGCGTTCAAGAGAACATTGCTGCGGCCGCAGCCACAGCTCCTGTTACTGAAGCGCCCGTCGTTGAAGAAGCGCCCGTCGTTGAAGAAGCGCCCGTCGTTGAAGAAGCGCCCGTCGTTGAAGAAGCGCCCGTCGTCGAAGAAGCTCCTGTTACTGAAGCGCTCGTCGTTGAAGAAGCTCCGGCAGCTGAGACCGCCGAGGCACCTAGTGCATCTTCACAGGAGAATCCTGATGTCTGATTTCACCGCCAAGGACGTCAAGGCACTACGTGACGCCACAGGTGCCGGCATGATGGACGCTAAGAAGGCGCTTACTGAAGCTGGCGGCGACGCAGAAGCCGCAACTCAAATTCTTCGCGAAAAGGGTCTCAGCAAGGCAGCTAAGCGGTCCGACCGCGACAATTCCGATGGCGCTGTTGCGATGGCTAGTGACGGCAACAAGGTGGCCGTTGTGCTGTTGCGTAGCGAAACCGACTTCTCAGCGAAGAGTGCAGACTTTGTGGCTGTCGCTCAAAAGTTGGCCGATGTCGCACTCGCCGGTGGCGACGCTGCGGTCGATTGCGCCACTGACATCGAAGATCTGAAGTTGACCAAGAAGGAAAACATCGACGTCGGCGCTGTGCACCTCCTCGAGGCTGCCGAGGGCAACACGCTTGATACCTACCTGCATGTGCAGGACGGCCGTGGCACCATCGGCGTCGTTGTCGAAGGCAGCGGCGTCAGCGAAGATGCCTTGCACTCGATTGCGCTGCATTGCGCATTTGCGAACCCACGTTTTCTCGACAAGTCTGAAGTCTCTGAAGACGATGTGGCTAAAGAGCGCGAGGCTCTACTTGAGATCACCAAATCCGAGGGTAAGCCCGAGGCTGCTTGGGACAAGATCGTCGACGGTCGCCTGGGCGCTTGGTACAAGGAAAGCGTGTTGCTTGAGCAGGGTCTCAACGGTGACAAGGTCACCGTTGCCGATACTGCTGCACCGGGAACCTTGGTGCGTTTCGTTCAGGCCCGCGTCGGCGCCTGACACGGAAGTACTAACTCCTTCACAACCCAAAAGGAACCTATGTCTGACCATCCAGATTTCTCCAAGCGCGGCTCAGAACCTGCTCGTTGGAATCGGGTGATGCTGAAGGTCTCCGGCGAAGCATTCGCCGGAGACATTGGCTACGGCATCGATGGTGACATCGTAGGTTCGATCGCCAGAACGATTGCCGAGGCCCGCCGTCGGTTTGATGTTTCGATATCGGTTGTGGTTGGTGGTGGCAATATCTGGCGTGGTCTTTCTGGGGCTGGCGCGGGTATGGACCGAGCGCAGGCTGATTACATGGGCATGTTGGCCACAGTTATCAACGGCCTAGCACTGCAAGAGATGCTTGAACGCTTGGGCGTACCGACTCGAGTGCAGACCGCGATCGAGATGTCCGAGATAGCAGAACCGTACATTCGGCGTAAAGCCATTCGGCACCTTGAAAAAGATCGCGTTGTGATCTTTGCTGGGGGAACCGGTAACCCATTCTTTACAACCGATACGGCGGCGGCGCTACGAGCAGCTGAGATCGATGCCGAAGTCCTGCTTAAAGGCACCCACTCAGGTATCGACGGCATTTACACTGCAGACCCCAAGGTCGATAGCACCGCGACCAAGCTTGATCACGTCAGCTATCTCGATGTGCTCTCCAAGGATTTGCGGGCCATGGACGCGACCGCCACCACGCTGTGCATGGACAACAATCTTCCCATCGTGTTGTTCGACCTTATGGGCGAAGACAACGTTCCGAAGATCCTGGCTGGCGAAGCCATCGGCACCATGGTTTCGTAGCACCTACCACGCCCAACCAGCAAGGGCGTCACCCGAACTGGGCGCTAGAAAGCACCCAAGGCTGCTAACGGAGCTAGTCGAAGGGAAGCGGAGCTTCTTCGCGCAGGCTCGAGAGCTGATCATTCGACCAGATTTTGTGCTTGAAGCGCGGGTTCTTCGACGACATATCGATGTGATAGAGGCTGTCGTCGCGCCGATTAGGTAGACCCACGATTTGGGCCAGGTTACGAGCGAGCCACTGCTCGATTTTGAGCACAACGAGCTTTTTGCGAAGACGACCCTGTACATCACGATTTAGCACGGTCGGCAGGGTGTTCAGCGTGAGAATTTCGTCGATTGCCGGGTTCGCCATTTTCTCGCGACCTTCGGAGCTCGCATAGAAGTGGGACACAGCGAACACTGTGCGCTTAAGTTTCGCCGTCTTTAGGAACTCGCAAGACTTTACGACAGTTGAACCAGTGCGCACCATGTCATCGAAGAGCACCAGGTCATGACCGGCGATTTCGTCGATGCTGGTGTCGCTCTCGACATGCAAACTAATCTCTACCTCGCGCTCACCGGAGCGTTCCTTGTCGAGCATGATGAACTTGGCCTTGGGCAGATCGAGAACGGCGAACATTTCTCGCACGAACTCGCGGGCGCCCTTGTCTGGGGCACACAGCACTAAGCCTTCACCGTCGGCATTGAAATCGACGATGTTGGCATTATGGAGGTAGTCGGCATAGACCTCGTAAGGAATCAGGTTGTGAAACCGTCCCTGGAATACGTCGGTGAACTCTGCTTGCACGGCTACGGAGTGGTTGTGGACGGTGATGACCCTGTCCACACCAGCGAGTTGAAGCATTTGCGCATACAAGCGAGACGAGAACGGCTGGCCGTCGAACTTTTTCAGGTCGTTGACGTCTCGTTCGAAGTGAGTTGCGCCTTGACCATGTCGGGGACCGCGATCCTGCGCGCTAAAGAACAGGTCTGGCTCGACGAGTACCACTGCTTCTGCGCCGTTATCTTTCGCAGCCCGAGCAATGAGCAAGTTTCGCATCGCAAGCGAGTTGCGGCTCATGGTCAAGCTTGACGTGCTCACGATCACAACGGTCTTGCCGTCGAGCTGATACCCGATCCTTGTCAGATCGCTCTCGTCCGAGATAAATCGCGGGCAAAATTCGCTATTTGAGAACACTTTCATGCTGATTAGGTCAGCAATATCTTCAGACTGTCCGAGAGCGAACGCTATGTCGATCGCGAACGGGTCGTCAGAAGAGTTCCCGACGATGATCATGTCGCTTGCAAGCAATGCTGGGGCCACGGTCACATCTCGCTAGGTCGTCGACAGCGCCCACTCTATAACGGCCACAGGTGCCATGTGGCAAGGAACTCAAGAGTGGTGGCGGACTTATGGGGCTCCTGATCGGTACTGTTGCAGGAGCGCTAGGTCAGCGCGTTGAATGCAACAGGAGAACAGTCGCCGTGAGCGATGAGATGATCGAGCTAGTCCTCGAAGAAGTTGAAGAGAGTATGGACGGAGCGGTTGTGCACGCGCGTCAGAACTTCAGTGGCGTCCGCACGGGTCGCGCAACGCCGGTCTTGGTCGAGAAGATGCCTGTTATGTACTACGGCGCGCCTGTGCCTTTGCAGCAGTTGGCATCCTTCAGCGTTCCCGAAGCCCGGATGCTCGTCATCACGCCATTCGACAAGGATTCTGTCGAAAGTATCGAGAGGGCGATCCGCGAGAGCGACTTAGGCCTATCGCCTTCGACTGATGGCGTGGTTGTGCGTCTTGCTTTCCCTGCTCTTACGGCCGAACGCCGTAAAGACCTGATCAAGGTCGTACGCGGCATGGCCGAAGATGGGCGTATCGCACTGCGTAACAGTCGTCGTTCTGCCCGGTCCGATCTCGACAAGATGAAGAAAGATGGCGATGCTCCCCAAGACGCCATTGATCGAGCCGAGAAGCGCGTTGACGAACTGACCCAGTCGCACGAGAGCCAAATCGACGCCGCAGTGACGGCCAAAGAGGAAGAGTTGCTCGAAGTATGAGTGATATTGATCCACCAGGCGGTCCGATTCGTGGCCCCGAGAGTTGGTTCACGAGCGACGACGAACTCGGCGCCGACCTCACCCTTCCACACTGGACCGAGCCAGGAACCGGTCAGGTCGACGCGACCGAAGGTGCTGGCCCGCGGTGGCGAGACGGCGCAAGTGACTACAACGAACTCGACGACATCCGTTTACTTGACCCGACGCCACCGCCTGAGCCCGTCGATCCGGCCGAAGCCGCTGGCGAGGTTTTTTTCGGTCTAGAAGGCGATGTAGCCGTGGCGCCAACGCCTCCACTAGACGAAGCTCCGGGTACGGCGGCACCGACGCCGACTGGGAGTGGAGCCCAGCGGGCTCGAGTCGCGAGTCGAGCCGCTGCTGCAGCGAACCGTTCGCCGGAGCCGGGAGCGTCGAAAGGGTCGGACCGCAACATAGCGATGGCGACGATCACGGGTCTAGGCCTTGCCGTGCTCGCTCTTGGTGCGCTCTCTATCGGTGAGATCCCGGGGCTCATTGTGGCAACCGGGATTCTGGCGCTTGCGACCGCCGAGTTCTATAACGTCATGCGCACGGTTGGTTACAACCCCGCCTCGCTTTTGGGTATCGCTACAACGGTTGGTTTGACGGTCGCTGTGTATTGGAAGAGCACGGCTGCTTACCCGGTGGTCCTCTTCATCGCTGTTCTTTGTGCTTTGCTCTGGTATCTCCTCGGAGTTGGCAGTGGAAGACCCGTGCCGAACTTGGGAATCACGTTGTTGGGCATCGGCTATATCAGTGTGCTTGGCTCCTTCGCTGGCTTGTTGCTCTCGAGTGACTCCATCGTTGCTAACGAGACCACCGGCCTGGTCGAGTTCCAGTCCCATGGCGCTGGGTTACTCTTCGCTGCCATCCTGGCCACGGTCGCCTATGACATAGGTGCCTATGTCATAGGGCGTTCTATGGGGCGGACGCCGCTCTCTGCGCATAGCCCAAACAAGACGCTCGAAGGAGTTGTTGGCGGCGCTGTAGTCAGCATCGCGGTTTCGGTCGTGGTGATCGGCGGCTTCAACATCGCTCCATGGGGCGATGCGCCTGGAGGTTTCGCTGACACCATCGTGCTTGGTGTCGTCGCTGCGGTTGCCGCCACGCTCGGCGATCTCTGCGAGTCGATGCTCAAACGTGACCTCGGCGTAAAGGACATGGGCACCATGCTTCCTGGACATGGCGGCATTCTTGATCGCTTCGACGGGTTGCTCTTTGTCATGCCAGCGGTTTGGTGCGCAGGTCTGGCTCTGAACATCCTCGAAGCGACTTCTGTTGTCAGCGCCTGAGAGGCCTAGGCAGCGGTTCGGAGCCCGATTCATAGTCGGCTGCGCTGGCGTGTGTTGTTGATAACAAAAATGAGTAGCCAACGGCGGTGGGCGAGGTGACAGAGCTCAGTGACCCGGCTTGAAGTTCCTGGCGCCAGCCAGGTAGTGGCTTGCACCGCCGCAAAATGGCAGGTGCGGCTAATTTGAGCAAGGCCGGCTGAAGCGACCAAGCCTTCTTTGTTGAAACGGTGAAACGGTGAAACGGGCTGGGGTCGGCGTTGGTCTTATGGCAGTCTGCTCTGGTCTATGAAGGAGCGAGAACTTCCCGTGAACATCATGGCGACTGAGCGGGTTGGCGGCAAAGACCCAAGTAGGTATCTGGACCCGACGAACCGTCAAGGGAGCAAATAGAGTCCAGAGGGTGACATTGCGTGTAGCCGTTATGGGATCGACTGGATCGATCGGCACCCAGACGCTCGATATTATTGCGCTTGCCAACAAGCAAGCTGCTGACGCAGGACAGGAACCGGCCTACTGTGTAACCGCTTTGGGTGCAGGTGGAGGCACGCCAGAACTGCTCGCGACCCAGGCCCAAGACTTTGGTTGTGCCACGATTGCGCTTGGTAATGAAATGAACGCCGCAGCCCTCCAGGACCGTCTTGGTACAGGGTTCGAGGTCTCGGTCGGTGACGAAGCGTTCGCAGCTGCGTGCCATGGCGCCGATGTAGTCATGAACGGCATTGTCGGCTTCGCTGGTCTGACGGTCACCCTTGAAACGCTGCGGTTAGGCAAACGGCTTGGCCTTGCCAATAAGGAGTCATTGATCGCGGCTGGCCCGGTCGTGCAAAAAGTCCGCGCCACCCCTGGTGCCGAGATCGTGCCCGTCGATAGCGAACATTGTGCGTTACATCAGTGCCTTCGTGCCAACGAGTCGTTCAGCGACGGGCGGCTTGATCAGGTTAAGCGGCTTGTGGTCACCGCCAGCGGGGGGCCGTTTCGTGGACGAACCGCGGCCGACCTGGCCACCGTGACGATCGACGAAGCCCTTGCACATCCGACATGGTCCATGGGTCCCAAGATCACCGTTGACTCGTCAACGCTGATGAACAAGGGCCTCGAGGTCATCGAGGCCAATGAGCTTTACGGGGTCGGGTTCGATCGGATCGACGTTGTCGTGCACCCACAGTCGGTTGTGCATTCGATGGTCGAGTACACCGATGGAGCGACCATTGCCCAACTATCTATGCCCGATATGCGCCTGTGTATTGCCTATGCGCTCGACTACGACAGTCGGCATCACAACGCCTATGGCGCCATCGACTGGACCAGTCTTAGTGAGCTCACGTTCTCGCCGCCGGATCGTGCCGCATTCCCTTGTCTTGACTTGGCTTATGCCGCGGGACGAATAGGCGGCACGGCCCCCGCAGCGTTAAGCGCAGCCAACGAAGTCGCCGTCGAGGCATTTCTACAGGGCCAGATTGCATGGGTCGACATTGCCCGCGTGGTCGAGAGCGTTTTGAGCAACCACAATAGTGAGCGTGAGCCTGATCTGGATGCGGTGCTCGGTGCCGACGCTGCGGCCCGCATTGCAGCTGAAGAACTGCTTGGCACATGACGCCTGACCCCAAGCTGGTCGAAGCGAATGACGGTGCGCCCGCTGGCTATCCGATGGGAAGGTCAGACAAAACGTCCGCGATGGAACGTAATGGAGAGTCAGGATATGACGCAGCCGAATCTTCGGCTGGCAACGGCAGCTTGCGGCTGCTGTTTGGTTTTATTTGCGCCATCCTTGCGATCGGTTTTTTGCGGAGCTGGTGGTTTCCCGGCATTTTGGCTGGGCTGCTCTTCATGCTGTTCATGCACGAACTCGGCCATTTCCTAACAGCGCGGGCCTGCGGCATGAAGGTCACTGAGTTCTTTCTGGGGTTTGGTCCAAAGATTTGGTCGTTCAATCGCGGCGAGACTGAATACGGGGTGAAAGCAATCCCGGCAGGCGCCTACGTCCGCATCATCGGCATGACGAACCTGGACGACATCAACCCTGCCGAGGAGCACCGTACGTACCGGTCTCAACCCTATTGGCAGCGCATGATGACAATTTGCGCTGGCTCGGCGATGCACTTCTTGATGGCATTGATTGCCATCGTGGTGTTGTTCGTGTCCTATAGCTATCAGGGTTTCAACGGGCCGCCCTGGGTTGTTAGTCAGGTCGTTCCAGGGTCAACAGCGTCCTCGCTCGGCATTCAGGTCGGCGACAGCATCGAGTCGGTAAACAATGACTCGTTTAGGAATTGGGACGAGTTTGGCGCGCTTGTTAGTGGCCTCGAGGAAGGCGCAGTCGAGATCGTGATTCGGCGCGACGGCCAAGAGCAAGTGCTTAATGGCGATCTTGGCCTGAGACCCGAAGATGTCTTGCTTGACGGCTTTGGGCTAAGCCTGCTCGAGGAAGTTCCAGCACTTGGGGCTCAAGCGGGTTACGTCTGGCCTCAGGATCCTGCCGATCGGTTCGGGATCGAAGTTGGTGATGTCATTCTGAACGCTGGTGGCGTCGAGTTGCCGAACGACGTTGCCTTGTCTGCCGTATTGCGCCAGAGCGACGGTGATAGCGATGGTGTCAGCATCCAGGTGCTGCGTGGTGGCCAGGTAGTTTCTCTGCTGGGAACAGCGCAAGTAACTGGCAATATGTCCGAAGTCTTCGACCGGTTCGGAGTTGAAGATGGCGATCGACTCCTGCGGCTGGGTGGAATCGATCTCGTTAGTGATGGGGTCCTCCGCCAAGCTCTCAGCGACCGAGCAGGCAACGTTGTGCGCATTCAAGTGCTACGTGGTGGTGAGACCATGACACTCGACGGCATCGTCTCTCTGAACCGTTCCACTCCATTTCGGGGGTTTTTTGGAGTGGGGCCATCGTTCGTGCCTGAGGTAGATCGTGGGATCAGCGACTCGATCAGTTCGACATTTAATGACTTTGGGACGATTTCTAAGACCAATATCCTTGGGCTCATAGATCTGGCGAACCCATTGAGTTGGGGTAATGGCGATGACGGCCAGATTGCCCGGCGTGCGGCCGAGATCAGCAGCGCCCCCCGCATCGATGTGCCCACGTCGCAGTGTGATGGCCCAGATACGAATCGTCCCCTGTCAGTGGTCGGCATTGGCCGCCTGATCTCCTGCAGCGAGTCAGCTGACCAGGTGCTATTCCTGTTCGCTGTCGTGAACATCTTTATTGGTATCTTCAACCTGGTGCCATTGCTCCCGCTTGATGGTGGCCATGCTGCGATTGCTACCTATGAACGCAGCCGGGGCCTGATTGCTCGTAAACCACACCGCGTCGATGCCGCCAAACTGGTACCGGTCACGTGGGTTGTGGTCCTACTGCTGGTGGGACTTGGCTTGTGGACAACAATACTCGATATCTTTTCGTGGTAGCGCTGCTCGTGGCGCCCGTTGAAACGGAGACCTCCTCGTGGACATCACGCCCGTAAGCAAACGGCGCAAGACCCGCCAGATCATGGTTGGTCGAGTGCCAGTTGGTGGTGACGCTCCAATCACGGTGCAGTCGATGACCACCACTAAGACGTCTGATGTTGAAGGCACGTTGCAACAGATCTACGCTCTAGCTGCGGCTGGCGCCGACATCGTGCGGTGCACATGCAACGAACGTGAGGCAGCCGAAGGCTTGGCGCAAATCGTGCCGCGGTCGCCCGTGCCGATCATCGCCGACATCCACCATCAGTACAAGATGGCGCTAGCTGCACTCGATGCAGGGGTCCACTGTCTACGGCTAAACCCAGGCAACATCCGTAAGCCAGAGCACATCAGGATCGTCGCGGAGGCGTGCGGCGAGAAGAACGTACCGATCCGTATTGGTGTGAACGGTGGTTCGTTGCATCCAGATCTGTACGAGAAGTATGGCGGTTCAGTCACCGCCGACGCCATGGTCGAATCAGCCCAGCAAGAGATGGCGTACTTCGACGACGTCGGTTTCGAGGATATCAAGATCTCGGTGAAGGCTTCGAGCGTGCCGTTGATGATCGAGGCATATCGCAAGCTCAGTGAGGTGACCGATCACCCGTTACACCTCGGTGTAACCGAGGCTGGCCCGCCCCCGAATGGCCTGATCAAATCAACGGCAGGAATCGCCACATTATTGGCCGAAGGCATCGGCGATACGATTCGTTATTCGCTGACCGCTGACCCTGTCCAAGAAGCACGAGCTGGCCGCGCCTTGCTCGAGTCCATGGGCTTGCGCGAACGCAAGAACGTCGACCTGATTGCGTGTCCATCGTGTGGTCGCGCCGAGATCGACGTGTATGACATTGCCAACCGGGCGCTTGAGGCATTCGGCGAACGCGAGATTCCGCTTCAGGTAGCTGTGATGGGTTGCGTCGTGAACGGGCCAGGCGAAGCGCGAGACGCCGACCTCGGAATCGCCGCAGGCAATAAGCGTGGACACCTGTTCGTCAAGGGCCAGAACGTCGCCGTCGTACCCGAAGATGAGATGGTTGAAGCGTTGGTCGAATGGGCCGAGTTCATGCATGAGCACGGCGTCGACGCCGCCCTCGCTCGGGCTGACACGGTTAAGGCTGCCCGTGAAGCCGAGCGTGATCGCAACATGTTGCTCGAAAAACAAGGTGATGACGTCAACGACGCTGAGGCCAAGGTTGACCTGATTCGAAAGCGTTAACTCCTACCCATCACGGAACTGGAACTCACCCAGGGATGCGTCACCGCAGTGACGGGGCAAGGCTTTCTGAGCTTGCACCGGCATGGCTCCTGAGCCACGGCAGCCACGAACGCATTTGTGCTCGACGGGAACGTCGATGCCGTCGAACACTTCGGGAACAGCGAGGTACGAGATGGGTTCAACCATGATGAGTGGTTCGACAAATTATCAATGATGGCCGCTAGATCGCCGCCGATGAAGGTCACGTGCGAACACAGAGCTGACCTCAACCGGCTAGGTCGTGAGACAATGTGTTTACGAAGTGCATCCCGTAGGCCATGGGCGGCATCTCGCCCCGAGAACCGCAGCAAGGCGAACGCTGTCCGTCTGTAATGGGATGTCTGTTTAGGTTCGTGCCGGGGGCAGCGACGAGACGAAAGCCGGACTATCCGTTATACTTATCGCTGCACTGAGTATTGATTCTTGAAATCGTTTCAGAGCGTGGGCTTTTGCCCACGCTCTTTTTCGTATCAGGCCCAAACACACCATTCGGAGGTGAACCATGGCAGCAGAAGAACGAGCCCACGCCGTGGTCGATCCAATCGTCGAAGAGCTCAATCTTGAACTGGTCGACCTGGTCTATGCCGGTGGTCGACTCAAAATAATAATCGACCACCCAGACGGTCTTGGCACAGCGATGCTGACTAAAGCGACTCGCATGATCAGCCACGAAATTGATTTGCAAGATCCGATCAACGGCGCGTTCACGCTCGAAGTCTCCAGCCCTGGCGTTGAGCGGCACCTTCGTACGCCGGCGCATTACACCCGATCAATTGGTGAACAGGTTGCCGTCAAACTCAAGCCGAATGCCGAGAATGTGCGCCGCATCCGAGGCGAGCTAAATGCATCTGACGATGAGGGCATCACCATCACGAATGATGATGGTGAGCACACCATTTCTTTCGACCAGATCGCGAAGACGACAACCGTCTTCGACTGGGGCCCTGGGCCAAAACCTGGCAGCGCCAAGAAGAACAATGCTCCAAAGGGCACCAGTAAGAAAAAGGCTCAAAAGAGCACAACAAATAAGGCCGCCTCTGGCGGTTCTTCAAACGAATCCCCGAAAGGCTCAGAGTCATGAACCAAGACATGATGGAAGCACTCCAAGCAGTAGCCACCGAGCGTGGTCTAACAATCGACACGCTCTTTGCTGCCCTCGCCGATGCACTCGAGTCGGCGTACAAGCGTCGCTCCGACGCGTGGGAGTACTCATGGGTCACTATTGATCCTGACACGATGGAGTTCCGCGTCTTTGCTCAAGAGCTTGACGAGTACGGCGAACCTTTCGGCGACGAGTTCGAAGTCACGCCTGATGACTTTGGACGTATCGCGGCCCAGACCACCCGCCAGGTCATGTCGCAGCGGATCCGCGAGGCCGAACGCGAGCTGAAGTACGAAGAGTACGCCGGCCGCGAAGGTGACATCGTCACCGGAATCATCCAGCAGACCGACTCCCGTTACACCCTTCTTGATCTGGGTCGGGTGGAAGCGCTTCTGCCACAAGCCGAGCAGGTTCCACACGAGCGCCCCGATCCGAATACCCGTCTCAAGGCGTACATCGTCGAGGTGCGCAAGACTCCCAAGGGTCCGCAGATTGTTGTGAGCCGTACCCACCCCGGCTTGATCAAGCGCATGTTCGAGCTCGAGGTCCCAGAGATTGCCGATGGCATCGTCGAAATCATGGCGTGCGCCCGCGAGCCTGGACATCGCACCAAGATCGCAGTGCGCTCGAACGACGAGAACGTCGACCCGGTTGGCGCCTGCGTTGGTGCCCGTGGTAGCCGCGTTCGCATGATCGTGAACGAGATGAAGGGCGAGAAGATCGATATTGTCCCGTTCAGCGAGAACACCCAAGACTTCGTCATGAAAGCACTCTCGCCTGCAAAGGTCAAAGAAGTCTTGCTCGATGAAACCACAGGTACAGCCACGGTCGTCGTTCCGGATTACCAGCTGTCATTGGCTATAGGCAAAGAAGGCCAGAACGCTCGTCTTGCCGCTCGCCTGACAGGCTGGCGTGTCGACATCAAGAGCGAAACCGAGATGGCCGAAGAGAAGGCTTACTCTGAGATCGACTGGGCTGATGGTGAGTGGATCACCGACGATGAAACTGGCGAACAAATGTGGCAACCGGCCGCCGGCGGAGAGGCCATCTCGTCGGTTGATTGGGAGCAAATGGTTGAGGCCAACACCGGCGATGGTGAGGCCAGCGATGATGACAGTAGGTCCAACGACGAGGTCGGCGAGACAGCCTCGTCGGACGAAGAAGAATAGAACCGGCTCCGGTCCTGTTGGGGCTGAGACGGACGCTCTATGGGTGACGCCCCGACGCCCCAGGTGCCGACAATGACGCTTACTGGTCCAGACCGTGTGTCTGGACCAGTGCGAACTTGCATCGGTTGTCGGGCGCGACGGTCTGACCAAGACCTGGTGAGCGTCGCCGTCGTAGGTGGTGATCTCGTTGTCAATAAACGAGGTCTGGGCCGCGGTGCGTGGCTGTGTCGCGACCAGAACTGCGTTATTAACGCTGGCAAGACAAAAGCATTTTCCAGAGCTTTCCGCTCAGGACTCGCCGATGGTGTCTTCGCTGATACCCTGCTGGACTGGCTTAGTAAACCCGCCCACTAGCCGTTTGGCTGTCGGGGTTGCGACACTAGGTCATTGGAAACGCCAGCTCCAGGGTTGTCGGATCTCCTCTTCTCTCGAAGAACTATTCCCGCACACATCGTCGAACAAGGAATCCAGCCACTTGGCTAAGAAAGTACGGGTCTACGAGCTCGCTCGTGAACTTGGGCTAGATAACGCAGAAACTCTCGCATTGTGCGAATCGCTTGGCATTGGTGTCAAGAGTGCTTCTTCTTCTATGGAGGGAGCACACGGCGATCGCGTTCGGCGCAAGGCCGACCGTGAGGGGCTCCGTCGTGAGCCGATTGTCGACGATGAGCCCGAAGACAAGCCCGCTGAAGAATCTAAGAGTGTGGTTTCCACCAAGAAACCACCCCCACGACGTGTGCCGCCACCACCGGGCTCAGCTGTTCCGCAGCGCCCAGTGCCGCCGCGGCCAGCAACGCCAGGTGCTCAAGCGCCTAGGCCAGCGGCGCCTGCAGCAGCACCAGCGGCGCCGACGCCGGCAACGCCGCCGCCAGCAGTGCCGCAGGCTAGGCCCAGCGCGCCGCCAATTTTGGCGCCTGTACCGACAAGCCCGCCTCCTGGAGGAGCGCCACCAAAGCGCGTTGTAACCTCCAGCGGCTCTAGTGGCCCAACTCGTCCTGTACCCGTACCGGCCCCTGTGAGCGAAGTTAAGGCTGCGACTCCGGCACCGGTTGCTCCTGCTTCTGCTGGCGATGCTAAGCCTGCTGGCGATGCTAAGTCTGCTGATGATGCTAAGTCTGCTGATAGGGCCCCGGCTGCTAAAGGCAAGGACGACGGGCCACGTCGTCCCGACCCATCGAGCGTGCCACGCTCTGCGTCGGGCAAGCCAATCCCACCTCCGCCGGGCCCACTTAAGAGTGCGTCTGGCAAGGCGATTCCGCCGCCGCCCGGTCTCGGCGGTCGTGGACCAGCGCCTGCAGGCCGCCCTGGTGGCGGACGCCCAGGCTTCTCCCGCCCTGCTGGCGGAGGCGGCGCACCAAGTCCTGGCGGCGCTCCTGCTGGTGGCGGTCCGCCTCGTCCCGGTGGCGGTCGCCCCGGCGGTCCAGGAGGTCGCGGTAACAACCGGCGTCCGCCTCGTCGCCGTAGTCGTCGACGTCGCCGTTCCCTCGAAGAGTTGCGTCCAGTCGACGTTCCGACCTACACCCCAACAGGTGCACCGGTTCCGTCAGGAACGATCATCATCGAACGTGATGGCAGCGCTCAAGATGTAGGCCCGAAGCTCGACCGCACCGCAGCTGACATTGTGCGTTATCTCCTGCAAAGCGGCGAGATGATCATGGCGACGCAGACGTTGTCGGACGAGCAGATCATGGGCTTCGCCGAGTCGGTCGGTGCCGTTGTGCGCATGGTCGATCGCGGTGAAGAGCGCGAAGAAGAAATGCGCGGCCTGCTTGACGTCGAAGAGCTCGACGAACGCGAAGCCGTTAAGCGGCCACCGGTCATCACGATCATGGGTCACGTAGACCATGGCAAGACCAAGTTGCTCGATACGATTCGTAATGCAAACGTTGTCGCGGGCGAAGCCGGTGGCATCACCCAGCACATCGGCGCATACATGGTGGACCGTCCCGAGGGGCCGCTTACCTTTATTGATACACCAGGGCACGCTGCCTTCACGGCTATCCGTGCACGAGGCGCCGAAGCCACCGACATCGTGGTGCTAGTGGTTGCAGCCGACGACGGCGTCATGCCGCAGACGGTCGAAGCAATCAACCACGCCAAGGCGGCCGATGTGCCGATCATCGTGGCCATCAACAAGATGGATCGCGAATCAGCCAATCCTGACCGGGTCATGAACGGCCTCTCCGAGCAGGGTCTCGTGCCCGAGGAGTGGGGCGGTGACACCGTCATGGTCAAGATCTCAGCGCTACAGAACGACAACATCGATGGCCTCCTCGACGCAATCCAGCTGGTTGCCGAAGTTGAAGAGCTCGAATCTCCGGCCACTGGCCGTGCTGCGGGTGTCGTTCTTGAATCCAAACTGGAAGTCGGCAAGGGCCCCGTTGCAACCATCCTGGTGCAACAAGGCCAGGTCGAAGTCGGTCAGCCACTCGTGGCTGGCGGGACCTGGGGCCGAGTAAAGGCCCTGATCAATGATCGTGGCGAGCGCATCAAGATTGCTGGTCCGTCAATGCCGGTCCAGGTACTCGGTCTTAACGATGTACCTCGTGCAGGCGATGAGTTCGTCATCGCTCAAGACGAAAAGACCGCCGCCAAGGTCGCAGAGACTCGCGCTCATTACCGTCGTGTCGCCAGCATCGCCCGAGAAGGCGCTGGTGGCGCAAGCGGGGCCAAACTTGAAGACCTGTTCAGCGATGTTCAGATCGGTGAGGCTGCCAAGCTTGAACTCATTATCCGTGCAGACACCCATGGCTCGCTCGAAGCGCTTGCCGACAGCCTGGCTCGCCTAGAGCGACCCGAAGTCAAGATCAACTTTTTGCACAAGGCCGTTGGCCCACCTGCTGCGAGCGATGTGACACTCGCTCAAGCCGCTGGCGCAACAATCGTTGCCTTCAACGTCCGACCTGATCGCGGTGTCCGCACCGCCGCAGATCAAGAAGGCGTCGAGATCCGTACCTACGAGATCATCTACGAAGTCATCGACGATATCGAAGCCGCCGTTATCGGCATGCTTGAGCCTGAGTTCAAAGAGGTTGTCACCGGCGAAGCCGAAGTACGCGAGGTCTTCCGCATCAAGGGGATTGGCCTGGTTGCTGGCTGTTTGGTCCAAAGCGGTATTATTACCCGCAACGACAAGGTCCGGTTCTTGCGACAGGGAACAGTCATCTGGAATGGCACGCTCACGTCACTCAAGCGCTTTACCGATGATGCAACTGAAGTCCGTGCGGGCTTCGAGTGTGGTGTTGGTCTTAGCGATTTCGAAGACTTGATCGCTGGCGATGTCATTGAGACGTACGAAGAAGTAGAGATTCCTCGCACCTAGTGCTGAAGTTTCTATGAGCACAGGCCCGGGGGTTCGCCCCCGGCTTCTGCGCGCTCAAGTTGAAACATGCATGTTCTTGTGTTTCGGGCCGACCTTCAATTTCCCTCAAGCCAGTCGTTCAAAGAGAAGTCATGTTCCTTAGGTCATCATTGATGGCTCGACATAGGCCGCTAGGCCCTGGCGTGCATTCTGCACCGCTCTGAGCGGACCGACCATTACCTTGATGTTTTCGTCTGGCCTGAAACCAATCACCATCATGCTGTCGATCCTTGAGGCGATACTGCTGGAATTTTCAACCCTAGGTTTGGTCGTCATAGCATGGGCCGTCAATGGCCTGGGCGGCGATTTAGATGGCTTTGGCGTTGGGATTGTAGGCCTGTTCGGTGCGGCATTTACCGTGCTGTTCGAGGTCCGTTTCGTCAGCGTTCCCCCGCTCGGGTTTCAGTTCGTGGGTCGCTTGGAACGGTGCCAGGCGTGCGCAGTTTGTCAGTGCTATCCCCGGCGGAGAGAGCATGATATCGGCCATGATCGCAGCGTGAATTCACGTCGCTGAGCTCGTAATTCGTTTGAATAACAGGCACTAGTGTCGTATCTGAGTCAGGCAATGGGGAGAGAGGCCACGACAATGACAGATCCAGGTTGGTACAACGCTCAAGGCGATCCACAGGGCACGACGAGGTACTGGGACGGCGAACGTTGGATTGGTGATCCGGTCCATACGCCAGTGGCATCGTCTGCTGGCGGAAATTTCGGCCTTAAGGCCCATGTGAATCTAGCCAGTCCCGGCTCGCGTCTCGGTGCTCGGCTAATCGATCTTGTCATTGCCGTCATCTTCGGTCTGGCTTTGCTGATTCCTGTTATCACGGACGTGATCAACAATTTCGATGCACTGGGTCCGAGCCCGTCCGATGCTCAGGTTGAGCGGGTCGTCACGGATGCGTTCTCTGACAACATTATTCTTTTGCTCGCATTGGGTGTCATCGGGGGCCTTTCGGACTTTATTTGGGTGGGTTTGTTCGGAGGTACGCCCGGCAAGCTGATACTTGGACTGAGGGTGGCGCGGTCTGACAATGGAGCGCATCCACCAGGCTGGAGCAAGGCTGGTTTACGGGGCGTGAACCGACTCGTCAGTTTTGTGCCCATTGTTGGCAGCTTGATTGTGTTGCTCGTCGGACTCGCATCGCTGATCATGTTGTTCAGCGACGGCCAACATCGGACGGTTATGGACCGCATCTCGTCCACAGTTGTCATTAAGAAGTAGCCCTGTTCTTCTGCGCCGCTAGCGTGACATCGTGAGCCGACGAAATCAACGTGGAAACCGGGGCTATGCCCGAACTGATCGCCTCGGGTCCTCCTTGCGCGAGATCATTGGTGAGGAGTTGCGTCGCATAGATGACGACTACGTGGCCTATGTCACGGTCACCGATGTTGATGTAGATAATGAGTTGACTCGAGCGCGCGTGTATTTCTCCACGCTGAACCTTGAAGACGAGGATCTCGAGGGTCTCTATGCACACATGGGCCGGATCCGCAAGGCAATCGCTCGACAGGGAAAGATGCGGCGAGTGCCTGACCTCGAGTTCCACATCGACCCGGGCCTGCGAGCCGGCACCCGTGTGGGTGAGATCCTGCAGACGATGGAGGCGGGCGCCGACCGGGTGTTCACCGAAACCTCCGAAGAAGAGTGAACGCAGCGCCTCGTGGTTAAGAAACGAGATGAGGGACCGAGCGGCTTCGTTGTGGTCGATAAGGAAACGGAGTGGACCAGCCATGATGTGGTCGCCAAGGCGCGTGGTGTCTTCAGCACACGCAAGATCGGCCACAGCGGCACGTTGGACCCAGGTGCCACTGGCGTTTTGGTGCTGGGCGTTGGTCGTGGAACTCGCCTGTTGCGCTTTATCACCGAACTCGAAAAGACCTACGTCGCAGAGGCTGTGCTTGGCGTAGAGACCGACTCGCTCGACGCCGACGGCGAGGTGACCGTGCGCCATGACATGTCGGGTGTGACCATCGACGACGTACGCCGAGTTGCGAGTCAATTTGTTGGCAATATTGAGCAAATTCCGCCGATGGTGTCGGCCGTTAAGATCGATGGCAAACGGTTGCACGAGTTGGCTCGGGAGGGCAAGACCGTAGAACGCAAGCCACGACCGGTGACGGTGCATGAGCTGACCATCGATCCAACGTTCGTCGAAACACCACAAGACGGGCCCGACGTCTTCCGGTTCACGACGCGCTGTGGCTCGGGTACCTACATCCGCACGATTGCCGCAGATATTGGCGCTGCACTCGGCGGCGGAGCACATATTCGGTACTTGCGCCGAACCGCTATTGGCCGACACACCGAAGCACATGCGTCGACCTTAGAGAAGGCAACGATCATCAGTCTGGCCGAGGGCCTTGCTGACTATCGGTCGGTTATTTTGGACGACGACACCGTTGCCCGGGTTCGCAACGGTCAACGGCTGAGTGAAGAAATTCTGACCGGCGCCGGCCCCTGGGTTCTGCTCGATGGGCAGGGCGCTGTTGTTGCCGTGCACGAACGAGTTGAGGGCGGCAAGATCAAGCCTGCCGTCGTTATCCCTGCTGAGACGTGATTCCCTCTGGTCAGCGGGTCATAGATGCAGGTACGTTGAAACATTGGTCAAGTGGTCCACCGAAATGCTCAACCGGTGTGGGTAGAAAGCGATCAGGCCAGAGCCGATCAGCCCAGGGCCGATCAACCTATTAGGGAACGAATGAGTATCAAGCGCCCGCAGCAGCAGAATGACGACATGCGCCAACAGAGCGGTATTCAACGAAGCGGTATTTAGGAGCGGCACTTAGGCGGACCTGCCTCCGACCTCATAATGCTTGACGGGATGACAATCCTGTTGTTCTCGTTCTTGATGCTGCTGGTGGAAGACCCGTTCGCTCTGCCAGTCGGAAGAACCACTGTTTGGTTAGCGCTCGCGATGAATCGTCCACACTTTGCTGTGTCGTAGCGCATGTTCTACGAGAACTTCGGCACCCAGTTTTCTGGTGCTGATCAGTCCAATCCCACGCTTCGCTACCGCTCTGTGTTTGCGCTGGTTTGGCTGCAGGTGAGGTACTCCTTACCGCAGCGGCCGTGGCTATGAGGCAGAGCCCGACATCGTTTGGCTGCGGGTCCAACGCCATGGGTGCTTTGGTGGCGGTACTCGCTTTCGGTACTCCTGAGCGCTGCAGCTTTCTTCGTCAATATCCATCTCTAGGTTTTCGACAATGTGATGTGGCGCCGTGGCAACAAGGAAGTCAGCGAGCACCTTGTCGCCTAGGCGGGTGTCGGCCTTTCTTGCGTTGATGCGAGACCGCCCAATGTCAGATTCCTTTCGTAATGCCCGATGCGCGTATTAGGTATTCGCCCGTTATCCTTTGCCCGTCAGGCAATCGTCTGTCACCTGCTTACGAGCAAGGCCCATCGCTTCGCTACGAACCCTTCCAGGTTCGAACGGGCGGCATGAGCCGGGTCCGAAACCCAAGATAAGAGAGCACTACTATGGCTGCAAAAGCTGCTGCAAATTTGCCCCCTAAAGATGCAACGATCACGAAGCATGCACGTGGCGAAGGCGACACCGGTTCACCCGAGGTCCAAATCGCACTGCTGACTGATCGCATCACGCACCTTACGGAGCACCTGCAGACCCACAAGAAGGATCACCACAGCCGTCGCGGCTTGCTGATGCTTGTTGGGCGTCGCCGCCGTTTGCTCGATTATCTCTCGGGTATCGATGTTGAGCGTTACCGCTCCATCATCGGTGAACTTGGACTGCGTCGCTAACAGGTCGTTCAATGACAAATGCGGCCGAGCCATAGGGTTCGCCACCATCCCATCACTATCGTTTGACGTGATCCCACCTTGGGGTGGCGTCATAGGTAATGATTACCGAAGCCACCTAGCCGGTGGACAGTCGAGGATTTCCCTCCGAGGCTCGTATGCAAAGGGTTCTGCAGTCAACACGCAGAGGAACCCGAGCGCAGCGAAGTTCTGATTACGAGGGAGACCGTCGACTGGTCACTGGCTTTGGCATGACACTCAAGGTGAGTGTCACCCTTTAACTAACGGCCGCCCGCCGCGTTCTACTGAGAACATGTCTCGACGAGACAATTGGCGCCGCGGTCATGCAGGAGAAAAGTATGACCACAGAAACGAAGAGCGTTTCGACATCAATACAGGGTGCTGAAGACAAACTCTTCACACTCGAAGCTGGCCGCATGGCCAGGCTCGCCGGCGGCGCAGTGATTGCATCTATGGGTCGTACCCAGGTGCTCGTAACCGCTACCGGTGCAAAGCAGGCACGAGAGAATGCTTCATTCTTCCCTCTGACAGTCGATGTCGAAGAGCGCATGTATGCCGCGGGCAAGATCCCTGGCTCGTTCTTCCGTCGTGAGGGTCGCGCCAGCGAGCAAGCCATCTTGGTTTGCCGTTTGATGGACCGCCCACTGCGTCCAAACTTCCCTGACGGGTTCCGCAACGAGGTTCACGTCATCGCAACCGTGATGGCTGCGGACCAAGAGAATCAGTACGACGTGCTTGCACTCAACGCGGCATCTGCTGCGCTGATGCTCAGCGACATCCCGTTCGACGGCCCTCTCGGCGCTGTGCGCCTGGGTTACTCGACCGACGGCGAATGGATTCCATTCCCGACGTACGAAGAGGGCCAAGCAGGCACCTTCGAAATCGTTGTTGCCGGTCGAGAGACCAGCACCGGCGACATTGCAATCTCCATGGTCGAAGCCGGCGGCGTTGCTGGTTCGATCCAGAAGTACGAAGCCGGTGCACCCAAGGTCAACGAGGTCGTGTTGAGCGAAGGCCTCGAAGCCTCAAAGGCCTGGATTCGTCAGGCAATTGAGTTGCAGCACGAGCTCGTCAAGGCGTTTGGTGCAAAGCCAAAGATGGAGTACTCCGTAACCGCCGAGACGACCGACGAGGTCTATGAAGCAGTTGCTGCCATCGCTACCGACCGTGTCAAAGAGTCAATGACCATCGCAGACAAGATGGAGCGTCAAATTTCTGAGGGAGCGGTCAAGGCCGCTGTCCGCGAAGAGCTCGCCGATCATGATGGCGATCTCGTCAGTGGGGCATTGCGCAAGCTAACCAAGAAGGTTGTGCGTGATCGCATCTTGAACGAGGGCATCCGTATGGATGGCCGTGGCCCAGCTGACCTTCGCGAACTCACGTCCGAGATTGGCGTTGTTTCTACCGCTCACGGTTCCGGCTTGTTCCAGCGTGGCGACACGCAGGTGCTTAATGTGACCACACTGGGTACTGGACGTATGGACCAGATGATTGACGGCATCGACCCGGTCAATCGCAAGCGCTACATGCACCACTACAACTTCCCTCCTTACTGCACCGGTGAGACGGGCTTCATGCGTGGCCCCAAGCGCCGCGAGATAGGCCACGGTGCGCTCGCTGAGCGTGCATTGGTCCCGGTCATCCCTGACTTCGAAGAGTTCCCGTACACCTATCGTTTGGTGTCCGAAGTGATGGCTTCGAACGGTTCGAGCTCAATGGCTTCGGTCTGTGGCTCATCGCTGTCGCTGATGGACGCTGGTGTTCCAATCGCTGCCCCAGTCGCTGGTATCGCCATGGGCTTGATCCATGAAGGTGACCAGTACATTCCAATCACCGACATCCTCGGTGCTGAAGACGCGATGGGCGACATGGACTTTAAAGTCTGTGGTACCTCGGACTTCGTTACGGCGCTGCAGATGGACACCAAGATCGACGGCATCCCAGCCGACGTTCTGGCCGCTGCACTTCAGCAGGCACTCGAAGCTCGCCTGCAGGTGTTGGCCAATATGGCCGAAGCAATCGCTGAACCTCGCGCTGAGGTCAACGAGAACGCTCCGCAGATCGTTAGCTTTGAGATCCCGATCGACAAGATCGGCGAGATCATTGGCCCTAAGGGCAAGGTCATTAACGCTATGCAGGCCGAGACCGGCGCCGACATCTCTGTCGACGACGACGGCATGGTCGGCGTGGTGTCGATTGCTTCTGCTGATCGCAATGCGGTCGCTGAAGCAGAACGCCAAGTGAAGCTGATCCTCGATCCGCCAACCCCAGAAATGGGCGAGACCTATCAGGGTCGGGTCGTGAATATCACTAACTTCGGTGCATTCGTGAACATCATGCCCGGCCGCGACGGACTGGTCCACATCTCCAAAATCGGCGGCAAGCGTCGTATTGACAAGGTCGAAGATGAGCTCAGCTTGGGCGACACTATCGAGGTCATCGTCGAAGACATTGACCCCAATGGCAAGATCAGCCTTATGCCTGCCGAGTTCGCTGATGAACTCCAAGGCGGCGGCGACGACAAAGACTCCAGCGACAATGGCAGCGGCGACCGTGGTGGTCGTAGCCGTGACCGTGACAGCGGTGGTGGTCGTGACCGTGACAGCGGTGGTGGTCGTGACCGTGACAGCGGTGGTGGCCGTGATCGCGGTAGCCGTGGTGGTCGTGACCGTGACAGCGGTGGTGGCCGCAGCGAGCGTGGTGGTCGTGACCGCGACAGCGGTGGCGGCCGTGGAGATCGCCCGAAAAAAGCCGCTGGCGACGTCGAAGTCGTATCGTTCAACGAGGCATTCGATGCCGAGCAGTCTGATCGTTACAAGGACTAAAGACAGTCCAGAGCGCTCGCGGCGATCGCAAACCTGTCTGAGCTAAAGCCTCGACAGTCGAGCGAGTTCATCGAGTAGCTAGTTCAACATGGGAGAGCCGTCGGGCTTGGCTTCGGCCAACCGGGCGGCTCTCCCCGTTTTCGACGCAAATAGCATTCGTGATGCGCATATTTCTCGCACCAGGCACGTAATTTGCGCCGTGGGTAGCCGTAGGCGGGGTTAACTGGTGACATGAACGAGATGATCAAGGTTGGTGTCCTTGGGGCTGCGGGCCGAATGGGTAAGTCGGTGTGTGCTGCTGTGGAGGCCGATCCTGCGCTGACGCTGTTTGCAGCGTTCGATCCGAACGGAGCCGGTGCAATCACAGCGCAGGGGATAGCGATCCAGGTTGATCTCGATGCTTTCCTAGCTGAAGGGCCCGACGTCGTCGTCGACTTCACTGTCGCTGAAGCAACGCGGCAGAACCTTCCTCGTGTCGCCGCCGCGGGCATTCATGCTGTTGTGGGTACCACTGGGTGTACCGATGATGACATGGTGTCCTTTGAGGCTGCTTTCACGTCGAGCAATCTGCTTATCGCCGCGAACTTTGCGATCAGTGCAGTGTTGATGATGCGTTTTGCTGAGATGGCGGCGCCATTCTTTGACACCGGCGAAGTGATCGAACTGCATCACGACAAGAAGATTGACGCACCATCAGGTACAGCAGTCGCCACTGCTGAGCGCATGGCAGCTGTGTCTACGGAGTGGGCGCCAGACCCAACTGAACACGAGGTATACCCAGGTGCCCGCGGTGGTAAAGGCCCAGCGGGTATCCGCGTCCACTCCGTGCGCATGCGCGGGATGGTTGCGCATCAAGAAGTGATTCTGGGCGCACTCGGCCAGAGCCTGACCATTCGCCAAGACAGCTACGACCGTTCGTCTTTTATGCCAGGCGTGGTGCTGGGATGCAAGCGTGTCGGCGACCAGGCGGGTGTCACTATTGGTCTTGATGCCATCCTGGACATCTGAACCGTAGTGTAAGGGGGTGACTTCTTTGGTCGAGCAAGGTCCCGACTACAGCTTCGTTCGAAGATCTAAATGGGTTATCTCCCATGTACTTGTCATCTCGCTTGTGTTGGCCATGTTGACCGCTGGTATTTGGCAGGTGAACCGTCATGGTGAACGGGCGGACCGAAACGAACTAATCGCTGCTCGGGTCCAACAGGGTCCTGTACCGCTCGCGTCGGTAGCGCCCCCAGGTTCCGATTCGCTGATCGGCGAGACCGAGCAGTTCCTGCGGGTTACCGTCACAGGGAAGTACCGCCCTGAGGATGAAGTGCTCATCCGGAACCGCACTTTCGAGGGGTCGCCCGGATGGTGGGTGGTCACCCCGTTCGTCACCGATTATGGCTGGGCTGTCGCAGTTAATCGTGGTTGGATCCCTCGCTTCTTCGATGCCGATAAACCCCGCCCTGGGACTGAAGCGCCGACGGGACGTATTCAGGTGGTTGGAACGATCCAACCAGCTCGTACCGCCGAAGGCTTCCAAGTGGCCGACCCTGAAGAGGGGCGCCTGGGTGCATTAGGACGCCCAGATGTGGCCAGGCTCGCACAGCAGGTTGACTACGAAATGTCGCCGGTTCTCATACGTATCGACCCAGCAACGGTCGCCGCTGACACACTTCCTACTCCGCTCGAACTGCCTCCGCTCGACGCAGGTCCTCACATCAGTTACGCAGTGCAATGGTTCGTCTTCTCGATCATCGCTCTTGGTGGCTATCCACTCATCCTGCGTCGTGTCGCCCAAGGCAAGGCTAACTCGGCCCCTGAGTGGGATTAGTCCACGTCGCAGTTCTCGGGGCAAACCGCCTGGCACCCTTCTGGTGTGGCCATATCGACTTCGGCGGGTTAGTTCACAGATCCGACTGGGAGTCGGTAATGCATAAAGAAATAGAGGTGGGGGAGCAGCGGCGATAGCATCCAACGCTGTGGACGTCGGAGATGAATTGCGTGTGGTGCATGCGCTGCGCTTGAAGAGTTTTGCTGATACTGATGTTGTAGCCGAGGCCTCTGGAGTCACCCCGGGTCGCGCCAAGCAGGTTCTGGACGGACTCGCAGCTGAAGAGCGCGTGAAATATCGCGAAGGGCGAATGACAGGCTGGATGCTGATGCCGGGCGGCCGCGCTTACGGCGAGGTTCTTCTGGCCCAGCAACTTGATGCAGCTGGCAAGCGCTCTGCGCTCGAGGTCATCTATCGCCGCTTCCTCGAACACAACCGACCGTTTCTGAGTCTGTGCACCGACTGGCAGGTCCGAATGATCGACGACGTCCAGGTGCCGAACGATCATGGCGATGCCGAGTACGACACCACGGTCATCGACCGCCTGGCCGATACTAATAAGGTCATGCAACACATCTGCGCAGACCTAGGCGCGCTCTTCGATCGTTTCGGTGATTACGGGCCGAACTTTGCTGAAGCGTTAGCCAAAGTGCAGTCAGGTGAAATTGAGTGGTTCACTAAACCAATGATTGAGTCCTACCACACCATCTGGTTCGAGCTACACGAGGACCTACTTGCGTCCCTGGGCCTCGACCGAGCGAAAGAAGTTCACGCATGAACCCCACTTTTGGCCGAGTACTTTCGGCCATGGTTACGCCGTTCGACGAGAACGAAGACCTCGATCTCGATGCTGCTCAGGCCCTGGCCTCGTGGCTTGTTGAGTCACAAGGCCACGAAGGCCTCGTGCTGGCTGGCACGACCGGCGAGTCGCCGACCCTGACCCACGATGAGCAGGGCCAACTCTTCCGCGCTGTGCGCGAAGCTGTGAATGTTCCGATCATTGCCGGAACTGGGAGCAACAATACCCGTGCTGCTGTGGACCTGACCAAGCGGGCAGTGCAAGCTGGCGTCGACGGTCTTCTTGTTGTCACGCCGTATTACAACCGGCCCTCGCAGGCCGCTCTGGTCGATCACTTCACCGCTGTTGCCGCGGCAGGTGACGATGTCCCCACGCTTATCTACGACATTCCAGCGCGTGCTGGCCGCAAGGTCGAGACCGAGAACCTGCTGACCCTGGCACACGACGTCAGCAACATCGTTGGTATCAAGGATGCTGCAGGCGACCCGGCCGAAACCGCCATGCTGCTGACACAGGCACCAGATGGCTTCGAGATCTACAGTGGTGATGACAGCCTGACGCTTCCGCTCATGGCAATCGGCGCCATTGGTGCGATCGGGGTTGCCACCCATTGGACAGGCCCCGAGCATGTTCAGATGTTCGCGGCATTTGCCTCGGGTGATGTGGTCAAGGCCCGCAAGCTGAATGCGATGATGCTGCCCTCGTTTGGGTTCGAGTCGATGCCGGATGCGCCAAATCCGATACCGACCAAGGCGATGTTGCGCATGCTTGGCCATAGCGTGGGTACCGGACGGTCGCCGATGCATATGGAGCCGCCAGGGCTCGAAGCAGCAGCCCGCGCCATCATCGAGGGATCTGGTCTGGCGATCGAAGCCAGCCTCCCCACTAACTGATCAGGAAAACATCATGACCAACGAGGTAACCATCACCTTCCTCGGAGGCCTTGGCGATATTGGCCGCAACTGCGCAGCCATCGAGACCGACGATGCACTGCTGATCTTGGACTGTGGTCAGCTTTTCGCGAGCGAAGAGGAACCGGGCGTGGATTCGATTCTGCCCGACATCGACTACCTGTTCGAGCGTAAAGACAAGATCATTGGTTGCCTGGTCACACACGGGCACGAGGACCATATTGGCGCGATCGCTCATGTGCTGGATCGCGGGCTTGAGTTTCCGATCTACGGCTCTGCGTTCACGCTCGGTTTAGTCCGGTACCGCTGCGACGAACGCCACGTGATGGGTCGGACGAAGTTGATCGAAGTCGCCGATAACGAGACGGTGCAAATCGGCCCTTTCAGCGTTGAGTTTCTTGCCGTGACCCACTCGGTTCCTGGTGGTCTCATTAGTGCTATCACCACGCCGCAGGGTTTAGTTCTGCACAGCAGCGACTTCAAACTCGACCCCCACCCAATCGATGGGCGCCGCACGAACCTGCCTCGGATCGGTGCATTGGCGGAGGACCCGGGTATTCGGCTTCTGCTAGCTGACAGCACGAACAGCGATGCTCCTGGCTCCACAGCGAGCGAGAGCACCATGGGTGCCAACTTGGCCGAGGTCTTCCGTGCGAACCAAGGCCGGCGAGTTATCACGGCATGCTTTGCTAGCCATATGCACCGGGTGCAGCAGATCGTTAATGCAGCGCTCGACGATGGGCGCAAACTGGCCACGCTGGGGCTATCGATGCGAAAGAACGTGGCACTCGCCCGTTCCTTAGGTTTGCTCAAAATTCCTGACGCAGCATTTTTTGACATCGAGGAAATTGGCGATTTCGAACCCGGCGAAGTGTGTATTATTTCAACTGGTTCGCAGGGTGAAGAGCGGTCGTCGTTGGCCACTGCTGCTGCAGGCACCAGCCGCTGGATAAGGATTGGTGATCGCGACACCATCATCTTGAGCTCACACCCAATCCCCGGTAATGAGGCTCGTGTATCGAACCTGATGAACGATTTGATTCGGCGCGGCGCCGAGGTCGTACATAGCGGGCTTGTCGAAATCCATACGAGCGGCCATGGCAAGCGAGACGAGTTGACGACTCTGCACACGGTGTCTCGCCCTGAATGGTTCGTGCCGGTACACGGTGAATACCGTCATATGGTTGCGCACAATGAACTGGCTCAGTCGCTTGGTCTGGCCGAGAACCGCACATTGCTTGCCCAAGATGGCGATCAGGTCGTGTTGGCTGACGACGGACTCTCGCTCCGACAAAAGGTCACCCCTGGAGCGCATCAGATGCTAAACGGCCGCTTCCTGGGACCAGATCGCGGCGTCATCGCACAGCGCCGCATTATTGGTCAGCAAGGATTCGTGTCCGTGACGGCTGTTGTCAACTTTGGCGAAGCCAAACAGATGTGTGACCCCTGGGTCGAGTCTCGAGGCTGGCTCGACGGAGACGATGGTGAAGAGATCGAAGCTGAGATCGTCAAGTTGGTCGGTAACGCCATCGACAAGGAGCTCAGCAACAAGGACTGGGATCGAGCGTCGCTAATGCGCAAGGCGCGTCGTGCCGCTGGTACGTGCGTCAATTCGCGAAGCCAACGGCGCCCCATGATCATGCCGGTCATCATCGACACCTGAACTGGCGCATGGTCCTGGCAGATGTGGTGCCAGTGACCAGCACAACAATTCCAATATCGTCACTAGTAAAATCGCTAGGACGAGTGGGTGATCACTCTGTATCTCGACCGTTCTCTCTAGGCGACGGCGTGAGGTTCGGATTCGGATCGTGACGTTTGTGGCCACTCAGCCAGTGCTGGCGATGAAGCGTCCTCCGCCGATCGCTCCGCCTTCAAAGCCGCGCAGAATCGTGCCATTGATGTCGGCAATTATGTCGAAGACCCGACCGCCGAACCTCGATATGAGATCGCCCCGGCGCTCGTGCAAGCTTGCCCAGATGTATTGGTATTGGCGGACGAACGTCTGGCTAATATCGGTGTAGTCAATATCGACGAAACCGGCGTCTGAGAGCATGGTCAGGTACTGATCCACCGAGGCGGCTGTAGCCGACAGCGCTGCATCAAGAGCCTTCTCGCGCTCGGTCGAACTCATGCCGGTGTCAGCAAGCCAATCGGTGAACGCGATTGTGCCCCCAGAACGTAAGACTCGGTTCGCCTCGACCAGCATGGCGGTCTTATTAGGGACGTGGCACCAGGCGTCCTGACCCCAGACCACATCAAATGCGCCATCACCGAACGGCAGAGTGGTGGCGTCGGCTTGTTCGAAAGAGGCTAATTCTTGGAGACCGCGTTCTACAGATCGAAGCCGAGCTCGGTCCACGCTGCTCTCAACGAGGTCGATCCCAGTGACCGAACAACCGAATGACTCGGCAAGTTGCAGCATTGGGCCGCCTATGCCGCAACCGATGTCGAGCACCCGAACAGCTTCGTCTATCCCAGCGACCTTGGCGAGTTCGTTGGTCGAGTCGATGCCACCAATTGACAGATAGTCATCGCTGTACATCGCTTGCATCACAGCGACACCGATATCGCTGTAGTTCGTGCGAAGCCGCTCTTCATGGGTGGGGACAGCATCCATATGGTTACGAACCTACTGGACAAGCCCACAACGGCTGATAGCGCGGCGCCGCACCTCACGCGGTCATGTTGTTCGTGTTGTTAGTGTTAGTGTTGTTGTTGTTGTGGTAACCAAGACCGATTCCAAGCTGAAAAGCGCGTCAACTCGGGCCAAAAGGTCCGCCGCAGGCGGGCGAGCACCCTCGAAGAGCGGTGCAGCGGGCAGGAAGAAGCCAGGCAGGGCCCGAACAGCACGGGACGGCGCTCAGACGTTGGGGAGACGAGACGTCGTAACCCCAAACGCTGTGCGAGTCCTGCAGGGCCACCGGCGTGATATCTGGGGTGTCGTTTTTGTCGCACTGGGGTTACTGACCGCACTTGGCGTTTATTGGGATGCTGCAGGACCACTCGGCAATGGCCTGAGTCAATTCTTTGGTGGGGTTGTCGGGCTGCTGCGCGTAGCGCTTCCCGTGATCTTCATCGCCGTCGGCGTGATTCTTATTCGCGGGCATATGCGTGGCCGTTTGCCACGTGGCACCACTGGCGATTTGGGCGACAATCTCGAGACGATTGACGATGCTGATCAAGGAACCCGCCTAGCACTGGGTGGCATGGTCGCGGTGATCGCTGCCGCAGGCTTGTTGCAACTGTGGGCGGGTCAACCGGTTTGGCAAGACTCTGTCGAAGATTTCGTCGATGCAGGCGGCTTCCTCGGATGGTTGATCGGAGCGCCACTCCACGCAGCGTTTTCGAGTATCGGCGCAGCCATTGTTCTGATCGGCATGTTGATCATCGGCATGGTTGTAATCACTGCAATGTCGGTAGCACTTTGGTGGAGAGCCGGCGCCCGGCGTATGGACGCTCTCGGCGGTTCGGTGCAACGTTTTTGGGTCCAACTGACTGGTATGGAGTCCCGCCAGGCAACCGAAGTTGAGGTCTATGTAGGCGACGACATCTTGCTTGAAGATCCCTCGGCCCCGATCATTGTTGGTGGGCAACAGGTCGGTGAGTACCGACGCGGCGACGCAGCTGCGAGGACCAAGCGTGGCAGCGACAAGAAGGAGGACGTCGCCCAGGCTAATGACACAGGTAGCGACCCGATGCTCAGCGAGAGTGCACCCGCGCCGAGCGCCCCAACCAAGGCAACAAGCTTCAGCAACCCTGCCCCTATCGAGACCCCGTTCCAGGCTGCATCTGTCGTCGAAGAAGAACCGGCCCCGAAGCCCAAGCCACGTAAGAAGCCAAGGATGGTTGTTTCCGACACAGGGCCAGGCGAGCAAACAACATTGGCACTTGGCCCCAGCGTCGAAGACTCAGCCTGGAAGCTCCCTTCTCTTAAGCTGTTAAACACCGGCGGTGCCCGCGCAGTCGATCAGGATGCTGTAGCAGAACAAGGGCAGCGCCTGGAGCGGGCGTTGTCCTCACACGGAGTCGATGCACACCTAGTCGGCATGGTTGTGGGACCAACGGTTACCCGCTTCGAACTCGAACTTGGTGAAGGCGTCAAGGTTGCGCGTATCACCAGCCTGAACCGTGACATCGCGTATGCCATGGCATCGGCTGACGTGCGTATTCTCGCTCCGATTCCTGGTCGCCAGGCGATTGGCGTAGAGGTTCCAAACGCTGACCGGCAAATCGTTGCCCTCGGCGACCTACTGCGCTCCAAGGAAGCAGCCAAGGCGACGCACCCAATGGAGGTGGCTATCGGCCGCGACATTCAGGGCAAGGCCATGCTGCTGAATCTGGCCAAGATGCCCCACCTATTGATCGCTGGTGCAACAGGCTCTGGTAAGTCGTCGGGTATCAACAGCATAATTACGTCGATCCTGATGCGCTCGACACCAGCTGATGTTCGCATGATTCTCGTTGACCCGAAGATGGTCGAGATGACGCAGTACGAACGAGTACCTCATCTGCTTACGCAACCGGTGACCGATCCTCGCAAGGCAGCTAACGCGTTGGCCTGGGCATGTCGCGAGATGGACCGACGTTACGAGCTGCTGGCCGGCCAAGGTTTCCGCGATATCGCTGGCTTCAACAAGGCCTTCGACAATGGCCAGTTCGATAAAGAAAATACGGCGATCGAAGAGAACGAGGAAGATGCTCGCCGTCCAATCAGCCGCATGCCATTCATCTTGATTGTGGTCGACGAGCTTGCTGACTTGATGATGGTTGCTGCCCGTGACGTTGAAGACTCGATCTGTCGTATCGCTCAAAAGGCGCGTGCGGTGGGTATCCACCTGATCATCGCCACACAGCGGCCGTCGACAAATGTGATCACGGGCATCATCAAGGCCAACGTGCCTGCTCGCATTGCGTTCTCTGTGTCAAGCCTGACCGACAGCCGGGTGATTCTGGACCAGCCGGGCGCCGAGCGGCTTATCGGCCAGGGCGACATGCTGATGCTTGCGCCGACGTCGAGCGCTCCGGACCGGATCCAGGGCTGCTGGGTCGAGGAAGCCGAAGTCAAGAAGGTCGTCCAGATGTGGCGCAAGCAAGCCCACGACTTCAAGATCGATGAGTCGGTTAGCGAAGCCGAGATCGTCGAAGGCAGCGCCAGCTCAAATGGCGCAGTTGGAACCTCAAGCGCTGGTGGTGCAGGCAGCGATGCAGGCAGCGACGATGAGTTGTACATACAGGCTAAAGACCTCGTAGTGAGCTCGCAGCTTGGTTCGACGTCGATGCTGCAACGCAAGCTCAAGGTCGGCTTCGCCCGTGCAGGTCGGCTCATGGATTTGCTCGAAGAGAACGGCGTCGTTGGACCTTCCGTAGGGTCCAAGGCTCGCGAAGTACTGGTTTCCGAAAGCGATAGCGAGTAGCTGGACCAGTCGCCGATTCACGGCAATGGTTTAGCCTGAGCAGGCTTCATTTGCAGAGTGGAGCGGTAAAGGCAGAGTGGAGCGGTAAAGATGGGGGTGATCTATCGATCAAGTTGTATGGCTCAGGGCTCGCCACCGATACATACCGAACTGAGCTGACGTTTGGTCGCCCATAGGGAAAAGCGCGACCGCTGGCCGGGTTTCAGTCGTATGCGTGAACTCCTTCTCCTAGTTACTTCGGTGGCGTTCGTTTTAACGGCATGCGGCAGCGTCCTCATGCCAGAAGCGTCGGTTTCCATTGCGGTTGAGGTGCCAGCAACACCGATCGCGACCAATGAGAAAAGCGAACCGGAACCCGCTACATCACCTAGCGCGTTTGCTGTGTCAGCGGCGGCGAACACGGGTGATTGCGGGTACAGCGCTGGCTTGCAGCCCGACCGCATCGAGATAGCTCAGATTCCTGGTGGCGGCCGCGAAGAAGTTGTGTCGGCGATTGACTTTCCCGACGACTCCTCGTTCGGAGTTCCTCTGGCCGACGTGAACCGGATCGTTGGTGGGGCCCTCCACCAGACGGGATCCCACCCATCGATGCACCTGTCTTCCAAACGGCTGCCAGTGTCGACTGGATCTAATGCAACTCGGCACTTGCTTAGCGTCGAGACGTGGGCGATCGCACGGTCACGTTTGGGACGTCTGGTCGGCTAGCCAATTCGTCGCTGGTCATGCATGACCGTCAGACCGGGTCGTTGTGGACCCACTTCAACGGCGTTGGAACAACGCGCCATCGCCGACGGCCGTGATATCGGCGCTGTTGGCGTCTATCTGCCGGTGGCCGATGGTCAAATATTGACCTTTACCCGCATAGGAGAATCTGACGTTGGCGGTGGCAACTCCGTTGATGCAGAAACTGGGTCTGTCTGGAAGATTCAGGGTCAGGCCTTGTCGGGCCCACTCTCGGGAGAGCGGCTTGAGCGGGTAGAGCATCTCGATACGTTCTGGTTCGCGCTCGCTGCAAACGAACCCGACAACGGAGTCGTAAATCCCTGAGTCCAACTACGATCAACCTATGTCGTCTTTCGCGCTGGTCGACCTAGGCGTTGGCCCCTATGTTAACGAGCAAGTGAGCTCTCGTTTCCCCGTATACACGCGGGGTAATGCTGGCGAGGTCTGGCCCGAGGTCGTTTATCCCCTATCGATCAGTCTCACGCGGACATTTGACGATCCGGTCTCGGCCGCCATGGTTAAGACGGGGCTGGTGACCGAGGCTGAGCTTATTGAAGGCAGCGGCTGTGCTGCCGGTGTGTTCGGGGGCTATATGTACCTGAATCTGTCGCTGTCGCGGGTGCTCGCTGTGCGGTCACCCGGTGTATCCATCGAAGATAACGACGCGACTTACCTCGGCAGCGAGGGCATCGCTCCGGCTCATCTGCCGAACAAGGCCGATCGCAGTGTGCGGGCCAGTGCAAACGCAGTGCGTTACATGATTGGGGTGCTGCGCACCCGGTCGTTGGACGAGTTGCGTGCTGACCAACTCATGGTGGCCGAATGGAAGCGTCGGGTGCCGAAACTCATCGAGGCTTCTGACGAGGAACTACTAAAGACCATTCGCAGCCTGATCCCTGTAGGTATGGGACTCTTCAGCAGGCACCTCGAGGTGACCGGCAAGGCTGGAGCGTCGGTTCAATTTTTGTCGGCCTTCTGCGAAAAACAGCTCGGCGACCGTGTCGTGGCCTTGTCGCTGCTCAGCTCGATCGGGGACGTCGACAGTGCGGCGCCTAGCTATGCCCTTTGGGCGTTGGGGCGAGAGGTGGCTGCATCACCGGACCTGACAAAGATCTTCGATCAGGGCCTGAGTGGGCTAGCCGAGCGCGTGAATCAGATCGCGCACGACGAGTTCAATGACAAGTTCGCAATGTTCCTGGACGAGTTTGGAGCCCGTGGTCCCAATGAGTGGGAGACAGCGTCGGAGACCTGGGGAACCGAGCCCCGCCTGGCGTTGGCGTTAATTGACAGGTTGCGTCTAGCAGAAGAGAAGCAGGACCCAGCGGCCCGCTCGGTCGGGCTGACAACGCAACGACAAGGATTGACTGCATCGAGCCGTGCTCGTGTGAAGTGGCTGCTGCGCAAACCATTTGATCGGGCACTAGCGGTCGCGACATTGTTTAGCGCAGGCCGAGAGCGTTCGAAGACCACGGTTGTTGAGCTCATCCACGTAAGCCGTGTGTTGTCGCGAGAGTTAGCCGGGCGGGCAGCGACTCGTACCGAGGATGGGCATTGGGAAGATATGTGGTTCTGCTTGGCCGACGAACTCGACGCATACGTCGATGACCCGGGCCCATTCGCCGAGAGGATTGCTGCCCGGCGAGCGACCAGACAGGCCCTGAGCGGTCGCATCCCGCCGTTTGTGTTCGAAGGTGAGATGCCGCCCGTGATGTCATGGCCGCTGCGCTCCGAGGTGCAGACAGAAGATGTTCTCGCTGTCGGCGACTCAATCAAAGGCCTAGCGGCGGTTCCGGGGATTGCCGAGGGTCGAGCGTGTGTCGTGACCGACCCATTTGATCCTGGTGATCTAGGCCCGGGCGATGTCCTAATCGCGCCGCTTACCGACCCGGCATGGACGCCGCTGTTCGTCGCAGCGGAGGCTGTTGTCGTCGACGTAGGTGGTCAGATGAGTCATGCCGTGATCGTTGCCCGCGAGTTCGGTATGCCTTGCGTGGTGGCTGCGGCTGATGCGACTAAACGGATCCCACATGGCAGCCGAGTTCGTGTCGACGCAACGAATGGCACGGTCACACTGATCGAGTCGTAGGTGATGGGGATCTCGATCGTCGGCTGCGGTGCTGGACTCCGAGAGAGCGGTGTGAGCACGAGCCTGCACTCCTTTGACCGCAACGAAACGTGGGAGCCCCGGCGGAAGCCTGGCCGGTGGTGACAGGCCGGAGTTCCAGTAAGGAGATGCGGGACGGATCGAAGGTATATGAATGTCCATCGGAGCAGCGTTGGCGGTTGCTGCTTGAACTAACTCGCACCGGTATCGACGGCCGACGTTGTATCCCGGCGAGAGTTCGTTAGTGCCGTGCGTCCTCCTCGCTAACGGGCGACCCCAACGTACGAATAGGTCCGCTGGGTATGGGGCCCTCTCGCTGGTTCATGGGTCATTTCCGATCGGTGCGACGCATGACAAAAGCCGGCGTCGCTCATGAATCAAGCTGGATAGCCTCACGTTTGTGGTTGTCGCTGTCTTGTTTCTTCTTGCAGGCATTGCCATCCTGGCCTTCGCAGCAGATCACTTCGTCGAAGGTGCAGTATCGGTCGCAGACGTATTCAACATCTCGCCTGTAGTGGTTGGTGCCCTAGTTATTGGTTTCGGCACCAGCCTGCCTGAAATGCTCGTTTCCGGTATAGCTGCAGTCCAAGGTGATGTCGATCTAGGCGTCGGAAACGTAGTGGGATCAAACGTCGCCAATCTCACCTTGGTGCTTGGTTTTGCTGCATTGATCGCGGTGATCAGTATCGACAAGGTCACAAGCCGGCGTGAACTTCCCATGTGCATCGGCTCCGTATTGTTGTTCGCTCTTCTGGTTCAGGACGGGCTTCGTCGCTGGGAAGGCGCTGTCCTGGCGGCGGTCCTGGTCGCGACCATCTTGTGGCTACTGCGCAACGCCCACGATCATGGTCTCGAAGCGCCGGCGAAGGAACACGAAGGCCAGAGTGCGATGGCCAGTGGCATTCGCACGGTTCTTGGCCTGATCGGCACCGTGGGCGGAGCCTGGCTGCTGGTCCAGGGAGGCACTGACCTTGCCGATGAAGTCGGGCTGACCGGTGGTTTTGTTGGCCTTACCATTGTGGCCATTGGAACTTCGCTACCCGAAATGGTCACTGCGGTTGTGGCCGCCCGCAAAGGCGAGACGGGCCTGATCATCGGCAATCTGTTGGGCTCAAATATCTTCAACAGCTTGGCCGTGGGTGCTGTGCTTGGTTTACTGGGTCCTGGTCCGCTCGAAGACAAGAACCTGGCCGGCGTTGCCACCTACGTCATGATTGGGGTTGTTCTCGTCGCTGCCTTATTCCTTTACACCGGCGGGCGAGTCGTGCGCTGGCAGGCCGTCGCTTTGCTGCTGGTCTACTTGGGAGCCATGCCCTTCACGATCAGCACAACAGTCGACTGCACAGAAGAGCCAGAAGTACAAGAGTGTGCCGATGCCGTGGCGCTAGCCTTGCCCGGTGGCTAACTCTGCAGGTGTGACTGGTTCCCCTATGACTGGGGAGGGTGGCTTGTATTTCATTGAGACACTTGGCTGTCCCAAGAATCAGGTTGATAGCGACAAGCTGGAAGGCACCCTGATTGCCGATGGCATGACGGCGGCCGAGTCCGCAGATCAGGCCGATCTGATCGTGGTCAACACGTGTGCCTTTATCGAAGAAGCACGAGAAGAATCGATTCACACGATCTTGGCACTGGACAATGACCGCAGTGACAACTCTAAGCTGATCGTCACTGGTTGTATGGCCGAACGATACGGCGACGAGCTCGCCGAAGCGCTTCCAGAAGCCGACTCGATCGCCGGTTTCGGTGTGCCTGTCACCATTGGCAGTAAGCCAAAGGCCCCACTGCTCGACCTGTTGCACCTGCCCCGCCCGCCATCACGTTCGCCGTGGGCGTATGTGAAGATCGCCGAGGGTTGCGATCGGGCATGTGGGTTCTGTGCCATTCCAACATTCCGTGGGCCGCAACGCAGTCGCACAATCGATGACATCTGCAGAGAGGTAGACGAACTCCACGCCAAAGAGATCGTATTGGTTGCCCAAGATCTGGCGGCCTTTGGGCGAGACCAGGGCAAGGGTGAGCGATCGATCGTCCCGTTGATCAAGGCGGTATCTGAACGTACCGATTGGGTACGACTGCTGTATCTGTACCCGAGCGATCTGAATGATGCGCTCATCGATGCCATCTGTGAAACCGGCGTACCGTACTTCGACTTGTCGTTGCAACATGTGTCGAAGCCGCTGATGCGTCGGATGCGCCGCTGGGGCGGTTCCGACGTGTTCCTCGAGCGCCTCGCGACTATCCGGGGGCGCGAGTCAGATGCAGCGTTTCGCAGCAACTTTATCGTTGGCTATCCCGGCGAAACCGAAGAAGATCACGATGCCCTCCTCGACTTTGTCGAACAAGCGCGCCTGGACTGGTGCGGTTTCTTTTCCTATAGCAAGGAAGAGGGCACCTATGCCGCTGATCTCGATGGCGAGGTCGATTCTGGCCTGGTTTCGGAACGTTTGGGCGAACTTCGCGAGCTGCAGGATCTAATTACTGAAGAAAAACGTGACGAAATGATCGGTCGACAGGTCAAAGTACTTGTGGACGAAACTGGCGTTGCGCGGTCGCATCGAGAAGCACCTGAAATCGATGGAATCATCCAGGTTTCCGCGGATCTCGCTGTTGGCAAATTCGCAATGGTGACTATTGCTGACGCCGCTGGGCCTGACCTCCGGGCCGAAGGTGCGACCGAGGACATGCTCTGATGGCCCAGGTCGTGCGCAGCTACCCGTTGTATGGATTAGCCACACCAGCAAATTTCATCACGGTGAGCCGTATCGCTCTCACTCCGGTCCTGTGCCTGATGGTTCTCAACGATTCGTCAACGCTTGGCACATCATGGACGGCGTTCGCTGTCGGTTTGCTCATGGCATTCACTGATTTGATCGATGGCACTGTTGCCCGCGCGACCAATAGTTTCAGCCGCAGCGGGGCATTTCTTGATCCTCTTGCCGACAAGATCGTTATTCTCAGCGTCGGCTTCACGCTGGTCTCGGTCGATCGCTTGGGCCTAGCGCCCATGGTCCTTATTGCAGTCCGCGAAGTCGTCATCAGCGCCATGCGGGTCAGGTTTGCCATGCGCGGCATTGCAATTCCGGCGAGGCCGTTGGCTAAGTGGAAGGCCACCATTCAAGGCGCTGCCTTGCTGCTGGCCGTTGTGCCAGTGCTCAAGGGCAACCAACTTGTGGTCGATATCGCGATCTGGTTTGCCGTGGCGCTCACGGTGTTTACCGGCGCTCAATACCTTGTCGACGGCGAACAAGCTGCTGGCACCATCTAGTTCTTCTCAATGCTCATCTAACGTCACAACGCACGTGTATCTGGAGCATGTTGCGTCTGTCGAGGTGATCGCGGAAAGCCTGACTGGCTAAACTACGGCGATGAATTGTGAAGTGATAGCTGTTGGTACCGAGTTGCTGCTGGGCCAGATTGTTGACACCAACTCGTCCTACATCGGCGAGCAACTTGCTCTGGCTGGCATCGACAGCCATTTCCAAACCAAGGTCGGCGACAACGCGGCTCGAATGAAGGACGCGATCGAGCTTGCGCTCTCTCGCAGCGACGCGGTGATCCTGTGCGGCGGTCTCGGTCCCACCCAGGACGACATCACTCGTAACGTGATTGCCGATGTGATGGGTGTTGAACTCGAAACCCGCCAGGAGTTGGTCGACAAGATCAGCGCCATGTTTAGCCAACGTGGCCGAGCTATGCCGCAGAACAATCTTCTGCAAGCCCAGATTCCCGTTGGTGGCGAGCCAATTCCGATTCAACCGGGGACGGCACCCGGGCTGTGTTGCCCAATTGGGGATCGGGTTATCTACGCCGTGCCTGGTGTTCCGTGGGAAATGACGCAGATGATTGATGGCTTCGTGTTGCCGGACCTTAGCGCCCGGGCTGGAATCACGTCCGTCATCGCTAGTCGGGTGCTTCGTACCTGGGGGATGAGCGAATCAGGGCTCGCCGAAGCATTGCACAATGAGATTGAACGGCTTGACGAGACAGGCGAGGCAACGATTGCATTTCTGGCCAGTGGGATCGAAGGCCTAAAGGTCAGGATCACCGCCAAGGCGACAACGCAGGCTGAGGTAGACATCAAACTCGCGGATGAGGAAGCCCGCGTTCGCGTGATCATCGGCGACGAAGTCATCTTTGGGACCGATGACGACACTATGGAAAGCGTCGTGGTCGGGCTGTGCCGTGACCAAGGTCTGAAACTTGGTCTCGCCGAGTCACTTACCGGCGGTCTGATCGGCCAGCGGATCACGTCGCACCCAGGTGTGAGTGACGTGTTCCAGGGGTCTATCGTTTCGTACGCGGACTCGGTGAAGAATGATGTGCTGGGAATCGCTGGGGTTCCGGCCATCAGCGAAGAAGGCGCGGCCGCTATGGCAGAGGGTGCCGCCAGGGTGCTTGGCGCCGAGTGTTCGGTCGCTGTTACCGGAGTCGCAGGACCAACCGAGGCAGGGGGCTATAAAGTCGGGACAGTTTTCATGGCGACTCATGTTGACGGTGTCACCGAGGTCTTGATGGTGGAATGGCCGTTCGACCGCAAGCGGACTCGTGAATTTACGACCATCACAGTGTTGAATCAGCTTCGCAAGCGGCTGCTCGCTCGCTCGACATGACGCAGGTCGCTACGAACAATGCCGGTGTCGATAATGGAACCAATTCGTTCGATCTATTGGTAGCCGACGTTGGACGAGATGGCGGGTCTGAGGTTCGCAATGCTATTAAGGAAACCGTCGGCATTGCCGATGGTGCCAGTCGCCGCTTGCGCAGCACCAGCCAGGATGCGGCGTTCGATGCGCTCACCGCCAACAATCGGTGCGGGTTGCCGGGCTCAAAGACACACCGAGATGTGACCATTGATTGGGAAAGCTCAAGCTGAGGTAGCAACCATGACTAATGACGTGACCTTCTATGACGAGATCGAGGCGTACTGCTCGACGCTAAGCGTGGCGGCAGGTGGCCGCATTGGTGTCCATGTGTCGACCAAGCAGCCGCACTTTGGTGTGCGTGTCGAACGCTGGGGCGCCGAGCGCATCGAAGTCTTTTCCGCTGACGGAATCGCCGGGACGTTCTTTGAACCACCAACGAACGCCGACGCAACGGGTTGCGACTGGCCAGTGTCATTCGAGATCGATGTCGAACCCGAATGGCAGACCGGCTTCTATCTGGTGACACTGACCGCAGCCGGCGCTGCTGTTGGCCGCAATGTTGGCCATGCTGGATTCGTGGTTCATGCTCCCCGCCAGCGACGCCAAGCAGCGCTGCTAGTCCTGGGCACGAACACGTGGAACGCTTACAATACGTGGGGCGGCGCCAGTCTCTACACCGGCGGCCACCAGGTGTCCTTCCAGCGGCCATGGCCTCGTGGTCTGCTGGATCGCCCCCAGGTCGATCGCGACGACCGCAAGGCTCGGCCCGTGCGTTTCGGCGAAGAGCCCGATGCCGACGGAGAGATCTTCCAGGCCTACCGCATGGAACACGGGTACTCGCCAGCGATTGGTTCAACTGGATGGTTTACCCACGAGCGCCGCTTCGTTGAATGGGCCGAGACCGCTGGTTACGAGTTTGACTATGCGGTGTCGTCAGACTTCGACGCCACGTCTGACCTGCTTGCTGACTACGAGGTGGTTCTCGGCATTGGACATGATGAGTACTGGACCAAGACAGCGCGAGACCAGGTCGACCGCCATATCGGCAGCGGTGGTGATTATGTGTCGCTGTCTGGGAACACCATGTTCTGGCAGGTGCGGCTAGTAGACGAGGAGGGGAACCCAGGCCTGGACCACATGATTGGCCACAAGTACGGAGGCCACACCGCAGATCCTGTCGTAGGCACCGATGCAGTCGAAGAGATGTCAGGCTTGTGGTGTGACCCATTGGTCGGGCGACCCGAGTGGAGCACTCTCGGCGCTGGCAGTGTGTTCGGCCTCTACCATCGCTTTGGGCAGGCGACGCCACGCGGCACCGGTGGGTTCACCGTGTTTCGTTATGACCATTGGATGTTCGAAGGCACGGGGCTGCGCTATGGCGATCTGCTCGGTGGTGACCATGGGGTTGTTGGCTACGAGACCCTCGGGTGTCCGATCACACTCGACGAGTACCAGCTTCCGGTCGTGCGTCTCGTCGATGGCATGCCGACAGACCACGAGATCGTTGGTCTTTCGTTATCGAGCAACCTGGGCATGGGCGAGTATCCCAAGTCGATCTCGGCGTTGAATGATCAGGGCGACCTCGAGTTCCTAGCGGAGCGTTATTACGGCGACACCAGTCCCGAGAACCTGGCCAAGGTCCGTCATGGGAATGCCGTGATGGTCGTCTGTCGGCCCCAAGGGACGGGCGGGGGAGAGGTCGTGACCATCGGCTCGACCGACTGGGTCTTCGGCCTGGCCGATGACCGACTCGTTTCCCAAGTCACCGCCAACATCATGGATCGATTCTTCCGTGCTTCTAGCTCGTGAGGCGGTTCGATTACGTTAGAGCGCGGGCCCTTCGCTCCTGAGTCCGCGCTGCACTCGCCTGAGATGACCGCGCCCGTCTTTCCCCCATGACTGGCATGATCTCGGTCGTTGGGCAGATCGTCGAACTTCACCGAGCCTTCGCTGCGGTGCTTCCAGCGACCGTCGAATTCGTCGAGGTTGGCTTAAAGCAGATCAAACGAGATGGCCTGACTCGGCCGTAGTGGGATAAAACACCTCTCGATCTGTTCTTCATCACGGTTCCATAGAGCGAAGACGATGCTCGAGGGTCGAGTCGTTGGCTGGCGAGCAGCGGCCGCGTCGCGGGTATCGAGACAGCGTGGTCTTCAAGGCGCTCGCTAAGGGAGGGAAGGCTGGACCAATCCAGTCGGAGACGAGTGTCGGGTGGCAAAGCTTTGTCCGATGCTGCTTCCTATGCGATAGGTGGCAGGCTGACGCAATGAATGTTGGTTTTCTGCATCCGGGGCTTATGGGCGAGACATTGGCCAGTAACTGTTCTGCAACTACGTTGTGGGCAAGCGACGGCCGGAGCAACGAGACTCGAAGGCGAGCTGAATCGCATGCCATGATCGACGTGGGATCACTCCATGCAATGGTTGACAAGGCTGATGCCATCGTGTCCATCTGCCCGCCAAGTGCAGCCATCGAGTTGGCATCTACGGTTGCAGAGGTCGGGTTTCAGGGGCTCTATGTCGATGCCAATGCCATCAGCGCTGCGGCGGCGCGAGCCATCGCCGAGCGCTTCGACCACTTCGTCGATGGTTCGGTCATCGGGCCTCCTGCGTACAAGCGAGGCACAACTCGGCTGTACCTGAGTGGATCAAGATCTGCCGAGGTCGCTGCATGGTACGACGGGAGTGCGTTCGACGCCCGGGTGATCGGCGAAGACCAGGGTGCAGCCTCAGCTCTGAAGATGGCATATGCAAGCTGGACCAAGATTGGTTCGGCTATGAACCTGGCTATTAGGGCGCTCGCTCAGGCCGAAGGAGTTGATGTTGCACTCGTCGACGAGTGGAACATCTCACAGCCAGGCATGGTCGAACGTTCAGAGCTTGTGGCGACAGCTGTTTCACCGAAGGCGTGGCGCTTTACCGGCGAGATGGAACAGATAGCGGCGTCCTTCTCGGCCGCAGGATTACCCACTGGCTTCGCCGAAGCAGCGCACGAGATTTATGAGCGTATGGTCGACTTCAAGAGCGCAGATCAGGTCACGCTCGACCAGGTTGTTGCCATGCTCAACAACACTGGCGAGTAAAGCACTACTAGCGTGACTCGATGATCGATCTCAGCGGCAAGACCATCCTCGTAACTGGCGCATCCCGAGGCATCGGCGCTGCGGCTGCAACGGCTCTCGATGGCGCTGGCGCCCGAGTCGTGATGAGCTATGGCCGCAGTACAGCCATGGCCGAAGCTGTTGCCGCTTCATGCAATAACGACCCCGTGCTTCTCTGTGCAGACCTTGCCCAACCAGGTGCGGCCTCGGATCTGTTCGATCGGGCGATTGCCGCCGTCGGGTCAATCGACGTGGTCGTGAACAACGCAGGTATTGCACCTGAAGCTGACATCGACGCCAGCGACCAGGAATGGGCCGATGCTTGGCATGTCACTATGCAGGTCAATCTGTTCTCGTTGGCCGACATCTGTCGAAAGGCCATCGCCCACTTCATCCCCAAGGGCGAGGGAACCATCATTAATATCGCGAGCCGCGCTGCAACTCGCGGCGACGAGCCGAACATGATGCATTACGCGGCATCGAAAGGTGCTGTGGTGGCGCTGACTCGGTCGATCGCCCGTGGCTATGGCAACGACGGCATCGTCGCCCACACCGTGAATCCTGGATGGGTGTCGACCGAAATGGCCGAGGGCTTCTTTGCGGCCAACCCTGACGCGCTCGATGGTTTCCCGCTTGGAGAAGCAGTGCCGCCATCGGAGGTTGCCAACACCGTCGCCTTCCTGGCTTCGGGGCTCGCTCGTCACATGACTGGATCGACCGTTGACATCAACGGCGCCACACACGTTCGCTAAGGCGTGCCAGCGAGGCGATTAGCTGGCAAATTATTCGGTGGTGAATTCGGGGGACTCGAGGTTTAGTGATGCCGAGTTCATGCAGAAGCGCTCGCCTGTCGGCTGAGGCCCATCGGGAAACACATGGCCCAGGTGGGCACCGCACTTGGCGCAGTCGGTTTCTGTGCGCTGCATGCCCATGGTCATGTCGACCTTACGGGTGATCTTGTCTTCGTCGATGGCCTGGTAGAAGCTGGGCCATCCGCAACCAGCGTCGTACTTGGTGTCGCTGACGAACAGTGGCTCATCACACACGACGCAGTGGTACACGCCGTCGTCGGTCGTGTCCCAGTATTTGCCGGTAAAGGCTCGTTCGGTCCCTGCTTGCTGGGTGACCACGTATTGCTCAGAGGTCAGTCGTTCGCGGAGGTGGGCATCGTCAACTTGGTACTCGGTCATGCTTCAATGGTAGGGCCGTTACGAGCCGGCGTCACATCAGACCACTCTGGTTAATTGCCTGTCGAGATTCCGTTGGTTGTTGTCAGCAGATCGCCATGGTGGTGTGCCATCTGCTCGCCGTAGCTGCGATGGAAGTAATTCCACAGCTGTTCGCCATAAGTTCCGGGCCGGTGTTCGCTGGTCATCGCAGCCGTACCGGACTGAGCCTCGTCGGGTGTGGGCATGAATCCAGCGTCGTGATGGTGGGGGCTGGCTGCAACAGTGGACGCGAACTCGGGTGCAAGTGGCAGACGGGTGAGTTGGGTAGTCAAGGACGGGCCTTGGAAATAACCTGACGAGTAGCGTTCGGCATCTGTCACCACTCGGTGAGGGGTGGCGACCAAATAATTGCCTGTCATAGATTGCAGAACCTCGCCGAGATTGATGACGAAGGTGTTCTCAATGACGGGGACGTCGACCCAGTCGCCAGCTGGGTTCTGCACTTGCAAGCCAGGAGTGGGGCCTGGAGCCAGAATGGTCAGAAAGCCAGCGTCATGATGTGGATTGACACCAGCGCCGCCAGCGGGCGTAGGTGGATAGTGAATGAACTTGGCCAACGACATGGGCTGGTCGCCGAACAAGCTGCGCAGGTGGTCGCTCTGCAGACCGAGCCCCACAGCTAATGCACTCATCAGATGATCAGCAAGATGTTCGAGTGCTGCGATCCAGCGAAGCGAGATCGACCTGTGGCCAGGAAGGACATCATCAGCAAGCCACTGATTCGGCCCATGTAGACGGTTGTAATCGGGGCCGCTGGTTCCGTGCTCGGGCCATTCGGTCCATACATCGATTTGTTCCCGCAGGTCAGGTGCGTTGTTCGTCGACTCGGCGCCGACGGGTTCCCAACCGCGGAACTGTGGCGAGTTGGTCTTGTCAATGAGTTGTTTGATCTCGAGCGGCAGTTCAAAGAAACGCTTCATCAGATCAAAGGTCTCGCCCTGTAGCTCTGTCGAGATGCCATGGTTGGTCACGAGAGCGAAGCCGACGTGGTGACAGATGTCGGTGAATTCAGCAGCGAAGTCGGCGGGGGTGTCATCGCTATCAAGCACTGTACTGACATCAACTATGGGGATTGAGGTAAAGGTCACGAGCTGATCCTAGGGCCTGGTGCTGGCGCCAGCAGAGTGGCGTTGGTCTTGGTGACGTTGCGGTCAACGAAGAGATATTGAGAGTGTCGCACCCCGGGCGTATGGTCCGTTTAGAGTCATACGAGGAGGCCGATTCGGTCATGAGTGAAGACAAAGAACGCCGGGGCACCACGACTGCTTCATTCGGCACCGGTGCACGTGAGAGCCATGACAGCTCCGCGTTCTATGCACGGTTCGTCCCCCCGGTTCTGTCCGAAGACGAGACAGTCGTTGCGCCTGGAGACCGGCCATTCGAAGACGCGATCTTTCATGGAACAGCGCAGAACGTGTTGAACAACAATGACTCTGTTGCTGACAACTCCGTCGCCTTGGTCGTCACGTCGCCGCCTTACTTTGTTGGCAAAGACTACGAGGCAGCGATGGGTGAGGGTCATGTTCCTGCGGCCTACGAAGAACACCTTGAGAGCATGCACGAAATTTTTGCAGCGTCTGTTCGTAAGCTAGAACCAGGTGGGCGAATCGCCGTCAATGTCGCAAACCTGGGTCGCAAGCCGTACCGCTCGCAAGCCGCAGACATCATTCGCATTTTTGAAGATCTCGGGTTGCTTGTTCGGGGAGAGATCATTTGGAAGAAGGGCGACGGCATGAATAGTTCTACGGCCTGGGGTTCGTTCCAGAAGCCGTCGAACCCGGTGCTGCGTGACCTGACCGAACGTATTGTGATCGCCAGCAAGGGGCGTTTCGAGCGTGCACTGTCGCCTCGCAAGCGAGCCGAGCAGGGGTTGCCCTCAAACGGCTCGATCTTTAAAGAAGAGTTTATGAGCGCGACCAAAGACGTCTGGGAAATCCCGGCCGAAAGTGCAACCCGTGTTGGCCACCCGGCGCCGTTCCCCGTAGCGTTACCGAAGCGACTGATCGACCTCTATACCTATTACGACGACCTGGTTCTCGACCCGTATATGGGCGCGGGTTCGACCGCTATTGCCGCGGTCCGTTCGGGCCGTAACTACGTGGGCTGTGAGACCGAAGAGTCGTACATTGACGTTTCAAACGAACGTATTCAGGTCGAACGAGATCGACTCGTCAACCAGCAGGGCCGGCGCGAACGGTTCAAGGTGTTGGTGCCTGCCGTCAAGCCAGATGCCACCGATGTCGTTTCCAGTGACCCGCAAGCGATTGCGGTACGTCAGGGTCAAAAAGCCGAAGACGTTGCCCGGATCATTATCGAAGAGTGTGGCTTCACCGAGTTGAGCCTCAAAAAGAAGAACCTGAAATGTGGTGTGGCGGTTGATCTCGTCGCCCAGTCCAGCGACGGGGCGGTCTGGCATTTTGACATCACCGGTTCTTTCACCAGCGGGCGAGACGGCTTACGCCATACCTCCACGCTGTGGAAGTCGCTTGGGCAGGCAGCCGCCCGTCAGTTTGACCCAGAGTGCGCCGGCATCCCGTATGTATTGCTGACCACAGGTCGTCCCGACGCTGGCGCCGGATTAAAGGCGCTTCGTGCCTGCCAGCAGGGCGACACCCGTATTATTTTCGATGCCATCGAAATTTTCTCTGCAGAGGATCAGCAACGGTTGCAGCAATACGCCATCGACGGTCTTGAAGCTGAACCACCTGCCGGAATTGGTCCTGCCGATCCAGACTCGTTCTTCTGAGGGTCACCGTGGCCGATCATGGAACGCAGAATCCAGCGAGGTTGAACTCGGTCCCACTCGGCGCGTGGGCTGTCGTCAAGCACGACACGCCTCAGATTTTTCTGGCCGAAAATGCACAAGTTATTTCCCGACTGATTGCGCTCAAAGTTGTTGCCGGTTCAAACCCGTCGACCTTCAAGCCCCATCTTGTCGAAGCCGTCAAGGAACATCTGTTGCACGAACGATGGGCCGATGCAGTCCTGATATGGATGGAAGCTACTGACACGCTGATCGATGTCTACGAAGAACACGTACCGATCTGGACCGAGGACAGGCTAGACAGCGAAGTCGCGTCAATGGCCATCCGCACGTCCAAACTGTTTAACGAGACCGGGCCAGCTTCTTAGTTATGGTCGCGCTCCGCACCGAAATTACCGAGATCGTGACCGGCTTGGCCATGCTTGGGTTTCGTGATCTCGACGAGGCGCTCCAAGTGCGGCCTATGAGCGTCCTCAACCTCGAGACCGAACACTACGAACGGTTGGGCGCAGCCCGCGCTGCTGGCTCTCATGTTCGAGAGTTCGAAACATCATGGGAAAACGGTCAGGTGTTTGCCCGAGCCGACGATGGTCTGCGCGGTCGGCCGCCTTGGAGCGTCGAATGGAAGGGCCCTCACAAACCGCCGGGCTATGAGCAAGTCCCTGCAGATCTGCGTATCGACCATGTGTACTTGGTGTCGTGCAAATACGGCAGCTCGATTCTGCACAACGTCAGCCCTTCGCACCTGTTTGATAGGGCGCTGGCTGAGAAGCGAGTGGAACGCGGCAGCGATTGGTTCATGACGACAGCGCCCGGCGCCTATCAAGAGTTCTACACGTCGTGTCTGGCCGATACGGGTCTGGACCACGGTTATCACGCCATGCCAACGCAGGTGGCCGAACTCACGAAGCGCGACCGGCAACGGCTCAAAGCGGCACTGCCGAAACGCGGGCGCCTGCCTGATAAGTCTCAGGCTATGTACGAACAGTTTTCCATGGCTGTGGCCAAGGCATCAGCGGACCGATGGCGTTCATCTCTCGGTACCGCTCGCCAGCGCGAGGCAATGTTGTGGAGGCTTTTGCGGCTACAGGCAGCTCCTTATTTTGTGCTTGGTGCCACGACCTCGGGTGATCCGCTGCGCTATCGCGTAGGTACCCCGTGGGACTTCCGTAATCGCTTCGACCTCAAGTCATTTGATGCCTGGCCAGACTCGGCCGGACAGCCAATGGTGCGTTGGCGTGCCGAGGTAATCGACCGAAACTCTATGTTCGCTCAGGTTTCTAGCGTCGAACCAATCATGACTGTGGCTGTGAGTCACGAAGCAGCGATGCCAGAAGCAGCGATGCCAGAAGCACGGCGTACCGAACTGGACCGCGCCCAACGCAAGATCATCGAGGGTCATGTCGAGATTCGCTGGACGCACGGTCGATTTTCCGGAGCGCCTGAGGCCAAAGTGCATCTCGACAGCCATCCGCACCGTGTTCCTGGCTACTTCCCCCTGACATGAGTCACCAGCACCTAATGTTCCATCGTGCCTGACGACGGAATTCTTGAGCCGCTCGATGCCATGAGCGAAGCCCGAGAGACGGCGCCTATACGGAGCAGCGAAGAGCTGTACCGGGGGAGTGCCGGCGGGGGCATCTTGGAATCACTGGACGACCTTGCCGACGCCCCAGCCGAACGCATTCGTTCGCGTGACGACGTGATGTCTCAAACGGGTGGTGGCGGCATCCTCGAGTCGCTCGATGACATGCACGACGCTCGTCGAAAAGGGCTAGCAAAGCGGGACCTGTTCGTAGAACTTGGCGTCAGGCTCGAACACACGCCATCGAAGACCATGGGCCCCGTGGTGTCATTCATTGAAGGTGTCATTGTTGTCATCAAAGACCAACTCGGGATCGAGCACAAATTCGACCCCGTGCCTGGTCTGTTTCGTCATGAGGGTGATCTCGTCGCTTTACGGGCAAAGCTTCTCAAGAAGCAGGGCGCCTCGCAGATGACGGCTTCTGGGTCGATCGCGGCCGAAGATACCAGCGCTCGGGTTGCGTTGCCCAGCCGGATTTGGGTCGAAGGTATTCACGATGCCGAACTCATCGAACGAGTATGGGGAGACGACCTTCGCTACGAGGGCATCGTGGTCGAGCAACTTGAGGGCGCTGACGATCTTGCAGCGATGGTGCGCGAGTTCAGTCCGAACAGTCATCAACGTTTGGGTGTTTTGCTGGATCACCTCGTTGATGGCTCAAAAGAGACTCGCATCGCTGCCCAGGTAGACGACCCCAATGTGCTGATTCTTGGTCATCCCTATGTAGATATTTGGCAAGCGATTAAGCCAGGTGCGATCGGTATTCAGGGGTGGCCGAGCGTGCCCAAGGGGGAATCGTGGAAAGAAGGCGTGCTCAAGCGCTTGGGCGTGGCTGCAGCTCCGCCTCAGTTCTGGAAGCACATCCTGGGCAAGGTTTCGAGTTGGAAAGACGTCGAAACACCGTTGGTGAATTCGGTCGAGCAGCTGATCGACTTCGTCACGGCAGCGGAACCCGCCGACTGAAGTCGACCGGCCACGTGAGTGGTCTGCGCAGTCGTTGCATGATCAGTTTGCTGACCAGTTCCACCTTGTAACAGCGAACGGCAACTTTGCGCCCTGCGTCAAGCTGTCGCTGGCGTTTGTGACGCGTCTGGGTACGGAAGTGCACGCAGCGTGGAGTACTTTTCGAATGTCTCGAGACGGGGTCTGATCGACATCGGCCGGGACCGGGGAACCTCCGCGTCGCTCTTGGTCATGGTCGATGGATGCGCCGAGCAAGCGCAGAGTTGTTCGCTGGTCTGCCTTGATGCGGCGTCACTGGTCTTCGGGCCGTGGCCGCAGTTAGAAACCTGCCGGTAGCGAGTACGCCCCGGCTTCGGTTGGTTTCAAAGGGTGAACGGCAGTCCCAGCGCCGTCGAAAGCTTGTGCGTTCTGAACCCTCGACGGTCCCGGATAGTTTTGTATTTGGTCAGAGCTGCAAGTTTGTCCGATTGCAGACTTCGCGGATCGAGAAGCTCGTTCGTAAGCGAGACACATGTGGCAGGCTGGCAAGCGTCTGTCGGTGAATACGTTCATAGTCGGCGACATCGACACAGACCACATGGACGAGATAGTCAGCGTCGCCGGCCATCAGGTGACAGCTCATCACCTCGGGTGTTTGAGCGATGGCGGCTTCGAACTCGTCGAGGAGTTCTTCGGCTTGCGAGTCGAGTGAGATCTCGACAAAAACGGAGACGGTCCGGCCAATTGCGACGGGGTTGATGAGCATTACGTAACGGTCGATCACGCCAGCCTCTTCAAGTCGGCGGACTCGGCGGAGAGCCGCGGAGGGGGACAGCCCAACCCGGTCGGCGAGTTCGGCACTAGTCATGCGACCGTCCACTTGGAGCTCATCAAGGACGGCGAGATCAAGCTTGTCGAGATCAATCATCACATGAGTATGGCGCAATCGAGCCAGCTCACACACGAATCGGGCTTAAAAGGTACGTGAAAGTACTCATTTTGCACGACACCGTCAGGCCAATTTCCGTACGATCGCATTAGGGAACATTCGCGTAAATTAGCCAAGGAGTAGAGGCGACGTGATCGTTGGAGTACCAACCGAAATCAAGCCAGACGAACGACGCGTTGGCCTCACGCCATCGAGCGTAAATGAGTTGACCAACGACGGTCATGACGTGATCGTACAACGTGGCGCCGGTCTCGGGATCGGCGCCAGCGACGGCGACTATGAAGGGGCCGGAGCACAGATTGCGGCTGATCCTTCCGAGGTCTTTGCCTCGGCAGCGATGATCGTCAAGGTAAAAGAACCCCAAGCGGTCGAAAGGGCGATGCTTACTCCAGAGCATCTTTTGTTTACCTACCTGCATCTCGCCCCCGATGGGCAACAGGCCGATGATCTTGTTGCCAGCGGTGCAACCTGCATCGCGTACGAAACGGTCACGGGTCCCGGCGGGGGTCTCCCATTGCTTGCGCCGATGTCGAAGGTCGCGGGGCGTATGAGCATTCAAGCCGGAGCTCATCATCTCGAGTCGCGTCAGGGCGGAGCTGGACTCCTCCTTGGCGGCGTCGCTGGTGTTCCGTCGGCCAAGGTCGTTGTAATTGGTGGCGGCGTTGTCGGCGAGAACGCCATCGAAATGGCCGTTGGCCTGGGTGCAGACGTGACTGTGCTCGACCGCAACACCGACGTACTCGACCGGCTTGCCAAACGCTTCAACACCAAGCTGCGCACTGTTTACAGCACGGCGGCCACGACTTGGGATTTCGTGACCGATGCCGACCTGGTCGTTGGTGCAGTGCTGATCCCGGGTGCCAAGGCGCCAAAAATCGTGACCGAGGACATGGTTAAGGTTATGCGTCCAGGCAGCGTGCTGGTAGATGTTGCTATTGACCAGGGTGGATGCATGGAAACCTCGCATGCAACCACCCACGGAGAGCCGACTTATCTCGTACACGACGTCGTGCACTACTGCGTGGCGAACATGCCTGGTGGCGTGCCCCGCACCTCGACCTATGCGTTGAACAATGAGACGTTGCCATTTACGCTAGTTCTTGCAAATAAGGGCGTAAAAGCTGCCCTCGAGGCCGACGAACACCTGCGGAAAGGCCTTAACGTGGCAAACGGAAAGATCACCGACTTGGCTGTCGCCGAAGCACTCGGCTACGACTATGTCGCACCGCTCGACGCCCTTGACTGAGGCGCACTAACTAACGAGGCCCCCAAATGCCCGGCTTGCTGCCAGATGTTGACCCCGATGGCTTGATGGAGTACTCGGTGGTCTACACCGATCGCGCTGTCAACCACATGTCGCAGTCCTTCCAACAGGTCATGCGCGACATCCATACTGAGCTCACATCGGTATACAACGCGGCCTCGGCCGTAGTCGTTCCGGGTAGTGGGACCTTTGGTATGGAAGCGGTCGCTCGCCAGTTCACCAACGGCAAGAAAGCGCTCGTCATACGCAACGGCTGGTTTAGCTACCGCTGGTCGCAGATCTTTGAGCAGGGAAACATCCCGTCAGAAGAGATCGTGCTTAAGGCACAGCGGGTCGACGACGATCCTGTTGCGCCATCGTTTGCGCCGCACCCGATCGAAGATGTTGTTGCCACCATCAGGGCAGAGAAGCCTGACATGGTGTTTGCTCCCCATGTCGAAACCTCGGCCGGCATGATCCTGCCCGACGACTACATCGCTGCTGTTGGCGCTGCAGCCCACGAGGTCGGCGCTCTGTTCGCTCTCGATTGCATAGCGTCGGGCACCGTGTGGGTCGATATGCAGGCCCTCGGCGTCGACATCTTGTGCTCCGCCCCGCAAAAGGGTTGGAGCGGTCCGCCATGTGCTGGTTTGGTTATGCTCAGCGAGCAGGCAGTTGAACGAATGGGCCAAACGCAAAGCACGAGTTTCTCATGTGACCTGGCTAAATGGCACTCGATTATGGGGGCCTACCTAAACGGCGGTCATGCCTATCACGCAACCATGCCGACCGATGCTCTTCGAGCGTTCCGAGACGTTGTGATGGAAACGAAGGCCTTCGGTTACAGCGAGGCCAAGATGGCGCAGCAGGTGCTTGGTAGCAGAGCTCGCTCGCTTCTGACCCAGCGCGGCTTCAAGAGCGTCGCCGCCGACGGCTTCGGTGCGCCCGGGGTGACGGTCAGCTATACCAGCGACCCGACTATCAAGAACGGCTCAGCTTTCGCGGCCCAAGGCATGCAGATCGCTGCAGGCGTGCCGCTACAGGTCGACGAACCCGAGGGCTTCTCGACCTTCCGTCTGGGCCTATTTGGCTTGGACAAGCTCAAGAACGTCGACCGCACTGTCGAGACTCTTGAAACGGCAATAGACGCGATTACAGCGATCTAAGGCTGCGCTGCTCGGTGCGTCGCGCCTGGGTGCGGTCACACCTGATTATGGGTGGCGCCCTCGTTCGGTTTGGCTAGCACCGAGTGAATCTGAAGGCAAAGGAAGGTCGCTTAGGGTCCGAGGAGAGGGGTCGAACGCGAACCGCAGCACGCTTTCGCCAAAACCCGGACCTTTGTTGGCGATCTTGATCACGACACGTTTGCCAACAGGCTGTGCGGTCAGTCTGACCCGCAATGCACGGGCTGTGCCGTTGCGGGCGAGCGTTCCGCTGAGCGCTTCTCGATACTCATCACCACGCTTGCGATTCGAGGCGTGGCCCGCCGAGGGCATGGGTCGATGCAAGTGGTGCGCGTAATTCGTGCGCTGCGTCGGTGATGAAGCCACGCTGCTGGGCCAGACCCATGGGTTCTCGACTATTCGGAACAACGGTGACTCGACCCAGGTGTCACTGAATTCGTTTGCGTTCCGGAGTTCGTGTGCGGCCATCGCCGACCAAGTGTTGACGCACTCGTCGGTATTTCGACTGCTGATTTGAGCGGGTGCAGGGTCCTTCAATTTTGACTCGGCCTCGCGTCCAGCTGAGTCAAATGTGGCTTCTTGTCCTTGGTTAATTCCAAACTCCGAGATGGTGGCTGCGGTGATTCCAGTCATCAGGCCAGACAACAACGTGAGGTGCATGCGGACCTTGGGCAGGTTCAGAGTCGTATGCCGTCGTCGGTGTCAGCCCATCACATCGCTAGTGATGCATCTGGTCAGCAATTTAGTTTGAGGAGTGGGTCTGTTGGACGAGGGCGCCGCTGATGATGGCCCGGGCTAAGGCTTTGTGAGTCAAGAGTGGTGTCGGGGCGAAGTTCGTTCTCTGGTCATAGACGGGTGCGATGTGACTGCGGATCGTAGAAGGGGCGGTAGCTAGCGGTTACGGGGTAGAGCGCCCCATTTATCTGGAGCTTGAACGTGGCATCGATGATCTCGTCTCTAGGCATGTCGACAGATGACTTCACGTAGCCCATCGCCACGGCCGAGCCCACGGTGTGGCCGTAGCTGCCCGAGGTCGTTTTGCCGACGAGTTCACCGTTTCTCAGAATGGGGTTGTCGTGGTAAAGCAAGGGTTCTGGGTCGTCGAGCTTGAACTGCACGAGCCGACGATCAACCCCCACTTCTTTCTGAGCGAGTAGAGCATCTCGTCCAATGAAGCCACCTGGCTTGTCCCAAGCCACTGCGAATGACAACCCTGCCTGCAGCGGGGTGTCCTCGTCGGTGATGTCGTGGCCCCAGTGGCGGTAACCCTTTTCGAGACGAAGTGAATCGAGGGCGTGGTAACCGGCATGTTTCAGGCCGATATCGGCGCCAGCAGTGGTGAGGGTCTCGTACACGTGGGCGGCAAACTCGGAAGGTATGTACAGCTCCCAGCCGAGTTCGCCGACATAGGTCATACGCAAGGCGGTGACAGTGGCGTAGCCAAGGTCGATCTGCTGGGAGGTGCCAAACGGGAACGCCTCGTTGTCGAGATCGGCATCAGTGAGTGGTTGCAGGAAAGAGCGAGCGTCTGGCCCCATGATCGCCAACACGGTGTAGGCAGAGGTCACGTCAGTGGCCACGACAGAACCGTTAGTAGCGAGGTTCTTGGTCAACCAATCGAAGTCACGGGTTTGGGAGGCGGCCGCAGTCACGACGAAAAAGTGGTTCTCGCCAGTTCGGGTCACGGTCAGGTCAGCTTCGATACCGCCCCGCTCGTTTAGCCACGCTCCATAGACCGAGGTGCCCATCTCGACATCAACATCGTTCGCGCATATGCGGTTCATCGCAGCGGCAGCGCCTGGGCCCTGAACCTCAAACTTGGAGAACGATGTTTGATCAAAGAGCGCCACACCGTCGCGTGTAGCTTCGTGTTCGGCCGCCGAGTAGCCAAACCAGTTCTGACGTTTGTAGGAGTACTCGTACTTCGCTTGATCTGGTGAAGGGGCGTACCAAGTTGGGCGCTCCCAACCGGTGCTTTCTCCCATGCAGGCGCCGGCTGCGACCAGCTTGTCGTGCAGCGGCGAGCGCCGGGCGCCTCGAGCGGTTTCCTTCTGTCGGAATGGCCAGTGCATCTCGTACAGCAGGCCCAAGGTTTCGGTCGCTCGGTCTCGCACGTACTTACGGTTGCCCTGGAATGGATGGAAGCGTCGAACGTCAACGTCTCCGAGATCCATCGGGGGGTAGCCGTCGACGATCCAGTCGGCCAGCACGCGGCCTGCGCCGGCAGCAGACTGGATACCAACCGAGTTGAACCCACTAGCGGTGAAGTGATTTCGTAGCTCTGGTGTTTCGCCCAGAATGTACGCATCATCGGGGGTAAAGCTCTCGGGCCCATTGAAGAACAGTCGGATGCCTGTGTCGCCGATGATCGGCATGCGGTGGATCGCTGCTTCGATCTGCGGCGCGAGATGTTCCCAGTCGTCATCGAGGTGGATGAACGGCTTATCGGGTAATTCATGGGCGTCGATTGTTTTCGCGACGGGTTCGAAGAAGCCGACCAAGATCCGCCCGGTCTCTTCCTTTATGTAGGTGTTGCTTCCTGGGTCTCGCAACGTGGGCAGCCCGTGACCAAGACCTTCGATGTGCTCGGTAACGAGGTAGAAGTGTTCGCAGCCGTGCAGTGGAATACTGACACCAGCTTTGGCCCCAAGATGGCGCGACCAGAGCCCAGCGCAGGTGACAACGGCCTCGGCAGCGATCTCGTGACCCTCGGTCGTGCGTACGCCGGTCGCCTTCCCGTCAGCGGTGATGATTTCAGCGACACCAGTGTTCTCAAAGACTTGAGCGCCCATCTGCTTCGCGGCGTTGGTAAGCGCCATGGTTGTGTCGACCGGGCTGGTCTGGCCATCACGAGGAACCCAAACGCCACCGATCAGGTCGTCGGTATACATCATGGGCCAGTGGTTGGCCAACGCTTCGACGTCAACTTGCTGGATGTCGATGTCGAAACAGCTGGCCATGTCGGCACCGCGAACGAGTTCTTCGAGCCGTTCTTCGTTGTTGGCAACTGCAATCGAGCCGGTGCGCTTGAAGCCGGTAGGAAATCCATCGAGCTCGAGCTGTTCGTATAACTCGGCCCCATAGGAAGCGAGCCGTGTCATGTTCTGGGTCGCTCGAAGTTGCCCAACCAGCCCAGCTGCATGCCAGGTCGTGCCACTCGTCATCGTGTTGCGCTCGAGCAGCACGACGTCGGTCATGCCCTTATTCGCCAGGTGGTAAGCAACGCTTGCTCCGACAATGCCACCTCCTACAACGACGACCTTTGCTTCGGTGGGGAGTTCACGCGGTGACATAACGGTCATTAAACAACGCTCCAAGCGAAGAAGATGCCCTTGTTAGGGTAAAAAGGGTTTTAGTTAGAGTTAAAAGGTTTCTTGTTATGACGCTTCACCACATCGATAGACGCCCTAACAGGATGGTGATACGGTCACCTGAGGAAAAATTTACGTAATGTCGGAGGGGGAGTGATGAGATCATCTACTAGCGAGCAGGTTTTAGCAAAGGACCACTTGCTACCTCATTACACCAAGGGAGTTGCTTGGAAAGCATCAAATCACACGGTGATTGATCGCGGCGAGGGCTGCTATGTCTGGGACACCGACGGCAATAAATACCTCGATGGCCTTGCCGGTCTTTTCTGCACCAACATGGGACATGGCCGAGCCGACTTCGCAGCGGCAGCGATGAAGCAGATGGAGAAGCTGGCCTACTTCCCTACGTGGGGCTATTCGAATCCTCCGGCGATTGAAGCAGCGAAGCTGATCGCTGAGCATGCCCCCGGCGATCTTGACCAAGTTTTCTTCGTCAACTCTGGCTCCGAGGCGGTCGAATCGGCGCTGAAGTTCGCACGCAACTATCACGTCAGCCAGGGTGACACGGCCCGCTACAAGGTCATCTCGCGCGAGTGGTCCTATCACGGGACCACACTTGGGGCACTCGCTGTGACCGGCGTTCCCAAATTCAAGAAAGATTTTGCTCCAATGATGTGGGATGGAGCCCGCCACGTCATGAACACTCACAACGATGAGATCCCAGCTGGTGGCACTGCTGCTGATCTCGCCAGTGTGCAGGCGATCGAAGCACAAATTCTGGCCGAAGGCCCCGAGACGGTCTCGCTGGTTATAGCCGAACCTGTTCAGAACGGTCGCGGCGCGCTGGTGCCACCCGACGGCTACTGGCAAGAGCTACGCCGGATCTGCGACAAGTACGGCGTCCTGTTGTGCGCTGATGAGGTCATCAACGCTTTTGGCCGGCTTGGCCACTTCACCGGCAGCGAACGTTTTGGGGTCGTGCCTGACATGATCACCTTTGCCAAGGGTGTTACGAGCGCCTACCAGCCGCTTGGCGGCGTAATGATCCGCAAGCCACTCGTCGAAGCTATATGGGACTCCAAGGCTGGCTTCTTTAACCACGGTTCGACCTTTGGCGGTCATCCCGTTGCAACGGCAGTAGCGGTGGCCAACATGAAGGCCATGAAGGAAGAAAAGGTCTTCGAGAATGTTCTCAGCAACGAGGACTATTTCAAGAATGGTCTGAACCAGATCATGGCGAACCACTCGTGCCTGGGCGACGTCCGAGGCACCGGTTACTTCTATGCCGTCGAATTCTGGAAAGACGGCCCCAACCGTGTGCCGCTGTCCGACGACGAAGCAGCAGCGCTGCAGAGCGGAGTTCTGAGCGGCTTTGTTCGAGATGCCAAAGTCATGATCCGCCCCGATGACCGAGGCGCCACCATGCTGGTTCTGTCGCCGCCGCTTGTTGCTGATCGGAAGGTCCTCGACGATCTACTCAGCCGAGTCGACCAGATCGTTGAGCGGGTCGGCGATTGGCTCGAGGGCAATCGCTAGGTGTCTTCCAGGGGCCAGGTCGGACCGATTCGTCCGTGCACTGCACCGTGTAAGAACGCTCCTATTCGCTCGTTTTCTGTTCAGGTTGCAGCCCCTCGTGCTAGCGAAACCCGCTCAGGCAGCACCCTGTAACTGAGAGACCAATGAGACAGTTGCTGGCTTTCTCGCTGGCGAGGCCGCTGTCGAGGGGGCACCCGTGATAGTGCTGGGTCTCCGTCGGGGCATGGCCTTCCAAGAGTGTGGCCCGAGCGGGGTATGCGTTGGGTGCGTCAAAATTCAGGTGCTCGATTGGCTGATTTTGTGCAATCGTTACCTGAACTTTTTGTCGGTGCTCGGGTTGCGTTTCAAAACCGACACAAATCCGGGCGTCTTCCCACCACCATTGTGGAAAGCGCTCCTAATTCGTTTCCCAGAGGTAGAAAGGGCGCGGTGAAGAAATGATTGATGTTGTGCAGAGTTGGTACCAGCGAGCTCGAGCCAAGCCGAGACGGGTGGTGCTCGCTGATCAAGGTGATGACCGAGCTGTTCAAGCAGCAGCTCAGTTACGGGATCAAGGTCTGGTCGTACCGGTGCTGCTTGGCGCCGACGTTACTTCGCTGGCCGACGTCGAAGACCTGCGGGTTGCATCGACTGTGCAGGCTGTGATGGAGACTGCGGCCGGTCGGCCGGTCGATCTCGACGACCCTTTAGTTATTGCCGCAATACTGGTGAAGTCTGGATGGGCCGACGCCTGTGTAGCAGGAGCGAGTCGTTCAACGTCGGATGTGTTACGTGCAGGTATTCGTGTGCTCGGCGTTGACCCTGCGGCGGGCACACTCAGTAGCTGCTTCTTCTTCGTCTTGCCGGATGGACAGCCGATCGTCTACGGCGACTGTGGGGTAGTCCCAGACCCGACTGCCGAGCAGCTCGCGTCGATAGCGATAGCGAGCGCTGCATCCTTCGAAGAGCTGGCTAATGCGACTGCTCGAGTTGCCATGCTGAGCTTTTCGACCAAAGGTTCCGCAGAGCACCCCCAAGTCGAAAAGGTCCGTCAGGCAACAATGCTTGTGCAACAGCAAGCTCCCGGTTTAGCGGTCGATGGCGAACTGCAGTTCGATACAGCATGGGTGCCAGCGATCGGTGCGTTGAAGGCGCCTGGGTCGGCTGTGGCGGGCCACGCGAATGTGTTCATTTTCCCCAACCTTGACGCAGGGAATGTCGCGTACAAGATCACCGAACGTCTCGGTGGTGCCCGTGCATTCGGGCCGTTACTGCAAGGTCTTGACGGTGTCATGCATGACCTCTCTCGAGGTTGCAGCCCCGAAGACATCGTGAACGTTGCGGTGATAGCGGCGCTACAGAGCGGCAAAATTTCGAGATTGTGATCAACGTCACTTCACAAGAAATGATGAAGGCTGACGGCGCCGTGCTATCACCTAGCGGAGAGGTGACAAGGTTTGGCTCCCCCTAACGCTGAACCTTCCGTGGCACGAGTTCCACTCGATCAAGAACAAGTCGTCGACGCAGCAGCGGCGTTGGCAAATAGCGAAGGGCTTGATGCCCTCACCCTGACGCGAGTGGCGAAAGTGTTGGGAGTACGTCAGCCCGCTCTTTACCGACACGTCGAGAGCTATCAGGACCTCTTGCGGCTGCTGGGTCTTCGTGGACGAGAACAGCTTTTAGCAGCGCTCAGCGAAGCAGCGATTGGTGTGGCTGGCGACGAAGCGGTTGGCGCTGTCGGTTGGGCATGGCGCGAGACAGTATTGGCCAACCCTGGTCTCTACGAGGCGACAGATCGATACCCATGCGCTGGCGACGAAGAACTTGAAGAGGCGGTGGAGCGTATTGTTGGGGTGATCGCCCAAGCCCTTGCTGGCTTCGATCTCGAAGACGATCATCGCGCCCACGCTGCTCGAGCGCTGCGGTCTGCATTCCATGGTTTTTGCCATCTCGAGTCGGGCGATGGGCATCCGCATCCGCATGACCCAGATGACACCTTCGAAGGATTAATCGAGCTTCTGTGCGCTGGTATTCGCTCGCAGACAATGGCAAGACAAATGGCTTAGCTCGTCGCTCTGGACCTAGTAGGGACGAAAACTTTAATGGTGCAACTTGCAACTGAAGGAAAGTTCTCGTGCCCCGGCGCAATCCTTTCGATTACGGGTGAATCCGCGCCGACGTAGCCAGATGTGGATGATCGCATTCAGCCGATCAGGGGACTGTTGCGTCAGCTCGGTCTGCCTGCGGCAGCTTTTATTACCGGTGACCACTTTCGAAAGACCGAGGACACGGTCGTAAAGACGCTCGATACGCGCGCCGCAAAGAGCGACTCACGGTTGACTCACTCGGTTGCGCCGATTGATCCAATCTGAGGCTCGAGAGAACGCTACGCGCATTCTCGCGCAGACAAATATGGTTGCCGTACTTACCAGTAGCTCAGAGCGCCTTCGTACAACGTGGTCAGCACTTCGCGGTCTATCTCGATTGGAGCGTTGTCTAGGAGACGGCGCTGGGGGAGGGAACCCTCGACAAGCGCTGGTACGTCTGAGGCCTGGTAGCCAACGCCGATCAGCCCGTTTGGCATATTGGTCGATTGCATGAGTTCGACCAAACGGTCGGCCAGTGCAGGGCCGGCTTCGCTTGGCCCGAGATCAGCGGTGTCGGCGCCCAGCCACTTGGCACCATCCATATGGCGCTCTGGGTTCGCTGTGGACGTATGGCGGAACACCGATGGCGAGTTCACGATCACCGACATGCCGTGGGGAACCATGGGTTCGCCTTGGGGATAACCATGGGGGCAGAAGTCTTTGACAAGCCCCGCGACCGAATACGACATGCCATGGGGCGCGTGGCAGCCGGCATTACCGAATGCGATGCCAGCCAGCGTTGACGCCCACATCAGTTGGTGTCGAGCCTCAACATCGTTGGCGTCGTGCACGCCGCGTTCCATGAATTGGCCGATCAGGCGAAGCGCTTCACCGCATCCGAGATCGCTCCAAGGGTTAGCGCCCTGGCTCGATGGCCGCATGAACGGTGCTGCTGGCGCAAGGCGCTGGGTATAGGGGCGTGCGGTGTAGGACTCGAGTGCATGACTGAGTACATCGAACGCGGTAGCGGCGACCACGTTGGCAGGCAATGTCGAGGTCACGTTTGGGTCGATCAATGCGCGGGTCGGTCGCAGCATCTTCGAGGCGATGCCGGTCTTGGCCTTCATTTCGAGCAGGTCAAACACAGCGATCCCGGTGCACTCGCTGCCCGTGCCGCTGGTTGTCGGGCAGGCAATATGGGGCTTGAGTATGCCGGGCACAGCGCCGCCGCCGCCGATGGGAGCGTTGACATAGTCCAGGAAGTCGGCCGGATAGGTCGAGTACAAGTTGGCGGCTTTGGCGGTGTCGATCACCGAACCGCCCCCAACGGAGATGAAGCCGTCGACGCCGGCGTCGTTCGCGAACTTGACGCCAGCCTTGAATGACTCATCGGTGGGTTCGACACGCACGTTGTCGTAGAGCGCCACGTCGATGCCGGCGGACCGGAGCGAAGCCAGCACCGTCGCAACGTGTTCGGTGCCAACAAGCGCATCGTCGGTGAACATGGCGATGCGCTTGATGCCCAAATTCTTGGCAATGTCGCCCGATTCACGCAGGCAACCGGGGCCAAAGGTGATGTTCGAGGCGTCGACACTGAATGCGTCGTCGCCCGACTCGACAGCGACGTCGTAATAGCTACAGAGCATGTCAGTTCCCCCAAATTGTGGCGCCATCACGGATGAATGCGCGCGCTTGCTTCCGGACGAGATACTAGTCAACCTAAGATCGGCACTCCGCTGTCAGAAAGAGTGAGTCCAAGATGCAACAGCAGGTCACGTGGCGCACGGATCGACTGACACGCACCGTGTACGCAACCGACAACTCGATTTATCAGCTCACGCCGAGTCGGGTTGGGCTGCCCGACGACGCAAAACAGATTGCTGCATCTCTGCGAGCAAACTATGCGTTGGCTCGTCCGCAGCCGATCGTTGCCCGCGGCGGTGGCACAGGAACAAACGGCCAGAGCCTGACCGAGGCGACGACCGTTGATTTGAAACGCAACATGAATCAGCTTCTTAGCGTCGATGTTGAGAACCGGGTCGCTGTTGTACAGCCGGGAATTGTGACCGCCGATCTCAACTCTCGGATTGCCGAGCACGGGTTGTTCTGGCCGCCCCATACCTCGACCCTCAATCGAGCAACGGTCGGCGGCATGATTTCCACCGATGCAGCCGGCAAAGGCTCACTCGTTTATGGCCGGGCCAATCAACATGTCACACGTCTGGTCATGCTCCTCGACGACGGGACCGAGTGGGTTGCCGAATCGGTGAGCGAGCCCGAAGCTGAGCGGCGAGCGGGTGAACCCGGTCGTGGTGGAGAGCTATGGCGAGCGCTGCTGGACTTAAACCTTCCCGATGACGGCACTCTTGGCCTTCCAGAACTCGCCCGTGGCTTTAGTGGCTATGGGCTGGATCGGTTACGGGTCGACGGCATGGTCAATCCAATAGCACTCGTAAGCGGAGCGGAAGGAACGCTCGGGATCTTGGTCGAAGCAACGATCGACTTAAGCCCGATTCCTGATCTGACCCGGCTTGTTGTTGCCAGCTACGACAGTTTTGGTGACGCGCTCGAAGATGCGGTCGCGCTGCGCGAAACCGGGCCTGTCGCCATCGAGTCGTTCGACGAAACCACGCTTGAACGCGGCCGTTCGTCGCCAGCCTGGCATGCCTTAGGTGACGCAATTGGTGATCATCACGGTGCTGTTCTCCTGCTCGAATACACCGGTGACGCAGCGGAAGACCTCGACGCGATCATGACAACTATCTCGTCTACGGAGCGAAGCCGCTCCCGTCAGGTCATCGACGGGGCAAGTGAACAGGCTTCGATCTGGAAGGTCCGTGCCGACGCCGTTGGTCTGTTAGCCAAAGTGGCGGTGGGCGGCCCTGAGTTCTCGGCTCGCCCGACGGCCTTCGTCGAAGACTGCGCTGTCCCTGTTGCTGCGATGCCGGCCTTTATTGCTGAGTTCCGTGCGACACTCGATGACGCCGGTCTGATGTACGGCATGTTTGGCCATGCCGACGTGGGGTGCGTGCATGTGCGCCCAGCGCTTGATCTAACGGATTCCAGCCAACGCGAACTCGTCGCCGAAGTGACAGACAAAGTCATCGCACTTGTGGCCAAATATGGCGGCCTGGTCTGGGGCGAACATGGGCGCGGTTTCCGCGGAGCCCACGTCGACGATGTATTGCCGGCAGCAACGGTGCGACTGATGCGCCAGGTCAAGAGCGCCTTTGACCCACGTGACATCTTCAATCCAGGAAAGTTGTATCGACCGCTCGACTCAGATCTTCCGCTGTTCGACGTCGCAGAGCCACCGATGCGTGGCGAAATCGATGCCAAGGTCAAGCTCGCAGTACGACGCGACTTCGATTCGGCCTTTGCTTGTAATGGTAATGGCCTGTGCCATCACTATTCTGTCGATGAGGCCATGTGCCCGTCATATAAGGCAACCGGCGACCCGGCATTATCGCCACGCGGCAGGGTGGATCTTCTTCGGTCCTGGCTGAGTGATCAGGGCAGCGATCCGGGCTTCGAAGACGAGGTGGCAGCGAACCTGCATCAGTGTTTGTCGTGTTCTGCATGCACCGGCAGGTGCCCCGTCGAGGTCAACATTCCCGAACTGAAGTCACGATTCTTCGAGGACTACCACTCGCGAAACCGCCGCCCGGTCAGTCATCATCTGATGAGTCATTTCGAAGAACTTGCAGTCTTGGCCGCTCGTATTCCTCGGCTTGCCCGTGTTGGACTCAAGCCTGCGGAGCGGCTGCTTGGATTAGTTGACCTGCCCGTGCCGAGCGGGATAAGAGTCCCCAATCTGCCCACGTTTACCGGTCAAACTGGTCTCGATATCGTGCTGGTCCCCGACGTTTTTACATCAGCGCTTGAGCCCGAGACGCTGACCCAAGCGGTGTTGGTGCTTCAGTCGCTGGGCTATGCCACAGCAGTTAGCAAGTTTGTTGGTTCTGGGAAATTTGACCACGTAAAGGGTCGGCGTACGCGCTTCGCGAAGGCGGTTGCCCGTCAGGCCGACCTCATCGGATCGATTACAGCGACGGGAGCGGTGCCCGTCGTTGTTGAGCCTGCAGTCGCCTTGTTGCATCGACACGAGTATCCGGCGTTGATGGCGTCGTATCCGTCAGCTGAGGTCGCTTCGTTGGCCGAGGTGATACTCGAACGGGCGGGTGAGCTGGTATTGGTTGGATCGGGTCAGTCGGTGCTCCTGCTGGGGCACTGCACCGAACGGGCGACTGAACCGGCCCTCGCCGCCGGCTGGACGGCGGTTCTGCGGGCTGTGGGGTACGAGGTGCATGCCCCTGAAGTTGGTTGTTGCGGCATGGCTGGTGTGTTCGGCCACGAAGCCAACAATCAGAAGATGTCGAAGGATCTGTGGGATCTTTCCTGGGCTCCCCGGCTCAAGAGCGCTTCGGCACAGTATGTGGTTGCTACTGGTTATTCCTGCCGTTCGCAGGCAAAACGTTGCGGCGATGTGCAACTGGTGCATCCCTTGCATTTGCTTAAACCGTAGTTCGGTGGCCCTGGTCGCAAGGCGCTGTTCGTCCTGAACTGCAACGAGATCGGGCCCGGACCACTGAGGCCTATGCGCTCCAAATTCCATCTTGTGGAATCACAGTGACTCGTGAATAGTGATCTTAATAATGAAGCTATCTCACGGTTTTGTTATGGTCTCTAATTAATCTTTACGGGCTGAAATTTTGCACGGCCCAGCTCGGAATGCACCACACACAAAGGATCTCAAATGACGCGAATGACACCCAGCGAGGCGTTCGTCGAAACGCTCGTCGCTCATGGCGTGACCACGGCCTTCGGGATTATGGGCTCGGCGTTTATGGATGCCATGGACATCTTCGCCCCCGCCGGTATAGAACTCGTGCCAGTGGTGCACGAGCAAGGCGCGGCACATATGGCCGACGGCTACTCACGAGTGAGCGGCAAACAGGGTGTTGTGATTGGCCAAAATGGTCCAGGTATATCGAATTGCGTGACAGCAATCGCCGCTGCATTCTGGGCGCACTCTCCTGTGGTGATCATCACGCCCCAGACAGGCACGATGGGTATCGGCCTCGGTGGTTTCCAGGAAGCTAACCAGCTTCCTATGTTCGAAGAGTTCACCAAGTACCAGGGTCACGTGAACAACGAACGACGTATGGCTGAGATCACATCCCGCTGTTTCGACCGCGCCCTCAGCGAAATGGGCCCGACCCAGCTGAATATTCCTCGTGATCGCTTCTACGGCGACATCGATGTCGAAATCCCAAAGCCCGCTCAATTTGGTCGGGGCGCTGGTGGAGCGATCGAGCTGGACGAGGCTGCTGACCTGATCGCAACCGCAACTAATCCAGTTCTGCTGTCCGGTGGCGGTGTCATCATGGGGAATGCTATGGACCAGGCAGTGGCGCTTGCCGAACGTCTGGGTGGCCCGGTCGTCAACAGCTATCTGCATAACGATTCCTTTCCTGCATCTCACCCTCAGTGGACGGGTCCGCTTGGCTACCAGGGCTCCAAGGCTGCTATGCGTCTGATCTCCGAAGCTGACGTCGTCATTGCGCTCGGCACTCGCCTCGGTCCGTTTGGCACGCTGCCACAACATGACATGGACTACTGGCCAGCCGACGCCAAGATCATCCAAATCGATGCCGACAACAAGATGCTTGGCCTGGTTAAGCCAATTTCGGTGGGCATCCATGGCGACGCTGGCGAAGCCGCAGCTGCGTTGCTGCAGCGGCTCGATGGTCGCGAGCTTGCATGCGATGCGACCCGCGAAGCTCGAGCCGCTAATACGGCTGAAGAGAAGCAGCGTTGGGAAGACGAACTCGACGCATGGACCCATGAGACCGACGACTGGTCGATGGAAGCTATCGAAAATGCCAAGGACATGCCTGGCGATTGGCTGCACCCGCGCTCGGTTCTACGTGAGCTCGAAAAGGCCATGCCAGCCAGGGTCATGGTTTCGACCGACATCGGTAACATCAACTCTGTCGCCAACAGCTACCTACGATTCGAAGAGCCCCGCAGCTTTTTCGCACCCATGAGCTTTGGTAATTGCGGCTATGCATTGCCAACGATCATCGGTGCCAAGAAGGCTGCCCCTGATCGCCCAGCTGTGTGTTATGCAGGTGACGGTGCTTGGGCGATGAGTATGACCGAGATCATGACCGCTGTGCGCCATGACATTCCCGTGACCGCTGTTGTTTTCCACAACCGGCAATGGGGAGCCGAGAAGAAGAATCAGGTTGACTTCTATGGGCGCCGCTTCGTCGCAGGCGAACTCGACGCTGGCGAAAGCTACAGCGACATCGCCATCGCAATGGGCTGCGAAGCCATCCGTGTCGACAAGATTGACAACGTCGGTCCAGCACTGACCGAGGCAATCAGCGCCCAGATGGACGAAGGTAAGACCACCGTCATTGAGATCATGTGCACTCAAGAACTGGGCGATCCGTTCCGCAAGGACGCACTAAGCAAGCCGGTACGGCATCTCCCTCAGTACAAGGACTACGTCTAGGTCACTGCGTTGAACTGCGCTGCGTTGAGCTGCGCCGCGTTGTACTGCGCCGCTCGAGCCGACGTTCGTCGGACAGGGTTTGAAGCGATTTGGTGCGGCTCGTCTCCCGCTCGTCTCTCGGTTCTACGTCGGTGCATGAACACGCGGTGCAATGCCAAGTAAACCTGTGTCTGGTGCGCGTTCGTTCATCCTGATCTCATCCTCGATAGGTTCAAACCGTGCAAAACCACGCCACTACATCCGAACTTTTTGGGTTTGAGAGTGACCTCAGGCTTGAGGTGCTCGATGCTGGTCAGTACGGGGATTATGTTCCCGAGGTCGATGACGCGTACCGGTTCGACCCTGAGGTGACACAGGCGATTCTTGCCGGGTTCATGCATAACCGGCGAGTGCTTGTGCAGGGTTTTCATGGCACGGGGAAGTCGACACATATCGAACAGGTCGCAGCCCGGCTGAACTGGCCGACGGTGCGCGTTAACTTGGATGGTCACATCAGCCGCATGGATCTGGTCGGCCGTGACGCGGTCGTTGTTCGAGATGGTCAGCAAGTCACCGAGTTCGTCGAAGGTGTACTTCCGTGGGCGATCCAGCGGCCAGTCGCATTGGTGTTTGATGAGCTTGATGCCGGGCGCCCTGATGTCATGTTTGTGATTCAGCGGATCCTTGAACGCGACGGCCGTTTCACGATGCTGGATCAGAACCGCGTACTGAGCCCTCACGCTGGCTTCCGACTTTTTGCAACGGCCAACACGGTAGGACTCGGCGACATGACCGGCTTGTATCACGGAACCCAGTTGCTCAACCAAGCGCAGGTCGATCGCTGGAACATTGTTGCCCGACTCAATTATCTCGAGGCTGAAGCCGAGAGCGAGATCGTGCTTGGCCGCGTCCCTGCTGCTAGCCATGTCACGGAAATGGTGGCCATGGCCGATATGACTCGTCAGGGTTTCGTGGCCGGTGATATCTCTACCGTCATGTCACCACGCACCGTGATCGACTGGGCAGAGAACACCGCCATCTTTGGCGATGTCCGTCGAGCATTCGAACTGTCGTTCTTGAACAAGTGCGACGAAGCCGAATGGCCAGTGCTCGATGAGTATTGGCAACGCGCCTTCGGCTCCTGATTGCGATGAATAGAGCCATCGAGCGCCAGCGATCCGCTGCGGTCCGCGCCGTGGGACGCGATCCCAAGGCTGAGTTCCGTGGTGGCCGTTTAACGACAGGTAACAAGGTTGTCGACATAGCGTCCCCGTTCCTGACGTTGACAGGGAACGAATCGCCAATCATTATGCGGGGGCTAGGTGACGCTCTGGCGCTGATCCTGCGCTACACCGACCGTGAACTTCACCAGTCGCTTGTGCCCGCTGACCCGCTGCAACGAGTGATCTTCGACATGCTTGAACAGCTTCGTTGCCAAGCCTTGGCGCCTGACCTGCGTGGAATCCAGCAGAACCTGGCGGCTACATCGGATGCCTGGTGTCAGAATGCCCGTGCGAACGGAGTCGCCGAGAGTGGCGTGGGTCTTCTTGTTTACACCCTGATGCATATGGCGAGAGCCCGATTGCGCCTGGGAATGACTGACGAAGAGGTCGACAGCATCATTGAGATGCCTCGAGCTCGTCTGGGGCGCCTGATCGGTCATGGGCTGCAACAACTGTCGGGGCATGTGAATGACCAGGAGGCGTACGCCATTGATGCACTAGAGATTGCTCGCCTCCTGACGGAACTGGCCGAAGCGAGTGAGTTCGCCGACGGCACCGCCGGTTCGGCGCGATATCAGATGCTGGTGCCACCGGAATGGCTAGACCTCGACACCGGCCAGGGCGATGATATGAGTGGCGTCGCCGTGATCACACTGCCCGCCAACGCAAGTGATCAAACACTCCACGGGCTTGGTAACTATCGAGCGTTCACCACTGCGTACGACGTGGTGCAGCAAGGGAGTGAGCTGTATCCGCTTGCTCAACGACGGCGCGCTCGAACTGAACTGGACCAGCTGGTACAAGCCCAGGCAGTCAGTGCCCATCGCATCGCTCTGCGCCTGCGACGTCTGTTCGGCACCTTCGAGCTTGACGAATGGCGCTTTGGCGTCGATGAGGGCATCGTCGATGGACGCCGCCTTCCACAACTGATCGCAAACCCAATGGCTCGTGAAGTGTTCCAACGACGGCGACCGGTGCTGCGCACAGACACTGTCGTCAGCCTGCTCATGGACAATTCTGGTTCGATGAAGGCGCAGCGTTACGAGACCCTTGCCGTCTTGGCCGATACCTTGAGCCGGGCACTTGACTTGGCCAAGGTGCCCCACGAGATCTTGGGCCACACGACAGCTGCATGGACGGGCGGTCGAGCGCTCGAGGACTGGCGTGCTGCAGGAAAGCCCGAGGACCCAGGCCGTATCGCTGAGCTTGCTGGGGTCGTCTACAAGGATGCTGACACGACCTGGAAACGTGCCCGGCACTCCTTAGCTTCAATGCAGCTCACGCGCCATTTCCGAGAAAGTATCGAGGGCGAGGCGATCATCTGGGCTCACGGTCGGCTGATGGAACGCCCAGAGCGTCGCAAGGTGCTGGTCGTGGTCTCTGATGGCGCTCCCGCAGAAGCAGCAACGAACAAGGCCAACCGCAAGGGATACCTGTCTGAGCACCTAATCAATGTGGTCGACTTCATCGAACGTCGAACGCCGGTCGAGATCGGCGCGTTAACGGTGGACAACGATGTGAGCAGCGTCTTCAGGCGCTCAATGCCGATCGATCTGGAGGCGACGCTTACGGTTGGCGCCTACGGGGTATTCGAGGAACTCTTTCGATGATGAGTGTGCCGCGTGTCGGACTCGGTCGCGGCGGCCATCTTCTTTTCGCTTCGTTCGAGTTGCAGGACCTCGGACGCTTCAGCGTTGGTGAGAGTGTGGATCTAAACGGGCAACGCTAAGCAGACAATGAGGCCACGGTGCCCGTGGCGACTAGGCGGCAAACTGATTGAACACCCGACGCAATCCTGCACCGCGGTGCCTGTGGGCGTCCGACTGGTGCATGTCGTTTGTGCTCCTCAGCACCCGCACTAAGTCGTTGATCTCGCGTTCCATGAGGTCGATAGTGGCAGCGCACCTTCGGCGGTGCACCTCGATCACAAGGCCCTGAATGCTGCCGGATGCAGAGCAACGGCCCCTGATCATGGAAGGTGGCGGCCAGAAAGCTGGTCTTGTCATGATCTTGTCACTGTGTTGACACTTGCTTGTGTGGCGACTGGTCTTCTTATTGCACTCGATCAACCAGGAGCGCACGCCAGGATGAGTAGTAACAATCAGGACATAACCGAACAGGATCTCAAGGGAGGTTCTGGACCGACAGGGTTCTTGGGGTCTCGGTCGATCAGCCGACGAAAGATGCTTGGCAGCCTGGCTGCGGGCACCGTTGTTCTCGGGGTTCCCGGTGTCGCTGCTGCTCAGGAAGGAGGTCTTGGGCGCCGTGATGGCAGGGGGCGTGTCCGCGGTCGAGACGGCCGACGGAATACCGGTGGCTCGGATGGCGCTGCGCAAACCGCATCTGCTCCTGGGGGTGCGACAGCAACATCGGGGTCGCATACAGGGTCGACAGGTACACGCCAGTTCACACGTATCTTCAATGGCGTTGACGGTTTCGATGATGTCGATGACGAACTAACCACCATGTTGGCCAAACTCGGTGCGCCTGGGGGCATTCTTGATGCCAAAGATTCACTCGATGAAGGGCCGATCAGGCTCATCACCGAACCAGAACTCAGTGCCAATAACGCCAACAATCCAAACCACACGGCGGGGACGACCTTTATGGGCCAATTCCTCGACCATGACATCACCCGAGACGCGGGCTCGACACTTGGCCGACGGACCTCCCTGCGCAGAAGTACCAATCTGCGGTCTGCTCAATTCGATCTCGACAGTGTGTACGGCGGTGATCCCACCGACTCTCCTCAGCTCTACCGGCCTGACGACAACATCTTGTTTCGAGTCGAGACTGGCGGACTGTTCGAAGACTTACCCCGTAACAGCCAGGGTCAGGCCATCATTGCCGACGCGCGTAACGATGAGAACCTGATGATCGCTGGCATCCAGGTCGCATTCCTGAAGTTCCACAACGCTGTTGTCGAACGAGTCCGCACGGCTGCAGACCTCGACGGTGACGCTGCCTTCGCCGAGGCCCGCAGGATCGTGACTTGGCATTACCAATGGCTCATTCTTCATCAGTTTCTGCCGCAGTTCATTGGGCAGGCATTGGTCAACGACATTTTGGCGAATGGTCGCCAGCACTACACGACATTGGTGCCCACCATTCCGGTCGAGTTCCAAACCGCCGCGTACAGGTTCGGCCACTCGATGATCCGGCCGTCGTACCGGGCAAACCTCGCTGGCGATAAGGGTGAAGCGTTCTTCGGCATGGTGTTTGATCCATCAGAGTTTGGTAAGAGTGACCCCGGAGACATGACCGGTGGCTGCCGCGCCCCCCGGCGCTTTATTGGTTGGCAGACCTTCTTTGACTTCGGGGATGGCGAAGTGAAGCCAAATAAGAAGATCGACACGCATCTTTCGACACCGTTGTTTCAATTGCCTATGGGCACGATCGATAGCTCTCGAGGTGAGCCGATCGGCCCTACGTCGTTGGCAACCCGGAACCTGCTCCGCCACATTACCTGGGGCATCCCATCTGGTCAGCGCGTGGCCGAGCTCATGGGCGCCCCTCGATTGGCCGCAAATGATCTAGTTGACATCAACGAGATTGTTCCCCGCCTGGCGGGAGAAACCCCGTTATGGCTTTACATCCTGCGCGAAGCAGACCTGATTGAAGATGGTCGGCGCCTTGGGCCAGTCGGAGGCCGCATAGTCGGCGAGGTATTCATCGGCTTGCTCCAAATGGACCCAAACTCCATCCTCAATGCTGGAGTTGAATGGTCTCCAACCTTGCCGTCTCGTGCCGGTAGCGGCGAGTTTCGCATGGCCGATATGTTGACGATCGCTGGCGTGGACCCGGACACTCGAGGTCAGTAACAAGAGGCACGAGTCAGTACGGAACGATTTGCTGCACCGATGTCTACGCCGCCGATGCGTTACCAAGAACACTCAGGCACGGTCCTGTCGATGCGTTCCCATTCACTACTATTGGATCGAACGAGGACCAGGACTATGAATCAGCAAGCAGTGAAAGTGCTCGTCGCCGAAGACGACACCGAGATCCGAACTGCGCTCGAGCGGATACTCCGTTACGAGGGTTATGAACCAGTCACCGTCAATGATGGTGCCGCCGCGCTCGAAGCCATAACGGAGCACGAACCCGACTTGATAGTGCTCGACGTCATGATGCCCTTCGTCGATGGGCTCACGGTGTGCCGTCGAATTCGCGAACGTGGTAACCGCACACCGGTGCTGATGCTAACTGCCCGTGTCGAGGTCAGCGACCGGGTGGCAGGGCTCGACGCTGGGGCTGATGACTATCTCCCTAAACCATTTGATCTCGAAGAATTGCTCGCTCGGATCCGGGCGTTATTACGTCGGGTGCTTCCCGATGATTCAGAGTTGCTGACGGCTGGCGACTTGTCACTGGATCTGCAACGTCACGAGGTGATGATGGGCGACACCCCCATCGAACTGACGAGAACTGAGTTCGAGATCCTGGCACTGCTGCTGCGTAACGTGGGCATCGTCTTGGAACGCGGGGTGATGTACGAGCGAATCTGGGGGTACGACTTTGATGGAGCGTCGCGTTCGCTCGATGTGCATGTCGGTTACCTGCGCCGCAAGCTTGAGGCGAGCGGTGCTGATCGCTTGATCGAGACGGTGCGCGGCATCGGGTTTGTGCTGCGTCCCTGATGGTGTCGCTGCCCCGACGGTTCGGGCTGGGTGCCCGGCTTGCACTGGCGTTTGCTTTGCTCGCTGGGCTGACGGCTCTTGTCACTGCTGGAGTCAGCGCGTATTCAACGAGTCGTCAAGTGAACGCCGACGTTGACCGCTTCCTTGAAAACAGATCCCTTGACATTGCCGAAGGTCGCCGTGCTGACTTCCCCCGATCAGGCGGGAACCGTCCAGCCCGTAACAACCCGTCACGTCCACAGGCGCTGTCCGCCACGAGCGAAGTGGTTAATGACATCCGCTCGCTGGTGGACTCTGATGCCGAAGTTCAACTTCTTAGCAAGGACGGCGACGTCGTCGTTGCCGCTGGTGTCGCGTTGCCGTTCGAGGCGTCCGACGAGAAGTTCCTCGAGCGCTTCGAACCGGTGCTGCTGCGCACGGTCGAGGTCGCAGGCGAAGAGTATCGAATGATTACTCGCCATGTCGAGGGTGGCGGAGCGGTGCAGGTCGCTCAGAGTCTGAGCACAACCAATGCTTTGCTCGGCGACCTGCGTTCTGAACTTTTGCTCGTTGGCGTGAGCATGTCGGGACTAGCAGCATTGCTCGGTTGGGGGATCGCCCAAACTACGACTCGGCCACTGCGCAAGCTCACTCGAACGATTGAAACCGTGGCGGCCACCGAAGACCTGTCGACCCCTGTGTTGCTCGACCGAAGCGATGAGATCGGGCGCCTGTCCGAGGAGTTCGACTCGTTGCTTAAGACGTTGAGATCAAGCCGTGATCAGCAGCAACGCCTGATCCAAGACGCCGCTCACGAATTGCGAACGCCACTGACCAGCGTTCGTGCCAATATCGACTTCCTCGGCATGGCTAGCGATTTGGACGAGGGAGTGCGTCGTATGACGCTGGCAAGTATCAAGGCCGAACTCGGCGAGTTGAGCGCTGTGCTGGCCGAGGTCGTCGAGCTGGCCACAGAATCTCGGGGCGCAGCGAGTTTCGAGAACATCGACCTGGCCGCCGTCGCCGAGGCTGCGCTCGCCCAATTCGAGCTGAGGTCAGCTCGACCAGTTGTGCGGAACCTGACACCGTGCATGGTCGCCGGTGATCACGGCGCTCTGACGATGGCCGCTCAGAACCTGATCGGCAATGCTGACAAGTACAGCCCCGAAGGGTTGTCGATCACGGTGTCGGTACTCAACGGATCACTATTCGTGTCGGACGACGGTCCCGGTATCGCTGTCGGAGAGCGAGATCGTATCTTCGACCGTTTCTATCGCAGCGATCGTGACCGGTCAGCGCCAGGTTCGGGATTAGGTCTAGCGATTGTTGCCAAGGCGGCAGCCGAACACGCTGGCCGCGTCTGGGTACGCGAAGCCGAGGGCGGGGGAGCCGAAGTTGGCTTTACTGTTCCTGAACTCAAGGCCTGAGTGAGTAGAAGCTGAAATCATTCGTTTCGGGCTCGGCCGTTAGGCGGCTAAGAGCGCTGCAGGTCGAGCTGGGAGCGGTTCGAGCCAACACCAACCGATGCACAGTCGAACGCTCGGCTTTGTGTCGCTTCCCGCATGGTCGTCGCAGCTGTAGGGCGAATCGCGTCGACCAGCAGCAACGCCTGTCAGGATCCACCCCCTCCGACAGGTCGTCTTGCGCTCCTCGATCGAGGCACTTCGTCTGAGGTCTTAGCTGTCAGCTAGACCGAGTGGCGATCGAGGTGCCGACGCTGGATATGAAACCGAGCTGCTTTCTCCGTTTCCTGTCGAGGTTTCATGGACAACTATTTGGTCGAAGATCGACGGAGTCATCAAACGCCAGGCATGTCTCGATGATCAGGAAACCGCGCTTGAGGTGCGCTGCTCACATGCCGACATGTTGGGATCCGTGCCAAGCTTTCGAGCCATTACCAGCGTCCTAAACAGTCACTTCGTCCAGCCAATTAAGGCGCAACCGACCGATGGAGCTTGGGTTAATGTTCTGCGCCGACGAGTTCGCAATCGGTAGATTTCGAGCGGTGTGCGACATTCTGTTGTCATCCTCGGGACCTGGCTAATTCTGATCGCAAGGTGCTAGCTAGCGATGGCTTCGTGAAATCGGCCTCTGGCGTTGTGCCCAACAGAGAGGCTGCCAGGCGAAGGGGCAATAGCGGGGTTCTGCCCAAGGTTTGGTGCAATCACAACATTGCTGAGCCCGGGCTGATTGCCGGCGACGCAGACCGTTGAGGCAGCCGAGTAGATTGCGGCTATGGCAATCGCAGCATTCATCGGTCTCGGCAACATGGGCTACCCAATGGCAGGACATCTGGCCGCTGCTGGGCACGAGGTGCGAGTGTTTAATCGCACTCAGGCCAAGGCAGAACAATGGGCGGGCAGTCATACAGGCACGGCATGTTCGACTCCAGCCGAAGCTGCAGCGGGCGCCGACTTCGTTGCATTATGCGTAGGGGCCGATGCTGACGTGCGTGCGGTCAGCTATGGCGACGACGGCGTGTTGGCCACCATGGCCCAAGGCGCTGTGCTGGTTGATCACACCACCGCTTCTGCAGAACTGGCTCGAGAGTTGGGCGAAGCATGTGCGGCTAAGAACATTGGCTTCGTCGACGCACCGATTTCTGGCGGTCAGGCCGGCGCCGAGAAGGGTGCGCTCAGCGTGATGTGTGGAGGAGCAGAGGCCGACTTCGACAAGGCGCTACCGCTGGTCGATGCGTACTCATCAGCAGTCACGCTCGTCGGCGACGTCGGCAGCGGCCAGCTGACCAAGATGTGCAACCAGATCCTATGTGCCGGCGCAATCCAGGGTGCGGCCGAAGCGATTGCGTTCGGGCAAAAGGCTGGCCTAGACATGAGTAAAGTGCTGGCGGCGGTAACCAAGGGAGCGGCTGGGTCGTGGTATCTGAGCAACCGCGGCGAGACGATGGTCAACGACGAGTTTGACTTCGGCTTCGCTGTCGACTGGATGGCCAAGGACCTAGGTTTGGTGCAAGAGGAGGCGAGCGCTCTTGGCGCGGAAACGCCACTCACAGCATTGGTGAGCGGCTACCTAAAGGCAACCCAGGACGCCGGCGAGAATCGCATGGACGCCACGGCGATCGTCCGTCGCTATCGCAGCTAGGTATCGCCTTTGTTTCACCAAACATACGCCTCCAGAGTCGGCACAGCATGGCACCGGTAGCGGAGGCTGGACCGTCGAGCAGTAACACTCGAAGCTGTGCCCGACGGACGTTGGTTTACGCGGAGCGGAGTAATACAGGTGGCGATTGGGATGGAGGCGCCCTGAATGCGACAGTTGACCTATGACTTCTGAACAACGCTGGCTCGAGGGTGTCACGGTCCTAGACCTGACTCGATATCTGGCCGGGCCGTCATGTACCCGGCTCTTGGTTGAGTTGGGCGCCGACGTCATCAAGATCGAGCAGCCGCCCTATGGCGATCCGAACCGAGCCGGTGCACCACGCATCAATAAACGTTCGGGTCTACACATCCAGCAGAACCGCGGCAAACGAAGCGTGTGTCTGGACATTTTCCAGAGCGAAGGACAGCAGATCATTCGTGATCTGGTCCCACACGTTGACATCGTGGTCGAGAACTTCAGCCCAGGGGTTCTGGACCGCAAGGGCATCGGCTACGAAGCGCTTTCGGCGATTAAGCCCGATCTGATCATGGCCTCAATTTCTGGCTTCGGTCAGACCGGCCCGTTCTCGAGTCAACCATGCTTTGATCTCATAGCGCAGGCGACGGCAGGGATCATGCACATGACTGGTGAGCGAGACGGTCCTCCAACCTTCGTTGGCCTTGGCATGGCTGACACCAACGCTGGCGTGCATGCCTTTGGGGCGATTGGTCATTCGTTGTTTCATCGTGAACGTACTGGCCGCGGAACCCATCTCGACATCGCCATGGTCGATGCGCTCTTCCATATGCACGACACAGCGGTTACAACCGTGTCGATGGACGATGGGAAGGCGCCCGAAGCAATCCGGCAGGGGCGCAACTTCAATTCGTTGGCGCCTGCTGGCTCGTTCAAGAGCCCCGAGGGTTGGATCATCATCTTGTGCACCGAACAGCAGATGCCGAACCTGTGGAAGGCACTAGGGCAGCCCGAGTTGGTAACTGACGATCGTTTCCGCAACAATCCGACTCGGCTCGAGAACCGACAGGCGCTTACTGACATTATCGAGTCGTGGATGGCGAGCCTAGGTACCGACGAGGCAGTCATCGCAGCGCTTACCGAGGCACGTGTTCCTCATGGTCCCGCCCTAACCATCGAGCAGGCTATCAAACACCCACATTTCATCGAGCGCGGTACCGTCCGCACAGTCACGGATCCTCTTGCCGGCGACGTCACGATTCCTGGCTTCCCGTTCCGCAGCAGCGATGACCTTCCACCAGACGAGCACCACACTGCGGCATTGGGCGAACACAACGCTGAGGTACTGCAAGGTCTGCTGGGCATGAACGACGAACAAATCGCAGATCTTGAAGATCGCGGCCTCCTGGCGTCCAAGGCTCATTAACGAGCTTGCATCGCGGGCAACGAGCCTGGGAGCGATCGCTGAGAGAGTTTTCAAGCCGGCCGTAGAGACAGGCTTCTAGCGAAATTCCAGACCTTTGAAGTCGCCGTCATTACGCCAGTGGTCGATGTACTCGAAGTAGGCGACAGGGCCATCGGGGTAACCCAAGAAGTTACGATTGCCCGAACCCTCGTCCAGTTTTCCTTCGTTGTTGTAGTAGCCAGGGGTGCAGCTCGGATCGTTGCCGAAGGTACGCCCACCGGACTCGAGTTTGGCCAGCCAGTTGGTCTCTGCGTCTGCGCTCGTCTCGACCTCGTCTGAGTCATTAGCGATGGCGTGGGCGACGATCGCAGCGATCGTGCGACCTCGCTCAGTGAGATTATGGGGCACGTTTGAAATTAGGTTGGCACCCTGGTTCGGCCCAACGACAAACATGTTCGGAAACCCGTGCACATGAATGCCGTGCAGGCTGGTCATTCCGTCGACCCAGGCTTGGGACAAGGTCAGGCCGTCCCGGCCGACGGTATCGAAGCCGCTACGGCGTTCGTAGGAGGTGCCGACCTCGAAACCCGACGCATAGATCAGGCAGTCAAGCTCATAGTGCTGGTCACCGACGAATACGCCGGTCTCGTCGATGCGACGTACGCCCTGTCCATCGGTATCGACCAGATGAACGCTGTCGCTGTTGAACGAGTCCAGGTATTCGTCGTGGAAGCAGGGCCGCTTGCAGAGTTGACGGTACCAAGGCTTCAGCGCATCGGCGGTTTGAGGGTCTGTGATTATGGCATCGACACGGGCTCGAATCTCTGCCATCTTGTCGTCGTCGCTGTCGTGATAGGCCTTGGTCAATCCTTCGGGAGAGAAGTCACCGTTCTCGATCGCCTTGTCGCGGATACGTTGTGAGATGTCGGTCCACCCGTCCTTGACCAGGTCCTCGTCGGTGAAGCCGCCGGTCTGCAGCGTGGTGAAGTTGACCAACCATTCTTGTTGCCAACCGGGTTCTAACGAGGCGAACCAGTCCGCATCGGTGTCCTGGTTATTGCGGATGTCGATCGACGAGGGTGTGCGTTGGAAGACGAACAGTTCGCCGGCGCTCTGAGCGACGTGGGGAACGCACTGCACCGAGGTCGCTCCTGTGCCGATGATGCCGACCCGCTTGTCGGCAAGATTTACAAGGGGCGCTCCGCCGGGGCTGCCGCCGGTGTAGCCATAATCCCAGCGGCTTGTGTGGAAACTATGGCCTCGGAATTCCTCGATGCCATCGATACCTGGCAGCTTGGGCCGATGCAGTGGGCCGGTGCCTGTAGCCACGAATTTGGCCCGCATCTCGTCACCACGGTTGGTGCGAATGATCCAACGTTGCAGCTCCTGGTTCCATGTCAGGTCAGTAACTTCGGTGGAGAAGACCGCATTTTCATACAGCCCGTAGTGGTTGCCGATCCGCTGGCAGTGTTCCAGGATCTCGGGTGCACGGGTGTACTTGCGGCTTGGCATGTGGCCGGTCTCTTCGAGCAGCGGCATATAGATGAACGCAGCTGTGTCACACATCGCCCCTGGATAGCGATTCCAATACCAGGTGCCGCCAAAGTCGCCTCCCTTCTCAATGATTCGGACATCATCGATACCAGCTTCTTTCAGGCGGGCCCCCGTGACAAGCCCGGCGAAGCCGCCGCCGATGAACGCAAAGGTGACTTCGTCGGTGAGCGGTTCGCGGGGTTTCGCATCGACGTAGGGGTCGTCCAAGTAATGGGCGAACTTGCCGACGGGTTCGATGTATTGCTCGTTGCCGTCATCGCGGATTCGCTTGTCGCGTTCTTGATGGTATTTGGCCCGAAGCATCTCGGCGTCCATCGTGTTGGTCACGCCCTCAGGCTACAAACGTACGCGGGTGCAACGATGGGCGAATGGGTCATGATTCATCGACGAGCGGCATAGCGCAAGTAACGCCCTGGTCCGCGAGAACGGCCGTGTACGGGTTCGGGTGTTAGAGCGCCCGCAGGAGTTGGACCACATCGGACGGGACAGTGGCTACATGGGCACCCGCATCGGCCAGGGCTGACATCTTTGATGCGGCCGTTCCTTTGCCGCCCGAGACCATTGCTCCTGCATGCCCCATCCTCTTGCCTTCGGGGGCGTTCTGTCCGGCAATAAAGGCGACGACAGGCTTGCTCATCGACCGAATGAACCCGGCAGCTTCTTCCTCCATCGTGCCGCCTACCTCACCGAGTAAGACGACAGCGTCGGTGTTGGGATCAGCTTCAAACCACTCGAGGGCGTCGCGAAATGTGGTGCCTACGATCGGGTCACCACCCAAGCCCAGGAAAGCCGATTGACCGTAGCCACCAGCGACCAAGTTCAGGTTGATGAGGGCACCCAGGCTTCCGCTGCGAGAGACCACACCGATGCGACCGGGGGCGAACAGGCGGTCGGACCAACCGGGCATGATGCCGACAAAGTCTCGGCCTGGGAACACGATACCCGGACAGTTCGGTCCGATGAGCTTGGCTTCAGCGCGGCGGGCGAGTGCCAGGATCTCCATGGTGTCGTGAACAGGAACGAACTCGGCGAGCACGATGATTGACGGTACGCCCGCCTCGATGGCTTCGACTGCAGCGCCTTTGGCGAATCGGGCCGGCACGAAGATCACGGACAAGTCGATGCGGTGCTTTACGAGCGCCTCGACGACAGTACTGTAGACCGGTACACCCGCTACCTCTTGGCCGCCCTTGCCAGGAGTGCAACCAGCGACTACATCGGTGCCGTTCGCGAGCATCTGCTCGGCCCAATACGTCCCTTCGCTGCCGGTAATACCCTGGACCAAGACGTTTGGTTTGGATGAAATCATTGGCGATTTCCTGCGTAGGCAGCAGCGTTAGCGATGGCCTCGCGGACCGCATCGTCCATGGAATCATGGGGTTCGATACCGAGTTCGTCTCGTACTAGTTGCTGGGCCCGATCCTCTCCCGTTCCGTGGATACAGAACGACACGTCGAGCTCTGGCTTGAGTTCATGGAAGCCAGCAATGAGGCCCTCGGCGATCACGTCGGTGCGGGCATAGGCGCCGCACAGGTTCACGAGCAAGCTCTTCACTTTCGGATTTTTTAGGACTAATGCCAGCGCTGGCGTCGCCCGTTTGTACGCCATGCCGCCAACTTCGAGGAAGTTGGCTGGCTGGCCGCCATGGGCAGTTACTGCGTCCATCGTCGACATCGTCAGACCTGCGCCATTTGCGAGCACGCCGACGTCACCATCGAATTCAACGAACAGGAAGTCTTGTTCTTTGGCTTCGAGCTCGAGCGCAGTTCCGATGTGTCGTTCTGGCCCAGCTCCTGGCTGGCGGAACACTGCGTTGTCGTCGATCACAAGCTTGCAGTCAAGTGCGACCAGCTCGCCGCCTTTGGTCACGGCCAACGGATTGATCTCGAGTAGCTCGGCGTCGTACTGGCGGAACAGTCCATACAGCGTCAGCAACATGCCAGCGAGTGGCACGTGCATCTGCGGGTCAAGGCCAGTAGCGACGGCGAGGTCCATTGCTTGCCCGGCGCCGAGACCAGTCTCGATGTTGATGTTTGCCGTCTGGACCTTGTCCGGCGAGGTGGCATGTACTTCTTCGATGTCCACGCCGCCTTCGGTCGACAGCATAAGCAGTGGTCCGCCAGACGTCGGGTCGATCGTGACAGCGACATAGAGCTCTTGGTTGATATCGGCGCAGCTTTCGACGAGGACGCGGTCGATAGCGAAGTCGCCGAGCTTGGAACCTAGAAGGTGTTCGGCTGCATCTCGTGCGTCGTCAGGGGTCTCGCACTTGACGATGCCGCCGCCCTTGCCTCGCTTGCCGGTCGGCACCTGCGCCTTGACCATGACCGCACCGCTGACTGCGGTGGCAACGCTATACGCGGCATCGGGCGTGAGCGCGTCCTGTCCTTGTGGAATAGCGACACCACCGGCAGAGATGAGTTGCTTGGCGTCGTGTTCTTCTACGAACACGTCAGCCCGCTCGGTTGGCGGCTATCGGCATTGCTTCGTTTCTGCTGCCGGAGCGTTGCGGTTCTAGGGTCCCTTCACGCTGGCCAGCGCGAGCGAGGAAGTCGCCAAAGAGCTCACCCTCGGTGGGTTCGGTGCTGGGGATGAGGCGAGCGAGATAGGTGTAGTTCAAGAAGTGCTTGTACGTCAGGTTCTCGCAGGTGTCGTTGTCGCCCCATGTGCCCGCACCCATAGACAGTGTGAAGTCGAGACCGTTGTCGAAGCTGCCGCCGTTGTTGTAGGCGTGGGGCTGATTCACGAGAACGGTGGAAACGCGAGCCCGCTCGGCCAGCCGTTCGACGCGCTCGTCGTTCTCGGAATGGATACCGCACGAGTGACCCTCGCCCATAAAGGCGAGGATCTCTTCGACGGTGTCCAGTGCGTGGTCAAAGTCGCTGGCCCGATACACCGTGAGAACGACCGACAACTTCTCGCCGGAGAATGGATGTTGTTCGCCGATTTCAGACTCTTCGACGATCAGAAACTTCGATGCGTGTGCCTTCTCATCGTCGAAGCCCGCCACCTCGGCGATGCGACTTGCAGGCTGAGCGACAACCTGGCGATTGAGATTGCCGTTGGACCACATGGCCTGTTCTAGCTGCTGCTTCTTCTCGGCGGGAACAAGCCAGCCACCGTGTTCTTGTAGCTTGACTATGACTGAGTCATAGACCGACTCGTCGATGACTAGCGAGTTCTCCGACGAGCAGCTGGTGGCATGGTCGAATGTTTTGCTGGCCACGATCTTAGGAATCGCTATGTCTAGGTCAGCAGTCTCATCGATGATGACGGGTGCGTTTCCTACCCCTACACCGTGGGAGGGCGTGCCGACTCGGTATGCCATGTCCACATTGGCCGGGCCAGCAGTAACGAGCGAATAGTCGACTTGCGAGAGCAGCTCGGCAGCGATGGCCTTGCCTGCTTCTTTGTTCGCTCCTGCGACGCTGACGAACTGCACCAGGTCTTCTGGAGCGCCAAGTTTGGCAAGCTCAGCGCGGGCAATACGCACCGATTCTGCACAGGTGGCCTCACCCCGTGGGTGCGGCGCCAGAATCACGGCATTGCGACCCTTAAGTGTGATCATCATGTTGTTGATCGGCGTGGCCCCAGGATTGGTCGACGGCAGGATGCAAGCGATCACACCCATTGGTTTCGCGATCGTGGTCACGCCACGTGCTTCGTCGATGTCGATCACGCCGACGGAAGGGGCACCCTTCAGATCCGACATGGTGCCCAATGTCTTGCGCATGATCTTGGTTGCCTTGTCCGCTGCATTGCCCAAACCGCTTTGTTCGGCCGCTAGGTGAGCAAGCAACTGCACGACGTTGGGGCGAGTGGTCGCGAATGCAATAGCGGTGACGGCGTCATCGACCTGTTGTTGATCCCAGCTTTCGATTGCTCGCTGAGCGGCGCGTGCATTGTGAACAGCTGTGGTGACGGTGGCCAACATGTCAGCGTTGAGAGCGGGCATGGAGGTGGGGGCGTTCGTCATTGTTCGTCCAGTTTCTTGACCAGCGTCTTCGATGTAGCTAGACGATAGGCGTCTTCGAGGATGTGTGCAGTCTCTTCCCAATCGGGGCCGAGGCCGAGCTTCATGCTCAACGAGAGACCGGCGCAAATCGCCACAGTTGTTAAGCAAACCCGTCCGGAGCGATTAGCGACGCTCGGTTTGGGGCGTCCATTTGAAGAACCGGGCGGCAAGAGCGATGCCGAACATCCCCCATGCGGCGATTACTGCCCACTTTCCCCAAGGGATCGAGACAGACTCGATGAAGGGGTTGTAGCTGTCTTGCAGGCTCTCAGCTAGCGGCTTAATGGGGAAGAAGTCGCCAAGAGCGTCAATAAAACCAGAGCTGTCGCCGCCAGAGAAAAAGAAGACATCGGAGATGAAGTAGAGAGGGAACACGGTGGCGTTCGTGATGGCAGGGGCGGCGTCGTCGTTGGGGATGATCGCTGTGATCGCTAATCCGAGAGCAGAAAAGGCAATCGCTCCCAATGCAACGCTGAGGGAGAACACGCCGATTGAGCTCAGATTGAACTCGACGCCGAAGAAGAGTCGCCCAATTACGGTGACCAAGACTGTCATGAATACGACGATCACCAACGCGGCCAGTATTTGGCCGACGATATGGCCTAGAGGCGATAGTGGGGTGCCGCGCAACCGCTTGAGTTGGCCCGCTTCGCGACGAATCACCTGGTTCATCGCAAGATTCACAAAGGTGGCTGACACGATGGAGAGCGCCAGGATTCCAGGAACGATAAACGTCGACACCTTGACCCGCTGGTCTGCTGGCCCCATTTCGCCGCTACCGAAAACGAGACCGAAGATCACTAGGAACAGGACCGGGAAGATGATCGTGAAGAAGGTGGCAGCAGGATTTCTGCGGAAGCTGACGAGCGCATATTTTGCAGAGCTGAGTGTCTTGGCGATCATTGTGCTTCTCCGCCGGCGGTAAGCCGTAAGAACGTGTCCTCAAGATTCGGCTTCATCACCGACAACGAGTCGATTCGTCCGCCATTTGAGGTTGCCCAGTCGGTCAGCGCATGTACCACTGCGGTGACCTCGGTCGTCTCAATGGCGAGTTCGCCAGTTGTTTTCTGCAACTCGGGACGGAACAGATCAGGGATCGCCTCGGCGGGTACTTCGGCAGGGTCCCAGGCAATACGGGTGAGTAGTTTGACCTGCTCGGCAAGGTCTGCGGCTGTTCCTTCAGCAGAAATTAGTCCGCCGTTGATGACCGCGATGCGGTCGGCAAGGTGTTCAGCCTCGTCCATGTAATGTGTGGTCAAGAGTACGGTTGCACCAAGATTGCGGAGTTGTTCGATCATCTTCCACGCTTCACGCCGAGCGGAAGGGTCGAAGCCCGTGGTCGGCTCATCGAGGAAGACCAGTTTGGGGTTACCGACAAGCGCAATCGCCAGGTCGAGACGCCGCTTCTGCCCGCCCGAAAGCGCCTTGGTCCGCTGTCCCGAACTGTCGGTAAGGCCGACGATTTCCAGTACCTCATCGACTGGCCGGGGAGCGTCGTAGAACGACGCATACATGGAGACCGACTCGCGAGCAGTGAGCGAGCGGTCCGGAGAAGACTCTTGCAACACAATGCCTATGTCTTCTCGCCAACTCCTGGACGGGTCTTGAGGGTCTTCACCCAGCACCTGCACGGTTCCCGAGGTGCGATTGCGGAACCCTTCGAGGATTTCGATCGTTGTTGTCTTGCCGGCGCCATTGGCGCCGAGAAAGGCCAGTATCTCGCCCTCGGCTACGTGCAGATCGATGCCCTTCACGGCATCGATGGTGTCGCCTGACTTCGTCTTGTACGACTTGGTCAGGCCCGTTACCTCGATCGCGAGACTCATGATCCGAGCCTACGGGTTGGGTGACGCCTACTCTCGCTAAGTGACACGTAGCGCTGTGCTTTCCGCCGATCGTCTCCCGCTTATGGCAGCGTTGAACTATGCCATCAAGGCGGCGTTGGTTATCGCGTTCACTATTGCGATCGTCTTTCCGCCTGAAGTGCTTGAGGGTAAGGCCATGGGAAGCAGGGCCCCGCTCTTCCTGGCTCCGGCGGTGGTTGTGCCCTTGCTCGCTTCCTTCCGCAGGTGGGATCCGTACCCACACACGGCGGATGCGTTCCTGGCGCTGCCGTTCTTGCTCGACACGCTCGGCAATCTGTTTGGGTTCTACGACGAATTCCCGGTTACCGACGATGTGTTGCACACCGTCAACTGGATTTGGCTGGTCTTTGCGTTCCACTCATTCCGCTTCCGCAACGTGCATGACCGGCGCGACGCCGTCTTGTTGGGCTATGGCTTCGGCGCGCTGATGATCGTCCTGTGGGAAATTTTTGAATGGGTTGTCAGCGAGGATGGATTTGGCGGTGCCGGAGCGCTTTCGCTGACCTATGGCGACACTGTTGGGGATCTCGCGTTGTCAAGCACAGGCGGCTTGATTGGATCCCTTGTCGGTGTTTCTCTGCTTGGCCCAAAACGTATGGCAAGGGGCCACTAGCCATTGGTAGCGGTTCCGTCACCGGGAGTTGATGGAGAGTTCCGGCGGGCTCGCACAACTCGGCGGGACAGCGAGTTGACGAAACATGGCGGCAAGTTAGTTTCGATGGGCCCAAGGGGGACTTCTGGTCAATGGAATGGCGATGCACCGGGGATTCTCAGCTAGATGCGTGCCATGGCGCAAGTGAAAAGCGCCGGTATTTCAAAAACGTCGGTTGCGTCTTATAACGGTGGTCGCGCTGACTGAACAACGAGTCGGTTCGTTAGATGGTCAGGCTGTCGAGGAGTTGGACAGCAAGAGGTGGAAGCGGGTTGCGACGAGGCCAGACGGCGCGCAAACTACGACTGATTGCGAGGTCCTTGACTTCGATTTCGATGAGTGAACCGGCGTCGAGTTCGGCCGCAACAGCCAGGCGACTGATGACCGTAGGCGAGTTGCCATCGAGTACAGCGGAACGCACCGCCGACGTGCTTCCGAGTTCGAGGATGGCCGTCGGTGGCCCAAGATCGAGTGCCGCCAACGCTGCTTCGAGCGCTTCTCGGGTGCCGGACCCGGCCTCGCGCGTGACCAGAGGAGTGGCGGCCAGTGTTTCTACAGGAACGGTCCGTCGGTTGGCCCACGGGTGAGCAGGTGCCACAACAGCGATGAGTTCGTCGGTGCCGACCAGGTGCTCGTCGAGATCGGTGAGCGGAGAGGTGGTTTCGATGAAGCCGAGGTCAGCACCGCCGTCGTGTAAGCGTTCGATGACCGACGTCGAGTTGGCGACCTCGAGCGCTATCGAATCACCCGGATGGGCGCGGGCGAAGCGCCCTAACCACTGAGGCAATAGATATTCGGCGATCGTAAAGCTGGCAGCGATGCGAAGGCGCCCAGACTGTTCGGCCTGGAACGCTTGCAGGCCGGCTTTCAGTTCATGGGCCGAACGCAGGATCGCTTCGGCCCAACCAGCGACTACAACACCAGCGTCAGTGGGAATTGATCCTGACGGGCTTCGCTCAAGCAAGATCATGCCGAGTTGGCGTTCCAGATGTCGTATCCGGCTGCTTGCGGACGGCTGAGCGACGCCATGGGCAGCGGCAGCCCGGCTCACGCTGCCAAGTTCCACTACCGAGACGAACAGATCCAGCGAGGCGAGTTCAGGAAAGGACGGGCCGAGAGGCATCCCAGCAGCCTACGACATTGGCCATAGGTTTAGGCTATGACCTTAGTGAGCTTTAGCCTCTAGCGCTGAGAGCACAACTGTGGTCGCATGGAGATTATGACACGACTGGGCTTTGTGCTCGACAGCGACAACTGCATTGGCTGCCACGCATGCACCGTTGCATGCAAGAGCGAACATGACGTGCCGTTGGGGGTCAATCGAACATGGGTCAAGTACATAGAGACTGGGACCTTCCCCGACGTCGCACGCAAATTTTCGGTAATGCGTTGCAACCAGTGCGACGACGCACCATGTATGACGATCTGCCCGACGAACGCGCTGTTTCGTGCCGATAACGGCGTCGTTGACTTCCAGGATGACAACTGCATTGGCTGCAAGTCATGCATGAACGCCTGCCCGTACGACGCGCTCTACATCAACCCCGAGACGAACACTGCACATAAGTGCAATATGTGTAATCACCGACTCGAAGTGGGCCTCGAGCCGTCCTGCCAGGTGGTGTGCCCAACCGAGGCAATCATTATTGGTGACCTCGATGACCCGGCCAGCAAGATCAACCAGATCATTGCGCGCAACGAGACAGCCGTGCGTGCTCCAGAACAGAACACCAAACCGAAGGTGTTCTACAAAGGTGCGGACCAAGCGTCGCTCGATCCGACACGCAGCGCATTGTCGAACGACGGCATGATCTGGGCGGACCGACTCTTCGTCGGCGACGAAGGCGGCAAGAGCCATCCAAGTGTCCCCGTTGCCCTCGGTTCGAAGCCAACAGACATGGACGGTGTGGTTGCCCGCACCGCCTATACGACTGCGCACCAGATGACCTGGAAGGCGAAGGTCTCCGGCTATCTCGTGACCAAGGCCATCGCAGCGGGCGTCATGCTGGTAGCAGCGCTGCTTGTGCTTATGGGTCATGCCGACGTGGACAACGCCGTCGGCCTCGTCCCACCTGTCGTTGCAGGGATCTTTCTCGCCCTCACCGGCGTGTTGTTGATCTCTGACCTGAAGCAGCCAGGTCGGTTCTACTATCTGATCACTCGTGGCAGTTGGGAATCATGGCTGGTCAAGGGCGCCTATATTCTGATGGCCTTCTCTGTCGTATGCGGTCTCTGGTTCGTCGGTGGTCTCGCCGGAGCGACCGGACTGCTCAAAGGCCTCGCCATTCCGGCAGTTCTAGGAGCGCTCGGCACTGCTGGCTACACAGCCTTTTTGTTCGGCCAGTGTGAGGGCCGTGATCTGTGGCAGACCCCGCTGCTGCTGCCCACGCTCCTTGCTCAAGCAGTAACTGCTGGCGGGGCGACCTACGCAATCTTGGATCTGTTCCTTGCCGTTCCAGAAGCTCGGGCAATTAGCTGGGTGCTGCTCGGCGGCGTCGCTGCCACCGCAGCCCTGGTTGCTATGGAACTGACCTCCAAGGGCAGCCGCCATGTTGAACTCGCCGTACACGAGATGACCCATGGCAGGTACGCCAAGCAATTCTGGTTCAGCGTGTTCGTTGGTCTGGTTGTTCCGGCGGCCATGGTGATCGTCGAACTAGCGACTGACAGCATCAGCGCCATCAGTTTGGCAATTGCAGGGTCCCTCTCCTTGATCGGAATGTTTGCGTACGAAGATTCCTTCGTACGGGCCGGCCAATCAGTTCCACTGTCATGACCCGTACCCATCCCATTGCAGCGACGCTGTGACCAGCAACGTAAAAGTCCACTACCAATCCGCAGAACGCACAGAGCACGCCGAAGGCCCGGTAGCGCCACAGGCGAAAGACCAATCGGCAGAGTGGTCTTCGCGATGCGGAGCCGCGATTGCGAAGAACCCAGCGAGGAACCAATGACCGATCTCACCAATTACCCGCCGTTCGAGCAGTGGCATGACTGGACTGAGTTCGATGCCAAGGCATGGCCGACCAAGGTCGAAAAAAAGTACACCCTTGTGCCGACGTCATGCTTCAATTGCGAAGCGGGCTGTGGCCTGATCTGTTACTTCAACCAGGCAACAGGCGAGATCGACAAAATCGAAGGTAACCCCGAGCATCCGGCGAGCCGTGGCCGAAATTGTGCCAAGGGGCCAGCGACGCTGAACCAGGTTTATGACCCAGAGCGGGTCATGTACCCGATGAAGCGGGTTGGCGAACGGGGGAGTGGCGAGTGGGAGCGCGTGAGCTGGGATCAGGCGCTCGAAGAGATCGGCGCCCGTATTCGCAAGGCGATCAAAGAAGAACGTAACAACGAGATTATGTATCACGTTGGTCGTCCTGGCGAGACCAACTACACGAACCGAGTACTCCAAGCGTGGGGGGTTGACGGCCACAACAGTCACACGAACATTTGCTCCTCAAACGCACGCATTGGCTACCAATCCTGGATGGGCCACGACCGACCTTCGGCTGACTACGCCAACGCTGAGGTCATTTTCCTCATCTCCGCTCACCTTGAATCTGGTCACTACTTCAATCCACACGCGCAGCGAATTATTGAGGCGCAGCAAAAGGGCGCAACGGTCATCGTGTGTGATCCGCGGCTCTCGAACACCGGGTCCAAAGCTGATCATTGGCTGCCGACCTGGCCAGGTACCGAACCTTTCCTGTGCTTGGCGATCATCCACCAAATGCTCGAGAACGGTACTTGGAATCGTGACTTCGTCAAACGGTGGGTGAACTGGGATACTTTTCTCGCTGAAGAGTTTCCTGACATGGCACAGGAATGGGACTCTGTCGAGGAAGCACTCAAGACTCACTACGCCGAATACACGCCCGAGCGTGCCGAGGACATCACCGGCATCGAAGCCAGCAAGATCCGAGAGATCGCTGAGATCATCGGCGCTCACCCGACCAAGTTCGCATCACACAACTGGCGAGCTGCGGGCGCAGGCAACCAAGGTGGCTGGCAGGTCGCTCGCTGCTTGTTCTTCATAGCGGTCATGACTGGTTCGGTCGCCACGGTTGGCGGCACCAGTGGTAACGGTTGGAACAAGTTTGCGCCCAAGGCCCCAATCGGCGCACCCAAAATCACCAAATGGAACCATCTCGAATGGCCTGAGGAATATCCGCTCAGCTACCACGAGATGTCGATCCTGCTCCCGCATTTCCTGAAAGAAGGCCGCGGCACGCTTGACACGTACTTCTCGCGTGTCTACAACCCGATTTGGACGAACCCTGATGGGTTCACCTGGATGGAAGCGCTGAAGGACGAAAAACTCGTCAACTGCCATGTGGCACTTACACCGACGTGGAGCGAGACCTCGTGGTTTGCTGACTTCGTGCTGCCGATGGGTGTGGGCGCCGAGCGCCATGACGTCGTCAGCTACGAGACGCACGCTGGCCGGTGGATTGCCTTCCGTCAACCGGTGTTTCGTCGCTACGCCGAGATCGAGGCAGCGCGCGGTAAGGGTGAGGCTCTCACCGCTGAGTCGCGGACACACGAATACAACCCCGGCGAAGTCTGGGAAGAGAACGAGTTCTGGATCGACTTGTCGTGGCGTATTGACCCTGACGGTTCGATGGGTATTCGACAGTGGTTCGAGAGCGAGGACAAACCGGGCTCGCCAATAGGGATTGACGAGTACTACGAGATGATGTTCCGCGACTCGGTTCCTGGCCTTGCCGAAGCTGCTGCGGCTGCTGGTGAGACGCCACTCGAATTTATGCGTAACCGTGGTGCTTTCGCAATCGAAGGCGACCAGACCACGCCATATGAACGACCAGTCGACCCAGCCCTCGTCGAGGATTCACAGAAGGATGCTTCGGGCGTTTACCGCAAGCCCAACACCCCAGGAACGTGGGACGGGTCACCAGAAACACTCGAGGGTATGGAGTTGGATTCGCTCGGCGACGGCTCACCAGCGATCGAGATCGACGGCGAAATCAAGCAGGGTTTCGAGACGCCTTCGAAGAAGCTCGAGTTGTATTCTACGACACTAAAAGAATGGGGCTGGCCCGAATACGCCACGCCGAAGTGGATCCCGTCACATGTCCATCATCAGGACATGGACATTGCAGGCAACGAGCGAATTTTGCTGCCCACGTTCCGGATCCCGACGCTGATCCACACGCGGTCAGCGAACAGTAAATGGCTCAGCGAGATCTCGCACCGTCACCCGTTGTGGATCCATCCCGAAGATGCTGAGAAGTTGGGTATCGACGAGAACGGCCTGGTGCGAATCACCACGCGAATCGGTCATTTCGTGATTCAAGCGTGGCGGACTGAAGGCATCCGGCCTGGCATCGTTGCTGCATCACACCACATGGGGCGGTGGCGCCTCGAAGAAGACAAGGCTCGTTCGTGGGGTGCTGGCAAGGCCAAGATCACCGATGACGGCCAAGGCGGTTGGAAGCTCAAACGGACCGATGGGATCCGCCGGTGGAAGAGTAAGGACAACGACACCGAGCGTGTCTGGTGGAATGACACCGGCGTGCATCAGAATCTGACGTTTGCGGTGCAGCCTGACCCGATCTCTGGCATGCAGTGCTGGCACCAGCGGGTCCGAGTCACGCCTGCGGAGAAGGGCGACCAATACGGCGACGTTGTTGTCGACACGAACAAGTCGCGTGAGGCGTACCTGGAATGGCTGGCCAAGACCCGTCCAGGTCCAGGCCCCAACAACCTGCGTCGTCCGCTGTGGTACGCCCGGCCCCTTAAACCGACTGCCCCGACCTATCTGGCTGACAGCTAAATTCTTGACACCATTGGGGTGTGAAGAATTTGACAGGACTAGCGAATCGTTGGTGGCGATAGTGGCGTAAACCGCGGCGTTGATTATGTCCGTGTTCTCAGGCCATGGAGGAGGCAGATGATGGTGCCTCCTCCCAGGCTCGTGATCGTCAATCTGGCCGGGATTGGTCGATGCCTAGGCGGCTCAATAGCTAGCTTTGGGGCGGCAGAAACGGGCGGATCACCTAACGTGGGCGGATGCGGAAGATCATCATTGATACTGACCCTGGGCAGGACGACGCGATCGCGATCCTGACGGCACTGGCGTCGCCGGAGGAACTGGATGTGATCGGCATCACCACTGTCGGCGGCAATGTGCCGTTGGAGCTGACGACGAAGAACGCGCTAATGATGGTTGAGCTTGCGAATCGCTCTGAGGTTCCGGTCGTTGCTGGCCATCTTGGCCCGAAAGGTCGGCGCCTTGTAACGGCCGAATACGTGCACGGAGAAACCGGTCTTGACGGGGCAGGTCGACCAGACCCGACCATTGCGGCAACGCCTGGCTTCGGCCCGGAGTTCATCGTCGAACAACTTGAGGTGCACGACGCCATCACGCTCTGCCCGCTTGGGCCGTTAACGAATATTGCCGATGCGCTCGAACGGCGCCCTGAGTTGGCGTCGAAGGTCGAGCAGATCGTGCTGATGGGTGGGGGACACTTCGAAGGTGGCAATGTCACGCCAATGGCTGAGTTCAACATCTATGTAGATCCGGGGGCCGCGGCCACCGTATTTGCGAGCGGCATCGACATCGTGATGATGCCACTTGACGTCACGCACAAGGCGCGAACATCGCCAAGCCGTATAGCGGCATTTCGCGACCAGGGCACAGAAGCCACCACCAGTGCTGCTGGCATGTTGTCCTTTGCTGAACGGTTTGACATCGACCGTTACGGCTTCGAAGGCGGACCGCTTCACGACCCGTGTGTGATCGCGTACTTGCTTGAACCGGAGATCTTTACTGGCCGGCTCTGCAACGTGGAGATCGAGACGGAGTCGAAGCTCACCAGAGGCACGACCGTCGTGGACTGGTGGGAAGCGACGAAGCGGCCCAAAAATGCCTGGGTCGCCAACGATCTTGACAGCGATCGTTTCTTCGCCTTGCTCGCGGAGCGAATCGGCCGGCTGTGATTGTTTGACGCCTCAGTGGTGTCAAGCAATCAACCGAGGAACTTCTCGTTGCCGCTGGGGCTGCGGCCAAGTGCGTACTCGGGGGCCAAGATGTCCGTTTTGTTGTCGATGGAGAGCGGGTCGCTGAAGTAGCCCAGCGCGTAATTTCCCATCGTGTAACCCAGCAGTTCTTGCAAGCCAGGATCGAGGTCTTTGGCGATGTCTGGTGGGCATGACAAATAGTTGTTCTCTTCGGTTCGAAGCCATGCCAGGCAATAGGTGATATTGACGCCGGTGCGGTCGTGGTCGGAACGGTTCTCACCGCCGCCATGGGTGACTGATCCCGAATACAGCAGCACCGATCCTGCTTCCATTTGGGCTTGTGTCTTCTCCGCATCGGTCGCTCGCCGATCAGCATCCCAATGAGGGCTGCCTGGTACGACTCGAGTTGCGCCGTTCTCAAGCGTGAAGTCCGTGAGTGCCCACATGGTGTTGAACTGCGGCTCGATGCCATCGGGGATGTACCCACCCCATGCCAATCGATCCTGATGCAACGGCTGCGTTCCTTGACCCGGGGTGATGTTGATGACCTGGGTGAGATGCAGCTGGATTTTGTTGCTGAACGGCTGCAAAAAACGGTTAGCGAGATCTAAGACGGTCTCGTGCGTTACCAACTCGCGGCAAGCGGGGCTTCGAGCGACCAATGCGCCGGTTCGGGTCGTCTGGCGGCCAGTGAAGTCGTCACGGCCCATTGGTGTGTGGGCGATCCAGGGTTGCAACTCGTCTTGGACTCGCCGATGTAATGCGGGTTCCATCATGTCGCGCATGATCACCGCTCCATCTCGTTGGAAAGCGACGAGGACCTCGTCGAGATCATGGTCAGGATCGAACGTGGTAAGTTCTGCCATAACCAACCGTAACCCTCAGCGCACACGCAGGGGTCGCCCCGACAGGCACGAGCAGTCGACACAACCCGCGTAGAGCCGTGATCCTGCACGGTAGATCGGTGTCCTTTAGCCATTCAGACATGGACTGCTGGCTTCCAGAGAATCGATTGCTTTTGGTCGAGACACCGTCCCGTTGGTGAGTCGGCGACACCGCCTCGATCGCGACCGTCGTCAACGAAGACATCGCAGAGAAGCGTGAGATTCGGACGCGCTCGCCGCAGAAGCTCAAGGTCAGTGGACCTGGTTCAATAGACGTCGCTGGTCCTGATAGTCATTGGTTCGTGACCGACGTCAGCAGTGGCGTGACTGCTGCCGAAATCGACAGCATCGACGGCATTGCTGGAAGCGTGACCGACGCAGCGATTGACATGTCAGTCACAAGCAGCACTTTTCATCGCTAGCGGCCTGCTGCGTGTCTCTACCGTGTGCACCCCCCCCCGCTGAGCGCACACGGACCGTTGCAATCAGAGCTCTTCGAGTGGAAACGGTTCAGGGTCGACGAAACGGCGTAGTACGTTCCCTGTGATCTGCGCTATGTCATTGTCGTAGTCGTTTCTGGCGAGAGCGCCGAACCACGAGATCGAACTGGCCGAGAAGACAGCGCCGCCACCAGGTGTCTCGTAGAAGACGATGTCGCCTCGAACATAAGGGTCAGGGAGAGTGACATCGACCGAACCCTCGAACTCTTCCTTGGTTCTGACCATGTCCGGTCCAAATTTAGTAGCCGAGGCCAGCACAACAGCGTGTCCGGGTGATCCGAGTCGGGTGTCGTAACGGTCGATCTCCTGGCCCGCAGCGCCACCGCCAAGGCCCGATGTGCCGATCTTGCCGTCTTCGGGCTCGACCCCGTCCCAGATCCACGCCGCTCGCGAGGAGAAGCTGTCGGCGTTGACATCGAAGTGCGTTGCTCGTCCAAAACCCTGAGCGGCGAACCCGACGCCAGCTACCTCGTTGGGCGGTCGGCCATTTCGACGCCACATACCGCCGTATTCGCCACTGAAGGCGTGGTAGTTCTCGCCGTCCTCGGTTTGCCAGTTTCGCACACCATCTTCGGCGCGGCGTAGCTCCATCGCCCCGGGCCAGTCGTCGCTGAACGCGACTCGCCAATAGAACCCGTTGCCACCCAGATACATCAGGCGACCACCGCCGCGCTGCCATTCAACTAAAGCGTCGAGCATCGCCGTCGACCAGTATTCGGGGTGGGAACCAGTGACGATGACACGATACGGGGCGAGAGCCGCGAGCCCTTCGGCATGGACATCTTCATCGGCGATCACATCGTGGCCGACCTCGGTCTGCTCTAGGAAGGCGTTGATATCGGTGTCAGGCGTGAAATTCCACCCGTCGGCGCCCGGTCGAAGGTTCAATAGCGGGCGCAGCCGCGAACTGAACATCACGCCGCTGCCGTCGGGATGTTTCTCGTACATCGAACGACCAAGCTCAGGATGGCTTCGGACATAATCATGCTCGGGCCGCAGCCTGGTCCGGGTACCAATGAAGTCGGCCCCGTCGAACAACATGCGATGGTTTGCATAGGCGATGTACGTCGCCGACGACATGAGCAGCGCGACGTCCTTGGTGGGGGCTTGGACCGCTGGTCGGACAAAGAATGGCACTCGGTCGCTCTGATCACCCGCCTGCAGCCGGAACGCATAAATGCCGCTTGGTAGGTCATCGGGCAGCGTGATGTTGGTCGTTTCGTGCCAACCTGCGTCGTACAAGTCATCCTTGTGGAAGTGCACCGCATTCCATTGCTCAGGTGCGTCGGTCCAGCGCTGGTGGTCGCCATCCCAGGTAGAACCTGTGACGCCGCGAGCCGGAAGCTGGTGCAATTCGCCATGGCGCTGGTTGGGTCCGGCCTCGACGATAGATCGCCCACCCATGTCTTGGTGCAGGTCCCATTTCAGCCGCTGGTCATCGATCTGCATCGAGGGTTGGCCAATGCGCCCGTCGAAGTCGCCGGTTGGGCGGCCATTCTCGATCCATCCCCCGAGCACAAGGGTGCTGAGATGCACGCTGTCAAGATCGATGTTGGCTTTAGCGACGCACCGGCCTGATTCGAAGAGATCTCGGCCGGGCGATGCCGAAGGTTTGGTCCCGATCGAGGTCTGCAACGAACCAGCGGCGAGGTCGAAGGTGCATCGCACGTGATACCACCGGTGCGAGGCGAGCGGCTGCGAGCGCAACTCAAGCTGAGTGTCGCCGACGTGCAGACTCAAGACCCCATCGACAGCAACGAGGGTCGCTTGCCATCCGCTTTCGTTGTCCTCAACACTTGCGACAGTCTGACGATCGCCAGGCATCGTGAGCAGCACGTCGAGAGCGAACTCCAGGAGCGACGTCGCGGTGAGGCTGGAAAGGTCGACGGTGCCATAGGACCCTGGTAGCAGTGGCTGGTCGGTGAGCTCAACAGACGCAGGTAAGTCACTTGCTACGACCTCTTCGGCGAAGCCAGGGCCGGCCTTAGTTGGGTCTCCGCAACTGATGCGCACGAGCGCAAGGTCGGCGGGACCAGGAGCATGGCTCGAAGCTCGGAGCACGATCGCTTCGCCTGCTCGCACGGACCATGGTTCGCAGTATGCGGTGATCAGTTTGCCTGGGTCGTCTTGTCGTTTGCTCACGGTGAAATTCTTTCAGGTCGAAGACCTCGCGACCTAGTGCTGTGTCTCCTAGCGACGGTGTGAGACACGGTGTCATCGTCGTAATTTTCGGCGAGGTGCACTGGTGCGTTGCATATGCTGAGTATCTACCGCATGGACTTTGCCCGACCCTGCCGATGGGGCTCTCTTGTCCTGAATCAGCATCATCTGGAAATTTGCCGCAGCGTCCGATGCCGGCAGGGTCATTGCACGGAGGTTTACGTGAGGAGCGGTATGCGAATCGACTCGAAGTGATCATCGGTACATACGCACCAAAGAGTTACATCGACGCACCTGACCGCTGCGGTCTCGAACCGGAAGCAGCAGCTGTCAACCCAGTAGCGCATCAGGTAGTGGTTCCAGTGAAATTAGACCTGGTTCAGGCGCAACCCTTGGTACGAGACCGACGTAACTACGGCGGTTCAGGACCTGGTGGGTGAGGCGTTCGCCGTTAGCTGACCGGCATGCGGAAGCCGCATGGCCATGATAAGAGCTGCAGCGTTGGCCACCCCCGAGAGCACGAACGCGAACCGGTAACTTCCAGATGAGTCCACCAGAAGCTGCGCGACATAAGGTCCGATGGCCGCTAAGGATCCTGCGGTGCCAAAGATACGGCCGACGATTGCGCCTGCATGATGGCGACCGAAGTAGTCGCCAACCAACGCTGGCAACAAGGTGACGGTGGCGCCATAGGAGAATCCGAAGACGATCGCCGACGGGTACAGAAGCGCCAGACCCTGCGAAGAAGCGATACCAAAGAACGCCAGTGTCTCAAGAGCGAAGGCGGCGATGACTAACTGTTTACGTCCGAACCGATCTGAGATCGGGCCGACCAAGAGTCGACCTACGAGACCGCCTACACCGATCGATGAGATGACGGTGGCGGCAGTGACGGACTCGACTCCGAGATCGACGGCGAATTGGTTGCTGTGGACAAACGGCACGAAGACGACAAGGAAGGTCAAGGCGTACATGCACAGGATCAGCCAATAGGTCACCGTGCGAGTTGCCTGTTTAGCAGTAAGTCCCTCCCCACCGCCATCAGCTATTTTTGGCCCCTCACTTTTGCCGTCGGGGTGCTGACCCATCGACTCGGGGTCGCGCCGAAACCAGATGGAACTCATGAGCATGACAGCGCCGCCGGCCAGAGCGAACGAGGCCAAAGTAGTACGCCACCCATAGGCCTTAACCAACGTCGCAGCGATTGGTGGCGCCACGATATTTGCCATGCTCGTTCCCGATGTTGCGATCGCCAGAGCAGTTCCGCGACGCTCGACAAACCATCGCACGACCGTGGCGTTGCATGGCACCCACGAGGCGCTCATCCCTAGCGGAGCGATTACGCCAAGCCCAAGGAACGCGACCCAAATGTTCGGGGCGCTGGCCCAGATCGTGTAGCCAGCCGTTAGCAACACGGCGCCTATAGCCACCACGCGTCGCGGACCGAATCGATCAGTGAACACACCTGTGACGGCGGACAAAGCACTGTAGGTGAATATGTAGATTGCGAATATCAGCTGCAATCTCGTCTCGGACCAGCCTGTATCAGTGGCGATGTCGTCGACGAACGTGCCGAAGCTGAACTGAATGGAGTAGACAACAAACAGAACGCTGAATGCGGCGCCGACGACTTTTCGGCCGTAGAAATTTGTCGGGTTCACCGGGGACCGCCTACTGGCCAGCGACGATCGGAAGCAGCGCTTCGAGCGACGAGATCGTGTGGCTGGCTGGATGCTTGGCACTTGCTGGTTTACCGCTTGGGTTGTACCAGCAGGTGTCGATCCCGGCGTTATTGCCGCCCGCAATGTCTGATCCCAGATTGTCGCCGACCATCAGTGCCCCGGACTTGTCGGGTCCACCGAGTGCCTCGAAGGCGACATCGAAGATCTCGGTGCCAGGCTTTGCAGCGCCGACCTCGGCAGAGATTGTGATTGCAGCGAAATGGTCGTGGATCCCGAGCCGCTCGATCCGCGCCCGTTGTATGCCGCTGAGTCCATTCGTAATCAGCGCCAGAGTGGCCATTCCTGCGAGCTTATCGAGCATCTCTCGTGCTCCTGGGTAGAGCTCGCCATGCTCGCCCATACCTTGGGCAAATGCGTCAGCCATGCGTTGGGGGTCAACGCCGAGTCCGAGTTGTTCGTTGAGTTCGACGAATCGAGCGACGTGGACCCGAGGCGGCGTCAGTTCTTGTGCCTCTACTCGACGCCAGAGTGCCTCGTTAATGTCGTTAAAGGTCGGGTAGACGCCGGTTGGGTCAGCACCCACCGCAGACATGGCGTCGCCGAATGCCATCTGTAGTGACGTGTCGGTGTCGAGCAGGGTGTGGTCGAGGTCCAGCAGGACATGTTGATAGCGCAAGGTTTAGAAGTCTCGCGCATGGCCCGGTAGCTTTCTGTTATGAGTGTTCGACGAGTGGCGCACATCGCCGGGGTGTATGAACATCCCTTACGAGAAATTCCAGACAAGACCGTTGCCCAGATCCATGCACAGGTTGCTGTGGGTGCGCTGGCCGATGCGGGGTTGACGATTGCTGACGTCGACGCCTACTACTCGGCTGGAGATGCGCCGGGATTCGGGGCGTTGTCGATGGCCGACTATCTGGGTCTGGACTGTCATCATCTGAACGACACCGAGACCGGAGGCTCGTCGTACCTGTTGCATGTCCAGCAAGCAGCGCAGGCGATCGCTGCCGGTCATATCGACGTCGCTCTGATTACTCTTGCAGGCAAGCCCCGGACCGGAGGCGCTGGTCCAGGCGGGTCGGCTCGCTTCGGCAGCGCACCCGAGGCTGGTTTCGAAAACCAGTTCGGTATGGGAGTCATCAGCGGGTATGCGATGGCGGCCACCCGGCATATGTACGAGTATGGAACTACCAGCGCACAGTTGGCCGAGATCAAGGTCGCAGCATCGACCCACGCACAGCACAACCCAAACGCATTCTTGAAAGATGTCGTCACGGTCGACCAGGTGCTCGAGTCTCGCATGATCTCAGATCCATTACATCTGCTCGATGCCTGCGTCGTCACCGATGGAGGAGGAGCATTGGTTGTAGTCAGCGACGCCGTGGCCAAACGGCTCGACCGCCACACAATCCCCGTGCTCGGCACTGGCTTTGGCTTCAAAGGCATGAACTCCGGCCGGGTCGATTTGACCCATACAGGTGCCCGTATATCGGGTCCAGCGGCTTTCGAAGAGGCTGGCGTGACCCCAAGTGACATCGACTACGCGTCAATTTACGACAGCTTCACGATTACGGTCCTGGTGACATTGGAAGATTTGGGGTTTTGCGAGAAAGGTAAGGGCGGAGAGTTCGTGCTCGATGGCGCTCTGCAGGCACCCTATGGTCGGCTTCCGTTCAACACCGACGGTGGTGGGCTTTGTAACAACCATCCAGCGAATCGTGGTGGTATGACGAAGGTCATCGAAGCAGTTCGACAGTTACGAGGCGAAGCGCATGCAGAGGTGCAAGTGCCCGATTGTGAAATCGCCCTTGCGCATGGCACGGGCGGGTCTATGGCCACCCGAATGGGCAGCGCTACTTTGATTCTGGGGAGAGACTGATGTCGGATTCATATACCTCGTACTTGCCTGCCAAAGCGCCGGAACCGAATGTTGAGACGCAGCCCTTCTGGGACGCTACGGCACAAGGTCGTATCGATCTCGCCGTGTGCGACGACTGCGGTTTCATCCCGTGGTACCCGCGGCTTATGTGCCCTGACTGCCAGAGCACGTCGATGACGTGGACGACCATGGCAGGCACAGGAACGGTTTACTCGTACTCGGTTACACGCGCTGGTGTCGGCCGTGCATGGAAGGAACACCTGCCGTTTGTCTTGGCCTATGTGCAGCTCGATGAGGGCCCAATAATGATGACGAATGTGGTTGCGTGTGATCCCGATGAGGTTGAGGTCGGCATGGCAGTGACAGCGGTCTTTGACGACACTGGCGAGGGCACAGCGATCATCCGATTCACGCCAACGCAGCGAGACAGCAATGAATGATGAACTGCAACGTATGCTCGACGAACGGGCGTGCGAACGCCTGATTACCGACTACACACACTTGGTGGACTTCGGGAACGCTCCAGATATCGCTGATCTGTTCGTAGAAGACAGCCGGTGGTATACCGACGACATGTCGATGGATGGACAGGTAGGGATTCGCGAAGGCTTCACGCACCGCCAACGCGTTACCCGACGGCAGTCGCGTCACGTGTGCACCAACATGGCGGTGACCGTCGCAGGCGATACGGCAATCGGCCTGTCCTACCTGGTGAACTACCGCCATGATTCTGAGACTGGCGTGGCCGAAACCCCAGCACCAGCCGGTCTTCCCAAGTATGTGGGGCAGTACCACGACACCTTTGTTCGTACCGCTGAAGGCTGGCGGATCAAGGATCGTTATTTCGTTACTGCGTTCTTGCGTCCTTCAAGCCGGTGATGGCATAACGGCAGAAGCGCTTGTTCTACGGCGCCTAAATAAAGTGCCATTTTCTGACTGCCTGTGGCGAAATACACGCCGAAGTTACGCTCTGCCTTGCGATGGGTTTCGATACCTTCGACCGCTGCCACGGCCATAGAGCTAGGACTCTAACGATGAGGTTAAAAGACGGGGAGTCGGTCGCCTGTGGCGCGTTCACCGCGAGCGAACTCGCGTAACATGGCAACATCGCCGTGGCGCTCGCGACCCATGCCAAGTAGCGCGACCATGACGATGTCTACGACATCGGGTGCGAAAGTCGGGGTATCGATTCCCAGTGAGTGGGCCAAGTCGTCGCTGTGAATGACAGCCTCAACCATACGGGTCACCAGATAACTGTCGAGCGGCATACAAATATTACCGAAGACCTCGATGCCGCGTTCGGCAGGCTCGCCGATCAGCTTGGTGCGAAGATCAGTAACGGTGCGGTCATGCAACTCTCGAACTGCGACAGCACCCGGCTCTGCATCGTCAGTTGCTCGCTGCACGATGTTGGCGCTCAACTCTTGGAGGTCTTCGTCAGGTTGGTCGAAGGCACGAAAGAAATATTGGCTGGCGTCAATGTCCTCTTCCATAGTGCACTCGTCAGCCTGCAGATAGAGCCAAGCAGTCGTAAAGGCACGACCCAGGTGAGCGGCAAGAGCGCCGATCGTCATGTGTTCAAGCGCACTCGGTTCGTTCCAGTTGGTTTCAACATCAGGATTCTTCAGCAGATCGCCGACGGTGTTTCCCATTTCTAGGAAGAGCGTGGGGATGCTGGCGCGTTTTGATTCGAGTCTCATGAAAGTTGTGTCCGGAGGTAGAGGTGGGCGATTGTAGATGAGCCGCTGGGGTAAGTACTAACGTAGTCACGGACGTGGTGCCGAAGGTGGCGGGCGCGAATTATTTGGTGGTAGCCCCGGGGCCAACATCGTCCGTCCATGGGCGACGCTCTAGCTGTCGTCGACGTCCAGTTCAATGATGTCAGGCAGAAACGGCGTCGTGTCGTTGGCTGGCTGGAACCGCATTATGAGCAGGTCGAGCTAGCTGTTCACGTGTGTTCGCGGCACTAACCCTGGAGCTTGAGCAGACTCACGGCCGATGGGGTGATTTGAATGATGACCCGACCTGCATCGTCAAGCCCAGTCTCGAGTTCAGCATTGAGCATGGTGCTTGCCCAGGTGTAGCCGTCTGCCAGTCGGTCACGGAGTCGCTCAGTGAGCTGATCTCGCAATGCGCCGCCGTCGTGGCAGATCGCTGTGCCGCTTACGGTCAGGTTGTCGAGATCGTCAGGGACCGCAAACATGACCGCAGGGTTGCGGCTTGCATTCATGTACTTCGATGCCTGAGAGCGACATGAGATCACTATGTCGGAGCCATCCCAATCGTAGGCGACCATGGACATCTGCGGCGCTCCGTTCGCTCGACCCGTGGCCAACAGGCCGCAAACATGCCCGCGGAGGTAGGCATGTTCGACATGGGTACGTCCATGCCCCGAAGGTAGTCGGCGAATTCATCAGTTGGCCGACCCAGAACTTTCAGGAAACTCGAAATGGGCTGGCTCGCATCTACCGGGGCTCTAGCGGACGATGACGATGGGCCTTGATTAGCTAGCCGAGTTGATCGGCGCCGCCGAGGGCTTCGACAAAGCCGTCTGGCTCAACCAGCGCAGTCGCGATGGGATGATTGGAGCTTCCTTTCGCCTTGTCGGTCATGTCATCGATGTCGAGTGTCTCATCGGCGCTGGCAGGTGCGGTTTGAGCGGCAACGGTGACTAGTTCACCGCTGAGCACTCGGGTCGACAATGAGAAGCGTGTTGCCGTATGCGCATGCTCTCGTCTGGCTTCTTCCGGCCTAGACCGTCTTGGGCTACCACCGGCCGGCGGGTGCCAAGAGCGACGGTCTGGTCACTGGCCGTTTCACTCGGCTCGATCGAGAGAAGGGTCGGGCGAGTGCCTCGGTGGAGACATCGTGGGTCAACGCTCGGTCGCCAATGGCCAGGCCGATGCTGTTGATAAGTCACAGGAGCAGAGCGTGATCGCAGGCGCCGAATTCGAGCGTCATATCCTTCAAAATGACCGCAGCTCTGAAAGTGGACAAGGTGGGAAGAACCTTTTTGGTGGCTACAACATCGACTGACGCCTTTGGCAAAGCCGGGCTGCGAGTAGATCGCGACCTACGCTCGGTCCGTGATGGTTGTTGCAGCGCGAGAATGGTTGTCAAATGCACCGCGTATCGGCAGGGTTGCCCGCCCTGCGCCGCAAGCCCGCTCTGACAACGTGGTGGGTTTTACCGAACCCGAACCTGTCATCGAGATAGCTCCCGAGAACCGTAAGCGAATAGTCGTCGATCTTGTGGGTGTCGGCTGGGCTCGGGGCACTGGCCCAGTCCGACCAATTTTTGGGTTGCGAAGTTGGTGTGACCCAAGCCCGAGCCTCGCCAACAAACCTTGCGCCATGAAGCACGGCCCGTTCGATGGTGTGGCTGTCAGCGCAGCAGCAATTCGCGACAGCCGTTGTTTGCGTGCAGGAATTCCCGATCTTTCGGACCAGGCTTGGGCCTTTCGCTCCATCCGGTGCTTCGCCTCATGGTTCTGCAGGAAGGGATCCACGGGTGCAGGCCTTAGGGGCAATGGCAGTGCTTGTTGGACTGCGGCAAGAGTGTCTGCCGTTGCGTCGTCTGCTGTCTCGACGAGCTTCACGCCGTTGGAGCAGACCGGGCACTTATCTGCGTGAAAAAATACGAACAGCTCATAGCGATTTGTATCTCGACAGTGCTGGTGATGGCAGGTCAGGGCATCGTTAGCCCAATCTTGCCGTTGTACGCGGACAGCTTCGGTGTGTCGACTTCGCTTGTCGGCGCGACGGTGACTGCGTTTGGTCTGGCGCGGCTGTTGACCAATGTGCCCGCTGGGATCGTCGCTGACCGAAGTGGACGCCGCAAGTTGCTGATCGGTGGACCGCTCGTGAGTGCCGTTGGCATGTTTGGGTCGGGGTTAGCGAACACGATTTGGGTCCTGCTTGGGTTCCGCTTCGTCGCTGGCCTGGGATCGGCGTTGTACATGACGGGAGCCACGATCTATCTGCTGGACATTGCCCTTCCCGAACAGCGCGGTCGGTTTATTGCCGTAAACCAAGGTGCCTTGCTTGTAGGCGTTGGATTCGGGCCTGCCCTCGGCGGGCTGATTGCGGATCGTTACGACCTGTCGATGCCGTTCTATGTCGTGGCGGTCGCTGGAGTGTTGACCGCGGTGTACAGCTTCTTCCGGCTACCTGAAACGTGGACGGCGGCCGAAACCGGGGCTGAGAAGGAAACGACGACGGCCCAAACATCGCGGTGGGCGTTGCTGCGATCTCACGACTTTCTGCTCGTAGGACTGGTCACGGTCGGCGTCTTTTCGGTCCGGGCCGGTGTGCGTCAGACGCTGGTCCCGTTGCAACTGAGCGAGTCGTTTGGGCTCAAGGTCGACGAGCTCGGGGTGCTCTTTACCGCGCTAGGCATGATTGGCGTTCTGCTCATCTGGCCGGCTGGAGCTGCGACCGATCGATTTGGGCGCAAGATGATCATCGTTCCGACGGCCACACTGATTGCTGTTGGCATTGGCATCGTGGCCGTCGCCGACTCTTTACCGCTATTCATCGTTGGACTGACGATGTCAGCGTTTGGCTCGTCGATAACCGGGCCGGCTCCAGCAGCGTATGTTGCGGACTTAGTGAGCGAAGACCAGCGAGGTGCAGCGATGGGTCTGTATCGAACCTTTGGCGACATTGGTGTTGTTGTTTCACCCGTGTTGAGTGGCCTCCTGGCCGATGCCGTTTCGATTTCGTTTGCGATCGGCGTCAACGCTGTGTTTATGGGAATCGCCGCTGCCGCATTCATGGCGTTCGCCGGTCCCTCTTCCCCGCGTGCCGAAAACCAGGGTTTGCCCCATGATTGATACAGCAGTGGTCGGGGCCGAGTTCGCCGGCATGTCTATGGTCCACGAGCCGCGTTCCTGCGGGTTTACGGTGCAAGGGTTCGAGTCTGGCGACGACGTTGGCGGCACGTGGTAGTGGAACCGCTACCCAGGTGCCCGCTGCGACGTCGAGAGCATGGAGTACTCCTACCAATTCGATACCGAGCTGCAACAAGAGTGGACGTGGAGCCAGCGCTACGCTCCCCAACCCGAGATTTTGAGTTATCTGAATCACGTCGCCGATCGCTTCGACTTGCGACAGCACTTTCGCTTTGAGACCAGATTCCTCGGCGCTAGCTACGACGAGACGCAGGACCGCTGGCGCGTTGAGACCGACGACGGCCAAAAGACGGTCGCTCGTTTCCTCATCATGGCGACCGGCTGCCTGTCCTCTACGAATACTCCTGACATCGCAGGGTTGGACTCCTTCGCCGGTGACGTCCTACACGCAGTTCGCTGGCCGCACGACGGAGTCGACCTTGCCGGCAAACCGGTTGGTATTATCGGCACTGGGTCGTCAGGGGTGCAGGCGATACCGGTACTGGCCGAACAGTCTGGTCATCTCACTGTTTTTGAACGTACGGCGCAGTCCACGGTCGCTGCCCGCAACCGCACGTTGAGCCCGACCGATATCGGAGACGTGAAGGCCGACTATCTAGCGTTTCGAGCTGGGAACAACGCGATGCCCGGTGCCTATGGGTTTCCCTACGTTGCCGATGCCCGGCTCTCGGCGTTTGATCTAACGCCTGAACAACAACATGAGGAGATGGAACGCCGGTAGCAGGTTGGCGGCACAACCTTTATGTGGGCATTCAACGATGCGATCATCGACCCAGCGGCCAACGAGATTGTGGCCGAGTTCGTGCGTGGCAAGATCGGCGACATCGTGCACGATGCAAAGACTGCGGCATTACGAAGCCGACAGCATGTCATTGGTTGCAAGCGCATTGTCGTCGACACGAACTACTTCGAGACCTTCAACCGCGACAACGTGTTACTGGTCGATGCAAGTACCGCACCAATCTCAGCAATAACTGCAGCTGGTGTAGAGGCGGGTCAGACCATGCACGAGATCGACACGCTGGTTTTCGCTACGGGATTCGATGCCAGGACGGGAACCGCTTTGCGTATGGACCTGCAAGGTCGTAATGGACAACGAATTCAAGACAGCTGGGCAGCTGGGCCCGCGCCTATCTCGGGCCCCGGAAGCCCATGGGTGCTGACCAATATGGTGGCGTCGATCGAGCAGCATGTTGAGTGGATCGCTGACTGCATGTTCATATGAACGAGGCAGGGCTTACGTCGATTTAGGCCACCGAAGACGCTTCTGAAAATGGGTACTACACGTGAACAACGTTGCGAATCAGACGCTCTCCCCATCGTGTAATTCGTGGTACATGGGTGCGAATGTGCCGGGTAAGACGAGGGTATTTATGCCTCTGCTCGGGTTTCCACCCTACGTCGAGCGGCGTAATGCAGTTGCCGCTGCTGGGTATCAGGGATTCGAGCTGAACTCGGTTTAAATTGCGGTGCTAGTCAGCACTCTCGCGTCAGCTGCAACGCTGCTACTGATTCATTGTTCGCATAGTGTCATCAGCATTGAGAGGGCGGCTGTGAGTGGCGCATCGTCCAATGGCGGCGGGTGGCATCGTTAAGCCCCTATGCCGGCAGATTAAACAATGGGCGACACGACGCATTGATGGGCCGCTACCTTGCTGCCATGTTGTCGAAGCCCGTGTCGCCATGATCGAACATGTCGCATCTCGCCGGTTTCAAGAGCGAACTGCATGACGTTTGAGACGACCCTGTTCGAACAGGTCGCTGATGCCGTTCGGTCTTTGGCGACGGTCGATACCGAGCGGATGCAGCTTCGGTGGCACCGACGGGGCGTCAAGGTGTGGTTCGGTGGCGCCAAACCAAATCGGGCTCACTACGAAGCACAACTGATTCCTCGACGCCATGTCGATGGCTGCGACGGCATGGCCATCGAGGTTGGGTTTCACGCTGAATACAAGGAGCTAGAGCACAACGAACGGCTGCTCCAGCAGCTCCTCATGCACGAAGCGGCATGGCGTTCAGAGTTGGGTGACGAAGCGCAGGCTGGCGTGTTTCTGGGCGCAGAGAATTGGCGGCGCGTATCTGATGTCTGGCTCGATCCGGATCTCGACGACCCAGAGCTCGCATTCGAGATGGCGGCGCGTTTGGTTGACTATTTACGCGTGATTGAGCCGATTCTGTGGCCAGATGGGTTGCACGCATAATCCTTCGTCAGTGGTTACGAGTGCATCCTTCGATGGCAAAGTTAATGGGAAAGACGCGAGGTGCCAACGAGCTCTGATGGGCCACGGTGGAACTGAAGAAGCCTTGCGGGGTGCAGCCGATTTAACTGATTGGCTACGACCGGTTCAAAGCTTGTGGCGAGCGCTTCGGTCGGCGACAGGTTGTCGTTGTGATGCGTCTAGCGTGCTTGTCCCAGTACCACGTGATCTTTGTAGAAGACTGACGTTGTGAACGTACCGAACAGCGTCAATTCGATGAGCTTGCGTTCGTATGCCATCGTGACCAGCGCGTATTGGGCGTTCACCGTCACCGATGGTGCGCTGCGCATGCTCGTGCTCCTGTATTTCCATGACCTTGGCTACAGCCCCGCTTCCCTCGCGTTGTTGTTTGTGCTCTACGAATTGTTCGGGGTGTTTACCAACCTGGTCGGCGGTTGGGTTGGCGCCAACTATGGGTTACGGCGCACGCTCATTGTTGGTTTAGCACTTCAGATCGTTGCTCTTTTGGCACTGACATTGCACGACCCGTCGTGGCGCGAGTGGGTAGCTGTTGGGTGGGTGATGGTGGTTCAGGCGCTTTCAGGAATCGCAAAGGATCTGACCAAGATCAGTTCAAAGGCCACCGTAAAGTTTGTTGCCTCAGAAGGAAACCTCTTCCGGCTGGTTGCGGTCCTGACAGGATCAAAGAATACGTTGAAGGGCATCGGGTTTTTTGTCGGGGCAGCATTGCTGAGTTGGCGTGGCTTTGACGGTGCGTTGGTCATCATGGCGGTCGCTCTGGCGGCAGTTCTGTTGTTCGTGATTGTCTCGCTAGAAAATGTCGGGCGCTCGAAACAGAAGACCGAGTTAGGCGCCGTGCTGAATAAGTCACCGGCGATTCAACGGCTGGCGGCCGCCCGATTCTTCTTGTTTGGGTCCCGGGATATCTGGTTTGTTGTAGCCCTGCCAGTGTTTCTCGATGAAGCATTGGCGTGGACTTATGAAGCGATCGGAGCCTTTTTGGCCTGCTGGGTGATCGGATACGGCATCGTTCAATCGCTAGCACCGCGCGTCCTATCAGCGTTGCGTGGCACGCCGCTTGGCGCCTTCGGACTCTTGCTGCCGATGGCCGCCACAGCGATACTTATCGCTGTATCGGTAGTGATGGATGAACTCAAAGCGGTGATCACTGTTGTCGGGCTGGTCGGCTTCGGCATCATGTTCGCGCTCACCTCATCGGTGCATTCGTATCTGATCTTGGCGTACTCGACGAGCGACGACGAGACAGCGCTTGATGTGGGCTTTTATTACTCGGCAAATGCTGGGGGCAGGTTGGTCGGGACGTTGCTTTCGGGATTTCTGTTCCTGGTCGGAGGGTTCCCAGCCGCGCTTATCGGTACAGCTGTCTTTCTGATCGTGGCCTTCGTCATTTCATGGGGGCTTCCTGCTCTTCCAACGTCGAACGTTCAGAACGCGAATGTGGCAGTGTCTTGAATTTGAACAAAACGATCTTCTAGCTGATCAGCGGCCACATGCAGATATTTGACCGTGACACTTGGTTGCGTCAGCGTCGGGCGAAAGTTTCTTTGGCCTGAGTCACAGCCGGCCGCATTTCCACGTTGTCAACGTAAAGCGAGTCAGTGTTATCGACGGAGTGCTGCTCGAAAGCCGGACTACCCGTGATCGGGGGCGACGCAGAGACAGCGGCGCAATGACTAGGGCAGGATTACGGCGGAGCGCATGACGAGGAGCTGTCGAAGCGGCGCCAGCTGCGCGACATGATGAGCCGCCGGTCCCACATGAAGTTGGCCGAATTGGGGGAACACCACGAGTTCGTCGGCGTCAGAGGCGCAATGGTCCATCGTGTCACTAGCAAAGGCATCGAGCGTCTCGGAGGCAAAGGCCAGCGATGCCATCTGTCGCAGTGGAGGATGCCCGATGGGTTTCGTCGCCATGCGTGGACCGGCTAACTCACCAATTATTGCGACCATGGAGACCGATTCGCTGGGCACGAACTGATCATCGTCGAGGTGCGCTACGCCCTCGAGCATGCCGCTGGGGGTCAGCGAGGCCGTTACGTACGCGACGCCAGCCAACAGAACCCCAACCTCTTCCAAGGCTGTTCGGACCGTATTGTTCAGCCAAGCTGCTAACGGCGCCCATGCTCCGACGAACGGATCGTTGCTGCTTGTTGCGGTGACGTGTTCGGGTCCGGCGACGAACGTCTCGATGACCGGCTCAACAGTGCGCAACCGGGTAGGCCAACCCGGCCATCCAATCGTCGAGATCCGAGCAGCGCCGTGTTGCACCAGATAAGTGTCGGCTCCTGTCACCGAGACGAAGTCCTTCTTAGTGGATTGCAGAATCGCCGCATAACGCTTGTCGAGTTTCACGGGCTGGGTTACTTCAGCCATGGGCATCCGGAAGCGGGTTATCGCCGGGCTGGTGCAGGAGCGGCTTGAGTTCATCGAGCAGGGCTTGGGTTGCTCGATGGTAGGCCGGGTCTGCTGCTGTGTTGCTGGCCTCGTTCGACTCCGCCTCGTTCGACTCCGCCTCGTTCGATTCCACTTCGTTCGATTCCACTTCGTTCGACTCCGAGGTCGCCACCTTCGAGCGTGCTGGGTTTGTCGCAATCGTCTCGCCGCGGCGCTCCTCGTCTATGGCGCAATCCTGCAAGTGGTGCACCATCAACTGGACCGAGACGATATTTGTCACTAACCGGTGTCTGTCAGCCACGTAATCGAAGCTCGCTAGGGCAATGCCACAACGTGTTGTCAAGTTGCGCGTTTAGAGCCGTTACGCGATTGACAACGTTGAAGGGGTTGGTCAGGGTCTTGGCACGGTTGGAGGGACGAATTGAGTTGGTGTACGAGGCTGCGTCGAGAAGCATTCTCTGACCGACGGGTAAGTCAGGGTGTAACGGTTGGCTGTTACGGCTGCCACCTGTGGAGATGACATGACCTCCTTGGCCATTGCTCATGATGAACACGAGATTCGGAGGAGTTTCAGGAACAGGGCCACCATCACAGTCTGCCTCAATCGGGTACCTTCGAGTGGTGCCCGACTTTGGCGACCTGATTGACTTCTATCGCAGTTATGGAGCGTCGTCGTTTGCCGACGACGAACCGGCCTATGCCGAGGTTTGTGAGAATCTGGGCGATCACCCGGAACTCGTGGAGTTGATTGCTGGCCATGATCCGGACGCTCAGCAACCGAATCTGCTTTTTGCTGCTGTGCATTACCTATTGCTGGGTGGGCTGGATCATCCGCTACGTCACGTCTACGACGGCACGTCCTCACTGCCTGTAGCGCCGGTCTTCGCCGACGCTGTGTTAACTAACCGATCTGCAATCGATGAGCTGATGCAGAATGAACGGACCCAGACGAACGAGGTCGGCCGGTCTGCGGTAGTTGCACTGATGCTTAACGACGCGTACCAGCGATCACAAGAGCCGCTGTCTTGGATCGATCTAGGGGCAAGCGGCGGGCTCAACCTGAACATTGATCGGTTCCGCATCGAGTACACGACGGGGGAGCGCTCCATCGCTACTGGTCCCGCAAACGCTGCGCTCACCTTGCGGTGTGAATTACGAAACGGCGCACCAACGATTCCTTCCACCCATGCTGACATCGCGTGGAGGGTGGGGGTGGACCGCTCGCCAGTTCAGGTCGCCGACCCAAGCCAGGCCCGCTGGCTGCAAGCGTGTCTGTGGCCAAGTCAGCCCGAACGCCATGCTCGCATGGCCGCAGCGATAACGATTGCTCAAGCGCATCCTCAACGAATTATCGGAGCGGATGCAGTAGACGGGGTAGCCCAAGCACTCGCTGAAGCCCCGGCCGATACCGCTCTAGTCATTACCACCACATGGGTATGGTGCTACCTGCCCGAAGCGACCCAAAAGGCAGTGCTGAAACTAGTTCGCGAGAGTGGGCGACGAGTTCGCTGGTACAGCCTGGAAGGCCGAGGTGTGGTCGCCGAACTCGGTCAACCAATCGAACGCGAAGTTATCGACTCACTGGTTGGCCGGGTCGAAATGGGTGGAGGAATGCCAGAGGTCAGCACGGTGCTGGGATTAAGTCATCCGCATGGTGCATGGCTCGACTGGTACGCGCCAGAAACGCTCTAGTTTAGACGCAAGAATGCCCCGCAAATCCAGGTACGAAACCTGAGAGAGCGGGGCATATGTCGATGTCTTGGGTTCGACTACTTGGTCTTTGGATCGACTACTTGCCCTCGGCCGTGGCAGTGTTGAAGACTTCGCCGAGCGCTCCGAGTGATGCAAGGGCACCACTGGTTTCCAGCGGCATGAAGATCTTTGTGGCCTGGCCGTTTGCGACCGTGCCCAACGTTTCTAGGTACTTGATGGCGAGCAGGTCAGGTGTTGGGTTGCCGTCGTGGATGGCACGGAACACACGCTCGATGCTCTGGGCTTCGCCCTCCGCCAAGGTCACTAGCTGGAATGCCTCGGCTTCAGCCAACTGCCTGATGGCTTCGGCCCGACCGTTAGCTTCAAGGACTTGCGACTCGCGCACGCCCTCCGCCTTCAGAATCGCTGCGCTCTTTGTTCCTTCAGCCTCGGTGATTTGTGCACGACGATCACGCTCTGCCTTCATCTGGCGGTGCATGGCGTCGGTGACATCTGCCGGGGGATCGATGCGCTGTATCTCAACGCGAACCACTCGCGTTCCCCACACGTCGGTTGCCACATCGAGGATGTTACGCAGTTCAGTATTGATCGTGTCGCGTGACGTCAACGCATCATCAAGGTCCATGTCTCCAATCACGTTACGAAGGTTGGTTTGTGCAAGCTTGGTCGCCGCGAGAATGAAGTTGGCGACGTTGTACTTAAGCTTCACCGGGTCGGTGGCCTGGTAGTAGACCACGGCATCAACGGTTACGCCCACATTGTCACGAGTGATGACCTCTTGCGGGGGAACGTCAACAACCTGCTCACGCATGTCGACACGCTGCAAGTTCTGAATGAACGGCACGATGAAACGAAGACCGGGGCCAACCGTCTTCTGATAGCGGCCAAATTGCTCGACTAAGCCCTGCTCTGCCTGTTGGACCATCCGAATGCCTCGGGCAGCAAATACCACGAGCAAAACGATGACCAGCAGGAAAAACCCTGCGACTGGATCCATTACTTCTTCTCCTATGTTATGTAATTTGCTTGCTGTGCGGCGCAAATTGCGTTGGCACGCAGCACGTTCTGATCTGTTGGTCGGTATGCGGGTGTTGCTTGCTCATGCGGTGCTCACGACCATGCGGGTACCGCGAACTTCGCTCACCCGTACAACCGCTCCCTCGGCAATGAACTGGTCGCCATCGGTGATTGCAACCCAGCTCTCGGTCCCGAGTCGCACACGACCGATCGTGCCGACGCCCTGAATCGTTTCAGTGACAACAGCTGTCTGATCGACATACCGATTAGCGCCGACTGGGACGATGGCATCGTCGTCTTTCGATGCAAACTCGCGCAGTCCCCACAACGACAGCGCTGACACGACAATGAATACCAGGATCAACACCGGTGGCTCAACCTCGGCGAAGGACAGGGCGCTGGCCGACGCTGCGCCAACCGAGAATGGCAAGACGAAGAATCCGCCGGTGAGCATCTCGCCGATAAGTAATGTGAAGGTTGAGAGAACGAACACCCACTGCCACGACTCGAGCCCGGAATAGCTGCTCTTCGGCCCCAGCAGCAGGCCAAGAAGCGTGATGCCAATGACCGCTGCGATCGCGATGTAGAGCCGGATGCGGGTTGCGTCCGCCTGGGCTTTGCGTTCGGATTGCACGGTGGAGACCGACGCAGGAATTATACGGGCCTCTTGGCCTCCGGTCCACGACCGTGCGAAGCGTTCGATGTTCGAACCGACGACAGATTCGAGGGACTTGCCAGCGGACTGGGCGTCAATCAGATGCGACTCGAGTTCGTTACGCATGTCGGTGATTGCTGTAGAACCAACGCTCTGCTGTCGCCATACCAACTCACAGCCATTCAGGATGGTGCTGATATCAAACATGGTGACCTCCCTTAAGGACCTCGCCGACGCCGTCGGAGACTTGACTCCACTCGCCAGCCCAGTGTCGGAGCCGTTCGGTTCCGCTCGGTTCGATCCGGTAGTACTTGCGAGGCGGCCCGCCTGGTGACTCGACGAGGTAGCTGTCGATATAGCCCCGTTTCTGTAGCCGCGACAGCAGGGGGTAGATGCTGCCTTCGCTGACGAGCTCGAGTCCTCGGGCTTGCAACTTGCTTGCCATCTCATAGCCGTAGCTGGATTCTTCGGCTATCAGGGCCAGCAAGCACATATCGAGAACTCCTTTCAGCAGTTGCGAACTGTGTTCCACGGATTCTCCGTTTGGCGGCGTGTCGTACGAATGGATGTCCTGCAGTCATGGGTACTCGGCGAACCAAGGTACTTGGTGATGCAAGGTACTTGGTGATGCAAGGTACTTGGTGATGCAAGGTACTTGGTGATGCAAGGTACTTGGTGATGCAAGGTACTTGGTGATGCAAGGTACTTGGTGATGCAAGGTAGCTTGGTTCACAAGGTAGTGGGTTTGTTGGTTGAGGTCAAGCAAAACACAAAGAAGGAACTCGTCGCTCCTTCCTATGACGAGTTCCAACTTGTGTATGGAGCCGAACCGAACTGCTGCCCGCCTGACAAGAGCGGCTTAGGCGGTCCCAGCGGTGTCTTCGGTGGTATCGGTGGTGTCGGTGTCAGCTAGACCTTTTGCCGGCGGAGCAGGCGGTGCCGGTCGTGGCGGGCGATCTGCGGCTCGTGCGCTGCGCTGACGCTTAACGGCCATCCAAAGGGGCAGTCCGATAATGAGGAGAACTACCGCAAACGGAGCGATCGCCACAGCGATGAGTGCGATCACAATTGCGGCAGTTGCCAAGGTTTTCCAGCTACTCCTGAGGACTTCGCCAAAGGATGGGATGCCATCGTTTTCGTTAATGATGTCGAAGCGCATTATCGCTGCCGTGGCCTGCACCTCCTTGGAGATCTCGTTGCCATCGACATCAAGTCCGGTTGCAGCGACCGAAGTGCGGACCCGAACGGCCTCGCTCAACTCGGTCTCGTGGGCGAGCAGCACCGATTCCCCAGGATGGATCTGTGTGACAGACCCATCGACCAGAACGATTGAGCCGATCGTTGCACCCAGCGCAGCGTCGTCGAGCGTGACGTCGACAAGTGGTGTGTCGCCGGTGTTCGTCACCCGGTAACAAATGGTGACTGGGTCGCCTGACTCCAGCGATCGGACGCCAGCTGCGTCGAAGCAGCCAAATCCACCGTCGTGTCCCTCGTAGGCCATTGCTTCAAGGGCAAGCCCCGGACGGTTCAGCAGCTCCGTGACGTATACCGTGACGGTGGCCAGGTCTACCTGGTTTCGGACAGTGCGCAACTGGCCCCGTAGCTGTTCCAAGCTGGTCTCCCGTTGCAGGAGCTGGTTCTCGAGTGTCGCTATGGTTGCGAGCTCGCTGGCGTCGTCGAGTAGGTTTCGCAGTCGCTTGACGCTGGCTTCAGCGGTGTTAATGCGGCTCTGTAAATCAACAACGACAGCGCTGACGTCTTCGGCTGAGATGGACTGTGACCGGACCTCGCCCACAGAACCTAGGTCGTTGAGCGCTGCCTGGAAGTGTTCAGGTAGCACCTTGAATGTCAGGACGCTGGTTCCCCCTGCGCCACCACGGGTCTCTTGTGCGAAGAGAAAGCCACCTCGTCCTTCGATTGAGCGGATCGCCTGGCGGGTCGCCTCGGAGACATTGGTCGCGGAAATTTCGAGTGTCGCTGTGAAGATGATGTCTCGGCCTAGGTCGGGGAGCTGGGCGCTAACTTCGGCGCCAGCTGAACCAGTAGTGCTGAGACGAGACGGACGATCATCGATGTGGGCTTTGTCGGCCTCAGCGGCTTCGAAATCCTCGGTCTCGCCGAAGGTGGATTCGTTGCTCGCGCCCGGGCCAGCGGTGTCGAACGCCATGTCCTCTGTGCTCGCATACGCGACATCGGTGTTCTCGACGCCGTTGCTGCAGGCACCCGCAAGCAGGGTGAAGAGCAGCAGGACCGCAGCAAGCGTGCGGCGTGAGACGTGGCGGAGTGGCAATGATCGAGATTGACGCGGCTGCTCTGTCATGGGATTACTTCCTGCGAGTGGGCTTGAGGAGTAAGACGACCGAATTGATGTGTGGGTTCCCGAAGCGGCGAAATTCTTTGGCTATGGGCACTTCTCGACGTCAGCGCTCATGAGTGCTGCACCGACTTACGGCCGAGGTACTCGTGGCCTCGTTCCAGTCGGATTCGTTGGTGGCGAACCCTTCGTAAAGCTCGTGAAGCGTGCCACGAATAGCCTGATCCACCTGGTCCGGGCAGCATCGGACCTAGGGGTGCAGGTACGTGGCGGCGGCCGTCTGACCGAATTGGCCGGCCACGACGTCAAACCGCGCAGATGTCGACATGGCATGGCCAGTCGCGTAATTAGCGGGAGAGCGATCACCGCCCTGCGATCAGGCCTCAGGAACGAGCTCACCAACGATTCCGTTGCCGATCAGGCCGTCGATCTCGGTGGCTGAGAGGCCAGCTTCTCCCAGGATCGACCGTGTGTGCTCGCCGATTTTGGGATGCGGGCCCTGCGGCCCGACGTCTGCAGTGCGGAACTTCATTGGATTGGCAACTGTTCTGTAGTCGCCGATTTCAGGGCTGGTAATGGTCGGAAATAGTCCTAATGCAATCGCCTGCGGGTCGACAACGACCTCATGTAGCGCCAGCACTGGTCCCCAGATCAACTTCGCGTTGTCGAAGATAGGACCCCACTCGTCACGCGAACGAGCAGCCAAAGCCTGATCGACGGTGTCGACGAGCGCTGGCATGTTCTTGAAACGGCTGCGCAGGTCCACGAAACGCTCGTCGTCGAGAGCGCTCTCGCATCCGATCGTGCGAGCGAAGTGTGGCCATGCCGAGTCGTTCGGCATATTGAAGACAACCCATTTGCCATCACCACAGGGATATCGATTTGCGGTGGCGATTATTTGGTTGCGTCGACCTCGTTGTCGCAATGGCGCTTTGTCTACTGCGGTCACGCTGTAGTCAGTGGCCTGTGTCCACACCGCTGTCTCGTAGAGCGACGATTCGACGACCTGGCCTTCGCCGCTACGTTCGACCAACCGCAGAGCCGAGACGATGGCGCCGTAGAGCGCCAAGCCAGCGGTGTGGTCTCCTTGTGCAGGGCGCGCCATGGGGACATCGCCATCTTCGCCCTCGCGCATAGCGTCGTAGAGGCCCGAACGGCCAAAGAACGCGGTGACGTCGTAGCCCGGGCGCCAGGCTTCGGGGCCTGTCGTGCCGTAACCCGTGAACGTTGCATGCACGAGTCGAGGGTTCAGACCCAGAAGGGTTGCCGGGTCCATGTCGAACCGTTCCTGTCGTTCGACCAACAGATTGCACAAGAAGACATCGGCATCGGCCACCAACCGGTGCAGGACCGCTGCGCCGTCTTTGTTGCTGATGTCGATCGCCACGGACTTCTTGCCACGGTTGTCTACGTCGAATTGAAAGTCATACGACTTGAGTTTGTCGGGGAGCTTGGCAGGTCGCTGCATACTGCGCATGGGGTCACCGGCGAGCGGTTCGACCTTGATGACGGTGGCGCCCATATCGGCCAGGATGGCGCCGCACGAAGGCGCTGCCATCCAGTTGTCGACCTCGATCACGGTGATGTCGTCGAGGGGCTTCATGCGAGTTTGTCCGCTGGGTAGCTTGGGTAACTGTCTTTGAAGACACCTGAGTGCAAGAGGATGGTCGCTGCATGGCGCCCGCTGGCCTTTTCGGTCAGTGTGCTTCGTGTCCAATAGGACTCGACTCGGCGGCTCGCTGACAGGCCTACGACCTCTCGTTCGACGATGTAGGTCTCGTCGACGAATACGGGCGTTCCTTCCAGGCGGACCTCGAGATCGAGGAACAATCCGAGTGAGGGTTGACGAATTGGCCACCTCTCGCCGACCTTGTTTGCCAGGACGCTGAGCATCTCCATGGGCACGATTGGTCGGCCCCAGGGATTGTCATTGCTGTCGTACCAACTGCTGCGTTCGGTGATGCCATCGAGCTTGCGTTGTAGCGAGAAGGGGTACAACGCTCCGTTGCTGGTCGCTAGGTCCATCATTGTCTCGCTGGGGGCTGAGCTGACCATGCCTTCGGTCAGCTGGTCGACGATGAACAAATCGCCCGGATCTCGTCGTCTCGCGAGGCGTTCTTCGAGTGCTGTTTGGGGGTGGGGAGCGATCGAGATAGTTCCAGTCAACACTCTTGCATTGTCGTCTCGCACAGCGCTGATCGACGCAGACGTTGCTGTTGTTCTGGTTGCGTGGGCCTGGACTTGCTGGCCCTCGACGACCATGGTCGAGAAGTGGCTGCTTATGCAACCGGTTTCGAACCATTGTTGGCCCCATAATTCGACAGCGATCGGGTCAAACTGCGAGAAATGAGTGGGCCCCTCGATGGGAGCACCGCTCAGGCCCAGGGACCCGGCGGTCGCTGCATCGTGCACGCTCAGGTGATCGTCGTAGCTTTGCTCGGCCAGCATTTGCACTGGTGCTCGCAGCGGCCCGGTCTTGGTCTCGCCGTCACGTTCGAGCGGCGTGGAAAAGGTCATAGGAGAGTTTTACCGGTTCGTGCGGGTGGTGGTGTAAACCCGGGTCATGGATTCTGTTCGTGTTCGACGCATGGTTATTGATTCGTCGGCTGTGGCCGCAACATTGGTGAACTCTCCGCAGGTGCGTGATCAGTGGGGCGGGCCGAGCGCATTGGCTGGTATGACGGTGGGTGCGCTGGCAGCGCACCTGGTCCGAGCGGCCGGCGCGACCCTGGCCTACCTCGACCGGACCGACGTCGAGACGAAGCCCGATAGCGAACTGCTAACGAAGGTCACCTACTTCCATGCGGCTGTTGATTCGCCGATCCATGATCGGATCAAGGAGGTCTCCGCCGACGAAGCGTCCGCAGGCCATGGCCAGGTTGCTAATCGGGCTGCAGAAGTGGCCGATCTTCTCGCCGAACGATTGCCGAACGAGTCGGCGGATCGTCTCGTCGGGGCTCTGGGCGATCGCATGCTGACATTGGACGACTTCTGTCGAACCCGCATGATAGAGATCGGCATGCACATCGATGACCTTGCGCACAGTGTTGGAATGCCGACGCCGGCGTTGTCACCAGATATCACTGCTGAGATCATTGACATCGTGATGGGCATCGCCCGTCAGCAAAACGGAGATTGGTCAGTCATCCATGCGCTTGCCCGTTCCGAACGTTGCTCGACGCAGGTCTTCCCTGTTTTCTAGAGGCTTGTAGTTCTAGACGCTTGTAGACCGCATCCCCAGGTGCCGACTGGTTCCTGTTCGATATTGGCAACCTGCACGGGCCGCCACATGTGGCGCTTGGATATCGGCGGACACCACAGGATAAAGACGAGGCTCGATCGATTGAGTGGCTATCGGCGTCGTGAGCCGAGTCGGGTTACGGCCCGATCGGGGGTCGTCGTCACGACGAGATAGCGGCTGTATGCCGATGTGGTCGAAATGGCCAAGCGAGGCGCCTGCATGCGAGCAGGCCTCCAATACGTTTCTTGCCCATACCAGTTCACTAGATGACGACACCGTGCTGTTCCCTCATCACCATCTTCTATTGATTGTGACTGCTCGCAGGGCCGGCATCTCCTCCTCCCCGCAGAAAGCATCGACTTTTCTCATCCGTGAACGAGTCGTTCGGACCTACAGACGGGTTGCAACGAGATGTTCGATCTACAGGGTCGCCCGGTTCGTCATGAGATTAATGCCATGTTCCAGATTCAGCTGCCGCAGCCCCAAGACCACCACCCTGATAAAACTACTGTGGGGCCAGCCGCAAAACGGGACTGATAATCGCCAACTAACGAGCGTCAAAGGCCAGAACACAGATAGTCGTTTCTGCGATAGAGCCAAGAAATTCGCCACGAAAGTTGGGTACGAGTATGTACACGCTGTTCAGTTCGCTCTGTTGTTGAGCGCAAGCTGTTGGCCGGTTGTGACCAAGTGCGGATTACAGACGGCTGGCCTAACAGCGCAAGGTAACTCTTCTGAATGAGATGTCTGTCGTTCGCGGGTCTATGACGCACGTGGACACAGCACAGCACAGATTAATAAGCTGGAACCGCAACGGTAATGACGTGGAGACTCGATGACGAACAACATGACGGTGGATTACCTGGCAGTCGGTGCCGGCGCAATGGGTATGGCCTTTGTCGATGCGCTACCGACCGAAACCGACGCAACTATGGCAATAGTTGACCGACGAAGTCGACCCGGTGGACACTGGAATACCTCGTACCCGCATGTACGCCTGCACCAGCCGTCTGCGTTCTATGGGGTTTACTCTCGCGAACTCGGATCGGGTCGCAAGGACTCTGTCGGCTTCAACGCTGGCCTGAACGAGTTGGCTTCGGGCACCGAGGTCGTCACCTCCTTCGATCAGATCATGCAGCAGGACTTCTTGCCTAGCGGGCGGGTGCAATATTTTTCGATGAGCGAGTATGAGGGCAACGACACCATCCGTTCGTTGGTCACCGGCGCTGAAACAACGGTGGCTGCCACGACGATTGTTGATGCGACCTACATGAACGTGACGGTGCCCTCGATGAGGCCGCCTGAGTTCACCGTGGCTGAAGGCATGATCTGTATTCCGCCCAACGACCTGGCACATCCTGGTGTTCTACCCGCCGAACATCACGTGGTGGTGGGCGATGGTAAGACCCCAATGTGCGACCGACCATGTACCGGTGTGCAACCGTCACGGAGGCAGAGATCGAAGCGCTTCGATCGATCACCTCGGTGATCCGGATGGGACGCGTCAGGCGCATTGGTCGAGCTGAGGTCGTTATGGAGCACGGGAGTATTGCAACTTCGCCAGGCACGGTGCATATCGATTGCACCGCCGATGGCCAGGAGCGACGTCCGGTTCTTCCGGTGTTCGACAGTGACCGCATCACCTTGCAAGCAGTGCGTACCTCCCAACAGGTATTTAGCGCGGCGTTTATTGGCCATGTCGAAGCGGCCTACGACGACGAAGACCTGCAGAACGAGTTAGCCACAGTAGTGCCTCACCCCAACACCGATATCGACTGGCTGCGCGTCGCCCTCGCCAATGGCATGAACGCTGCCCGGTGGAGCCAAGACGAAGATCTTGCAACATGGCTGTCAGCCGCACGGCTCGATCCGTTCAGCGACCTTCGTGGTAATGCCTCGAAAACTGGCGGTGACATGGCTCGCTTACTTGACCGCATGACCGAGGTGGCGATCCCTGCAGCCCTCAAGCTGCAGCAGTTTGTTGCCTCCAGTGAGTGACCTTTAAACTTTGAGCTATACCCGCAGCCGCTCTCCGCTAGATCGCAGACGAGGAAGTCACCACCTTCCATCGAGACGGGGCCGTGCTTATCAAGCAGCTACTGCCTGGCGAATGGGTGTGGTTGGCCGCCGCCGGTCTAGACGCAGCGATTGCCGAACACTACGTGATGGCTGCTGAACTGGTCGATGGAACAATACGGGTCGATTAACTCCCCGCAGCGAAGTCGCTGGACCAGCTTCGGCTCATCGGCGAATCGCCCATCGTTGAAATTGTTGGTCGAGTGCCACAAAGCCCGGCTACGACCCGAACCGAGACTCTTTCGACATCATTAGCTGGGACTACGAACCGGGCGATGTCAGTCTGTTCCACGGCCACGGCCACGGCCACGGCCACGGCCACGTGCTGCACTCAGCTAACGACGCCAGTAGCTGCAATCGTGCGTAATCGGTGTCGCTTTATTTCGCGTTAACCCCGAGATGGAAACAGACTGGATCACTCACCGTTCGACAACCGAGGCTTTGCGCACCTGGCGGAAGGGTAAACCCTTATCGACCTCGGGTTCGCGGGGCAGGCCGAGAACCCGCTCGCCGATGATGTTGCGTTGGATCTGATCTGTGCCGCCACCAATCGAGGTGAAAAAGGCATTCAACATGGCATAGGTAGCATCGGCTGAACGAGGGGAGTCGTTGCCGCCAATCATGGCTTCGGCTCCGAGTAACTCGGCCTGCAACGAGCCAGCCGTATGCAAAATGCGCGACATAGCGAGCTTGCCAAGCGAGACGATCGAGGAGGAGGTGCCCTGTTCAAGCTCCGCCTTGGCTCGTTGTCCATTCCACTTATTTACCTGCACCAAGCTGTGTAAGGCCATGAGTTGCTGTCGGATCACGGGATCGGCGTTGCGCCCTGTCTCTTGGGCCAGATCCACGAGTGACAGGTCAGGGATGGGAGCGCTTGCCTCATCATCAGACGACCGCATCGCATCATTGGTGGCTTTTTGAGTGTCTGTTTGTTTACGCCGCCGAGTTGACTCGCCCATGACCGCCCGTTCATAGGCGAGTGCTGTTTGCAGTACCGACCAGCCCTGGCCGAAGTCGCCAAGCATATTTGCTTGGCTGACGCGGGCGTCAGTCAGAAATACCTCATTGAAACGTGAATCACCGGTAGCTTGTCGAAGCGCTCGAACCTCGACGCCGGGTTGCTTCATGGGCAAGAAGAAGAAGCTAATGCCTCGGTGCTTGGGTACGTCCCAATCAGTGCGAGCAATGAGGAAGGCGAAGTCGGCGTTGCGGCCGCCCGACGTCCAGACCTTTTGGCCGTTGATGACCCACTCGTCGCCATCACGTTCGGCCTTCGTTTGTATGCCAGCAAGATCGGACCCGGCTCCTGGCTCTGAGTACAGCAGACACATGTTGGTCCGGCCCAGCATCAGGTCTCGAATCTGTTCGGCACGCAGTGCGTCGGACCCGAACGCGAGCACGGTGTTGGCCCACAAGTTCGTGATGTCTTGGCCTGCGCCTGGCGCTCCAACTTTTGCGAACTCCTGGGCGACGACTTGGCCGGCATCAGGCGAGACACCTCGGCCGAACCATTCGACGGGCCAACTTGGGGCGGCAAGGTTAGCGTCGACGACCTTCTCGATGAAGGCATCGGAACGTTCCCCTGACCAGTTTTTTGACAACCACTCAGCGGCCTCTTGTCGCAACGTTTCTTCGTTCATCATGCAACCTTCCCAACAACGACAGCGTAGTTGTGATGTCAAAGTCTCTGAAAAACGGATGCGATTTACGCGGGAAACGCCACCGCTGTCTCGCCGGTGAAGGACAGCCCGACCTTGTCGCCCCGGCGCACATTGGCGTTGGGGTCGCAGCGCACCCGAAGCAGGTTGCTGGCACCGTCGTCACCTGGTTGGGTACGAACGAAAACCATTACGTCATGGCCGTAATACTCGACCAGGTCGACAGTGAGATCGCCGTGGTTGAGCAAGGTGAGTTGTTCCGGTCGAAAGAGTATGTCGATAGGACCTTGCTCGATCCTGACGTTGATCGGACCACACGGAGATTCTGCTTTTCCATTAGCGGCTGTTGACCGAATCAGTGATCCAGCCCCAACAAATTCGGCCACAGCCCGATCGGCGGGTTCGGTGTAGAGGCCCTGTGGCGTGTCAACTTGGACGATCCGCCCATCGCGCATGACAGCGACTTGATCGCCAAGCACGAAGGCTTCTTCCTGATCGTGGGTCACGAAGACAGCCGTGATTCCCAACTCATGTAGGAGGCGGTGCACATCAGTGCGAACCTCGATGCGAAGCGCTGTATCCAGGTTGGAGAACGGTTCGTCGAGAAGCAGGACTGCGGGTTGGGGCGCTAATGCCCTGGCCAGTGCAACTCGTTGTTGCTGGCCTCCAGAGAGTGTCTCGGGCATGCGACCGCCCAAGTCATTAAGACCAACAAGCTCGAGCGCTTCGCTCACTCGATTACTTTTACGGTCGGACCGTCGGAGCCCATAGGCCACGTTGGTTTCGACATCCAGGTGAGGGAATAGCGCCCAGTCCTGAAAGACCATGCCGACACGTCGCCGCTCAGGTGGAACCCATTGGCCGTTGCCTGCTACACAGGTGTCGCCGATCATGACGCTGCCATGCAGCGGGTGTTCGAGGCCAGCGATCAATCGCAGCAGCGTGGTTTTGCCGCAGCCGCTTGGTCCAAGCAAGGCCAGCGACTGGCCAGGAGCGATGTCAACGCTGACATCGTGGAGTACGGGCGCTGTTTCGTATGCGTGGTGAACCCCGCTAACCGTCACCGATGGGGCGTCGACCATGAAGGTCATGATGGTGTTGTCACCACAATGCGACTTGTGGTTGCTGAGCCGAGTCCGACGGGTGTGCCATCGACCTGAACAGTGGCGGTGCCGTCGGGGGCGATAGACAGCATGGTTCCGAGGCGGCCAGGCATCAGTCCAGAGCTTTCGAGAAACTCAAGTTGCCCGGGCTCGAATTCGAGTTCTTCAGGAATGCGGATGACGGTGAAGTCGTTGCCGGCTTCGACCTTGGCGAGAACTACTGCATTCGCCGGTTCGGTGTAGTTGCTGCCAGGAATCGGGTTTCCGTGGGGGCACGTGGTCGGGTCCTCAAGCACACGCAGCATTGCGGTTTCGACAATGGGGGAGATGACATGTTCCCAGCGCCCAGCCTCGTGATGGGCCGTTGTCCAGTCCAGATCAAGGACGTCGGTCAGGAAACGTTCGGCGAGTCGGTGGCGCCGGACGATGGTTGTTGCGAGCGACTCGCCCGAGTCGGTGAGCAGGATCTGGCCTTTGTTGTCGACTACGACGAGTCCCTCTGCATCCATGCGCCTGACCATCTCAGAGACTGCAGGTCGAGATACGTCGAGACGTTCCGCAATGCGAGCCTGGATGACAGTTATGCCGTCTTCGGCGAGCTCGTAGATGGTCTCGGTGTACTCCTCGAATGCTGGATGATGTTCCGTCGAGTCGTAACTCATAAGCCAAGCTTACCGTAACGATGTCGGGTGCGCTGGGTGTCGTAGTTCGGATGTCTGAATATTTTTGTTAGGCACCCTTTACTTTTTGAGAGAAGCTCGTTATCGTGCCTCCTCATGAGACACCCCCTCCCGTCGCTGCGACTTCTCGCAGCCACCTTGGTACTAGTCGCTTTTGCCGCTGCCTGCGGCGGCTCGAATATCCCTGAATCGCTGGATGGCGTTGCGGGCGATATCTACGGTGGTGACTGCGTCGAACTCGACGGCCGCCAGGTAACGATCTACTCAGGCCGAAGCGAAAACCTGATGGATCCGGTGCTCAGCGCCTTCCAGTGCGAAACAGGTATTGAGACGGCGGTGCGATACGACAGCGCCACCAACCTGGCGCTCACCTTGGTCGAAGAAGGCGACCGCACCGACGCCGACGTCTTCCTAAGCAACAGCCCAGGTCCGATCGGGTTCCTGAACCAGCGCGACCTGCTTGGTGAACTCCAAGCCGACGTGCTGTCTCTCGTGGAGAACCAGCACCGTTCCGACGACGGTCATTGGGTGGGTTTTTCTGGCCGTAAGCGGGTGGCGGTTTACAACATCGACGCAGTCAGTGCCGACGAGCTTCCCGAATCGGTCTTCGAGTTGACGGGCCCAGAATGGCGGGGTCGAGTCGCAATCCCTGGAACGAACGGTTCGTTCCTGGACTGGTTCACGGTGTTCCGTGCCCAACAGGGCGATGACGTAGCCACCCAGTGGTTGAACGACATGGTCGCCAACGATGCGAAGTACTACGCAAATAACCGATCGATCGTGGATGCTGCTGGCCGTGGCGAAGTCGACCTTGGCCTGGTGAATCACTATTACAACTATCAAGAGGCAGCTGCGATCGGCGAGGACCATCGTGCGCTCAACCATGACCTGGCTGGCGACGATATTGGTTCGCTGCTGATCATCACGGCCGCAACGATCACCCAGAACACCGACCGCAGCAGCGAAGCCCATGAGCTGATCCGCTACTTGCTGTCGGAGCCGGTCCAGCGTTACTACACCGATGAAACGTTCGAGTACCCGTTGGCTACTGGTGTTCAACCAGCCGGCATCCTTCCCCCGCTGAACGCATCGGGTACCGCAACGATCGACTTTGATGCGTTGGGTGGCGGGCTGGAAGCCTCGCTCGAAATCATCGAAGCAAGCGGTATTGCCAACCAGTGACAGTGCCGACCGCCACAACACAGAGCGGCGCCCGGGCTCCCTGGGCGCTGCGGGGCGCAGGAGTCGTTCTCGCGGTCGCGTTTGCCTTTCCTGGGTTGTACGTAGTGTGGCGCAACCTCAGCACTGACGCTGATCCAATTGGGCTGCTGGGGTCGTCTCGTACGCTTGCGCCGCTGGGCCGCACGTTGCAGTTAGCAGTGCTGGTATCAGCGGCATCGGCAGCCATCGGCACTGCCCTTGCGTGGCTCACGACCCGCACCGATGTGCCACTTAGGCGGCTCTGGCGCACGTTGCTTCCGATCCCGCTTGTGTTTCCGACTTTCATCGGCGCTGCGGCGTTTATCCGAACGCTCAATCCTGGTGGGCTCGCCAACGACCTGTTGAATAGCATCGGAATCGAGCGCACGTTCGAACTGCGGGGTCTATTTGGGGCATGGCTGGTGCTGACCCTTTTTACCTATCCCTATGTGTATTTGCCAGTGGCTGCCCGGCTGCAGCGCTTGGCCGGTTCGCTCGAAGAAAGCGCACGAGTGCTCGGCGATACCCCCGGGCAGACGTTTCGTCGGATTGTCCTTCCCCAAATCACCAGTGCCATTCTGGCTGGGACACTTCTGGTGTTTCTCTACACAATCAGCGACTTTGGCGCTGTGCAACTGATGCGCTACGACACGCTAACTCGAGCGATCAACACGAACTATCTCGCACGACCTTCGGTTGCATTCGCTCTGAGCTTGTTGTTGCTGTTGCTTGCGGTCGCTGTGGTGATCGGCGAACGGACAGTGACGCGGTCGAGCACACACGCAGGTTCGGCACGATCTACCCGCCTGGTCCAGTACCGGCTGGGCGCATGGCGCTGGCCGTCGGCGGCGCTGGTAGTGCTCGTCGCTCTCCTGGCTGTGGGGGCTCCATTGGTCGCCATGTTGGACTGGGCTGGAGATGGCATCATTCGGGCCACGCGAGACGGGCGTCCGCTCACTGTCGATGCGGGCAAGGTATTCGAAGCTGCCCGCCACACGCTGGAGTCCAGTGTTCTGGCTGCGCTCGCCGCTGTGGCGGCGGTGCTTCCTATTGCTTTGTTGGTTGGCCGTTATCGCAGCCGTTCCGGTTCGTTCTCACATGCCATTGTGATCGGGAGTTTTGCGCTTCCTGGCATTCTCATTGCGCTTGCCTTGCGCTTCTGGACGCTGCGTTCTGGGTTCGCTGGTGAACTATTTTCCGACTCGAAGGCGCTGCTGATCTTCGCCTACGTTGTCCGGTTCGGTTCGCTTGCGATGGGGATCACGCTGGTCGCGGTGCAGTCGGTCCCTGACCGCTTCCACGATGTTGGGGCCACCCTTGGGGCAGGGCGGCTACGACGCTTTAAGACCATTGACTTGCCGTTGATGGCACCAGGCCTGCTGGCCGCCGTTGGTCTCGTCTTGTTATCGACCATGAAAGAGTTGCCGATCAGTCTGTTGATCGCCCCCATTGGGTATCAGACGCTCACTACCAGGATCTTTAGTTCATTTGAAGAGTCGTTTGTGGCCGAGGCTGGAATCATGGCTGTTGTCCTGGTGGCCATGTCCGGTGTGCTGTCCTGGTTCCTCGTACTGCGTCGAGCCGAACACCGGTAAGACTTTCGCGGGCTTTGGTGTGGCAGAATTGTCGAAAATGACAACGAAAGGCTTAGCCCATGAAGGCTGCGGTACTGAACTCAATTCCTGGCGTGCTCGAGATCGAAGACATAGATATCGCTGACCCTGGTCCTCGCGAAGTCTTGATTCGCACATCCGCCGCCGGTGTGTGCCACAGCGATCTTCATTTCATGGAAGGCAAGTACCCATATCCATGCCCTGCTGTGCTGGGTCATGAGTCGGCCGGCGTGGTCGAAGCGGTCGGGTCCATGGTGCATTACGTGCAGCCAGGCGATCATGTAATCACCTGCTTGTCGGCATTCTGCGGCCATTGCTCGCAGTGCACAGACGGTCACCTGTCGCTCTGTGAGAACAAGGCCACCGAACTCGTGCGTCAACCAGGCGAGGCTCCTCGTCTCAGCCGGGGAGGCGAGACCGTGAACCAGTTCTTGCACCTGTCGTCGTTCGCCGAGATGATGCTGGTGCACGAGCAAGCGCTTGTAAAGATTGACAAGGATATGCCGCTAGACAAGGCTGCTTTGATCGGCTGTGGCGTGACCACCGGGCTAGGTGCGGTCTTCCGCACGGCCAAGGTCTCAGCCGGCGAGTCGGTTTGTGTAGTTGGTGCCGGTGGTATTGGCCTTGCCGCTATCCAAGGTGCTCGAATCGCCGGAGCGAACAAGATCATCGCGGTCGACATGGTCGAATCGAAGCTTGAACTTGCACAGGCAATGGGTGCGACTCATGTGGTCAACGCCAGCAAGATCGATGCGGTCGAGGCAGTCAAGGACATCACCCGTGGCGGGGTGCACCACAGCTTCGAGGCTGTTGGCATGAAGGCCACAGCCGAGCAATGTTTCAGCATGCTGCGCAGCGGCGGCCAGGCGACGGTGATCGGCATGATCCCCGTGGGCACGAAGATTGAAGTGCATGGCCCTGACCTTCTCTCTGAAAAGACACTGACCGGTTCGAACATGGGATCGAACCAATTCCGCACTGACATGCCACGTTTTGTTGACATGTACATAGACGGACGGCTCAAGCTCGACGAGATGGTCTCGAACACGATTTCGCTCGACGAGATCAACGAAGGTTTCGATGCAATGAAGTCCGGCAGCGTCGCTCGTAGCGTGATTGTTTTTTGAGACTGATATTTTGAACAATCGTGGGAAGAGGTGAAGCAGTCTCTAGTCCAGGCTGGTCGGGTGCATTAACTTGGTTACCTATGAAAAAATTTGCGTTGCTGATTGTAGCCGGCGCTCTGTTCGCGTCAGCGTGTAGCACCGACTCGACGATCGATCTCGGGGCCGAGGGTCCCGAGGCGAGCAGTGACAAAGCCAACGCGACAACTGCGCCAGAGTCGGCCGCTCAGGACGACGAGGGTAAAGCTGAGGACACCGCCTCTGGTGCTCAAGCAGATGATTCAACGCCTTCACCGGCCTCGGAGGAGCCAACTTCGGCGCCGGTGAAACTGGCCCCTGGTGCCGCGAAAGCGATTCAGGCGGTCGTCGACGCCGACGATTGGTGTACTGGCGCTATTGCGGTCGAAAACGTCGTTAGTAGCCTCGACTCCCTGAATTTCAGCGACCCGGTCGAAGTCGAGCGAGGGTTCAGGCAGTGGTTAGCAGCCATCTCGGCGGTCAAGCGATTGGTACCTAGCGAGATCTCGGCTGACCTCGATCGGTCCATTGAAGCATTCACCATTTTCGCGACCGCATTCGAAGATGTCGATTGGATGTTTCTCGATCTCGACTCGGGCATCGTGACTAGCTTCGAGGGACGAACCGAGCTTGCCAACTACAACATCGAAGCCTACAACTTCGCCGAATGTGGTTTTGGTCCTGACCCTGGTCCAGCACCCGTTATCTCCGATGATGGCACGGTCGAAGGCGATGACGACGACCCCGGATTCGATGGAACCATTCGTGAGCAGGCGCTTCAAGGCCTGTTCGAGGCTGGTTTTAACGCAGAGGAAGCGAACTGCATTTTCGAGTCTATGGACTTGACAAATCCGGACGGAAGCAATGACGCTGCAGCAGTATTAGCTGTATTCGCCGGCTGTGGAATCTCGCTGGATCGCTTGGGGCAACTCGCCGGATAAGGGGGGATAGGTGGCTACGGACTTCGAACAACAATTGCAGGTTCGCAACGATATTGAGGTCATCTGCAAGCTCAAAGCCGGCTTTTTAGCGGTCAGCGACGGTGCCTATAATGGTGATGCAGCAGCTGGGTTCTTCGTGCGTGACGGCGCGTGGGCGGCAGGGGCCCGAGCCGGGTCAGGGTGAGATTCGCGATGTCATGTTCGGGGTGCGCAACCAGAGCGAGGCGAAGTGCTCGGCGTCTATGTCACAGCGGAAGGGTCGCTCTAAAGGCAACTGATCCCGGCTAGAGATCGTCGAGAATGCTGTTGTCGGCACCGAGTGGGCGGTTGGCGACCAATTCGGTGACTTCGCTGTCGTGCCAGCGGATCGGGCTCGTGTGAAGTGGAATGTCGCCCAATTCAGGATGGTTGATCCACTGAATGGCCTTGCGGTCGATCTGGTCGACATCGTGGACGATTTCGTCGACGGTGCGCACCGCTGCAGCTGGAACATGAGCATTTTGTAGCATGGCAGCGGCCTCGAACTTGGGGAATTTTGACGACCAATCCGTGACTAATGCGTCGACTTCGGCCATGTTTCCGGCACGACCAAGCTGTTCCTGGAGTCGGTCATCTTCGAGCAAGTCCTCTCGGCCGATTACCCCAAGCAGGGCCCGCCAATGCCGGTTGGTGACACAAATGATTGCGAGATGGCCGTCCACACACTCGTACACGTTGTAAGGCGCCATGCCGAGACCCGCATGGCGGTTCCCGTTGCGCATGGTGGCGCCAGTCTTCTGCCATTGACCGAGATGGGTAGCAAGGGTGAAGTAGGCAGCATCGGCCATGGCAACCTCGACCGAACGCCCTAGGCCTGTGCGTTCCACTTCGAACAACGCTGTCGTAATGGCACCGTACAGATGAGTGCCGCCCAGAAAGTCGATGTACGCCGTCCCAGACTTGAGCGGCGGATCGTGTTCGCTACCGGTTGTGCTCATCGCTCCGCTGTGGGCCTGCACCGTTAGGTCCATGGCAGGGATGGTGGACTCGGTCGGGGAGCCATCTAAGTTGCGGACCCCGAAGCCGCATGCATGTGCGTACACCAGCCGGGGGTTCACTGCCGAGAGGTCGGCGTAGCCGATGCCCAGCCGCTCGGGGACACCGGGTGCGTAGTTCATAAGGACGATGTCAGCGGTACTTGCGAGTTTCTTCAACTGCGCCACGCCTTCAAGACTCTTCAAGTCGAGGGTGATGCATTCCTTGCCAGCGTTTAACATTGCGAACGGCAAGTTGGGTCCTTGGGCCCGGCCTGATTCGCCCTGAGGTGGCTCGATCTTGATCACTCGAGCTCCTGACTGCGCCAGCAGAAAACCAGCGTAAGGGCCCTGGTATATCTGCCCCAGATCGAGCACGGTGATTCCGTCAAGCGGCAGGGGACGAGAAAATGGCATGGTGGTTGAACCTAGACGGCGAACCGTAGTTCAAACAATGAGAGTGCGCTAGGCGACAGTTGGACGGTGTGATAGGTCATGGTCAGAGTGTGAAGCAGGGCACAGACCGCGGCCGACAATCCCTAGATACTGGAGCTACCAAACAAAGGAGTGCGTTCGATGACGACCAACTGGCAACAGCCACCTGGCGGACCTTTACCGGCACAATCCAACAACCAGAAGAAGGGCAAGCGATTCGCCATACTCGCTGTCCTCCTGGTCGTCATCGCTGGTCTCGCTGCTGGCGCTGGCATGTTTATGGCCAACCGAGACTCCAACACAGCCGCCGATGACGCTCGTTATGTCTTGACCGAGACGGTCGCTACCGAGCCCGTTTTCGAAGCGCGTTATGCACGCGGATCCGATCCTTTCTTCCCACTCGAAGTGCAGCTCGTTGCATTCCAAGAGGAACAGGAAGAAGGCATCCGCGACGTTGCTGGGCAGTTACTCGAGGGCGCCGAGCGTGGCCAAGAGGTCGAGGTCCCGGCGTTTGACGTTGCAGCGTTGGACGAGGCGGTGAAGACCGGCCTGTACGGCGGCACCGAAGAAAACACGTGTGACCCCGAGCGATTGATTTCGTTCCTGTACGCCAACCCGGACTTGGGTGAAGCGTGGGCCAAGGTCCAAGGCATCGAATTCGTCGAGATCGCTGACTACATCCGCAGCTTGGAAGTTCGGATTCTCGCCGAACCCACGAACGTGCTGAACCACGGGTTCAACCCAGATAGTGGCGCTGCATATGAGATCGATGCGATCTTGGACGCTGGCACGGCGGTACTTGTCGACAGTAATGGCGACGTTCGGACTCGGTGCTACTGCGGCAATCCAATCAAGCCGAAGCCACCAGAGCACATGCCGCCACGTTGTGTCGTGTGGCTCGAAAATATCTATGTCGAACCAGCTGGCGTTGAACGACGTGAGAGCGCTGTGCGCGACGTCCTTCTGACCGGGCGTGAGACCACCGTTGGAGGTGCTGTCTGGGTTGAGGTCAAGTGGGGAACCGATGACAACGAGCGAGGTTGGGTCCGCTCAGACAATCTACGCAAACATTACTGCCCGCCTGAGCAAATCAAATGGCAGTGCCCAGGGCCCGGCGTTGTTGCGGTCTGGGAGAAGCCTGATAACACCAAGCAGGTCGGCTGGCATACCGGCACACTGCAGACCACAGCTGGTAACACCGGTATCTTTGGCCCAGTTCAGCCAGTTGGCGGACCGAATCCGACCATCATCAACGACTTCTTGTTGATCCACTTCAAGCAAGCTGCACCATCGGTGCAAAACTCGGCGTGGGTGCACAGCACTGACTTGGCACAAAACGGAGAGGACTGTTTCCGTATCGCAGCGTGTGTCAACACTGAGGGCCCAGTGTGGTCTCGAGCCGGTGGCGCAATCCATTCAAATGGTGGGGTCATGCGGGTCGAATTCACTGGCCGTTTCGTCACCGACTTTGTGACTCACGCTGAGGTGCGTCTGCTCGAAGAAGGCGGCACTTCCGGCTGGATCAGCAACTTCTACACCCCCCTCGACGACGAGGACTGTGGCAATGAAGTCATCTACGAATGTGTCACCGATCCCGGCAGCGGTGGAGCGTTTGTCTATGAGAACTCGACTGGGCCCACTCACGTTGGTCATATCTACAACGCAGAAGTGAACATCACTGGTTCTGTCCAAGACGGCCGTGTGCCTGTGGACATGGCGACCCCTGGTGGCCCATCAGGTTGGATTGACGAGAATCTGTTTACCGCTGACATCGCGAGGTGCATCCCGTACTTCGAGTGTTACACCACCACGGCGCCAGCCTTTGCTGAGTTTGCCACCGAAGGTGCAATGATCGGCCACCAAGGACCGTCCCTTATCGGGGTTGTCGGCAAACTGGCTCACGGCCAGGGCGCCGACATGAACACCTATGTGCGCATCGAAGTCGGCGGATCCCGCTACTGGATCCTAGAAGCCAATCTGCTGCCTGTGCTCGGCGACGGCGATGACTGCGGGCCACTGAAGATACCGACCGAGGAGAAGTGTCCAACCTACGGATGGCCTGTCAAGGACCGTCTAGAAGCTCCTCGACTTGAAGAACTCACCGACCTCCGATTGAGCGGCGCGCTCGAAGCGTTGCTGGTGACCGACGACGCAGAACGCAGTCCTACAATCACCGAGTGTTGTGTGACAGCGCTCTTCGAGGCGCCGGATACGGGCATGCCTGTTGCAGGTCTCGTCTTTCCTGTGCAGGTCACCATGATTGGCTCTGTCAATGTTGACAATGGCGGCGTCAACGAAGTGTGGTTTGTTGCCGACACGGGTGACTACTTCATGGGAATCCATGTTGTGTTCCTCGGCGACTGCGCCGTTAGCGAGTGCCCTGCGCCCGTAGTTACTCAGTCGCTGGTTCATGGCTTGAGCAACGAACAGCCACAAGGAGTTCTGACTCGAGTCGAAGAACCACGCACCTACTACCCAGAATCCTCCTTCGGGGCAGACTGCTGCATCAGCGGGGCTTTCACGGGCATCGATACTGGACTCGAGACAGCAGGCCCGTGGCCACGTGAAGTCGACGTGTTCAGCGGACCACATGCACCTGCCCCTGGCTGGTATATGACCGCTGACGGTGACTGGTTTGCCTCGACGCAGGTTCTGTCGTCGGCTGCCTGCGAGATGATCGAATGCCCGAACCCGATGATCCCTGGTTTCTATGACAAGGGCGACTTGCTGCGAGATACCGAGGAAACGATCGCACTGGCCAGCCTTAATTTGGGTGACACGGCCGAGTGCTGCGCCGAAGGAACGCTTTACGGTGGACCAGGCTTCGACCCAGACATTGTTGGAACGCCACTAACCGAGCCAACGTCGGTCATCGTCGTCACGATCGAAGGCGAGTGGTACCAGGTTGTCGTCGATGGCATCGTGGCCTGGATTCATGTCTCGCAGTTCGTCGATCTCGGGGACTGTGATGGCGGCTATCTGCCGTGCAACTACCTGCAGGATGTGATCGACAAACTGGGTCAAGAACTGCAACGCGTCGGGGACTGCTGCATCTCTCAACGGGTGCGCACCGTGAACCCGGCAGAAGCAGGTCCCGGCGATTGGGTCACGATTGACCCAGCAGCGGTAGGTACGTTCGTGGATATCACTGAATACGACGGTGAGACTTGGTACGAATTCATCACCGACAACTACGGCACAGTTTGGGCCATGGTTGGCAACATCCTGAACGGTTCGGCGTGTGATCAAGATGTGGAGTGCCCAGAAGACTCGTTGGCGAGTTCAGCTATCGTCGATGACTTCGAGAATGGCCCGTACAACGTGTACAGCTGCTGCGTGACCTTCAAATCTGTCGCTGGTGGACCAATGTTCAAGGTCGTCACCCTGACTGGTGAAACCCAGGAGAGCTTTGGCGTTGTCATCTACAAGGCAACAGACGGCCAGTGGTACCTTGAGACCGAGTTCGTGAATGTCGCTCGGTGTACCGAGCAGGTCTGTCCAGATGGTTCAGTGGTGCAGAGCTTAGGTGAGTGCCCTCCACCACCAACGGCCTGCACGAATAGTGACCAGGATTCTCTGTGTGACTTCGAGGACAACTGTGACTTCATTGCGAACGAAAACCAGCGAGACGTTGACCAAGACGGCTTGGGCGATGCTTGTGACAACTGCCCGTTCCAGGCCAATGGTTTCCAGGGCGATAGTGATGGTGACGGCTTGGGTGATGCTTGTGACAACTGCCCGTTCCAGGCCAATGGTTTCCAGGGCGATAGTGATGGTGACGGCTTGGGTGATGCTTGTGACAACTGCCCGTTCCAGGCCAATGGTTTCCAGGGCGATAGTGATGGTGACGGAATCGGCGATGCTTGCGAAGTTCCGGACTGCACACAGGATCGGCTTCGTGGCGATGGCTTCTGCTGCCGGGAAGGCACCACTGCCGGCAGCGTAGAATGCTTCTGTCCCGATGGGAGCATTGCGGTTCCGAGCTCGCCGTGCACAGCACTCGGCGAGCCGGTGAGTTGCACACAGGATCGGCTTCGTGGCGATGGCATCTGCTGCCCGGAAGGCACTGTCGCCTTTTCGTTCCCTTTTGCAGTCGCTGTTCTCTGGGACTGCGTGGAGCCAACTAGCTGATTGGAGCCTGGAGGGAAGACAGCTGAACAACCACTGCTGGCGGGGCGGCCTTTGGGTCGTCCCGCCAGCGCGTGCTGCGGTCAGCAAGTGCCCAGTCGTCCACACCGGCTAGAACAGAGAGATGACGCTTTCGATCACACCGAGTGGGCAAGCCTGTGGAGCGACCGTTCGCGGGGTTGACTTGACGTTGGCACTAGACGATGAGACCGTTGCAGCGATTCGCTCAGCTTGGCTCGACCATCGCGTGCTGTCGTTCCCGGACCAGGCCATGACCGACGACGACCTAGAGCGGTACACGCTTCGGTTTGGTCCGTTTGGCGTAGATCCATTCTTCACGTCGATCGACGGTCATCCGAATATTGCCGCGGTTGCTCGAGCTGCCGATGAGACAGCACCGATCTTTGCCGACAGTTGGCACGCTGACTGGAGCTTCCAGGAGTTTCCACCAGATGGGACCTGTCTGTTCGCTAAAATCGTCCCACCCCTTGGTGGAGATACTCATTTTTTGAATCAAGCGGCAGCGTTGGCTGCGATGCCAGCTGACCTGCGAGCCGAGATCAAAGACGCGATCGCTGTGCACTCGGCACAGCTGCCGTATGCCCCTGATGGCGTGTACGGCGAGGCGGACAAGGAGAACGACCGGGCGATGAAGATCGTGACCGACGACAGCGCGTATAGAACCCAACTACATCCGTTGATCCGACCACACGGCGAAACTGGCGAAGATACGTTGTACAGCACAATCGGCTACATCATCGGCATCGATGGCATGGAACGCGAGCCGGCGATGGACCTGCTGCGGCGGGTCTACGCATGGCAGACCCAGGCGCAGTTCGTCTACACCCACAAGTGGGAACCCGACATGCTGGTCATGTGGGACAACCGTTGTGTGCTGCACAAGGCCACGGGCGGTTACGACGGCCACGAACGACTGCTCCACCGGACGACCATTGGCTACAACGAAGCCGTGCGGGCCTGATCCGGGTCCTGCCACGAGTCTGGACGCTCGTATGGCTACGGGTCAGGGCCTGTCCGCGCCAACAACCGAGTTCTCCAACGTCGACAATTTCGGGGCTGTGGACTTCTCGGTGACGCCTTACCGGCTTGGGTCCAGGATCACCTTGTTGACGCCGTCTTTGCGCGATGCGTTCAGGGCGGAGGCTTCGACGCCTTCGGATAGGCCCATGCGGTGACTCAGAACGACTGAGGGGTCGAGTCGTCCGGACTCGACGAGGGGCATCAGGGTGGTTAGTTCTCGCTGGGCCGAACAAGCTTGATGCCGGCGGTGATGGTCTGGTCCAGGCCCACTGCTTCGAGCACCACGTCGGGTAGAGCGCCGCCGTGGTCCATCGACTCGTGCCCCACACAGAATCCGATATCGGTCGAGAAACCGTGGCCGTCGTAAATGTGGAGGTCGCTGCCACAAATGCCGCAGGCCGTGACCTTGACCACCGCCGCCGCAAGATCCGGTGCTGAGCAAGCTGTGCAAGTATTTCGAGAGGGTGGATGCCGGAATCGGTGATCAGCTCCAGCCGTGATTGCTGGCTGTTGTCGCTGATCTCCTTGCCGGCGAACAGGTCATTTAGACCGACGGCTTCGACACGGTGGGCGAGGCTCGCCTGCAGTACCTCGCAGACATCGACGCGGTGCCGTGGCTTGCCGCCGAGGGGCTTCAACTGCTCGCCCTGGCACGGGAGTGCGCCGGCGGGGTGGCCTCCTCCGCATTTTCTACGCGGACCTATCTCGAGTGGGCCATGGCCATTCTGAACGAAAACGGCCCTTACCCGACGGTGCTGTATCTCCATACGAGCGTTCACGAAGACTCAGACATAGCGGCAAAGGCAGCCCGCAACATCGTCATTGGTCGGATCCAAGCGGGTTATGTGCCTTCATCGATGCGCCGACGTGGGTTTTGGAAGGTCGTGAAGCCGCTCTTGGGAGCCTCTGCTGGAGCGATCCGGCTAGACCTGACTGGCGAACTTGTTTCTGCATTCGTTGTGTTCGGCGCTCCTGAGGACTGTTGACAGCAATTGGAGTCGTTCGAGAGTTCCGGTGTCGATGAGATTACGTTGGCCCCGACCATGGGTAATGATCCGGCGCTGTTGGAGGAGGCCATGACATTGCTTGGTGGCGTCCTTCTTGGTCCCGGCTGAGGAGCCGTCGTTTAATAAGTGAGAAGCGTGTTACCAGCCGCAAGCGGAGCGGCACTGCGTGAGTCGCTCTAACGCGTCGTTCAGGGTTATCGCCCTCGACCGGACCTGTGTGATGACGAACCGCCTAGCAGCGTGAACTGCCGGACTCTAGGGCTCGAGCACACCTAGCTAAACGCCTTGGTCTAACCCATAACCGCAACGTCACAAGTTCTGTCCTGTCCTCGCTAACAGCTGTGAGGGCCGCCGCTATTCGATCCGAGACAAGTGTTGCGGTGAGTGGCAGTGCAAATACGTTAACGCAAGGCCCCAGGTACGAAAGTCTGGCCTGCGACTGAGAACCAGCCGGCATGTAAGCGCGAGTTTTGTCCGATCTGTTCCGCTGGTCTGAGATCAAACGAGGGGCCAGTCAGTAATGGTCGAATGGAGCTGCCACTTTTCAGGCACCTGATATTTCGCTACGGTGCGGCAACAGGCTTGGGGGCTTCTATGAGAATTGACGCTGTTGCAGCGCGGGACTTCAACCGGATCAAGGTCGAACCAATGACCGGTGCAATCGGGGCCGAGGTCAGCAATGTTGACTTGCGTGACTTCGACGATGAGGTCATCGCTGAGGTTCAACAAGCGTGGCTCGATCACAAAGTGTTATTTTTCCGCGGCCAGGATCTGACCCAGGGTCAGCACGTTGAGTACGGGCGGGCGTTGGGCGAGCTCGAGGTCCATCCATTCGTTCAGCATGTTGAGAAGCATCCTGAAATTATCGTTCTGGATTCGTCGCCCCAGAGCTTCCTGTCAGCCGACACCTGGCATTCTGATGTGACCTTCCGCGAAGCACCGCCGCTGGGGTCGGTTCTCTTTGGCCGCGTTATTCCAGGCTGGGGGGGCGACACCTGCTTCGCAAATATGGAGCTGGCTTATGACCTGCTCGATGACGCGGTCAAAGAGCAGATTGATGGGATGTACGCGATCCATTCCTATGCCAAGGCGTTCGGACGCGGTATGTCCGAGCAGGAACAGGCCGAGGCGCAAGAGGAATACCCAGATCAGAAGCACCCGGTCGTTCGGTCACATCCTGTGACCGGCAATAAGATTCTCTTCATCAATCGGCAGTTCACCTTGGGCATAGACGGCATGACAGCCGACGAATCTCGCCCGCTGCGACGCTTACTTGTTCGCCAGGCAGAAATCCCTGAAGTCCAATGCCGCTTCCGTTGGGAAGAGAACAGCATCGCCCAGTGGGATAACCGGTGCACCCAGCACTATGCGGTACCTGACCATGGCGGGCAGCGTCGTCGAGTCGAACGCGTGACGCTGTTGGGCGATCGCCCATTTTGAGAACGTCGTAGCGGCCCGGTAGCAAACGGTGCGTTCAACAGTCGCTATCGGGTTGGATAGGCACCGGCGGTTGCTGTGAACCGATTGAAAATTGAACCGGGTAGCACTGCCCTCAGTCATAACGCTTGGACGCGGTCCTCGGGCCATCCGAGGTCACGAAATATCTCGGCAGTGTGTTCACCCGGAATGGGAGCGTGGTGCCGTAACTCTGTCGACATCGTGTCGTAGCTGACAGGGTGCCTGATGGTGCGGTACTCACCGAGATGAGGATGTTCCACAATCGGCATCAGATCAACGGCGGTGAGATGTGGATCATCGAAGAGATCGTCGATGTCGAGCACTGGGCTTGCCGGGATCGAGTGCTGCGCGCAGATCGAGATCCACTCGTCGACGGTGCGAGTAGGCGCCGCGTCGACAAGGAACTGGTAGAGCTCAGTTGCGTTCTCGATACGAGCGTCGTGGGTCAAGAACCGAGGATCGTCAGCGAGTACTGGCCGGCCGATCAAGGCGAAGAAGTCCCGCCAGTTGGCATCGTTGTAAGGGAGCAGTGCAATCCAGCCATCGGCAGCTCGATACGGCCTCCGATTCGGGTTTAGTAGGCGCTTGTAGCCGAGTTCCCCTTGTGGCGGAACCAATGCTGCTCCGCGCAGATGCTCGACGAGCAGGAACGACACCATGGTTTCGAACATGGGCACCCGAATGGTCTGACCCTCATCGGTGTTGTGCCGATGCAACAGTGCTGCCATCACTGCTTGCACGACGAACAATGCACATGTCTTATCGACGATGACCGACGGCACATAGGCGGGTTCGCCCGAGATACGGGTAGGGAGCGCGGCCAGACCGCTAATTGCTTGAATAGCGTCGTCATAGGCGGCCCGGTCTGCGTAGGGGCCATCGGCCCCGTAGCCGTTTGCAACACAATGGATGAGGGCGGGGTGAATAGCCCGAAGTCGCTTCGCCGAGAGACCAAGGCGATCAAGGGCAGCAGATCGCATGTTCGTGACCAGAACATCGGCGCTGGCGATCAGATCGACCATGGCAGCCGCACCCTCATCGGTTTTCAAGTCGAGGATTACGCTTCGTTTGTTGCGATGGGTGTCGAGCACGATGGCGCTCAACCCACTGGCTCCGCCGACTATGTCCTTCGATGCTGTTGGCGCATCGACCCGGATCACGTCGGCGCCATGGTCAGCCAACATCCGAGCCGCCATTGGTCCCATCAGAATCGTGGTCAGGTCGACAACGCGAACGCCGGTCAGTGCTCCCTGGCCCGAGCTCATAGCAGCACTACCGGTTGGGTATTTACGATGGTGAGATCTGGATTACGAATTGTCAGCACGCTGTCGAACTTACGCGCTCGCCGGCCATTGCTGCGGATCCAGAGTCGCGCCGGCTTGAACACACCGAGGTCGAGCGGGAGCAGCGCTACTCTTGCGAGGGTTGGTTAGTAGCTGAAAGGACCGGGCAGTTGAACGAAATTGTGGGCACTGAGGAACTCGATCCCGAAGCGTTGATGCGGACCTATCTCGAGCGAGTTGTCGCTGAAGGTGAGCTGGACCTGATAGAGAACTTGGCGCACGCGGACATGGTGGACGAGGCCAATCAAGCCTTCGGGGGTCCAGTCGGCCGAGCTGGATTGGTGGCCCACGCGAAAGGATTCCGTCGTTACATCACGGATCTTGACGTGACTATCGAGCGCGTCGTCGGTAACGGCGACACCGTGATGGCGTGGTGGTCCTTTTCGGGCGTCCATACTGGGCCTTGGCTTGGGAAGCTGCCCACAGGCCAGGTGATCCAAGCCACGGTGTTTAGCTTCTTCGACCTGACCGAAGGCCGGATTAGCCGTTACCGGTTATGGCTTTACGCCGGATTCGATGATCCTGTGATCTTTGATAGCTCGCGCCCCGACGACTAACCGCTTCTCGCTCAGGTTCTGGCTGCGGTCACTGTCTGACCGCTCGCTAGATTGATGGGTATGAGTGATCACGCCATTTCCCGGTTTCCTGTTCCTGCGTTGGAAGATATGCCCGCCGACATCCGTGAGATGATTGAGACGGTTCAAGAGAAGTCGGGTTTCGTACCGAACGTGTTTCTTGCGCTAGCGCATCGACCCGACGAGTTTCGTGCGTTCTTTGCGGCACACGATGCGCTCATGGACAAGTCCAATGGGCTGTCCAAGGCTGAGCGCGAAATGATTGTGGTCGCCACCAGCGCCTCCAACGGTTGTTTGTACTGCGTGGTCGCACATGGCGCGATCTTGCGCATCCGAGCAAAGAACCCGCTGATCTCAGACCAGTTGGCGACGAATCCAAGCAAAGCCGATCTGTCCGAGCGAGAGCAGCACATCGTCGAATTTGCGCTCATGGTTGCGCACGAGTCGGCCACAGTGGCCGATGCACATCTCGATCACATGCGGGCTGGCGGCTTCACCGACGACGAGATCTGGGACATCGGCGCGATTGCGGCGTTCTTTGCCATGTCTAACCGCCTCGCGAATTTGGCAGCGATCCGCCCCAACGATGAGTTCTTCTCCATGGCCCGCGGCTGAGAGGCACCTGGCGCTTAATGCTCATTGGTTGATGTAGTCGTGATCAAATCGTCTCGTCGGGCGCGAAGTCTTCCCACCGAGGTGGGCGGTCGAGTCCTGCAGAGGCGGGGGCATCGGCGTCTTTTTCGGGTGAGGAGAGGCTCTCGCTGGCTGAATCGCTCTGGTCTTGAGGTTCTGCGTCATGGTTGGCGGGACGTAGGACCGCTGCAGCGAGTGCGGTAGTGACCGGGACGGCGGCGATCAGGCCAATAGATCCACATAGCGTCCTCACGATCTCGACGGCGATCAGTTCAGAGTTTGCAATCATTACGAGGGATTGGTCAGACACGGCGAAGAGCAGTAGCAGCGGCATGCTCGCACCGGCGTAGGCGAGCAGCAGGGTGTTGACGGTAGAGGCGATGTGTTCGCGTCCGATGCGTATGCCTGACGCGGTGAGTTCAGTGGAGCTCAGGTTGGGGTTGTGGCGGCGGAGCTCGGCAACGGTCGCTACCTGAGTGACGGTGACGTCGTCGAGCGCGCCGAGAGCGCCGATTACGGCACCGCCGAGGAGTAAGCCAGCGACGTTGATGTTCTCTGACAGAAAGGGGAGGATCAGGGCTTCTTCGGTAGCAAGGCCAGTGAACTGTGCGATCTCGAACATGGCCCATGAGAGCCCGAACGTCAGAGCGAGAGCGGCCAAGGTGCCCGAGAGTGCAATGGTGGTGGTGGGTGTGAACCCGTGCGTCAGGTACAAGCTGACGAATGCTATTGCGGCGGCAGCGACCACCGAGACCAATACCGGGTCGTTACCGTCGAGCACCGAAGGGCCCACGAACAACACCAGTACGGCCAGCGTCGAGGCCATAGCGACGAGCGCCAGGAATCCGCGAAGGCGGCCGAATCCGATGACGATCGCTGCAAAGAGAGCGCCGAGCCAGGCGAGAGAAACACGACGGTCGCGGTCGGCATAGAAGTAGAAGTCAGTTGCGTCTTCATAACCAACGATGATCTTGGAGCCGGGGTCAACCCGATCAGTGAAACGGTCCTGTGCCAGGTTGAACTCGGGCAGGGACAGGATCTGGCCTTTGTTGGGACCTTCGTGTAGCTCAAAGAAAATCATTCGGCATGGTTGCGGGCGGTCTGCGGTGGAGTACGAGCAGGGGCCGTCGGTAATGTCGGTGACGACAGCGGACAGCCTGTCGGTGACCAGGCCCATCTCGTCGGCGTTCGAGACGACCGACTGGCGCCCCTCTTCTGAGGGCCAGAGTGCAATGATGCCGAATACGGTGGCCACAGCGCAGCAGGCGATGATGACCAGTACCGCCTGAAGCATGCCGGTTCGAGGCCACGCGGACCAGCCGCCACCGTCGTGACTGTGGCTATGGCTATATGCGTCGTCGGGAGTGGGACTATCGGCGTTCATCAACGAACACGCTCTGTAGCGCGCAAGCAAGGGTTCCCCGTAAGGTCGATGATGGGCATGTCAGCCGCATTCGGCGCAGATCCCTAGGACGTCCAAGCGGTGTCCATGGATTTGGAATCCGGTACCGACCAGCGCCTTTTTGAACCCAGCGTCCAGGCCCCGCTCAGTGCTGGCTGGCACGACGAAGTCGTCGACCGAGCCGCACTCGGTGCAGATCAGGTGGTGATGGTGGCCAATGAGTTCCTCGGCCAGCTCGTAGCGCGCCAGATCGTCGCCGCCAGTGATCTTCTGCACGACTCCGACGGTTTCGAGATCGACCATATTTCGGTACATGGAACTCTGCGTAAGTGCGGCGCCCTGGTCGATCAACTGGAGAATCGTGGCCGGGCGGCCATACTCGTACAAAAGCATGACCAGCTCGCGTCGTCCCTTGGTGTACATCTGCTCGGCGTCTCGCAGGCGTTGGCCAGCGAAGTCGTGTACTGCCTGTGTCTCTGCATCTGCTTCTGCTTCTGCTTCGATTTCCGGTGCGGGGCTCATGGGTATGGATGCTAGTCGCCAGAAAACATGTTTCGGAACAGGACCCATTCCTAAAGAAGTAGGAATAGGAACTATTCTTGGTAGTCTCCAAAAGTGACCTTGACAAAGAATCCAAAAGTGACCTTGACAAAGAAGTTTCCATTGGGCGATGGGTCGGCCAGGCGAGCCGGTCGGAGCCCCGCAGCGTTGATAATGTCCCTCGCACTCACGCTGGTACTTGCCGGTTGCGGTAGCAGCGGTGATGGCGGTGGGGCGGCGAGCGAGGCTGTAGCAAGCGAGGCGTCGTCGCCGCTGGACATCGTTGGGTCTTTCTACCCGCTGGTTTTTGTGGCCGAGCAAGTAGGAGGAGAGCATGTCGCCGTCGACAACCTGACGCCACCCGGTGCAGAGACGCACGATCTCGAACTGACCCCGCTCGATGTCGTATCGCTGCTAGACGCTGATCTGATTGTGTACCTCGCAGGCTTTGCTCCGGCGCTAGACGAAGCAATTCGAGGGGCCGTTGCTGAGCAGGTGTTTGACGTTACGTCGTCGGCGAGTCTCGACCTCGAAGGAGAGGATCATGAAGGAGAGGAACCCGAGTCAGAACATCATGACGAGGACGATCATGGTGGTGTCGATCCGCACTTCTGGCTTGATCCCATTCGGTTGGCCGATGTTGCCGATGCCACGGCGGCTCGGCTAGCCGAAATAGATCCGGAGAACGCCGAATCCTTCCTGCAGAACGCTGCTGCGCTGCGCTTCCAATTTGACGAGCTTGACAACGAGTTCCAGCAGGGCCTGGCCGAGTGTGCGCGTTTGGACCTGGTCACCAGCCACCGCTCGTTTGGCTACCTGGCAAACCGTTACGGCCTGAACCAGGCCGGGATAGCGGGTTTGTCGCCAGAACAGGAACCCTCGGCAGCACAGCTCGCTAATGTCTCCGACCTCGTTCGAGCCGAGCAAGTATTGGTGATCTACTACGAGAAACTGGTCGACCCCGGCGTGGCACAGACAATCGCTGACGAGACCGGAGCGACGACCGATGTACTCGACCCACTTGAGACGCTGAGTGAAACGGCATCTGGTCTCGACTACTTCCAGGTGATGCGCTCGAACCTGGCGGCTCTACGCCGTGGTCTGGATTGCTCATGAGCCCGCCGGCCCTACGGTTCGCCAATGCCAGCTTTGGCTATCGCGGTATCGTTGCGGCCAGCGCCGACCTGCGCATCGAGTCGGGTGAAGTTGTCGCTCTGCTCGGATCCAACGGGTCGGGCAAGTCGACACTGGTGAAGGGGGCGCTTGGACTGATCGATTCCTATGGCGGAGACGTCGAGTGGTTCGGTCAGCCATTTGATCAGCTCAAAGGCCGTTCCGTTGTTGGCTATGTGCCGCAGCGCCAACCGTCGACCTCGCCGATCCCGTCGACGCTCGAGGAGTTGGTGCGGACTGGGCGTCTTGGCCGAACCGGAATGTTCGGCCGCTATCGGCACTCTGATCGCTATGAGGTCGCTGAAGCAATCCGCACGGTCGGGCTCGATGCGCAGCACCGCACTCCCGTCCGCGAGCTGTCAGGAGGTCAGCAGCGCCGAGCATTGGTTGCTCGAGCATTGGCTAGCCAAGCCAAGGCCCTCGTTCTGGACGAGCCCTTTGCCGGTGTCGATCAGGAGAGCCAGGACACTCTCGCCGAGGTGTTTCGCTCCCTAGCGGGTCGGGGCATCACGTTGCTGATCGTGCTTCATGAGCTCGGCCCGCTCGACGGTGTTGTGACCCGAGCCGTGCACCTGGCTGATGGATCTGTGATCTTTGACGGCGACCCGAAGCAGCGTTCAGCGGCCTTGGTCGGCGTAGACGGCCACGACCCACACTGCGCCGACGCGGTCGTTCACGTCCCAAGCACGTTCGGACTGTTTCCCCGGTGATCGCTGCACTCGAATTTCTCGACTACGACTTCATGCGCCGGGCCATGATTGCTGCGCTCCTCGTCGGTTTCGCTGCTCCTGCCGTTGGGATCTTCCTGGTCCAGCGGCGGCTGGCCTTGATCGGTGACGGCCTGGGCCATGTGGCTGTCACGGGTGTGGGGCTTGGGCTGGTGCTCGACCGGGCGCCGTTGGCCGTCGCCCTCATCACGGCAGTCGTGGGAGCCGTCGTGCTCGAACTCATGCGCGCCCGCCGAACCGAGATCGCCGACATCGCCCTGGCCATGCTCTTCTATGGAGGCATCGCTGGTGGCGTGGTGTTGGTGAGTCGGGCTCCTGCAGGTGGGCGTTCGCTCAACCAGTACTTATTTGGCAGCATCACCACGACCACCAACATGGACCTGATCGCCTTCGCGGTGCTGGCAGGGGTCGTAGTGGTGGTGACTGCTGTCGTGGGGCCAGCATTGTTTGCCGTTGGCGATGACGAGGAGTTCGCTGCTGTCAATGGCCTGCCGGTGTTAGCGCTCAATCTGACGTTGGCCGTGTTCGCTGCGTTCACCGTGGTGATCGCCATGCGAGTCGTCGGTGTCTTGCTTGTGAGCGCCCTGATGGTCGTACCCGTCGCGACAGCGCAACTTCTCGCTCGCAGCTTCCGGTCGACCTATCTGCTCGGCATAGCTCTCGGGGCGGGCAGTGCGCTCGCCGGTGTCGTCGCGTCCTATTATGGAGATACGCCGTCTGGTGCCACCATCGTTCTTGTTGCAGTTGGTCTGTTTGCGATCACATTGCTCGGCGGCGGCGCTCGAGGCTTGGTTGGCCGAATCGGACGCTAGGACGCTGTTGAAGGCAGGGTGACCTTGGGCGAGCGACAGAGCACATCATGAAGACGTATGCGGGCAAGTTGGCTGTGGTTACCGGAGTAGGGAGCGGCATGGGCCGCGAACTCGTGTGCCAGTTGGCGACAGCCCGAGCCGATGGCGCCATGTGCAGGTGTTTCGTGATGCGGTGCAAGCCAGCCACGAGATCGATCACATTGACGTGTTGTTCAACAACGCCGGCGTCGGCGGAGGCGTCAATGTCATCGACGAACAAGTACACCAGGATTCATGGAGTGTCTACGAACCCGAATTCGTCGATCGCATCATCGGCGCCGGACATATGCTCGGCCTTATCCGTTCGCCACAGGCTCAGCTGTCGAAATTGGTTCCTGGTGCTCGGGTTGGTTATGAAGTAGCTATGCGACTTGGTTTGGCACTGGGGTTTGAAGATTCGCTCGAGATGATTGTGGATCTTGCGGGCAGGGGAGAGGCGGCGGGCTTCGACTCGATGTTCGTGGTCGAGGCTGGCCGGAGCGCATCGGTGCCGGCTGCAGCGGTGATCAACGCAACGACTGTGTGCCAGGTGGGTACCTATGTCGTGAACGCCTATGCCCGTGAGCCATGGCTCACTGGCATGATGGCCCGAGACCTAGATGACCTGAGCGGTGGCAGGTTCGTGCTCGGCGTCGGGACTGGCAACAAGCACTTCAACGAGTGGTACATGGGCTCGGACATGTCGAAGCCGATCGCGAAGATGCGCGACTACATGACGATCGTGCGGGCGGTTGTCGCAGGCAAACGAGGCGAAGCGGTGCGCCACAACGGGCGAGCACACAGCATCCGGTGGCGGGCGTCGTATGAACCGCAACGGCCGACCATTCCCGTCTATCTGTCAGCTTCGGGGCCAAACATGGTCAAGCTCGCCGGCGAAGTGTCTGACGGTGTGGGTGTTGGCATCATGTCGTCGGTCGAGTTCTTGCGCGACATCGTCCGACCGAACGCGCAAGGGGGAGCAACGACTGCTGGTCGCGACCCTGACGCATTGGCGTTCCCAATGGCTGCGATGGTCAGCGTTAATCAAGACGCCGAACGAGCACGAGACGCAGTCAAGAAGGCCATCGCTGAACTGTTCCATCCGGTGCCGCATCCGTATTACGACTCCCAACTGCGCCAGCTCGGTTTCGCCGAGTTTGCGGACCAAGCCTCGGCGTTGATGCCCGAGGGCAAGTTGCGCGAAACCATGGACCTGGTGCCCGACGCTGTTATCGACACCATGACCATCACGGGCACGGTCGAACAATGCGCACAACGCATCGCTGAATACGAAGGCTTCGCCGACGAGATTATCGCCTTCCGTATCGCCCAACGCGATGAACCCCGTGGCATCGCTGCCTATGAAGACCTGTTCACTCTCGCTGCACAAAACTGACGTTGGCTACAGGTGGTAGCTGCGACATCTCCTCGCTCCATGGCGCGAAGAAGTCGACGGAGCGGGCGGGTTCCCTAGAAGGAAGGTGTCGCTGCTCTCAGCATTTACACCTGCGCTTCGTTCAACCACCGACTCAAGCTTGACCAATCGGGTTGTCAGTGCAGCGGACGACAGATCCTCGCTAACCAGTCGCGATCTCGGTGCCAGCAGGACTGAGAACGTGCAAGACCTGGTCGGTGAGCACCAGCCGCACAACAAATTTCCAGTCACCCCAGTCCAACTCGCCGTGCGCAGCGATGTCGGTCATTGCATCGGTGCCGTCGTCGAACCGAATGGCGGGTTTCCCGCCGAGCTGCGGCAGGATCGTGGCCAATTCTGGCAAGGGGCTCAGCGCACTCTAGAGCTGATTTGCTACGACCGGCTCGGGCGTTGGCGTGGCCAGCGCTCGACATGTAGCCAGAGGGCTCTCTACCCGCTCGTAAGCCGTGACGGCGACGATACCCAGAGCAACAACCGCAATCGCTCAGATCTCAGTCAGAGTTAGCCAAAGCGTCTCGTGACTCTGCGCCTGCGGGCGCGGGCGGAGTCCATCGATCCAGTCTGGGCCGCTTCACGCGGCGAGTCGTCGTTAAAGTCCTCGTTGCCCAACCATTCGATGCTGTTGGCACTCGCGTCGTCGGCTGGCGCTACGTGACTGTGCCGCGACCCGGCGGCGTCGGGCTGGTCGTGTGGCTAAACGGTTACGCGTACGTGCCAGCCATTGGTTCAGCCCGGTCAGGAACAGCGGGAATGCTGCCTCGGCCACCACTGCCGTTGTGGCTGCCTCGCCCAAAGTCCTCGGGAATTTTGCGACCTTGCTCAAGTGCTAACCACAGACGCAGAAGGTGTCGCTTCTCGGCAGGATCCTCGAAATCTTCGTACTTGGTGCGTGAATGGAAGGTCGTGTAATTACACACGAACTGGATGTCGCCCGGACGGAAGTCCATATGCAGCGCATGGCCTTCCTCGTGCGAAATTTCGTCGACGAGGTCAAGGAACTCGGTTTCATCTGCGGTTCGGCGAGGGACCTCGTCGTGACGTTGCGCCGAATCAAGGAAGTTTCGCACATACCGAATGGACAGCAGGCCCTCGTTCAGAGTGGCGAGTGGAGTCGTGAAGTAAGGCTTCTCGCCGGGGCGCTCTTCATCGCGACGGTCGTAATACCACTCTTGGAACCAGAAGTGCGCCAAATCAGGGCGGCGCTTTACGACCTCGTTGAAGGTGCTGGTGGTTGAGGCGACCGAGCTAAGACCACCGGTCTTGGCTGGTTTGAGGCATAGCAGGCCAACGACATCGGAACTGTCGGTGTGGTACGGCAGCCGTAAGCGAGTTTGGTAGCCCCGGGCACCATTGTCGGTCTTGTAGTCGAGTCCCTCGTCAATCACATGACCGAGAAGATGACCTCTAGCGTTTTGCGAAACAGGGACACCCATATGCAGACCCAGGCCCCAATAGGCGAAGGCCGCTTGGCGCTCGGTCAGCTGGTCGATGGGCAAGCCTCGTAGCAACCAGAAGCCGCGGCCTGTATCGAGTTCGGCCGCGAGCGTCAGCAGGCGCGGCCCAAGTGTCGGAAGCGGGAAGTCGGCGGCCGTCATTCCAAGCATCGCCGTGCCCGCTTGGTCGAGGTGTGCAACTGCAGAAAGCAACTCGGCAATTTCGATGACGGACAACGTCTCGATCCATTGGTCGTTGTCTTGCAGGTCTCGGCCGTACCACGCGGCAGGCCCGGAGATTGTGCTGATTGATTCGATGGTGTCGCTCATGAAGAGGGTCTTTCGTCTTGGTGGTGCTGGCTGGTTAGCGAACAATCCTTGGGTTAGATGGCTCCTTGAAGACCGGTGGTCGTTTTTCGAGGAAGGACAGCCTGGCTTCGACGGCGTCTGCGGTTGTGCGGGTCATGGCCTGGTTGCGGCCTTCGAGGGCCAGAGCCTGGTCAAGGCTCGCTGCGTGCAGATTGCTCCACATGACTTCTTTGGTCATCGACACTGCCATTGGTGCGAGCTCGGCAATCGAGCGCCCGAGCGCTAGCGCTGTCTCGACCGTGTCGGCGGGATCCACGACTTGGCCAATAAATCCGGACCGGGCCGCCTCGTCGGCTTTGACCCTGCGACCAGTGAGCATCCAGTCAAACGCAACGGATGCACCAACAAGTTTGGGCAGGAAGTAGGACAGTCCAAGTTCGCAGCCCGAGATTCCACGACCGATGAACCCGTCGGCAAACTTGGCGTTCGTGCCGGCGACCCTCAGGTCGCTGGCTGCGGCCAGAGCGAACCCGGCTCCGATGGCGTGGCCATTGACTGCGGAGATAACCGGTATGGGCAGCGTGTGGATTGTGCGGATCATCGAGGAGAGATGGTGGTGCAGGCTCTCGAAACCTTGGGCGACAGGATCAAGTCGGTCGCCGGTAGCAGCGGCGGCTGAGGCGTCTCTCGCTGCAACCGACTTGACGTCGATACCGGCACAGAACGCTGTTTGTCCGGCACCAGTGAGAATGATCGCCCGGCACGAGCGATCTGCAGCGGCTTCTCTTAGTGCCTGGACGAGGTCGTCGGTCATGTTCGGAGCTAACGCATTGAATGCATCCGGATTGTTCAACGTGACCACGACAGAAGTGTCGTGCCGCTCAGAGTCGATCGTATTCATAAAAATTTGGGTCCCTAATGGATGAGAGGCATGGCGTAATTATGGGCTGCGCTCGAGCTCATGTTCCTGGGGAAGCTTGATGTATGACTCGAATTACCTCGGCTTCCTTATCACTCAGTGCTATCACGCCGACGCCAGTGACGATAGATCTACAGGCTCCCCAACGCGCACGCCGCACGGTGTAGGTCACCCACCCTCGACTAAGTCGAGCGCGATGTCGGTGCTACTCGATGTCGGTGCCACTCGCTGTTACTTCTTGATGGTCAAGCCCCGGATCAACGAACGAGACCCGCTGCCTTCGTGCGCAGGTTGCGACGCGTCTTCCCCTGGGCTGGGACGTGGAACAGCGCAATGGGATGGGACAACTCAATCGGGCATCTGTTCATGACCGGTGCAGTCGCTGAGTGGCCCGTTCTCACGGTGCTCGATGGTGCGCGTGCCGCCCGGAAAGCAATGGCCGACAAGCGCCACTACCTCTGCCTTAGTAGGTGACGCACTTGCCCAAAGATGGTTGTTTCCATCTCGGGGTTAGTCATCGGGGTCTGTGTTTGCCACAATGTAGGAATGGAACTCGACCGATTCGACTGGTTGTCGCTACGAAGCGAAGCTGCCATTGACCCCATTCAACCGATCATTGATCCGCATCATCATCTTTGGAATCGCAACGACAGCACTTACCTTGCCAACGAGTTACTTGCCGACACCGGCAGCACACACAATGTGACCCACACGGTGTTCGTTGAGTGCAGGTCGAAGTGGGACCGCGATGCTGAGCCGCACATGGCGCCGGTTGGTGAAACTCGTTTCGTCGCCGGCGAGGCAGCTGAAATGGCCGAGCGTGATGGTGCGGTGATTGGTGCGATCGTGAGCCATGCGGACCTTCAGCTGGGAGACGCCGTTGCCGAGGTACTCGCTGCCCATGAGAAAGAAGGCGCTGGTCTGTTTCGAGGCATCCGCCATGCGACTCCGTGGGATGCTGATCCCCAGGTGCATAACGCCCATACAGGTTCGACTGAACACATGATGCAGTCGCCCGAATTCATAGCAGGAGCCCGAACGCTGGCGTCGCTTGGTTACAGCTTCGATGCCTGGCTATATCACCACCAGATTGGTGAACTAGTTGAACTAGCGGAGGCAGTTCCTGAGTTGCCCATCGTGCTGGACCATCTTGGTGGACGGATAGGAGTGGGCCCCTATGCCGAACGTCGTGATCAGGTGCTCGGCGATTGGACGCAGGCAATGACGGCGGCAGCGGCCTGCCCGAACATCGTGCTCAAGGTTGGCGGCATCGGTATGGACAACACCTTTGGCACCGGTTGGAGCGAATTTCATCGCCCGCCAACATCGGAGCAGGTGGCCGAGTACTGGTCTGATGATGTGTCGTGGTGCATCGATACCTTTGGTCCGAGCCGGTGCATGTTCGAGTCGAATTTCCCGGTCGATCGCCAGTCCTTGCCCTATGCCGTTCTCTGGAACGCGATGCAGATCATGGCCAGCGATTACTCGGCAGCAGAACAGGCTGACTTATTCGCTGGTACCGCAGCGCGCGTCTACCGAATCGATCTAGAGGCACAGACCTAGCCGAATAGAACTGGGCTTTAGACGAGAACTGCTGCTGTCAGACTCGATCTTGGCAACGAGCCGCTTTCAGCCGACGGTTAGGCAGGCGTCGGCCATATCTAGTGACCTCGGCCCATTCGGTGTGGGCTTCGAGAGCCATGCCGGTTCGACTCTGCGCGTGGCGACTGCGGCTGCCACGGTGCAGCAGGGGCCGCACGGACACGTCCCAACCGGCCCGTCTGTTACTTGAACGACCCACCCAGGATTTCTCGCGCCATGATCAGTCGCTGGACTTCACTTGGGCCTTCGCCGATGCGGCGGATACGCAACTCGCGGTACCAACGTTCGAGCGGCAAGTCCTTGGTGACGCCCACACCACCGTGAATCTGGATTGCCCGATCGACAACTCGACCCGATCCTTCGCTTGCAACCAATTTCGCCATAGCTGCCTCGGTGCGGAAACGTTCACCGCGATCGGCTTTCTGAGCGGCCTCAAGGATGCAGTAGCGGGCGTGGCGTATGTCGATCTCGTTGTCGACAATCATCCACTGGATTGCCTGCTTCTCGGCGAGCAGCCCACCGAAGGCCTCGCGGTTCTTGGCCCAGTCGATGGCCATCTCCTGGGCCTTAATGGCAGCGCCCAGGCAACCCGCTGCATACGGAATGCGCTGACGGCTAAGCCGATCGTTGGCGATAGCGAATCCGCGATTTTCTTCGCCCAACATGTTTGCAGCCGGAATACGCATCTCTTCGAACTGCAGCTCGGTCGCATAGTGGGTTGAGCGCAGCGTGTGTACGACGCGGCGCACATGAAAGCCAGGTGTGTCGGTATCGACGATGAATGCGGTGACGCCGTTGCGGCCTGGGTCATCGGAGGTGCGCGCGAACACTAAGGCAAAGTCAGCCTTGTCCGCACCGCTGATATACAACTTGCTGCCGTTCAGAATCCACTCATCGCCATCTCGATGGCCTCGGGTCTGGATGGCTCGGGCCGGGTCGCTGCCGCCGGATGGTTCAGTCAGAGCGAAGCAGCCCTTTTTCTCGCCCCGCAAGGTGGGGAAGAGGTACCGCTCCTTCTGATCTTCGGTGGCCTCGTAGAGCTGCGCGAGCCCGGCGCCTCCGAACGTTCCGTAGCATGGGTTGTACAGCCCAGCCCGGTGTTGGCTCATCTCGATCGCCATCAATGCCCGAGTGGTTACGTCGATGCCGGGCCCGCCGAATTCCTTCGGGATGTCGAGTCCGTAGAAGCCCATCTCGCGGGTTTTCTGGATCAGACGCGCCTGGTCTTCAGGATGCAGCTCGCCAGCGTCGGGATCGAGGTCCGCTTCTAGCGGGACGATCTCCTCCTGCACATACCGTCGGACTGTGTCCACGATCAGTTGCTGTTCGTCGCTCAGTGTCAGGTCCATTAGTTACTCCCCGTGGGCGCTGGTTCTGCCGACAGCGGGCTGAGACGGCCGAGTGTGCCGAGATGGCCCACATTGCCAGATGGCAAGGCACCATGGTCCGCTTCGTAGAGCATCAGCAATTCTTGCCAGCGGGTCAAGTAGCCGTGTGTGAACTCGTGTCGAAACCGTAGACCTCCCACGCCGTGGTCGGTCAGTTCTCGGTGGAGGGCCGTGCGTATGCCGAAGGCTTCTCGGCCACCGGCGTAGCCAATCGTGACTGTTGTCCCCGTTCGATCAACGATCTCGTACACACCAAGCTGCGCCGGCAGCGCGTCGATCGTCGTTTCGGTCAGATCGACCACAGGCTTCGTCATCCGCATCCCCATACAGAGCACGCTAGACGCGTCCCGTGTGGCGAAGAAGTTCGGCGAAGAATCTGCGTCGTCGTCGCCTCCGGAGGAGGGTAGAGCCTACGAGTGAAGAGGTAGGCCTCGCTGGTGTAGTTGGTGCGTTCGATCAGGCCGACTTGGGCTTGCATGCCCGATGGCTGGCCAGTGAGCCACAGCGGGGAGGCGTGCATGATCGTTTCTCCGTAGATACGGCGGTTGATAAAGGCCACGCCGGGATTTCTAGGAATCGAGAAACTGTCAGTGCGGTTGGTTCGGCACTGGCGGTGAAGTGGGGGGAGAACCGAACGTGTTACGTCTGAAGGCACCGTGTCGTTGGCTTGCGCGTTGATGTGGTTGGGATCTAAGCCAGTGTGAGCGGTCGATGCCTCGGATTTGTTGGGACGGCGCTTCGCCCTGCATGGTTGAGTCATGACAGGCAGCGAAATGTTCGAACGTACGCGGTTGCCAGGCGCTCCTGAACCCATGCACGAATGGCAAGGAGCCGGCGGTGTGACCATTCGGGGTGACGCCTGGGGTGACCCGGGTGGCCGGGTCGTGATTTTGCAGCATGGCGGCGGTCAAACGCGCCATGCCTGGCGGGGCGCAGGCGAGACACTCGGCGAGGCCGGTTACTACGCCATCGCCATGGATTCACGAGGCCACGGTGATTCAGATTGGCCTGAAGACGCGTCCTATGAACCCGAGATGAACGTGCAAGATCTATTGGCCGTTGTCGAGTCGGTCGGGGCTCAACAGCCGATCCTCGTAGGGGCTTCGATGGGCGGAAGCACGAGCTTGCTTGCCGTCGGCACGGGGCGACTCGACGCAGCAGCGCTAGTGCTGGTGGACATCGCACCCCGGATCGAACTCGAAGGTTCGAAGAAGATCAAGGCATTTATGGACCAAAAGCCTGACGGGTTTGACTCGCTTGAAGAAGTGGCGGCCGCCATTGCCAATTACCAGCCACACCGCAAGCGGCCGCGGAATCTTGACGGCCTGGCCAAGAACGTGCGGCTTGGCTCCGACGGCCGGTATCACTGGCATTGGGATCCACGGCGACGCAACGGCACGTGGGACATGAACGAGCACCGTCGACGCCTTGAGGATGCTGCCGACAACCTAGAACTGCCGGTGTTGCTAGTCCGTGGTGGGCTCTCTGACGTGCTCAGCGAAGAGGGTGCTCAGGCCTTTCTAGCGCAGTGTCCTCAAGCCGAGTATGTCAATGTCACTGGCGCGTCGCACATGGTGGCGGGTGACCGAAACGATGTCTTCTCAGAGTCGGTCGTAGATTTCCTGCATCGGGTTGTGCCACCTCAGTAGCCCGCACTTAGTTGCCGTGAAACTCAGCGGTGCCACCAGCTAGGCGAGCGGCGATGCCCCGTTTGGCGTCTTGACTCTGGCGGGCTGCCTCGACCATTTCATCGACATCGTTATGAACGATGCCGTCACGGAACTGCATCTGTCGGGTCAGGACAGCTTTCATGGCTCGCAGGCTGAGCGGCGCATTTGAGGCGAGTCGATTGATCAGCGTTTGAGCCTGATCTTCGAGCTGGTCATCGGGCAGTGACCGCAAAATCATACCGAGATCTGCCATACGCGCCGAGGACACAGGGTCACCGATTAGTAGCATTTCACGGGCGAAGACCGGACCGCCTACTTCCATGATCTTGTTGGCCAGAAACCAGGTGGGTGCCAGGCCGATTTGGGCCAGCGACATTCCGAAGCGCGCACCTTGAGCCGCAACCACAAGATCACAATGCAGTGCTAGTTCATTGCCGCCTGCAATGGCGTCACCATGGACGATTGCTACAACAGGAAGCGGATACATCGCAACCGAGTGCAACATCTGTTCGATGGCGCTAGCGCTGCCCGCCATGCCATTTGTGTCCCGCTCCTTTAAGTCAACTCCGGCACAGAACGATGGGCCGACAGAGCGGAGCACGGTCAGCCGCTCGGCTGCCGGGGGTTCTTGCGTGAAGAGTTGCTGGAGTTCTGCCAGCATCGGAGCGTTCAGTGCGTTCCGTTTTTCGGGGCGGTTGAGGGTGACTGTTCGCACCGCGCCATTAGCTGTGTTCTCTACCTGGACCAGGGAATCTGTCATGCACCCAAAGTTACTCGCCGGGCGCGTGCCCGTCAGCAACGATGCGGAATGGGCTTGGCGGTGAGTGACGCTCATGGCCGGCCGTTGCTCGCCGATGTCAGGATTGGGTCGCCCGTCGATCTGGCAGGTGGGGATGAGTAATGCGCTGAATCACATCGCCGATTGGCAACCTGTACATAAGCGACAGGCAATCGGCAAGAACCTTGACGTGACCGAGGCCCAGACCGCTCGGCATTGCCGAATAGATGGACCTGCGGGTAGTAGCGAGGTCAGCAATATTGAGAATGGCCTAATGGGGCATTCTGGCGGTCACTGCGATTACGGGGCGGCCTGCCATATCGCGATGGTCGGCGACAACATCGCACAAACCAGACTGTGACATCAGATCGCCGATATCGGTTGCGTCAACCATCGAAAAACCGTGATGGTCGCTATCTCCGTGGCGCTTGTGCCACTGCTCGGAGTGCGGGTGTCGAGGGTCAGCGAAGTTCTCGTCGACAAGCACCACTCGGCCGCCAGGGGTCAGGACACGAGCGATCTCAATGACTCCAGCGGAAACGCTGTTCCAGTGGTGCATGGTGTTGACCGACCACAATGCATCGGCGCCTCCATCGTGGACGGGAAGAGCTTCGACAGCGCCGTCGACTACCTTAACGAATTTTCGTTTTCTCGATCCGAGCCGTCGGGCACCCATCACTGATCGCATGAATGGCGTGGGATCCACCGCAAGTACTTCGGCGCCGCTGCGCGCTGCTCTCATGACGCCTGGCCCCATCCCAGCACCGATATCGATCACGGTCTCACCGGGCTGCGGGTCGATCAAGTCGACCACCGCGTTGTTGACGGCAGACTTCCACATGCGAGGTGCGATCTTGATGTAGCGCACAATGGACTTGAGCTCACGGTCCTTCGCATTGCCATGCTGATGATCGTGGTCGTGATGGACATTGGCCATGTCAGCTCATTCCTGCTGCATGCTGCAGCGTTTCGATACGACGATCGAGATCGTTGAGGTCGCTGCCGTAGAGGGGCAGTATGAGCTGTTCAACGCCTGCTTCGGCATAGGCGGCGGTGACGTCCTGGTCCACTCGAAGGCGGTTGGGACAGATGTAGATCTTGATCTCTGAGCGACTGCGTCCTACCGATGCAAGATGTTCGTCGAGCAGATCAAGTTTTGCGCCAACTTGGTCCGGTGTAACGCCGTAGCCATACCAGCCGTTGGCGAACGTAGCGACACGACGCAGTGCCGGTGTGCTCTCGCCTCCAACAAAGATGGGCGGATGAGGTAACTGCAGCGGTTTGGGGTTGAACTGTGCGTTGTTGATGGTCACCGTCTCGCCCGCGAAGTTCACAGGGTCCGGGCCCCAGAGCTCTTTCATCGCTGCCATGTACTCGTTGCAACGAGCCGAGCGCTCGGTGAAATCGAGTCCGAGCGCGTCGAACTCTTCGGCCAGCCAGCCGACACCGATGCCGAAGTCGACGCGGCCATTCGAGAGGTAGTCCAAGTCGGCCACCATTTTTGCGGTGTACACAGGTTGTCGCTGGGGCACGAGACAGATGCCGGTGCCTAATCGAAGTGTCGTGGTGTGCGCTGCCACGAAAGTGAGTGCGGTGAACGGATCGAGAACCCCGTCAGGATTACCCGGCACCTTGCCGTCATCGGAATAGGGATAGGACGACCGGTAGTCCGGAAAAAAGAGCACGTGCTCGGGGACCCACACCGCGGCGAAGCCCGCCGCTTCGATTCGTTTTGCCGCACCGGCGATGAACTCGACCGGAGTGTGATGCGAAAACGCAGTTGTGACAGCAATGTCCAAGGTGTCTCCAATTCGTGGGTTGAGCTACGTGGGTTGAGCTACGTGGGTTGAGCTACGTGGGTTGAGCTACGTGGGTTGAGCTACGTGGGTTGAGCTACAGAGTGGCATCCACACCGCCGATACGTCCAACGAACGCCAGATGCGACGCAGTCGCATCCGGCGTTCATTGCAGTAGGGAGGTGCGAAGCATCGACGGATGGTTCAGACTATGTGTTGAGGTCCGGCCCTTCGAATATGGCGTCCGCACGAATGGCTATCGCCGTACTTGAGCCAGGCTCAGTCGAGGACGCTGAAGGTTAAACCTGCGTGTTCGACAAGTCGGTCGATTAGATCGTCGCGGAAGGCTGAAGTAGGTGTATGAAAGCCTCCAGGAAGCGCTGACCGGTCGCGTTCGAGCAAGGCAACAGCGGCTTCACCTAGCATCTTGGCGGTTGAGCCGTAACCGGGGTCAGCATCGCCAGTCACCATGGTCACGACCTTCTTGCCATCGGCCGTCTCGCCGAAGAATCGCAGGTCGTAGAAACCAGTCTTTTGTTTTTCTTCGCTCGGGCCATTACCCGGCTTAGGAACCACATAGTTCGTGAGCAGTTTTCGAATCGGCCCAAACGACGCGGCTGCGATGAGGCTGCCGAGGCCGCCTGTGACGACTGCGGCCTTGGCAGCGCCGGCCGGCCCGTCACCCATCATCATTGCTTCGTCATACAAGAAATCGTCGCCCCATGGCCGGCCAAGCAACGCATGTGAACGCTGAACAACACGGGTATTGACCGACGCCATCACGAAAGGGGCGACCCACTCGCCTGACGCGTCCTTCTTGGTCGGAATCATCACGTTTGGCTGCTCTGGGCCCGTGCGCATGTCGGCTGGCGCAAGCGAATAGGGGTTAGCCAGTGCTTTGCGCAGTGCAGGATTCTTGGAGACCTCGTCCATAACGTTCATGGCGCTGGCGATCGTGCCGCCGCTTGCGCCGCCCTTTATCGACTTGACCCGCATTGCGATCTTTGAGCAGTGGGTTCCGAACCGAGCAATGGCTTGTTGCTGGGTGTGCCAGACGCCGAGATCCGACGGGATCGAGTCGAAGCCGCAGGCATGCACGATGCGGGCGCCGCTCGACTCAGCAGAATCGCCGTGTGTGTCGATCATGCGTTGCATCCACTGGGGCTCACCTGTCAGGTCGCAGTAGTCGGTACCTGCGGCGGCACAAGCTTTGACCAACTCGGTGCCATACAGGGCATACGGGCCGACGGTCGAGATCACGACGCTCGTGTCGGCGGCCATGGTGGCCATGGCTCCAGGGTCCGAGGCATCAGCGATAATCTGCTCGACGTCGGCGCCCGTGCCGACAGCGACAGAAGCGAGTTTGGCTGCGTTACGCCCAGCGATCGCCCATCGAAGACTTCCGTCGGTGCCGTGGCGCTTGGTCAGGTAGGCACACAAGATCTGCCCAGCAAAGCTGGTAGCCCCAAATACCACTACATCGAGTCGTCGATCAGAATTTGAAGTTGCCATTTGCCCAGGCTAGAAGCGAAGGCCTCGTATGATCGGTCGTATATGGCGCAGCCCCCGATACCCAATGATCCAAGGTCGTGGCGCCACCGACTGCGTCAGACTCGTGACACAGGCATCGAGTCGACCAACGAAGGTCTCGAAGGAGTGGCACGTTTCCTGGTGTATGCATCGCTTGGCGTTGGCGTTGGTGTTGTCGTTGTAGCCATCGAGTGGCTGGCCATCGAGCAGATGCTGCACGCTCTGATCGATGCTCCGCTCTGGCTCCGGGTTTTCGCGCCGGGAGTCGGGCTTGTGCTGACGGCGATCATTTTACGGTTGGCATGGAATACAGAACCAAGCACGTCAGATGCCTATGTTCAGGCGTTCCATGGCAGCATTGAGTTGGAGCCGCGCCGTTTGGGGCCCAAGCTCGCAGCGGCGTTGACGACAGTTGGTTTTGGCGGGGCAGCGGGGCTTGAAGGTCCCGCAGTCTTTGCGGGAGCCAATCTTGGTCATTGGCTCGGTCGGCGCAAGCTCAAGGTGCTGGGCACACGAAATCACCGGCTCCTTTTAGCGGCTGGCGCAGCTGCAGCGGTTGCGGCGGTCTTCCGTGCGCCCGCAACCGGAGTGCTTTTTGCACTCGAGACGCCGTTCCGCCGAGACATCGCGAAACACGCACTTATTCCAGCGTTGGTCGCTTCGGCAGCGTCGTATATCACGTTCGTTATCATTCTTGGGCCAGGTCGGCTGCTGTTCATTCAGCCGGCCGAAGTGCCACTTACCGACGAGGTCATCGGCGCTGTCGTCATCGGGTTGCTCGCTGGCCTTGCCGCCCGAGGAATCGCGGTGCTGTTCCATTTCGCTAAAGACGTCGGGAAGGTCGCGCCGGTCTCTGTGCGGCTTCCTGTTGCTGCCGTATCACTAGCGGCTGCGGTTTTGATCACCGATCAACTGGTGGATATTCCCGTCAGTCTTGGCCCCGGTGCCGAGTCCATCGTCGACATCGTGCTCGACCCAACGATTTCGGTATGGGTCATCATCGCCTTGTTCTTCATTCGCGCCGTGGCTACATCGGTTACGCTTGGCGCCGGCGGCGTCGGCGGCGTCTTCATTCCCCTCGTCGTGCAGGGGTTGTTGCTCGGGCGAATCGTCGAAGTGATTTTCGATGCGCCTTCGAACGGCCTTTATCCCGTTATCGGCCTGGCTGCTGTGCTGGGCGCCGGTTACCGCACACCGCTGGCCGCAGTAATGTTCGTAGCAGAGACAACGGGTCGCGCTGAGTTCGTGATTCCAGCCCTTCTCGCTACTGCGGTCTCGCAGTCGCTGATGGGTGAAGTTTCCGTCTCAACTGTTCAGGTCGACGAACGCGGCGGACAGCTGGAAGCACGCCTCCGCATGTCTACCGAGCAGGTCACGATCCCGTTCAAGGACCAAGTCACGGCATCTATGCGGCTGCTCGAAGTTATCGATGAGATCGATGAAACATCTGGTTTGGGGGTCATCGCAGTATGCGATGTCGAGGATGGTTCTTACATCGGGCTGCTCGTGTTGGCCGATATTGCACCGTGTCTGATGGACCACGGCATGGAAGCTGAGGTGAATCTGGTCATGCGTGACATCCCAGCAGTTACTCAAGAAACACCAGCCCTGGAAGCGGCACGTGTAATGAGTGACTACAACACTGCTGCTGTGGCTGTGCTTGATGGCGGTGGGCGTCCGGTAGGTGTTGTGACTGCTGCCTCGATTGCGGGCCTCAACGACCTGTGATCGAGCAGCCGGAAGCAGCCTCCTCGGACGCTGTGACGGCTTTGCGGAACCGCTTGGCGGTCGTGGCGTTCATCTTGAAACCGCTCTTGGCAGAGTCGAATGAGCTCAAGGTTGTGAGAGCAATGCCACTGGCGCCCTGGGTCGCGTTGCACCCGCCTTCGTCAGCGACGTAGCGGCACCGTTGTGGTGCTAGGTCCTGGCGCCAACTCGACGGGCGAGACACAGCACTTCTTTATTTAGGGTTGCTTGTTGGTTGATCATGGCAACCCTTTCGATGTCACTTGTTTCAACAGATTTGGGCCGAGCCCGGTCTTTACCCATGATCTCTCTATGAGCGTCGCTTTTGGAAGACACTGTCGACAAAGCGGGACGGTAGTTAGGTTTTGGCCATCTTGGCTGGGCGATACGGCACTAGATTGCGGCTGTGCCTGAACAGACAGCGTTACGTGTTGCCCGAGAACGTGCGTCTGAGACTGAAGCAGGTGGACATCTGCACCCTGCAGTTACGAAGGCCTTGACCGAGGCTGGCATGTTACGGCGTTGGGTCGCTGCGGAGTGTGGGGGAGAGGCCGCAACCGTCACGCAGGTACTTCGCACGATTGAGGCCACATCTCAGGCTGACGGTGCTGCCGGCTGGTGCGTCATGATCGCAAATACCACCGCCTTGACGTCGCACCGAATGCGCTCCGACTGGGCGGACACTATTTATCGAGATCCAGCTGCATGCACAGGCGGCTTCGGCATGCCTGCTGGCACGGCCACTGTTGTCGAAGGGGGGCTGGAAGTCACCGGCCAATGGGCGTGGGGGTCAGGGACCGACCACTGCAGCTGGATCGGCGGCGGGGTCCGAGTAGTGGACCAGCATGGCGAACCGGCGGTCACCAGTGATGGCGCCTTCGCTCCGTTTGTATTTTTTGAACCGACCGACGTGCAGTTGCTTGACACTTGGCATGTGTCGGGACTGAAGGGGACTGCGTCCACCGACTATGCGGTGACGAGGGCGTTCGTACCCGAGGGGCGCTGGGCCAACTTGTTAAATAATTCGCCCGTCGTTGATAGTCCACTGGGGCATTTCCCGTTCTTCGGTGCGCTCGGTGCCGGTGTCGCGGCCTGCCTGATTGGTCTGGGTGAGCGGGCGATCGAAGAGATCATTTTACTGAGCGAGAAACGTTCGACGGGATCCAAGAAGTCACTGGCCGAACGGGCGACTCTGCAAGCTGGCCTAGCCACAGCGATAGCCAACGTGCGGCAGGCCCGCAGCTACCTCTACGGCAGCACCGATGCGATTTGGGACAGGTCGGTAGCTGGTACTCCCGTTAGCGACGACGATCGGGTCGAGTTGAGACTCGCTGCTACATCTGCGGCTCAGCGCTGCGTTGAAGCTGTCGACCTGTGTTACCACGCAGCTGGAAGCAGCGCAGTTTACGAAACGAGCGCGCTGCAACGGGTCTTTCGGGACGCCCATGTCGCCATCACTCATGGCATGGTTGCCCCTCGAACCATGGAGCCACTAGGCCGGTACCTGTTCGGCCTGCCGACCAATACTGCGCAGTTCTGAAAGGCAGCTTTCTAGGGCGGTATTCCACAATGTCGATTAATCCTTGCATTGCGACTAGTTGATGATCTGGCTCGACGAATTGGGTGCTACCTATCGGTCGCAGGTCTCGGTCGAGACCTGTGGTAACTCCTAGGTGAGATGTAATCCGTTGCTGTGGAACGCCACGGGCGTGATGTGTTGGGTGCTGCGGTGACTGGTCGACCGCTGCTAGGCGAGCGGTGACCAGATCGTGCAGGTTCTGCAAACTTGGACTGTCGATAGTGCACCGCAGCGAATCCGGAGTGTGCGATGGGCGGTCGCCGAGGGACGTCGTTGGTCGAGTATTTGCGTCGTGACGTCTGAGCGTGTGAGCTAGCGCAGTGACATCGTTGCATTCCTATTTCAGTAAGTCCGGCTTCTTTAGTGTCGGTTGCATCCAGTCGGCATCACCGGTTGGATCGATCCTGCCGGTTCGCGGCCAGGGCAAAATCTTGTGCGTCAACGGCAAGTCGCTTGGGCCATTGCCGCCGGGACCGCTTAGTGCGGCGGGGCTGGTAGCTGCTGCTGTGCTGACCAGCGCAGTACCACCGACTGTTCGGATGGTGACCCGGTGAGCCTTGACCCGAGCGTAAGTCGACCAATGTGGGAAGCTGCTGAGCGTTTTCATGGGTTGACTTATATCGCTACCGAGGTGCGAGAAGAAGGCATCGCAGCTGGTCTGAAAGGGTTCTGGATGAACTACTTCGCTAGTCGAATTGCGCCTGTTGGTCCGGTCGGAGCGCTGGTGGTTGAGTCGACTTTCTTCTATTACGCCCCGACTCGTGTCCGTCGTGCAATTCCTGATGCATGGAGCTTGGCTACGCCCGCCGACATAATCGCTGCACGTTACCGAGGAATGGACCGGGCACTCCGCGCCACATATAGCGATATTGCGGCTCCGGTGTTTGCCGAAGGGGCAGCCCTAGTTCGAGCAGCACTCCAGGGTTGCGACCCGATTGGGCGACTGCTCTACTCCGGGTGGGCCTCGCTCGGTTGGCCCGACGAACCACACATGGCTTTGTGGCATGGGTGCACCTTGTTGCGGGAGTACCGAAGTGGAAACCATCTGATTGCCGTGTGCGCCGAAGGGCTCGATGGCATCGAGTCGATCGTGTCTCACGTAGCTGTTGGGGGCGCGCCTCGCAACTGGATTCGTGACGAAGCTGGATGGACAACGGAAGATGAAGCCGGCGCTGTCATCCGACTACAAGCCAGAGGCTGGCTCGATGAGCAAGGTACTGCGACGTCGGAGTGTCATGCAGGGCGCGGTCGGATCGAAGCGATGACCGATGCACTGGACTTCCCGTTGTGGGAGCGACTTGGTGAGCAGAGCGGTCAACGATTGTTCGACCTGCTTTCTGAGCTGGTAGCGGGACTGCCACCAGATGATCAGCTGGACTGGGAACAGATCTACAAAAACTGATCGAGCTGTCAATGAACCGGTGGTGTCGACATGTTGAGACCGCAACCCAAGGCTTTGACGAACCAACATGTGGCACTTATTCACCGGCCTTGCGGCTAGGAGGCCAAGAGTCTCTTCGGCGCCTAAAAGGTAGCGACTAGTGAGCCGAAGTCCCTCGAAAACCTCGATGTTGCAGGCGGCGGACTCAGTCGCGACCGAAGCGCATTGGGATTACCTTGCGGCGTGGCTGCATGGTTAAGGGTCCGCATGGTTAGTGGTCGGCACAGTTGCTCAGTCAAGACTGGCTAAAGGGGGAGATCCCGGTCGGTTACGCGCTGCGAGTGGCACCCAGACCTAGATAGGCCCGCCGACTGAGCCTTCGTGAGCGGTGCATGGGCAGCGGTAGTGGGAATATGGCCAGGACATGAGACCCGGCTGCTGGCGCTGAGCGGCTAGAAAGTCAGTATGACGACCCTCACTTCATCAGACGGACACACGCTCGATGCCTACGAAGTCCACCCCGATGGAGCTACTGCTTCGATCGTGGTGATCCAAGAGATCTTTGGCGTGAATACACATATTCGGTCCGTTGTCGACGGCTACGCCGCACGGGGATACCACGTGATCGCGCCCGCCATGTTCGATCGGATCGAACGCGGTGTCGAACTCGGCTACTCCGCCGAGGGCGTCGACGTTGGCCGCGGTCTCGCTGGTCAACTCGACATGGAACAGTCCATGCTCGACGTGGCTGCAGCGATCGCACACGTTGCGGGCACCGGCCCGGTGGGGATCGTCGGCTACTGCTACGGCGGAAGCGTCGCATGGCTCGCTGCTGGTGTTACACCGGTCGCCGCTGCTGTTGGCTACTACGGTGGGGCTATTCACGCCAACCGTGAGAAGGCCCCGGCCGTGCCTGTCATGCTGCACTTCGGGGCACTTGACGCTCACATTCCGCTCCAGGGCGTTCGCGAGGTCGGTGCGATGTATCCCGACGTCGAGATCCATATCTATGACGATGCCGATCATGGCTTCAATTGTGATGTGCGAGCGTCGAGCCATCCAGATTCAGCAGCCGTGGCGCTAGAACGCACCTTGATGTTCTTCCGAGAAAACGGAGTCGAGTAGAGCTTTCTGATCGCTACTGGTATGAATAAGGATGTCTGAAAAGAACTCGTTGAAGTGGGGTCGCCAGATGGCGGCCATTCCTGGCCCGTCGATAATCCCTGACCGGGTTCTTGCTGCGTTTTCGCAGCCCATGCCCGATCTCTATGAGGGGCCGTTGGTCGAAGAACAGGCAATCGTTCGCGAACGCTTGCCCAGCATTGCTAAAACCGAGGGTGAGTGTTTCATCATCACCGGCAACGGTCACGCTGGCTGGCAGATGGCCACGTCGAACACGCTGGCGGCGGGTGACAAGGTCCTTGTCGCAGAGGCAGGCAGGTTCGCCACGATTTGGGGTATCTACACATCGGTGTCCGATGTCGAAGTGGAACTGCTTGAAGGCAACGACCGCGAACCAGTCGACCCGGCCGCACTCGAAGCTCGGCTAACCGAAGACACCGGACATGAGATCAAAGCCGTACTGGTCGCGCATGTCGACACAGCCAGTTCGGTGCGCAACGACATCCCTGCGCTGCGACGGGCTATGGACGCTGCTGGACATCCGGCGTTACTGATGGTCGACTGCATCGCTTCCATGGGATGCGAAGAGTTCCGGATGGACGAGTGGGGCGTCGACATCGCCCTCGCTGGTTGCCAAAAAGGTCTGATGGTTCCCCCTGGTATCTCATTTGTGTGGGCGAGCGATAAGGCACTGGCGGCCCATGCACGGGCAGACCGGCGGGTTGGTTACTTCGACTGGGACGCTCGTCTCGATGGCTCCAACATGTACAGCTACTACGCTGGCACGCCGCCGATTCCGCATTTGCGTGGACTGCTTGAAGCCATGAAAATCATAGAAGAAGAGGGTGGCCTTGAGGCCACCTGGAGGCGCCATGAAATCCTGGCATCCGGGGTGAAGGCTGCGGTCGAGGCATGGTCAGCTCCTGGCGGGATCGAGTTCAATATTCTTGATTCTGATAGCCGCTCAAACTGCGTAACTACGGTCCTCACTGGCGGCCTAGACCCGTCCGAACTCCGCTCCTTGTGCGAAAAGCAGGCTGGCCTGGTCCTCGGCTTGGGGATCGCTGGCATCGATGGTTTCCGCCTCGCTCATATGGGCCATCTCAATCCCCCCATGATCTTGGGTGCTATCGGCACAATCGAGGCTGCGTTGCATTCACTGGGTTCGCCAATGGGCAGTTCAGGTGTCGCCGCTGCAGCCGCCGCAATCGGGCCTCATCTCTAGCGCACAGTTCATCAATGCTTGGTCAGTAGCGTCGAGGGTTGAGTGTGCGTCGAGTCCAGGGGCCTAGACGTGATGGCCTTTTCAGCCTTTGAAATAACGTGATATTTGCAGCCTGCCCGTGGGGTGAGTAGAACTGCAGCAGACGGAAACGACCAGAGAGGCCATCGGTGTTTGAATACGAACGGCTCCATGCTGACTTTGGCGCACGGATCAACGGCGTTGATCTTGCATCTGAGCTCAGTGCCGATGAGATCATCGAACTGCGAGCTGCAATCGACGAGTATTCGGTGCTGCACTTCCCGGGCCAAGCCATGTCGGACGAAGCGCAGCTGGCGTTGACTCGACAGCTTGGTGAACCAGAAGAGAGTCATGGTGTCTTTGGGCGGACAGGTGAGATCGAGTACATCGGCACGATCGGCAATGTCGTCGACGGTGAAACCAAACGTGACGAGGCAGATCCGCAGACGCTCAGTCAGAAGGGCAACAACCTCTGGCACTCAGACTCGTCTTTTCGGCAGGTGCCGTCCTTCGTGTCGATCCTGCATGCTTATGAGGTGCCAGGCGAAGGGGGCGAGACCGAATTTGTCAGCCAACGGGCGGCCTATGGCCGGCTCGATGACGACGTCAAGACCCAGATCGATGATCTGCATGTGCTGCACGATTACGTGTTTAGCCGGACCAAGGTCGCTCCGGTGCACGACAACCATGCAGCCTCGTTGCCGCCGATTGAGCACAAGCTGGTTCGCTCCAACCCGAATACCGGAGTAAAGAACTTCTACGTCGGCTCTCATGCCCGGTCGATCATCGGTTGGTCAGGCATCAACAGTCGCCGTCTGATAGACCAGCTCAACGAAGAGGCAACCGTTCCGGAGGCCCAGTATTCACATCGTTTCAGCGAAGGCGACACCGTTTTTTGGGACAACCGGTGTGTGCTTCACCGTGGTGCTGGTTACGACGCCGATCGCTGGCGACGCTTCATGCGCCAGAGTCGGGTCCGTGGCGCAGGTCGAACCCTCGACGGAGCCTGAACCACAGATACGAATAATGCGCACCGGCATTGCTGCCATCGGGAACGGACTGTTCGAGTCACAACGACGAGGCTCGTCTGACCCGTCGTCAGGACCACAGCGCCGCATGGGCGCAGGTAACCGGACGTGCCATTGGTGGCTATCGCGAACTTGAGCGCCAATCTGGAATCGAGTTTTTTTCACGATGTTGGCTGTCTCATCGCTGCCCGCCCAGGAGCAGACGGAGTCAGCGCCGATCCGGTTGTGGGCATGGATGAGATTGGTGTTGACCACACGCTGTATCGGCCTGGAGATCGATCCTGGCAAGACAGGTGGCCGAGTCCGTCGCTCCCGCACTCGCACTATGTGGCTCATGAACCGGCACCTGCGGGCTGCCTGCGGCCGAAGCGCTTGATCCAGACACAGAATGTGTTGGCTAGCAAGGCGGGAGCAAAGCAGGTCCTCGTTGCTGCTGGGGGATTCGCTAACTTCAACAATTTGTTGCCGAGTTGTCTCGATATGACAATCAAGTCAGAAGTGATAGTCCTGGGCGAGGTGCCGTCAGCTACTGCCACTCAGCGGAGTCGGTATCCGACCGTGAAGTACATGATCGACCCCGGCGAACTCCAGAGCATATGCATGGTGCCTCCGGTGTGCTATCCCGACGGGCGCTTCTACATGAAAATGGGTGCGAACACGACACGAGACCTGTTCCTGACCCGACTCGCAGACGTTCAGCGATGGTTTAGGGCCGACACCGATCTCGACTTCCTGCCGATGTTTGAGCTGCATCTGCGCTCGTTGTGGCCCGATGTCGACTTTCTGTCGGTACGCACCGAACCATGCATCATCACAAGGACACCAACCGGCTTTCCAATCATCGAGCGTGTTGTCGAGGGGCTATTCGTTGCGACGGCAGGAAATGTCGCAGGCGCAAAAGGCAGCGATATTTGGGGAGAACGGGCCGCCGACCTGATCGAATCAAGCGGATAGCCAGCGTGTTTTAGAAACCGGGCGGGCGTTTTTCGACAAGTGCCTTGACCCCTTGACTGTATTCCGGGGTGCTCATCATCTCGTTAAGTAGCCGGATGGACTCGCTGATCGAGTCGCCGACTGGACGATGCATATCGAGATAGATCTGGCGGCGCGTCTCTTGAAGCGAGGTTGGGGCCACAGAGCTTGCCAGGTTTTCGGCATAGGCGAGCACTCGCGGCAGTAACTCGTCTTCGGGGAGGACCTCGTTTAGGAAGCCGAGTTCAAGGGCCTCGTCGGCCAGGAACACACGTGATGACAACAGGATTTCCATGGCCCGAGTAACGCCCATGATCTTGGGCAGTATCCAGGACAGGCCGTATTCTGCAGGCAAGCCGAGCTTGCCATGTGCGGTGGTGAACTTCGTTCCTTCGGCGGCGAAGCGCAGGTCGCAGAACGACACTAATGCCAGACCAATGCCGGCGGCGGCTCCATGGACCGCTGCGATGATGGGCTTACTCAGGCCGAAGTGGGCAGCGAACGGCTGGTCGAAATCAGGGTGCAAACCGTAACCCGGCGTGGCTTGCTCATCGGTCAGGCCACGGTCGTAGCCACCCCGCTCGACATGTCCTTCAAGCGCTTGGCTATCGCCCCCGACGCTGAACCGTTTGCCCGCACCGTTGACGACGATGACACGAACAGTCGCGTCGTCTTCGGCTTGTTGCAGACACCAGCGGTATTCGGTGTCCATGCGCCCGGTCCAGGCGTTGCCGCGGTCTGGTCGGTTCAACGTGATGAGCCCGACGCGATTGCGCACTTCGTAGGCCGTTGCCTTGAGTTCCATAGGTACTTGTCTAGGGGAGACGGCCCACATGCGCCAAGGCCAGACGAATGAGGCGATCATGGCCACCAGTCATCTCGGCGATAACTCCGGTACTCACGGCCTCCTCTGGTGAGTACCACGCCATGTCGAGCGCTTCTTGTGTCGGCTCACAGTCGCCCTCGATGGGCACCACATAGGCCATGCTCACCGCATGATGGCGAGGATCATAGAAACCCGAACGGTCTGGGTCGGGGAAGTACTCGACGATGGTGAACGGGCTTGGGTTTGGCGGAACCCTTGGAAGCGCCAGCTCTCCCAGGTCTTTCTCGCAGTGGCGCACCAATGCTTCGCGGAGTAGTTCGCCAAACAAGACTCGTCCAGAAACCACCATGCGGCTGAGCGTCCCGTCAGCTGCCTGACGCAACAACATGCCGATTTCGGTGACCTGACCCAGGCTGTTAACTCGGACCGGTACCGCATCGACATACACGATGGGGACTCGGGCACGCGTCGACTGGAGGTCCTGGTTGGATAGCCAACCGTGGGCCGTTTCGGTGTCTAGGCCGTTCTCGGTCTCGCTAGTGACGTCGCTCATACATGCAATTCTCGCACCTGGGCCACAGCACTTCGAGGACCAAACACTGCTGGTGAGGCGCTACTAAGTTCGGATCATGATCGCGAAGCGATTCACGCAGACGGCGGACCAGGGCGATGCCGACGGCATGGTCAGCGGTCCGGGCCCCCAGTTCTGGCTGTGAGATCGACCGAGCGAGTCGAACTCGGTGCCATGTGGACAACACGTGGCGAACTGGTGAACATCGGCGGGTGGCCGGAGGCCACGGCCGCAAAGCCAGCACCGGACCAGTTTGACGAAGTGGACCACTTGGCACTCCGGCCGCTCCTAAGGCGGCGCAGCGGACCGTTATGTCACAAACGGCTTCAGCAGAAAGGATGGTCTCATGTGCCCGGTGACCAGCCCGGAGGTAGTTGGTCTGGGCAAGCCACAGTCAACCTTAAGATTTGGTCAAGCTGGGGGATTACTCTTTGGTTCATGACAACGATCGTGACCACGACTGGCACCGGAACACCGATACCTAATCCCGATCGGGCCGGGGCAGGAACTCACGTGCAGTGTGGCGATGTTCGCATGCAGTTCGACGCAGGCAGAATGACGCTGAACCGCTTGGCCCAGATGGGAACCAACGTCTCTGAGCTATCGGCAATTTTCCTGACCCATTATCACAGCGATCATGTGGTGGGTCTTACCGATCTCTTGCTGACTCATTGGGTGATGGACGGTCAGGATGACTGGCCGGCGGTTCCTGTCGTGGCGCCGAATGGGCATACGACCGAATTTTTGGACCGTATGTTCTCAATCTGGGACAACGACCTGGCGGTCCGGTCCCTGCACAACGGGCGCGCTGCAGAGCCCAAAGCGCTGACTGTCGGCTTCGATGTGCCCGACACCCCTGCCGAGGTGTGGGCGAGCGGCGATGTTCACGTGTTTGCGGGTCAGGTGCGCCATGAGCCGGTCGAACGGGCGGTGGGCTATCGGGTCGAGACGCCTGATGGCGTGATAGTCGTCTCCGGCGACACCAAGGTGTGCGATGAGATGGCCCAGCTATCGCAGGGGGCCGACATCGTGGTCTACGAAGCCATGCGTTTTGACCGCATTATGGAACGGCCGCCACACATGCGTTACATCATGGATTATCACGCGGACACTCGAGAGATTGGACGCCAGGCAAAGCAGCTTGAGATCCCAACACTCATGCTTACCCATCTCATCCCAGCTCCAGGTAATGACGGTGAGAAGCAGTCGTTCGTCAACGACGTCCGCGAAGGAGGCTACGAGGGAGAGGTCATTGTGTGTGATGACCTGAGCTCGGTGACGCTCGGTGTCTAATGCCATGTCTGGTTTTTTCAGGAGAATGATCGAGCGAGAGATCTGTGTCCTTCTTGACGGTGCAGCAATCTCCATTTTTGGTTCGGAATTGAGGTTTCGAGAACAGGCCGAGGGCGAAGGCCGCCCTTGAAATTGCGCTATAAATTATGGGACAGGACACGAGGAGAGATCAATGGCGCATATCGACCCGCTCGCTCGCGAAGACCTTGCCGAGTTGGAACCCGGCTTCGAGTTGGTGGAACAGATAATGGGATTCGTGCCCAACTCCATGCTCACCATGGCCCGGGTGCCAGGGTTACTGCCTGCCTTCCAAGGTTTAGGGGCTGTCGTACTTGCCAACCCAATCATTGCTCGGGACCTGGCTCAGATGGTTGCCATGATGTCTAGCGTGGGTTCTGGGTGCCGTTACTGTCAGGCACATACTGGCCACACAGCCGAACGTATGGGCGTGTCGCCCGAGAAGCTTGAGGCGATCTGGACCTTTGAGACCAGCGAACACTTCAGTGAAGCTGAACGGGCTGCGCTACGGATCGCCTTCCACTCAAGCCAGCAACCGAACGCAGCGACACCAACCGACTTCGATGCAGCCCGCGAGTACTACAGCGATGACGAGATAGCAGCCATCGTCGCGGTGTGTTCCTTCTTCGGCTATTTGAACCGGTGGAACGACACCATGGCGACAACGCTCGAAGACAGCCCCCGGCACTTCGGCGAAACTGTCATTGCTAGCAACGGTTGGAGTGGCGACCGTCATAGTGACTAAACCCAACTGCTGTGCGTGTTGCAGCGAGTTGCTGGGACGGTAGACGCATGGAGCTTGGGCAGCGCTTCGCGAAGAACTACGTCGCCTCGCCAAGCCAAGCCAAGCCACGTCATGTCATGCCATGCCATGCCACGGTGCGGTGCCCGACCAAACCTAGAGCTGGACGTAGTCGTATTCAACCGGCTTTTGATGAATGCCGCGTGATGGGGGAGCGACCCAGCCAGCCATTTCCCCAAGCTTGGTGACGCCGACCATTAAGGACTTGACGTAGGCGCGGTCGGCGTCGGTTGGCAGCCAACGGCCGACGTTCCCGCTCCACTCGCTCTTGCTTATCGATTGACCGGTCGGCGAGATGTAGGCATCACGAAAGGTCCCGACCTGGCGGTGAAAGCCGGCGTGAGGGAGTGTGAACGTGACATCTACGCCAGCGTCAGCGGTGGCGCGGTTCCAGCGATCCAAGCCTTTCTGACAGTCTTCGGCGTAGTCATCGCGCAGCGTTTCGTTGAGGGCTGCCAATTGGGTGACTTCCCGCAGACCTACACCGTTCTCGTCGAAATGAGGCACGTTGCGATAGACGGTCTTGAGTTGGTGATCGTCGTTGCGTCGTTCTTCTTGAAAGCGACCCTTGATGCCGGCGCCAAAGTAGTTCGCCGCATTCGTCGAGGTCTCGGATCCGAAGAGATCGAGCGAAACCGAGTAGTGGAAGTTGATGTACTTTTGCAGCAGTCCGAGGTTGAGGCCACCCAAGGGCTGCACATCATCGGTGTCGTGTTCACGCATGAGATCGAGCGTGCGTTGTACGACTCGGCCGACGCCAGTTGCGCCCACGAACATGTGGTAGGCCTCTTCCTTCAGCATGAAGTCGCAGGTCCGCGATAGCGGGTCAAAGGCGGACTCGCGCAGCGAAGCAAGTTGGTATTTGCCGTCGCGGTCGGTGAAGTAGGTGAACATGAAGAACGAGAGCCAGTCGGGCGTCTCTTCGTTGAAAGCACCCAGGATGCGGGGGTTGTCCTCGTCGCCGGAGTGGCGCATGAGCATTTCGTCGGCGTCGTCACGGCCTTCGCGGCCGAAGTAGCGATGCAGGAGGTAGACCATGGCCCACAGGTGTCGGCCCTCTTCGACGTTCACTTGAAATAGATTGCGCATGTCGTACAACGACGGTGCAGTCAGGCTCAGGTGTCGCTGTTGCTCGACCGAAGCTGGCTCGGTGTCGCCCTGGACAACGATCAGGCGGCGCAGGTCCGATCGGTACTCGCCCGGGACTTCTTGCCAGGCGTCTTCACCCTTGTGGTCACCGAATGCAATCTTGCGATTTGGTTCTTGATCAGCCAGGAAGATGCCCCACCGGTAGTCGGGCATCTCGACGTGGTCAAAGTTTGCCCAACCCTCTTGCCCGACGCTAATTGCGGTTCGCAGGAACACGGGGTTGCGCTGAAACGCAGACGGACCCATGTCTTCCCACCACCGGATGAATTTAGGTTGCCAACCTTCGAGTGCCCGCTGCAGGCGACGGTCGTCGGCCAGGCCGACGTTGTTTGGGATCTTGGCGTTGATGTCGACAACAGTCATGGTTCATACTCTCCGGTTATCGAATGAGGGGCGGGACCCAGTGCCAAAGCGTTGCAACGCTCCTTGGGGGCCCACTGCGTTCGGGCGTTGGAAGATCCAGTTCTGCCAGGCCGATAGCCGAGAGAAGATCTTGGTTTCCATGGTCTCGGGCCCGACAAAGCGATAGTTCGCTTCCATAGCTGTCAGAGCGTCGGGCGAGAAGCTGTTGCGCTCTTCATAGGTCAGTCGTAGCTCGTCGTGCCAATCAAGATCATCGGGCGTAAACGTGACGAGTTCGACGGCCATTGAGGCCGCGGCATCAAGGGCGATGCCGCTCGCGTCGAGCGCTGCTTTCAGAGCATCAGGTCGTTGCCAAAATCGAGTCTCTAATCGGGTGAGCCCGTTGCTCATGGGGAACATTCGGTTCGCTGCGGTTAGCTGAATAGTGGCGGCAGGAGGTGGGTCGTCATCGTCTTCCCATGTTCCTTCGAGCATGAAGCTGCGGTCTGCGACGAGTAGTAATTCGGCCAGGATCCCGCAGAAGCAGCTGCCAGGCTCGACTGCGGTGATCAGCGTTCGTGCGGATACGTCGAGGCGCTTCAAGACTCGTGTCCAGAACAGGTGGACTTCGCGGACGAGCCAATGGTCCGGGTCAGCGTTCATCACCGCTTCGGCCTGAGCAACGGCGTCGGTGTCACCGGTGGTGGTGAACACCCACGTGCCAATTGATGTTTCGTTGAATCGCAAATGGAGGATGGCATCGTCGAGCTCACGTGCGGTGCGGAGAAGCCAGCTCTGGTCGCCCGCTGCCGCCAGCGAGGCGCCATCGCCGGGTTGCACGTGGCGGGGGGCCGCTATCGAGATCGTCGCCGTACCGAGACCGCGGTCAATTTCAACCGTGACGTTGCTGTAACCAATGTGCTGACCGCTGCTGGTGCGCTCAAGCGGCGTCAGCGCCACACCTGGCGTGTTCGTCTCTACGTCGGGGCGGTCAGAGGTGTGGGCTCGGGCCGTAGTCCGGGATGTGATCAGTTCGCCGAATATGCTGGCAGGAGCGATGTAGTCCACCAGGTTCCAGTCGAGCGCAGTTTGCCCGCGAACGCCCTCGGAGCGAGTGGCGAACGCGTCGGCCAGATCCCGGCGGACATGTCGTTTTTCGACAAGACGTGTCAGTCCGCCGGTGCCGGGTAGCACGGCTAGCAACGGGATCTCGGGTAGCGACACTGCTGAAGACCGGTCATCGATTAACAGAATTTCGTCGCAGGCCAAGGCCAGCTCGTAGCCGCCTCCGGCAGCGGTTCCGTTGACAGCTGCAAGCCATATTTGTTGCGAGTTAGAGGTGGCGTCTTCGATGCTGTTACGAGTCTCGTTTGTGAACTTGCAGAAGTTGACCTTGTGTTCGTGGGTGGCCCCAGCCAGCATCTGGATGTTTGCGCCAGCGCAGAAGATCTTGTCGAGCCCGCCAGTCAGCACTGCAACTTTTACGCTCGGATGTTCAAAACGCAGCCGTTGCACAACGTCGTGCAGTTCAATGTCGACACCCAGGTCATAGGAGTTCGTCTTTAGCTCGTAGTCATCGCGCAGGCCGGCCGCAGGGTCAACGCTCATGGTTAGCGTCGCGATCTCTCCATCGACATCGAGTGTCCAGTGGTGATACTTGCTGGGTTCGGTTGCGAAGTCGATCATCACTGGTTCTCTCGATGCCTGGCTGTCTTGTTATACTACAACTTTCAGGTGACCCTCAAGTCAGGTGTAGAATATCATTTTCGACCACGAACAGCTGCTTGGCACCAATCGTGATGGCTCTATGGCTAAAGATTCGAGTCGCGCACTTCTGTTGACGTTGTTGGGGGAGTTCGTATTGCCGACTGGGGGCAGCGCATGGACCAAAACCATCGTCGCCTCAGCAGAGACGCTCGGTATACGGGATAAAGCGGCCAGGCAGGCCTTGGCTCGGATGAATGACCGAGGCTGGCTGGAACGCGTCAAGGTTGGGCGACAGACTCGATGGTCCTTGTCCCAGCGTGCTCGCGGTGTGCTCGAATCTGGGGCCGAGCGAATCTATACGTTCGGAACACATGCCGAGTCATGGGATGGTCGATGGGTGGTTCTTCTGGCCAGCGTGCCAGAACGAAACCGACACTTGCGGTACCGCATGGCGAGCAGCCTTCGTTGGGCTGGCTTCGGCACGCTTGGCAACGGCACCTGGATTTCGCCATGGTTGGACCACGAGGTGGTTGCGGCTGATCTACTCAAGGATCTGGGCGTCCAGGCGGTGTCATTCCGGGCGGAGGTTGGCGAAATTGGATCGCCGACTGACTTGGTTACTCAAGCGTGGGACCTGCCGGCGTTGCGGGAGGCCTATGTCGACTTTCTCGCAGACGTTGAACGTCTGGACCGGCAAGGCAACGTCGGGCTAACAGCCGTTGCTGGACTCGCAGGGCTCGTGCACCGGTGGCGCAGGTTCCCGCTGATTGACCCCGACCTGCCGGCTGCGCTCTTACCGCTGGACTGGCCCGGGACCGAGGCAGCGCAGCGTTTCGGTGAGTTGCGCTCCGTTCTAAGTTTGCCTGCGCTGCAATGGTGGGAGTCAACCGACGCTGGGTGGCGGTCTCAGTACTAAGTTCAAGACGTGAAGCTCTTCTCGCACAAGAAGCGGCCGGTGCACCTGGGACCGTTCCCTCTGGAAAAGCTGCCGCGTCTATCTGATCCTGAGGCGCCGCCTGCAGGGTTTCAGGGAGCGCGGGCTGCCCGCCCTGTCGAACAGCATGTCGCCGGGCCGCTGAATGTGGGGCCTGCATTCGATCGTTATGTCGAACTGCTGAACGCTCAACTGGATGGACCAGTCGCCCCGATGGCGCCACTGTCTGATGATCCGGCCGAGCGCTCTAACAACCTAAAGGCGGGTTGTTATTTCCTTGATGCCGACATGGTGGGGACCGGCCTGATCCCCGGGGATGTGTGGGAGAGAGGCGCATCGGACCATCATCGTTATGCCGTGGTGATCCTCGTCGGGTTCAGTCGAAAGCTTAAAGGCCCCCAACCTGGAGATGCGTGGATCGATGGCACTCGTCAAGCTGCATCGGATCTGCGTGCCACCGAACTCGCTGTTATTACCGCTGACTACGTCCGCAACTTGGGATTTGCTGCCACGGCGCACACGCCGTTGTCGACAGAACTCAACATCGATCGGGTGGCGTTGCAGGTAGGGCTCGTTGAGATCGACGGCGGTAGCTTGCGAGCGCCATTTCTCCGGGCAGGTTTTGCGTTATCTGTGGTGAGTACTGACATGGAGCTAGCGCCTGATGCGCCACTGGCTAGACGATCAATCGCCGAAAGGGTCCGGACTACAAACGGTCCGTCCTGGTTCTTTGGGCGCGGCGGTGTCCGAGGCGGTCTTCGACGGCTGAATGGCGACCATCGGCCGTTACACATGGGCCGATATCCCATGGAGAAGGTAAAGCGGGTCGACGAGTCAACCACGTTGATTATCGAAGATGAAGTTCCGCGGGTGCCGGTGCGTGGAGGCGGGTTCCCTCGAGCTGCGAATGGCGACATGGGGCCGAAGTTTCAAGCAGACGTCAAAGTGTTCGCGTACAAAACGCCACAGGCGCAGAGCTACCGCCAACAGATCGGCGAGATGGTGCCGTTTCAAGACGGTCCCGTTGCTGCCGTGGTCCATCCCAGCACCATCGATCCTAGTATCAACACCGATGACCTGAAGGCGCTGGCCCAGCACCTTGGTGGCGACATGGTCGGTGTGTGCAAGGTGCCCAACTACGCCTGGTACTCACACAAGGGTGATGGCACCGAGATCGATCCCTACCACGAGAATGCAATTGTCATTCTGCTTGACCAGGGTTATGAGACGATGGAGGGCGCCAGCGGTGACGACTGGGTAAGCGGTGCACAATCCATGCGGGCCTACATGCGAGGTGCCCAAATCGCCGGTGTTATGGCCGAACACATTCGGTCGCTCGGCTGGAGCGCCCGAAGTCAGACCAACCGAGACAGCGATGTATTGCACATACCGCTTGTGTTGCATGCTGGACTCGGTGAGCTCAGCCGTATTGGCGAACTGGTGTTGAACCCATTCGTAGGACCCAGGTTCAAGTCGGTTGTGGTGACGACCGACATGCCGATTGTCGCTGACAAACATGTTGATTTCGGCTTGCAAGACTTCTGTTCGAAGTGCACCAAGTGCGCTCGTGAATGTCCGTGCGGAGCCATCTCATTTGGCGACAAGATAATGTTCAACGGCGCTGAAATGTGGAAACCCGACGTCGAGAAGTGCACCAAATACCGCCTGGGTAATCAGAAGGGCGCAGCCTGCGGCCGCTGCATGAAGACATGTCCCTTCAACATCGAAGGCGTTTTGGCCGAACGGGCTGTGCTGTGGGCTGCCATACGACTTCCCTTCACCCGGTCATTCATTGCAAAGCTCGACGACCGAGTAGGCAACGGCGCTATCAACGTAGTCAAGAAATGGTGGTGGGATCTCGAATGGCAGGATGGACGCACCATAGAACCGGCCAAGGGAACGAACGCCCGTGGCCTCGACCTAAACGGCGGAAGAATCGCCAGCAAACAAAAGATCGCCCTGTATCCAGCCCACGTGCTCCCGTCGGGCGACGCCATAGGAGTGCCCGTCAAGCTGACCCGGAAGGAAGCCGTCGCTCGGGGCCAAGTAGCCGAATCGCCAGGGGCCGCTCGAACCCGAGTCGGGCGATGAAATAGAACGCCCGAACGAGTCTCGACCTTTCTTAGATGCAACATCGTGAATGAGACCTTGATCGACGCGACCAGGTTTTCCTAGCGTATGTCCAGTGCCAGCACCGCAGGTGATAACGCAGTCATACAGAAGGTTGCCGAGATCCGGCCGAGCGTTGGTCTTGACGAAACACGATGCTGACGGCCGATACACCGCATCACACCAAGTATCGCAAGATCGTTTCGCGAGCTTCCCGGCTCGGCGCACCGCTGATCTCGAAGACAAAATACGCGAGGTCGCTGTGGAACCTATCGGAGTGTTCCTTGAGAAAGGAAGCACCGATTGTCACGCTGGCTCTGCAGCGTCGTTCCCAGTGAAATTCATCCACTTCGCTCTGAACATGGCACCCGAGACAGAGGATTGCATCAAGGTCTGGTCCGACGCAGCCGTTGCGGCATCTGGTGCCAACATCATCGACGAGCGCTGTCTCGAGGCGGCTCGTGAACAGTCCGAACGTCAGAAGTGCGTCTTCTCAGAATATGAGAACCGCCTAGTTGAGCCCCAGGATGACATTTTGTCTGCTCTCGCCCATGCCTACTTCGATGATCCGCGTACTCCGGAGGACGAGACTCACGAAGTTGAGTTCGTCGAATATGTGGGTGCTCATTATCGGTGACAGCGAGGCCCATTTCGGGTCCACAGGGCATCGGCAGTTCAGCGCTTCAGGACTGGTGACAATCGTTCGCTGCTTCTCGTAGCCTCGTTCCGGGCGTAGAACTTGAGATAGGCGCGTAACACGGCGGCTAGCGATGCGCTGGCTTCGAGTGTTCGTATCGGGTCCGTCACAGAAGGACGCCAGGGATCTGGCGCAACGCTGGACCCGTGGCGTACGGGTTGGGTTGGTGACAACGGTGGGGCAACTCCGGCCACGTAACCTGATCTGCATGAGTGAGTGGAAGAAGCTTGGGCCGATCGTGCTGTGCCAGATCCATACGGATCGCATGATTCATGAGGGTGTCTACCGAGATGAGCTCTTGACCGAGGTTGACTCGTTGTGGCTGAGCCCTGACGGGGTGGTTGGCCTGGCCGATGGACGAGCGATCTTGCACGCGCATCACCGGCTCCATCCGACCCGAATGACTGGCACGACAGAGAAGCACCGTGCCTATCTTCCGCATCGGCTTTTATCGTTTGGTTTCACCAGCCACTACAAGGCCATGGCCGAGCGCTTCGGGGCCGCAGCCCTTGGTTGCGCGGCCGAGGACATCATCGTTGAGTATGACCACCAGGTTTCGCTGGCTGAGGTGGCCGCTGGCGTGCAAATTCGCCGACTTGGCCGGATTATCGGGTTGCTCGATGCCGAGGTTGCCACGCCATGCGTGCCGTTCACCAGATATCTACTGGGTGATCAACGCACACTCGAAGACAGGGTTGCTGCGCATCGTGCGTTCTTGGACGATGGCATGCGCGGTTTCATCGTTGGACTGGCCGATCACACAGAACCCGTGGACGTCGCTGTGGGTGACGAGTTCTGGATTCGGGTTTGACCCACACTTCGCCAGCGTTGCTCGGGCTGGACATTGGCACAACCGGGATCAAGGTGGTTGCATTCTCGCCAGGTGGCGAGGAACTGGCTAAGGCCATCGAACCAACGCCCACTCGCCGTCATGCGAACGGGCATACGGACTATGACCCAGCTGAGCTTTGGGCCCTTTGCTGCTCGGCGCTGAGCGCCGTGGCACACCAGCTTGGTGAGCAACAGGTTCAGCCCGTCGCACTCGGCTGCACGTCCATGGCCGAGGCAGGTGTGCTCCTCGACGCAGACTTGCAGCCCGTCTATCCAATCATCCCTTGGTTCGATTACCGAACTGAACCGCAGATCGACTGGTGGCGTCAACATGTCGGCTTTAGCGCAACTGCAGCTATCTGCGGCGTCGTCCCTCATCCGATGTTCGGCATGCCGAAGCTCATGTGGATACGTGACAACGAGCCAGAGGCCTATGCCCGTGGCCGTCACTGGCTGAACATTGGCGACTATGCAGAGTTCCGCCTTTGTGGCGAGGTCTCGACAGACTTCTCGCTTGCGTCGCGAACGTTGGTGTTGGATCTGAGCAACCAATGCTGGTCAAACGAACTGATCAGCAGGATTGGTATCCGCAGAAACCTGCTTTCCGAACTCGTTTCTGCGGGGACCATGATCGGGCGGCTGCACGACGAAGTCGCCACAGATACAGGGTTGCCTCGGAACCTGCCCATCGTGCGTGGGGGCCAAGATCATGTCTGCGCAGCGTTGGCAATGGGGGTGTCAGAACCGGGTGTCATCCTCGATTCAATCGGCACCGCTGAAGCATTCTTCCTCGCTCGGACCGCGCCAGACATGTCGGGGCGGCTGTGGCCAGACGAACTCAATCAGGGTGTTCATGTCGTGCCTGGCCTGACTTATGTGATGACCGGCACAGGTGACGGTGCTGGTCGGATCGACGCACATCGGGCCAAAGTCGGCCTGGACTTCGTTGGCTACTTGGCAGCTGCTGAGTGTCCTGGTCCAGAACAAGACATGATCGAATCGCTTGCCGTTGACGGCCAGGCATTGTTCGAGAAGATGGTGTGGGCGGCGGGTCTGGAACGCTCACGCTGCGTGACACACATAGCCACCGGTGGCGGCACTCGCATCCCTCGGCTCATGAAACGCAAGCGGTTGATTGGGGGCCGGAGAATACAGGTGCCATCGGTCGCCGAAGCTACATGCCTAGGCGCAGCGTTGTTAGCTGGTGCTGGTGTCGGGATATACAGCTCGATCGCGGCATCAGCGGCAGAGATGAACTCCCACTAGTCTGACGCCGAATCGAGGGGCAGGTATGGCAGAACTTCTTACAGCAATCGAACAGGTCACGGCTCGGTGGGTTGCAGAAGCAACGGGTTTGGCTGTGACCAGCGTCGAGCACGAGATCATCGGCGTGGGTATTGGGGTCAGTAGTGCTGTGTACAGGCTGAGGCTGCAAGGGGACGGCGTTCCCGAGACCCTGGTGTTGAAGCTTCAGGCGCTCGATGAAGCAGCGGTCTTCACGTGCACGATGTTGCGGATGTACACACGTGAGGTCAAGTTCTTCGAAGAGATCGCTGCACAGTCACCAATTCGCGTTCCGAAGGGCTATGGCGGAGCGATCTCTGACGATGGATCGACCTATTACCTGTTCATGGAGGATCTGGGCGGGTACCGAGAGGTCGACCAGAATGCCGGTATGGAGATTGTCGACGCAGAGCGGGCACTCGATGCGCTCGCTGTTTGGCATGCGGTGTTCTGGGGGCGGGCAGAGCAGTACGTCGAGACGGGCGCTGCGATGAGCCTTGCTGACGAGACGTACCACGGCGTTCTGCCAATCGTGTTTGCTGAAGGGTGGGACAAGGTGCAGGCCGAGATGGAGGTTCATCCAACCGTGGCTGCGATAGCTCCTCGGTGGGTCGAGAAATTGCCCGAAATGCTCACGGCTCTCTCCGCTTCGCCGACGACTGTTACCCATGGCGACTATCGGGCCGACAACATTTTCTTCGACGACGACGGCGGGGTCATCTTGCTTGACTTCCAGCTAACGGGGCTCGGCACCGCTGCCTATGACTTGGCGTACTTCGTAACGCAGAGCTTGCTCCCCGAGGTTGCTGCCGCGAACGAGCAGGTGCTCTTCGACCGGTACGTAGCGGCACTTATCGCCGCTGGCGTTCCAGAAAGCGAGACCACGACCTTGTGGGAGAGCTACCGGATCGCAGCGCTCTTCTGTCTGGTCTATCCCATCGTTGCCAGCCGCGGCATGGATTTATCAGATCCCCGCCAGTACGCACTCGTCAGCAATATGAATACTCGTTGTGCTCGCGCCATTGACGAACTTGATCTGGCGTCGTTGTTGTAATCCGATAACGGCTGGGACAACACGGGGTTCTTGAATCTCGAACTTACCTGCT